>Ga0265798_10011048_pt1 | contig 11039 bp, 10 predicted proteins | sample P3T30metagenome_FD_192430 | JGI IMG/M metagenome (GOLD analysis project Ga0265798, IMG submission 192430) | Plant litter microbial communities from East Loma Ridge, Irvine, California - P3 T30 | ecosystem: Environmental > Terrestrial > Plant litter > Unclassified | place: USA: California... | reverse complement strand
ACGCCCTTACCATGACGCAGTACTTCAGAGCTGTCGGCGCTGCGTTCCCGACCTTCGACGCCGCCACGAAAGTCTCCGGTCTGACATTCGTTTCACTGTTCATGTACATGGGCTACATGATCGCGAAACCTCAGATGCATCCCTGGTTTTCGTGGATTTACTGGATAAACCCCATGGCCTACGCCTTCGACGCCCTGACATCCAACGAGTTCCACAACACCGAGATGCCGTGCGCGGGACCTAACCTCGTTCCAAATGGCCCTGGATATGAAGCGGGAGTTGGCGGACAATCTTGTGTCGGTGTCGTTGGCGCCGCTCCGGGTGACACCACCTTCTCCGGCGACTCGTATCTTGCTGCTCTGTCCTACTCGCACTCGCACGTCTGGCGCAATTTTGGTATTCTCTGCGCTTGGTGGGTGTTCTTCATTGCTGTCACTGTCTTCTTCACTTCTAGATGGAAGCAGGTCGGTGAAGGAGGTCGCAAGCTTCTCATCCCTCGCGAAAAGCAAAGCAAGGCGGCACACTTGTTACAATCCCACGACGAGGAAGCGCAGATCGTCGAGAAGGAGAAAGCAGAAACCACCTCTGATCTGAACGACGACGCTGAGACCGGCTTGATCCGCAACAAAAGCATCTTCACTTGGAAAAATCTCACCTACACTGTGAAGACACCCGATGGCGATCGTGTTCTTCTCGACAATGTCCAGGGATATGTAAAACCGGGAATGCTCGGCGCATTAATGGGCTCCAGTGGTGCCGGCAAAACTACCCTCTTAGATGTCTTGGCCCAGCGGAAGACGCAAGGCACAATCAACGGCTCCGTTTTCGTTGATGGACGGCCAATTCCTGTCTCTTTCCAGCGATCAGCCGGCTATGTGGAGCAGCTGGACGTTCACGAGCCTCTGGCAACAGTTCGCGAAGCTCTCGAGTTTTCCGCACTCTTGCGCCAGTCTCGCGACACGCCAGACAAAGAAAAACTGCGATACGTCGATACGATCATCGACCTCCTTGAGTTAAACTCTCTTGAGCACACGCTTATTGGTTCTCCTGGCACCGGCTTGTCGATTGAACAACGCAAGAGACTGACGATCGCCGTCGAGTTGGTAGCCAAGCCCAGCATCTTAATCTTTCTCGATGAGCCTACCTCTGGTCTAGATGGCCAAGCTGCCTTCAACACCGTCCGCTTCCTCCGAAAACTCGCAGCAGCTGGTCAGGCGATCTTGGTGACAATCCATCAGCCCTCAGCTCAGCTGTTTGCTCAGTTCGATAAATTGCTGTTGCTGGCAAAAGGTGGCAAGACTGTCTACTTTGGAGATATCGGTGACAATGCAGCTACTATCAAAGACTACCTCAGTCGCAACGGCGCCGCCTGCCCACCAGAAGCGAATCCAGCCGAGCACATGATCGAGGTCGTTACCGGCGCAGGAGGGAAAGACAAGGACTGGAGCCAAATCTGGCTTGAGTCTGCCGAGCACTCCCGCCTTTCTTCCGAAATCGACACAATGGTCTCTCACGCCGCTGCCATCCCGACCACCGTCAACGACGACACCAACGAGTTTGCCGCCTCGATCTGGACGCAGACCAAGCTTGTTACCCAGCGAATGAACGTGTCTCTCTACCGAAACACGGAATACGTCATGAACAAAGTGGCCATGCATGTCCTGCTGGCTCTGTTGAACGGGTTCACTTTCTGGATGATCGGGGACTCGCTCAGCGACCTCCAACAAAACTTGTTCACTGTCTTCAACGTCATCTTTGTGTCGCCTGGCGTGATCGCACAGTTGCAGCCGCTCTTCATTGATCGCAGGGATATTTTTGAGGCGAGAGAGAAAAAGAGCAAGATGGTAAGAAACCTCTCTTTACGACTTGCAACTTGTTGCTGAAGCGCAGCTGCTGACTCTTGTGCCATTTTTTAGTATCATTGGGGTCCCTTCGTCACTGGCCTAATCGTCTCCGAATTCCCGTACTTGATCGTATGTGCGCTCCTGTACTACGTCTGCTGGTACTTTGCACCCGGATTGAACACCTCCGCCTACTCCGCCGGGAGCGTATTCTTCGTTATTGTAAGCCATCCAACCTCACCTCCAATGCTTCCCCGTGATGTTTGCTAACCCGCGTGATCTCTAGGTGATGTACGAGTTCCTATACACAGCCATCGGGCAATCGATCGCAGCCTACACACCGAATGCCGTCTTTGCTTCTCTCATCAACCCGCTGGTCATCGTTACACTGGTGTCCTTCTGCGGCGTTGTTGTCCCCTACAGCCAAATCCAGCCCTTCTGGAGATATTGGTGAGTCGCTTCGACCAGAGGAAATGTCTCCCTTGACTAACATGACTTGTCCGCAGGTTCTACTACCTCGACCCATTCAACTACCTCATGTCCAGTCTCATGGTCTTCACCACCTGGGATAAGCCCGCCAACTGCCGCTCGAACGAGGTCGCCCTCTTCGACCCACCAGCCGGGCAGACATGCTCCGAGTATCTCCAAGCTTACCAGAGCGGAATGGGAGCTGCCACGAATCTGCTCAATCCGAATGATAGCTCTGCTTGCCAGGTCTGTCAGTATACGACTGGGGCGGACTACTTGCGCACGCTGAATCTCGACGACAAGTATTTCGGGTGGCGGAATGCGGGACTGGTTGTTGTTTTTGTCTTTGGTATTTACGGGCTTGTGTATCTCATGATGAAGCTGAGGACCAAGCAGACGAAGAAGGCGGAGTCATGATGGAGTTTTGTGCAGGCTAGTGCAGGACCGGGGCTATCATGAGAATAATTGACAGCGAATCTGTTAGAACTTGAAGATTCCCATAGGAATTAGCAACGCAACTTTAAATTCTTCATAGGTATACGCCTTCTCACGGCACAATTGTGCCCGACAGACTCGGTTTTTGCAGCCACCACGATTTCAGAACATCTCATTGAATTGCCGACATGGCTTCAGCTGCCTTGCGTGCTCTGTCTCGGTGGTCTTTTGCCAGGTAGGTCTCGCTGCTCAGTTCATGAATTTCATCCGCCAGAACTCCCAACGCTCGAGGGGAAAGCCACGCTGCCCGTTCCACAACGGCCCCGAATTACAATGTCAGTGTTCTGTCATCAGACAGCAGTATGTAGACTGCCAATGCTAGAAGTTTGGTGTGAATACATACCAGCACTAGCAAGTGGACCGACGACGCTATGGGTTCGACCCACTGACGTCGGACCGAAACCGATCGATCGGTCAACTCAATCTCGACCACTAGATTCTCGGAACGGATACTCAGATAACATTTGAACATTTGGTAATCTTTTATGTTTCGTTCTGTGAGTTTGTTGGCGGGCGAAAGGGTGCCCTTGATCCATTTAAAGAACGATACGTTATACGGGACAGCTTGACTCGGCGAGCATTACCACACGATACCCTGTAACATCGAGAAGCTTGACATGCTTACTAACAAAAGGATGCTACATATCACCCACGCGCCGCACGGAGATGGTATCGTTGCTATCGAGACACTATCGGTGATCGAATTGGAATTGAAAGCGCTGGGTCTTGTATCCGTATTGCCTGCCTGGGTCGAGCCGGGTTCGCCCTTGGCGGGTGTTGTCGTTGATAAATCTTCCGGTAGGTCAGTCGATGTGCCGGAGTCTTCCATGTTGCTGGAAGCGGCAAAGGATTGCGAGGTCATAGACGTCTGCCCTCCCGATGCTTGCCCAATGAGAGTCTGTCTTGCTGAGTCACTGGTTCGGTCTGCGTCGGAGGGACTGTGTGACCCGTTCTCCGGTCCGACGATTGGAGTAGGTGACGAGTCCCATTCATGAGCAGGGGTGTCTTGGGTCATATGTCCCGATATTGATGCATCTACACCTGTTGAGTGTCCATCACCACCAATAATCGAAGCGATAACGCCACCAACATCCTGGCCAGATCCAGATGAGTGCGACGCTTGTGGCTCCGGTTCGTCAACGGCGCTGCTGGGAAGCGAGTCACCCACATATGCTGCCGCAGCGCCACTTTGAGACTCTCCACTCGAAGGCGATGTGTCACCCTCTGTTGGAAAACCAGCACCGCCAAGAATCGAAGCAACCAGACCGCCAACGCCCTGGGTCGAAGCAGAGGGCCTTGGAGCGTCTGACACTGTGCCATCATGGGGGACACTCGGGGGAAGATTGTCGGGCAGGACCGTTGCAGCACTAGTCTCTGCGGCGGGGTGAGACAGAGGAGATGCAGGTGTTGCATCAATAGTCTCGCTCGTCGTTAAAATTGGAACTGTCATCTGCGGGGCTTTCGCAGATGCTACCTGTGTCAGAGCGATCGGAGGGTCGTAGACACCACGAATATCTCCGTAGCAGGAGGCCCACGCAGGATTCATGTTCTGCAGCACCGCCTCCGGCACGACGATGATTGGCTTGTATGCTTCGGTGGTAGGACACTCCTTGTTACAGCCGTTTTCGAATTGATACGTTGCGCACCACGGTTGGCTCGAGTAGATCGAGAACGGGACTGGCTCGATGAGGTCTGTGACATTGAAAGAGGCTGTGGCTGTATACTCCTGGGTGAATGCGTTCTGCACGTGTGCAACGCAAGGGAGTGTTCCTCCGAAGACCGATGAGAGTTGCTCTGTGCCTGGGATGGGAACTATGGTGTTGTAGAACGTGGGACCGACGCCGCTACAGCCGTCGGACGCGAAGACGGATTTGTAGGAGACGTAGTAGGTCGGGCTTGTGAGGATGGTGCCGAGCGTGCTTATCTGACGAAGATTAGCTTTAGATAACGGGCGTATATAGGCGAACTGAACTTACAGTGCTAGGGCCTGATTGATCTACACCTGCATCGCTCTGGGTTGCCTCTGGCCAGTATAGAAGCTGAACCGTATTACCGGTAACAGCACAGCTTTTGAAGTCAGTGAATGTTCCAAGGCGACAGTACAGTGTACGGCATCACTCACCGGCCACATCCAAGTGTACATCCCGGCACACCCAACGTCGAAGAAGTCGGCCACCACCACGACTTAGTAAAGTTCCCCGCTGTGATATTCGCAAAAGATCCCAAGTATCCATTCGAAAAGTAAGGTGCAAAGCTGACCTTCGGGTAAAAGACACTATTCTGCTGGTGCACATACGCGTCCTTGATGGTGCTGCACAGCTGACCTTGGACGGACGCCTGTGTGCATGGAGGTTTGGTGATGCTCGACAACTGTGACCTCCACGACGATAGAGAGGACTGATATGTTGAGGCACATGGAGGTTGAGTCTCGCGTGTCATGGCTGTCACGATGCCTTCGTTGATATCGCAGTGTGTCGGAGGTGTAGGAGATGGTAAGAGCTCGGATGAGACGTAGGCTTCCCACTCGTTCTGACATTGCGGGACGAAGTTTGGTAGCACACAGGTGGGCATTGCGACTGAACTCCCATTGTATGATACGAGGGTGTAAGAAGTGACTGTAGTTGTTATAGTGTAGCTTGATGCGGGTCGTGGACTGATCGTGTACACGGTAGTCGAGGTGGAGTCCAGAGTTTTGGTACTGATAGTGAAGCCTCCATTGTCCTGCGCCGACGTGCCTTCGAAAGTTGCGAAATTCGTCTCTGTTGTGCCGAGATACTCTGATTGAAACCCTGTCGTGGTTGAGACGATCGTCGCCAGGTAAGATATTTTCGGGCTGGCGATGGCTTTTGTGTACGCCCAGTACTCTGTCCACGACGACCAGCAAACGCTCTGATCAGCCTGGGTAGACGACTCGACTGTGACGACTGTGTTGTTCGAGTTGTTGATGCTGATGCTGTCGTTTGAGAACGGGTCAGTCGTAGATACAGCTGTATGCGACAGCCCAAATCCACCAGCGATGATGTCTCCCATGCCCCTGGAAGCTACCAGTCTCATTGAAGCCAGTGACAATGCACTCTGATACATTAGACGTGTGTGCATCGTGTTGAGATGTCTTGCTCCGATTTGCAAGTCTCACGTGTGTAGTAAACAGCTTTGCAACGAAAAGATGGATGTGTGAAGGGACGAAGATCGAAGAATGCCAAACAGCGCACAGCCTCCCAGTTCCTTGGGCGTAAAAGACTACTCCACAGTGTCAGCAACGGCCTCATGGAGACTTTGGCCATGGATGCACTAGCAATTGACTACCTCTCGATCAGCAAAGCAACACCAAGTCTGTATATATATTTACTCTTGAATTTCTCACTGACGCAGATATCGAGGGAATCGATCGATCCCGTTAGTGCCGTTGTATCTGTTTCTCGTCGTCGTCAAGATTAGAACAATTCGTCAGAATAAGCTTTCACAAAGATCTGCATGATCTGCAATTAGGGTTCTGGGGCTGAAGAGTCCGTGCGGGGCAGACAGACAGACATACCGAAAACAGCATGCCGAAGATCACACTTCCTGCCCATACATGGTTGTTAAGCCTCCCGGCCAGCAGAGCGGCCCTTTTAGATTGCAGCACGATCGTGTGGTATTAATGAAATTAGAACGCGAAGGCACACACAACAGCAGATCCAGTCGCCCAACTCAAGGCGTCCAGAGTAGACTTCACTGTTAACGCAGCTGAACAGTCGCGGGACTACTAGGCGTTTGATGCGAGGTGCAAGACGCCAGTGCTATTGCCCGCGGTGGACTGGCAGACGAAAATGAATAGTTCGAGAAGAGCATTGCATTCCGTTTCCCAGGATGATATCGTCCGAGCTCAGTGGTGCCGAATGGTAAATGAATCTTCAATCTAGGATTGAACTTCCATCCGACTGATCTCGACCTGCAAAATCCTTGAAAGATAATTGCCGTATCTACACGGCTACACGCCGAGCTTGCAACGATTCATCCTTTACAGCTCACAACGCAAGCAACAACCCACCGACCGCCAACACCGGCGCCACGAACGCAGGAGCCGTAACCACAGGCTGTGCAAGTCCAAAACTCATACTAGTAGCACCCCCTACCCCCGTCGCAACGCCCTCAGTAACAGTCCGACACGAAGTGCTCGTGACACCCCCCATCGTCACAGGCGTCGGATCAACAGCCCTAGTAACAGAATACTTGGCGCCAGCAGAAAGCACGCTGCTCGTGTATCCTTCGGTTCGGACTTTGAACGACGCGGAGCAAGAAGCGGTCTGCGGGTCGTAGGTCTCGGCGTGGTCGCCGCAGAACGTCGCGTTGGGGATGTTGTTGCTGACGCAGCAGTATTGCGCGCCGGGCTCGTCGGCGTGGGTTTGCAGGACGCCGGGGCAGCAGATGGAGCCTGAGTTGGTGGTGAAGATGAGCCAGTTGGCGCACATTGCGGCTCGATCGTTGTCTTGACGGCTCTGGTGGTTGTTGAGTTAGTTCGGGAGTAATGGGGTGGAGATGCGATGTGCTTTACCATCAGTGAAGCAGTCGAAGGCACCACAAAAGCGGCCAAGCTGGCGAGGAGAGCCATTGTGACGATTGGAGTCATGTTTGCTGTCGTGTAAATCTGCAATGCCGGATGCGATGGGAGGCTCATTCAAGCACACCCAGGGAAGAGCATGTCTCTTCTTGTACACAAATATGCCAATATGAGATTTAACAACTCCTTTCGCTGCCATACCACAAAGTTCAACTCCAGCTGCAACAGCGCTCGTGCTTCAGACTTACCAACGTCTTGTTCGTACTGAAGAGCTAAAGAGCTGAAGTTTTGAACCGCAACGACTTCAGCTCACCGCCCGATGCAGTCATCTGAAGAGAACGACACCAACGGCGGAAGGCTAGTGCACTGTAAAGAAGTGATCGACCGCCAACAATAGAAACAAACGTCCAGCTCAGCCTTAACTGTCGATCATTCGGAAAACCGCTGAAACTCCGGCACCAGCAACCATGACTCCACGTTCTTGTATGATGTGATTATAATAGCTTGTCGAAAAGCTTAGATCGTCCTTGCCCGTAACCACTACCGGCCTGAGCTTTGCCAGCTTCATGTAGATCATTCGTATTTGTGCTTGCAAGTGACGAACGTTGCGTTCAAGTCTGATGTTCAGCTCGGTTTGATCGGATGCTACGCCCTCACGCTGGACCGACTGGTCAGTTTTGCAGTATGGTTGGCAACCGGCGCAAAAGGCCTGTGGCGTGTTGTGACTATTTTCGTAGGCAAGAAGGTGGAACGTCTAGATGACGCTGTTCACGACAAGCGGAATCCACAAAGACCATAAAAGCAGTCGTGTCTTCCTGCAATTCAATAGCTCATCATCACCACAACTCCATCCAAGACCACAACTCCCACAACAATCAACTCGAACCACTTCTGTCCAAGACAACATCCGAATTCGAAGCCACAACCCCAAGACCATTCCAACACAAACCATGCACTACTCAATCCTCCTCTCTACCTTCGCCGCAGCCGTCGCCGCAGACACGACTACATTCTACACCATGGCATTCGACTACGGCAATGCGTCGAACCCAGACGCGCCAAACCCCCTCTACCTCCCCGTCGTCCTAGCCGAGAACGCCACCTCTGGGATTCACGTCCTCAAAGGCGAAAGACCAAGCGTCTACACCGGAACACCATTCGAATTCGGCGGCAACGCAGTCGACGGTCCCGCCCCAGTAGACCTTATCTTCAGGGATGGATACAACGCCGGCGCCGAAGTCCCAGATGTGGGCAATGGGTCGGTTGAGGCAAAGGTTTTCCCGATCTTGGCGGTTTGTGATCGCGAGGGCGATGGTCGCTGGTTCGAGAGGAACGGTTTCCTCGATCGTGTTAAGCTGGCGATGGGTCAGGACTTCTTTGCCTGTAAGGATATTGTCCAGGGCGAGGAGGCTGTTCTTTTGAGCTGGGGTATCGAGGGCCCTGGTGGGGAGCTTCCGGCTGGTTGCAGGAAGACTAACGTGATTTTGCGGGAGTGAGCTGCGCGTTCTTGGAAATGCTGAGGATGGAACGCGGCAGGAGAAGGGGAGAAAAGAGACACTGCGTCGTGCGAAGTAAAAGCATTGTCGGGTGCGGATTGATGGCTGTAGTTGAAGATCACACCACATATTCTTACATCGAACTGCCACACGATTCTTGAAGATTACATTCAAATGGATTCCCCTTTGGAATATGGTCAATAATATTAGTTCCGGAGACCAACGGTCCAGTCGACAGAAATCTTGAAGCAATCAGGCGCCACGGTGAAAATCTTCGAAGAATTCGAGTCCGACTTTGCGATGTGATTCGGTCGTCCGCAAGCATCTGGATCAGGATGCGTGTACCCGAATGTATCACGTCAGCTGATCCCCCCAAGTGCAGGATTCATTAGAGACAGCCCCTTGCATTGCTTTACCAGGCTGCGCCCAGAATCCTCTTTTCAAATCCCAGACGATCGGAGCACGGTCAATGTACTAGTACTCAAGGTGCGGCCATCCATGCTGCCCATGCCGCACATCTCATACCTGCCAGGATTATCATGAGTTCGCAAGACTGGCGAGAGTCAGAGATCTGGTTATAATCGCCGAGATTGAGCAAGGTAGTAGCTCGCAGTCATTTACAGAGTTGCTTTTGATTGAAAGGCGTTCCCGTGATCCGACCGGTGGGAAGATAAATTAGTCAATAATCGTCGTGCGACCGTCGTCTCCGACGAGCTCGCCCAGTCATGCCCCCGTACATCTGCTTGTACGATTTCAGGTGCTCTAGATCTTCGATGAGGATGCACTCCAGGTCTCCATGTCCATGATGATCGTAACGATTTATCCGAATAGCATCCAGAACATCGTTGACCCACTCCCAATCATCCCAATGGACATCGCCCAGGTCGCGTCCATCGACTTCCCATTGTTCGTCTTCTGCCCACTGCTCTTTGGATTTGACGATGCCGTGCGGCTGCTTGACTTCGTGCGCGGTGTCCGAATTCCGTCAATCATTCGGCGAAGTCACAATGAAGATCAAGGTTGTCGTACGAACGTCCCGTAGACGGGCACACACGGCTGGCATGGTCTGAGCCTCTGGGTGTCGACGTGCGAAAAGGAGCTTGCGTACCATGTAGTACGACGCCTCGACGAGGCATGGGGGGACACCCTTGAGCATGCAGCCGTTCCGCCTTTTCAAATCATACGTCTTCCATGCTGTCGCTGCGCTCGTGGCGAGTTGTGCATTCCGCAAGAGTCGGAAGAGGCAGAGGCGCGCTGGGATTGTCGTAGGTGTCGGAGGCGAAAGGCGATGTGGTTGCTGCGCTCGAGCCAGACTACGCGCAGTGTTCTGGTGGTGCCAGAGAGGGAGATGGCGGACGGGAGGTCGAGAGTGGCCAAGTAGATGCCTATGAGAAGCTCAACTCTTGGAAGATGTGCGCCTATTACACCCAGCAAGATGCGAAAAACATCGACACAGAGGTCGGGACTTCCACCACACTCAGTCCTATGCTCACGTCGTTATTGCAAGAGTTGACTTTGCCATATCTGAAGGCCGACGTATAGTTTGGCAGAACGGACCGGGCGCGTGAACAATGACCGGTTGTTTGTGGATCCTCTGATTGCCAGACAATGATTCTGCCGAACGTTTTCGTCGACGTCTTCAACATCAAGGGCTGGATTGAGGAACACTTGAACTAGTGTCCCCAAGCCCCGAAGACCGTTGGTTCTGATTACACTATCCAAAATATCCATAGGCACACTGATTGCTTGACCAACACCCCAAGTGGCGATTGGTGCAGCTCATTTGACTTATTCGACTGTGCGCAGTAACCTTTACTACGACCAGCTTCGACTAGTCGAGCAACCTCGGATCATCGTCTGCGCGTAACAAATTAGTCCAATCTCAATACATAACACCTCTGTGCGGGCCCTTCTTCGATATGCGTTACAGAAATCTTTCCCTCAAGCGCTGTTGGCAAACAGTGGGAGTATGTTCACGATAATACGGCGGAATGAAAATTCTTTTGCAGACACGCCCGCATTGGTGTTTACACATCCAGAAACCGACCGATCACCATTGAGTACACTTTCGTCGGTCTTTTTCCCGCCCTCACTGGCACAGGTGTTCGTGCGGAAGGCCTGCAAGAGTAGCTCGAAAGGAAAAGGCCCGCTTCTGCTAGACGTCAGATCCTTGCCATCTCCGATCCTCGTGAACTTGTA
>Ga0265798_10011047_pt1 | contig 11039 bp, 10 predicted proteins | sample P3T30metagenome_FD_192430 | JGI IMG/M metagenome (GOLD analysis project Ga0265798, IMG submission 192430) | Plant litter microbial communities from East Loma Ridge, Irvine, California - P3 T30 | ecosystem: Environmental > Terrestrial > Plant litter > Unclassified | place: USA: California... | reverse complement strand
AGGATCGTCTGGCCGACCAAGGTTAGCGAGCTCCCCGACACCGGCGGTAAGATTCCGCTCGTCGGCGAGCAGACCAAGCGCATCCTGCTGGATGAGAAGGGCGAAACGCTGTCGTCTACGCAGTTCGCGCAGAAGCTCGAACGATGGCGCGACGACGGCGTCCGCGAGGCGCGGTTCATGATCGGCGCGGCCGACGGCTTCGACGACGCGGCACGCGACGAGGCGGACCTGCTGTTCTCGTTCGGCCGCGCGACATGGCCGCATCTGCTCGCCCGCGCGATGCTTGCCGAACAGCTCTTCCGCGCCACCAGCATCCTTGCCAACCACCCCTATCACCGCGAAGGGTGATGCATGAGGGCAGGGGGCGTCTTTGCGATCGCGGCGCTGTTCGCTGCGGCGGGCGTAACCGCACAGACTGACGCGCCCGAGTTGGCGACCGAGCAGCAACGCCTGGTCGCGGCGAAACGCGACGCCGCGCTTGCCGCCGCCCGCGCCGCCAAGCTCGCCGCTGCTGCCACGCAGGAGCGCAACGCCGCCGACAAGGCACGCCGTGAAGAGCAGGCGCTCGCTGCGCGCGTGACCGCCGCCGAAGCGAACCTCGCCACCGCAAGTGCGCGCGTAACGCTGGTCGAGCGCCTGCTGGCCGATCAACGCGCCAAGCTCGGCCGTGCGCAAGCCCCGGTCGCCCGGCTCCTCGCAGCGTTGGAATCACTGGCCCGCCGCCCGACGATCGTCGCGGTCGCGCAGCCGGGATCGGTCGACGACCTCGTCCATGTCCGCGCAGTCTTTGGCAGCGCGCTCCCCGTGGTCCGCCAACGTACCGAAGCCGTCCGCATCGAGCTCGCCGAAACGCGCCGCCTGCAAGCCAGCGCCATGCTCGCCGCCAAGGCGCTCGCCGACGGCCGTGCGCGCCTGGAGAACGATCGCGTCGCGCTGGCCACTCTGGAGGCGCGCCATCGCCAGCGCAGCCAGTCGCTCGGCCGCGGTGCGCTCAGCGAGTCCGATCGCGCACTGGCACTTGGCGAACGCGCACGAGACCTGGTCGACGGGATGGCCGCCACCACCAACGCCAAGCAGACCGCGGCCAGCCTGATCGCGCTCGCCGGTCCGATCCCCCGCCCGGTCGCGCCTGGCACGACGCGCCCGGCGCCCCCGCGCGGCGTCTACCGCACACCGGTAGCGGGCAAGCTCGTCACCGGCTTCGACGAGGTTTCGGACTCCGGCGTCCGATCGCGCGGCCTGACCTTCGCCACCGCCCCCCGCGCGCGCGTCGTCGCACCCGCGGCCGGCACGGTCCGCTACGCGCGTCGTTTCCGCGACTACGGCATGATCGTCATCATCGACCACGCCGACGGCTGGACGAGTCTCGTGACGGGCCTCGCCGCAACCACCGCCAAGTCTGGCGACCACGTAGCGATGGGTGCCCCGCTCGGCACCGCGCCCAGCGAAGACCCGCGCATCACCGTCGAACTCCGGCGCCGGGGGCGGCCCGTCGACGTCGCTTCGTTGATCAACTAAGAGCCGACGGCTGGCAAGTGTTCCGGATCTGGACCTTGCTAAGACATCCCGTCACGTCGGACCGGTTTGATACTATACCTTTCGAAAAGTATGAGCCGCATTCGTATGGTATCGTGCCCCTCCTTGTTCTCCCGCGAAGGCGGGAGCCCAGTCTGGATCCCCGCGTTCGCGGGGAAACACGTTTTACTTGCTCGGAAGTGATAGTCGCCGACCGGTTGGGGGGGGCGTTCCGCAAATCCACTCGGTCGAGTATGCGGAACCGTGGATGCCGGAACGAGCCCGGCATGACGGAGCATCGTGGGTACGTGCCGCCCCAACGGTCACCCCCTAGTCAGCCGCCATTAACCCCGGCCCCGCTTTGCTCCGCGCGTTGCCGCCAGCGTTCCGCTACGCTACGCCGTCACGACCGTACGACACGTCTTTTCTCAGGTTGCAGGACCATCGATGCCTCGTCCTATACTGCGTACCCCGTTCCTCGCCGTGACCGCGATCGTCGGCGCGCTGACGCTGATCCCGCTCGCCACCGCCGCGATGGCGGCGGTCGATACCGACACGTACCGCGAGTTCGACCAGTTCCTCGACGTGTTCAACCGCGTGAAGGCGGATTACGTCGACAAGGTCGATGACAAGACGCTGATCAAGGGCGCGATCCAGGGAATGCTCGCCAGCCTCGATCCGCACAGTTCGTACGTCGACGCACTCGACTACGAGAATCTCCGGATCATGACGGAGGGCAATTACGGCGGTCTCGGCCTGACCGTCCAGATGGAGGACGGCGCGATCAAGGTCGTTTCGCCCCAGGAGGACTCCCCCGCCGCCCGCGCGGGTGTAAAGTCCGGCGATTACATCACGCATATCGACGGCAAGCTGATCTACGGCGATTCGCTCGACGAGGCGGTCGGCAAGATGCGCGGCAAGCCCGGCAGCAAGATCACATTGGGCCTCGTCCGCCCGGGCCGCGACAAGCCGCTGGACGTGACGATGATGCGCGAGATCATCGTCCAGAAGCCGGTGAAGTGGGAAGTCCGCGGCGACGTCGGCTATATCAACATCAACACCTTCAGCGAAAACACCGGCGCCGACACCCGCGCGGCGATCATGGCGATCGACAAATCGCTCGGCCATCGTCCGCTTGGCTATGTCGTCGACCTTCGCGAGAATGGCGGCGGGCTGCTGACTCAGGCGATCGAGGTCAGCGACGCATTCCTCGATCACGGCGAGATCGTCTCGCAGCGCGGTCGCGAGAAGACCGATATCGAGCGCTATTACGCCAAGCCCGGCGACGACGCGCACGGCCTCCCGGTCGTCGTCCTCACCGATCCCGGCACCGCGTCGGCGTCGGAGATCGTCGCCGGCGCGCTTCAGGATCATCACCGCGCGCTGATCATGGGCGAGCGCAGCTTCGGCAAGGGCTCGGTTCAGACCGTGCTCCCGCTCGGGCCGCAGACCGCGCTCCGCCTGACCACCGCGCGCTACTTCACACCGTCCGGCCGATCGGTGCAGGAGGGCGGAATCGAGCCCGACATCAAGGTGCCGCAGCTCACCGATCCCGACTACAAGTCGCGCCCGGTGTTCCGCGAGGCCGACCTGCGCAAACACCTGATCAACGAGGTGAAGGCCGACAACGCGGTGCTCGAGGAGGATACCAAGACCGATCCGCGTTTCTCGCAGACGCCCGAGCAGTTGAAGAAGCAGGGCATCGACGACTTCCAGCTCTATTACGCGCTGAAGACCGTCGCCCGTCTCGGCGGGCCAACTCAGGTTGCCGCCGCGACCAAGCCGCGCCCGATCAAGCCTGATGCCGACGCCGCCAAGGCAGCCACCAAGTGAGCGTGCGTCGCGGGTTGGGCATGACCAAGAACGAAGAGATCGCGCGCGCCATCGCGCTCCTGCTGCCGGCGTTCCTGCTGCTCGGCGCGCTTGGCTCGCAATATCTCGGCGGGCTGTATCCGTGCGAGATGTGCCATTGGCAGCGCTGGCCGCATTATTCCGCGGTGCTGATCGCGGGGGCGACGTTCTTCGTTCCCGGACGGTCGCTAAGGGCATCGCTGGTGATCATCGCCGGGGTGCTGATCGGGCTCAGCGGGCTGATCGGCGTCGCGCATGCCGGCGTCGAATATCATTGGTGGAACGGCTTCACCGCCTGCACCACGACCGTCTCGATGGCCGGCACGACCGCGGCCGAGCGTCTCGCTGCGATCATGAACGCGCCGATGGTACGTTGCGATTCGCCGCAGTGGAAGCTGCTCGGCATTTCGCTCGCCGGGTTCAACGCGATCTTTTCCCTCGTCGGTGCGTTCACCATATTCGCACTCATGAGGAAGACGAGATGAGCGGCTGGAAGCCAGGAGACGCCAAGCGGGCGACGGATTCGATGATTCGCGTCGACCAGGCCGGCGAATACGGCGCGATCCGCATCTATGCGGGCCAGCTTGCCGTGCTCGGCGATCGTCACCCGGCATCGCGCTCGATCCATCACATGGCGCAGCAGGAGGAACGCCACCGCGCGTTCTTCGACAAGATGATCGTCGAGCGCCGCGTGCGGCCGACGGTTTTGCAGCCGATCTGGAAGGTCGCCGGCTTCGCGCTCGGCGCCGTGACCGCGGCGATCAGCCCGCGGGCTGCGATGGCGTGCACCGCTGCGGTCGAGACCGAGATCGACAAGCATTACGAGGAACAGCTCGTTCAGCTTGGCGCCAGCGATCCCGAGCTATCGGCAGCGATCCTCGATTTTCAGGCTGAGGAACTCGAGCACAAGGCGACTGCGATTGCGGCTGGGGCCGAGGAAACACCGGGTTATCCCGTGCTGAGTGCGGCGATCCGGCTCGGTTGCAAGGTCGCGATCGCTACCGCCAAGCGGATCTGAGATGCGGCGTTCGAAATGAGAATACGGATTGTGGGAGTGGTGCGTATGAGAATGCTTTTTGCGGCGGCGTTGCTCGTCGCCGGACCTGCGGTGGCTCAGACGTCGCAACCCGCGCGCCGCGCGCCGCCGACGCTCGCGCAGCTGCCCGCCAAAGCGCCGACCCTTGCACCGGCATTACCCGGCGCTACCGGCAAGCCCAACACGATCTCGGCCCCCGGCGAAGTCTCGCGCAGCGCTCCCGTCAACGGCGTACTGACCCTGTTCGGCAACGAACGCTGCCCGACCAACCAGAACGGCGAAGAGATCGTCGTCTGCGTCCGCCGCAGTGCGCAGGAGCAATACCGCGTCCCCAAGGAACTCCGCGAGTTCGTCGTCACGCCCGAAAATGCCAGCTGGGCGACCAAGGCCCAAGGCACGATGGACGCCGGGTCAGGCGTGAATACGATCGGCAGCTGCTCGGCAGTCGGCGCAGGCGGTGCCACCGGGTGCTTCGGCCAGCGGGTGCGGGAATCGCGGCTGGAGAACAAGACGCGCGCAGCGGAAGTCCCGGTCCTCCCATAAGAAATTCGAGAGATAGTTCTTCTACTCACCCCTCCCTGAAAGGGAGGGGCAGGGGGTGGGTCGGCCTCCGCAAGCGGCTCAGTCATTGGCACGAACAGGCCAACCCACCCCCAACCCCTCCCTTCCAGGGGGGGGAGCACGTTTTGATCCGGGCGACCCCGCCAGCACACGCCACCCAGAAAATGCCCCTTGGCTTCCGCGCTGCGCACCCCGTACCGTCCCCCCGGGACACACAAGGGGGCAAACGAATGGCGCTAACACTCGGAAAACGAAAAACCCGTCTGCGACCGATCGCTGCCGACGGCTACGAAAAGCTTCTCGCCTACGCCGCGATCCTCCTCCTCGCCGCCGTCATGACCGCGCTGATCCGCGGCCGCCCACACTGGCCCGAGGTCCCGACGATCGTCTGGTTCCACCTCGCCACCATCCTCGTCGCGCTCGCGCTGACCCCGCTCATGCTCCTGCGCAAACGCGGCGACCGCCCGCACCGCGCACTCGGTACGATCTGGGTCGTCGCGATGCTCGCCACTGCGCTCGCCTCGTTCGGCATCCGGACCAGCACCGGCGGCTTCGGCATCATCCACCTCCTGTCGATCTTCACGCTTGTGCAGGTCCCGATCATCTGGTGGTCGGCCCGCGCGCACGACCTTGCACGGCACCGCACCAGCGTGCGCGGGATGGTTACCGGCGCGCTGCTCATCGCGGGCGTGTTCACCTTCCCGTTCGGGCGCATGCTCGGGACATGGCTGTTCGCCTGATACCGGCGCGCGCTGTTCCAGACGTAACTGTCCTACGGGCAGCAGGGGTGGCATGGTGCGCGAATGACGTCGGCAGCAATCCGAAGCGCGTTCGCTAAAACCGCCCCCCACGGTGCGACGGGTACAGGAGAAAATGCTGCACCAGCGTCTGCACTTTCTGCACTTCGGTTGAGCGCGCTCCTTGCACGGTGCCGAACTCGCGTTGTTCGTCAGCGAGTTAAGGCAATCCGGAGCGATATCGCGATTCCCGATCGTGAGAGCCCATCGCAAGGAGCCACGGCATGACCGAATCGCTGAGCATCGCCTTCCTGCTATTTCCGAACGTGACCCAGCTCGATCTGACCGGCCCCGCGCAGGTCCTGTCGCGGCTCGGCAATGCCCGGCTCGATCTCGTATGGAAAACGCTCGACCCGGTGCCGACCGACGCCGGCTTCTCGATTGCCCCAACCGCAACCTTCGCCGATGTCCCACGCGCCGATATTCTCTGCGTCCCCGGCGGTTTCGGGATCAACGACGTAATCGCCGATGACGAAGCGATGGCGTGGATCCAGGCGGTGGGAGCCGAGGCGACCTGGGTGACGAGCGTCTGCACCGGGTCACTGATCCTCGGCGCGGCCGGTTTGCTCGACGGCTATCGTGCCGGGTGCCACTGGGCGCAGCGCGAGATGCTGCCACTGTTCGGCGCGATCCCGGTCGACGCGCGCACCGTGGTCGATCGCAACCGCGTGACCGGCGGCGGGGTCACAGCCGGGATCGACTTCGCACTGACGCTGACCGCGATGATCCGCGGCGAGGCGCATGCCAAGGCGGTCCAGCTCGGCTTAGAATATGATCCGGCACCGCCGTTCGACAGCGGATCACCGGAGAAAGCCGGTGCCGAGATCGTCGCGGGCTATCGGCGTCGCGTGCGGGCGCTCGCCCCGACCCGCGACGACGATCTGCGTGCGCTCGCGAAGCGTCGCGGTTACCCTCGAGAGACTTAAGGGTGGCGCTTCAGTCCACGCACGCGGTGCCAGATGTAGAAGCCGACAAGAGCGATCAGGACCACGCCGATCAGCAGGTCGGCGCTGTGGAAAGCGGCCTTCACGCGAGGATCGCTGTCCCACTTATCGCCGAGCTTCATGCCGACCCAAGCCAGACCGAAGCACCACGGCCACGATCCGAGAAAGGTGTAGATGTGGAACGGCACCAGCTTCATCCGCGCGACCCCGGCGGGGAAGGCGATGAACGAGCGGATCACCGGCAGCAGACGCCCGATCAGCACCGCTATGCTGCCCCAGCGGGCGAAAAACCGGTCGGCGGCATCGAGCTCGCCCGGACCGATCAGCAGGTATTTGCCCCAGCGCTCGGCCATCGGTCGGCCGCCGCGCTTGCCGATCTCGTAGGCGACGATCGAACCGAGGTTGCACCCGATCGCGCCCGCGGTGGCGGCGAGATACAGATCGAACCGCCCGGTCGAGACGAGGTAGCCGGCGAACGGCATGATGATCTCGGACGGCAGCGGGATGCACGCGCTCTCGATCGCCATGAGCAGCGCGATGCCGACATAGCCACCCGACGAGATGACGCCGATCGTGAAGGTGGCCAGCACGGCCAGGATCTTTTCGAACATGGGTCGGTCGATTGCGCGAACCGGGCGCGGAAGGGAAGAGCCAATCGGAACCGCCGGCCGTGTCGTGCGCTGTTTGCGGCATGACAGATCTTACACTCAACGACGGCCGCACGATTCCCCAGCTCGGCATGGGCACGTGGCAGATTCCCGACAGCCAGGCCGCGACGATCGTCCGCTCCGGGCTCGATATCGGTTTTCGGCTAGTCGATACCGCGGCGATCTACGAGAACGAACGCGGCGTCGGCGACGGCTACAAGGGCTCGGACGCGTTCCTGACGACCAAGCTCTGGAACGACCGGCAGGGTGACGCCGAAGCGGCGATGGACGAGAGCCTTGCGCTGCTCGGTGTCGAGTCGGTCGACCTGTACCTGATGCACTGGCCGGTGCCGAAGCAGGACAAGTATGTCGAAGCCTGGCAGGCGATGATCGCGCTACGCGATGCCGGGAAGGCCAAGTCGATCGGCGTGTCGAACTTCCTGCCCGAGCATATCGACGCGATTGTCGCTGCGACCGGCGTGACGCCGGCGGTCAACCAGATCGAACTCCACCCGAACTTCCAGCAGCGCGAGCAGCGTGCGTATCATGAAGCGCATAGCATCGTGACGCAGAGCTGGAGCCCGCTGGGGCAGGGCAAGACGTTGCTGCAGGACGCGGCAATCGTCCGGATCGCGGACAAGCATGGTCGGAGTGCGGCGCAGGTCATTCTGGCGTGGCATTTGGCGAATGGTTTTTCGGTCATCCCGAAGGCGTCGGATGCCGAGCATCTCGCGGACAATTTCGCGGCGCTGGATCTGACGCTGGATGACGAGGACATGGCCGCGATCGAAGCGCTCGACGATCCTGCGGGCCGGCTGGGACCAGAACCGAACGCGATGTAAGTAGCGGAGACGCCGCTCTAACTTGCTCCGTCATCCTGACGAAAGTCAGGACCCAGGGTTACGGAGGATAGCGATTGTGGCTCTGGGTCCTGACTTTCGTCAGGATGACGGGCGGGGGAAGTTAAACTGGTACGATATGCCCCCGAGGATCAGCCGATCCGCCCCCCCACAACTCGCAGATCTTCGACGAATCGCGCATATTCCTCCGCCGCCTGCGCTGGGTCCGGCAGCCGCAGCAGGTAACTCGGATGCACCGTGATCCAGGCTTCCCCGCCATCGGGCAGCTGCAATGCCCGGCCACGCTCGCGCCCGATCGTCATCACCTTGCCGAACAGCGACCGCGCCGCCGTTGCGCCCAGCGCCACGGTCACCTTCGGCTTGATGAGCATCTGCTCCTGCTCGATCCACCAGCGGCAGGCGTCGATCTCGCCGGCGCCGGGCTTGGCATGGATGCGGCGTTTGCCGCGTTGCTCGAATTTGAAGTGTTTCACCGCGTTGGTGACGTACGCGCGGGAGCGGTCGACTCCCGCCTCCGCCATCGCCTTGTCGAACATCTGGCCGGCGGGGCCGACGAACGGGCGGCCGGCGATATCCTCTTGGTCGCCCGGCTGCTCGCCGACGAACATCAGTGGCGCGTCGACCGGGCCTTCGCCGAACACGGTTTGCGTCGCCGGCTTGTAGAGCGGGCAGCGGGTGCAGCCGGCGGCCTCGTCGCGTAGCGCTACCCATGCGATCAGGCTGTTGCCGCCGACCGTGTCGCGCGCTTTCGCAATCATTCCGCTCTCCCGTGCCTGTGCCGCTACCAGCAGGCCCGGCACCAGCGCGGTTTCGGGCATGTTCTTCCAGTATTTTTTCGGCATCTCCTTCAGCATCGCGCCGATCTTGACGCGCGCCGGGTTGAAGATGCTGGCGTAATAGGTCTTCCAGACTTCCTCGGTCGGGTCGCCGTCGGGGGCATCCGACTTGCTCGCGCCGGGGCCTTCGCTGAGCGCCTTGCCGTCCCAGTGGATCGAGACTTCGGGCGTCAGGATCGACCAGCGCATGCTGGCGAAGCGGTTGACGAAGAACGCAGCGTTGGCGCGGACGATGTGGTGGTCGGGTTCGAACCACGCGACGAAGCGCGTTCCGCCGTCTTCCTCGACTTCGCGGAAACGGAGGAAGGCGCGCATCTTGTGGATGTCGCGGCGGACGTCCTTGGCGATCCGGTCGAGCCTGCGGACGAGTGGGTCGGCGCGGTCTTCAATCAGTTTGGGTTCGCGGCGGAGGCGGAAAAGCAGCGTGTAGAGCAGGGCGAACCGTTCTCGGTCGCTGCCGAGGATGGCGCTGCGGGCCAGGTCAATGAAGGCCCGGGGGACGGAGAACGCGCCGGGGGGCGGGGCGGGCGCTGGTTCGGCGACGGTTGCGAACAGGTCGACCGGTTCGTCGCCGACTTGCCAGACGACGTCGTCGGGGGGGACGTCTTCGGCGATCAGGCCACGCGCGGCGTCTCGCCAGCCGTCGAAGTCGTCGGGTTCGGAAAGGGTTACGACGCGCATAATCCTCCCCGGCACGGGGAGGGGGACCAGCGCAGCTGGTGGAGGGGGGCGTCTGCGAACGTATCGGTGGTGGTGAGCCCCCTCCACCCCGCCGCTGCGCGTCGCGGTCCCCCTCCCCGTGCCGGGGAGGAATGCCCGGGGCTCACGCGAACATTTCCATTTGCTTGGGTTTTGGGGCGATGATCGGGCGGAGCTCGGCTTTGTCCGCCAGAGCTACCGGGCGCCAGTCTTCGGCGATGATGAAGGGGCGGAGCTTGGCGACCGAGACCGTCAGGCGGGCGATGTCAGCCAAATGCAGGCGGCGCCAGCGGCGGCTGGTGAGGATGCCGTTGACTGCTTTTACGCCGAGTCCGGGAACGCGGAGAAGCATTTCGCGGGGGGCGCGGTTGACGTCTACCGGGAACGATCCGCGGAACTTGAGTGCCCAGGCGAGCTTCGGGTCGATGTCGAGAGGTAGCATGCCGGTGGCGTCGTCGGCTGCTGCGACCACCTCGTGAGGCTGGAATTCGTAAAAGCGCATCAACCAGTCGGACTGGTATAGTCGGTGCTCGCGCATCAGAGGTGGGCGTTGCAGCGGGAGGACGGCGCTCGCATCGGGGATCGGGCTGAACGCTGAATAATAGACGCGGCGCAGGCCGAAGCGGTCGTACAGGGTCGACGCCTTCCGGACGATGTCGCCGTCGGTTGCGGCGTCGGCGCCGACGATCATCTGCGTCGATTGGCCGGCAGGGGCGAATTTGGGGGCGGACTTGTACTTGGCCATGGCGTCCTTGCCGTCGATGATCGACGCCTTCACCTCTGCCATTGCGGTTTCGATACGGACGCCGTCCTTCTCCGGGGCAAGGCGCTTCAGACCGTTTGCGGTCGGGAGTTCGACGTTGATCGAAACGCGGTCGGCGTACAGCCCGGCCTGGTGAACGAGTTCGGGATCGGCGTCGGGGATCGTCTTGAGGTGAATGTAGCCGCGGAAATGGTGGTCCTCGCGCAAACTCCGCGCGACTTCAACCATCTGCTCCATCGTGTAGTTCGATGAGGCGATGATGCCGGACGAGAGGAACAGGCCCTCGATATAATTGCGCTTGTAGAAGGCGATGGTGAGATCGACGACTTCCTTCGCCGTGAAACGCGCGCGGCGGACGTTCGAGCTCTTGCGGTTGATGCAGTAATAGCAGTCGAAGATGCAGCTGTTGGTCAGCAGGATCTTCAGCAGCGAGATGCAGCGACCGTCGGGCGCATAGGCGTGGCAGATGCCCATGCCTTCGGTCGAGCCGAGCCCCTTGCCGTCCTTCGAATTGCGCTTGGTCGTGCCCG
>Ga0265798_10011046_pt1 | contig 11040 bp, 10 predicted proteins | sample P3T30metagenome_FD_192430 | JGI IMG/M metagenome (GOLD analysis project Ga0265798, IMG submission 192430) | Plant litter microbial communities from East Loma Ridge, Irvine, California - P3 T30 | ecosystem: Environmental > Terrestrial > Plant litter > Unclassified | place: USA: California... | reverse complement strand
TACGAGACGCAGATTCGCCAGGGTCTGGCGCAGGCACAGGCGGCGCGCGCGCAGCTCGCCTCGGCCAACGTCAACGTCGGCGCGACGCTGATCCGCGCCGCGATCAACGGCCGCGTCGGCGACAAGACGGTGGAAGTTGGTCAATATGCGCAGACCGGCACCCGGCTGATGTCGCTGGTGCCGCTGGACCGGCTCTACGTCACCGCCAATTTCAAGGAGACGCAGCTGGCGCTGATGCGCCCGGGGCAGCCGGTGGAGATCAAGGTCGACGCGCTCGACGGGATCACGCTCAAGGGCCGCGTCGCCAGCTTCTCGCCGGGTACGGGGGCGCAATTCTCGCTGCTGCCGCCGCAGAACGCGACGGGCAATTTCACCAAGATCACGCAGCGCGTGCCGGTGCGGATCGAGCTCGAGGCCACCCCCGAGGTGCGCCGCCTGCTCGTCCCCGGCCTGTCGGTGACCGCGACGGTCGACACGATCTCGGCCAAGGACGAGATCGACCGGCTGCGCGACCGCCAGCAGCAGCTCAACCAGCGGGAGCGCTGAGGTGACGAGCGCGGCCGCGCCGCGGCGCGGCGCTTCCCCGACGCCGGCGCAGGCCGCACCGCAGCGCGCCGACCTGGCGGCGTGGCTGGCGGTCGCGGCGGGCACGCTCGGCGCCTTCATGGCGACGCTCGACATCTCGATCGTCAACTCGGCGCTGCCCACGATCCAGGGCGAGATCGGTGCAAGCGGCACCGAGGGCGCCTGGGTCGCCACCGCCTATCTGGTGGCCGAGATCGTCATCATTCCAATGTCGGCCTGGCTCACGCGGCTGCTGGGCTTACGCACCTTCCTGCTGATCGCGGCGACCCTGTTCACGATCTTCTCGGTGCTGTGCGGCACCGCCGACACGCTGCCGCAGATGATCGTCGGCCGCATCGGCCAGGGCTTCACCGGCGGCGCGATGATCCCCACCGCGCAGACCATCATCGCGCAGCGTCTGCCGCGCGAGCAGCAGCCGATCGGCATCTCCGCCTTCGGCATGACCGCGATCCTCGGCCCCGTGCTCGGCCCGCTGGTGGGCGGCTGGCTGACCGAGAACATCAGCTGGCATTATGCCTTCTTCATCAACCTGCCGATCTGCGCGATCCTGGTGGTTCTGCTGCTCGTCGGATTGAAGCACGAGAAGGCCCAGCTGCACCTGATCGGTGAGGCTGACTGGCTCGGCATCCTCGGTCTGGCGCTCGGACTCGGCGGGCTCACGGTCTTTCTCGAAGAGGGCCAGCGCGAGCAATGGTTCTCGTCCGAGCTGATCCGCTACATGGCCGCCATCTCGCTGCTCGGCTTCGCGCTGCTGATGGCGGGGCAGTTCCTCGCGCGGCGACCGATCATCAAGCTGCGGCTGCTGCTCGACCGCCAGTTCGGCTCGGTCGCGCTGATGGGCATGGTGGTGGGCGTGGTGCTCTACGGCACCTCCTACGCCATCCCGCAGTTCCTCGCCGCGATCGCGGACTATAACGCGCTGCAATCGGGTAAGGTGGTGCTGCTCTCGGGCATTCCCAGCTTCTTCATGATGGCGATCGTGCCGATCCTGCTGCGCCACGTCGACGTGCGGATCGCGGTCGGTGCGGGCCTGTTGATCATGGGGACCTCGGCGCTGCTCGACTCCACGCTCACGATCGACGCCGTCGGCGCCGACTTCGTCGAGTCGCAGCTGCTGCGCGGCGTCGGCCAGATCCTCGCGATGCTGTTCCTCAGCCAGGCGGCGGTGCGCTCGGTGCCACCGGTGGAGGCGGGTGACGCCTCCGGGCTGTTCAACTCGGCGCGTAACCTGGGCGGCAGCTTCGCGCTGGCGGGGATCTCGGTGATCCAGGACCAGCGCAGCTGGTTCCACAGCCGCCGCATCGAGGAAACGCTCAACGCCAACTCGGTGATGGTGCAGGATTATACGAACGGCACCGCGCAGTCGCTGGGCGGCCGGTCGGCCGCGCTGCGCGCGCTCGGCCAGCAGATCCAGGGACAGGCGCTGGTGATGACCTATAACGACATCTTCTGGATCATGGGTATGGGGACGCTGGCGGTGCTGCCGCTCGTGCTGTTCCTCCGCCCGCTACCCAAGGGCGCCCCTCCGGCGGCGACACATTGATGCGACATGCTCCCCTTCCCGCTCTCGCACTGCTGCCGCTGGCCCTGCTCGGCGCCTGCACCGTCGGCCCCGACTATCACGGCCCGCCCGCGACCGCGACGGACGCGGTGCAGCGCGGCAGCTTCGTCCGCGCCGGTGACCCGGCGCTGCGCGCCGCACCGGGCGTGGCGCGCTGGTGGGAGGGGCTCGACGACGCGACGCTGACGGCGCTGGTCGACGACGCGCTTGCGCACAGCCCGACGATCGACGCGGCGCAAGCGCGTCTCCGCGAAGCCGGTGCGCGGCTGCGCACCCAGCGCGCCAACCAGCTGCCGAGCATCAGCCCGAGCGCGACTTACCTCCACGCGCGCCTGCCCGGCACCGCGCTCGGCGGGGGCAGCGGCAGCGGCGACGCCGGCGGCGAGGCATCCGCGGGCGGCACGGACAGTAGCGCGGTCGATTTCTACAATCTCGGCGGCACCGCTTCATGGGAGCCTGACCTTTTCGGGGCGCGCCGACGCGGGATCGAGGGCGCGCGCGCGACGGTGGAGGAGCGTTTCGCCGACCTGGCCGACGCGCAGGTGAGCCTCTCGGCTCAAGTGGCGCAGGCCTATGTCGCCCTGCGCGACGTGCAGGAGCGCGTGCGGCTCAACGCCGAGTCGAGCCGGTTGCAGCAGCGCCAGCTCGAGCTCACCCGGCAGCGCTATGCCGCGGGCGCGGCGTCGCAGCTTCAGGTCGAACGGTTGCAGAACCAGCTCGAGAGCACCGACGCGCAGCGGATCCCGCTCGGCGCGCAGGTCGCCCAGTACCTCGACCAGCTCGCGGTGCTGACTGGCCGGACGCCCGGCGCGCTCGACCAGACGCTGACGACCGCGGTGCCCGTGCCGCTCCCGCCCGCGGAGGTGCCGATCGGCGATCCTGCGGCGTTGATCGCGCACCGGCCCGACATCCGCTCGGCCGAGCGCGCGCTCGCCGCGAGCAACGCGCAGATCGGCGTGAACACCGCCAAGCTGTTTCCGTCGCTGAGCTTCCTCGGCATCTTCGGGCTCGGCGGCACCAACATCGGCGACGTCGTCGATCCCAACAAGCTCACCGCCTTGGTGGCACCGATGCTGAGCTGGTCCTTCCTCGATTTCGGCCGCACCCGCGCCGCGATCGACCAGTCCGAGGCGCAGCGCGATCTCGCTGCCGCGCAGTACCGCGAGCGCGTGCTGGAGGCGCTGCAAGACGCCGAGACCAGCCTCTCGCGCTTCGGCAACACGCGGCTGCAATATGCGCAGCTGCTTCGCGCCGAACAATCCGCCGCTCGCGCTGCGGCGCTTAACGGAGAGCGCGTCGCGGCGGGGACGAGCAATCTAATCGACCAGCTCGACGTCGAGCGCCAGCGTCTCGCCGCCGCGATCGCGGTGGCACAGGCCAAGGCACAGCTGACCGACAGCTACATCTTGGTACAGAAGAGCCTGGGACTGGGCTGGAGTAGCCCGTCGCCTTCGGCGATGACCGAGGGCGAGACATCGAAGCGGAGTGGTACGAACTTACCGGCGGCCGGTAGCTGAAGCCCGGCCGCGCCACGCCGGGCCGACCGTTCGATCGCGGCGAGCAAGCCTCACATCGTCGCGGTCGTAGGCCCCGGCGCACCCGCTTCGATCGGCGCGCCGGGATCCTGGTTCAGGCGACGCTGACCTCTGCCACGCTCAGCAACCCCGCCCTGCCCATGGAGGCGGCGATGGCGCTCGCATCCATACGCGCGCCGGCATCGACCGTGCCGTGCTGCCGCCTCGCGCGATAGGCGGCGCGCCGCAGCGCGCGAATCAGGCCGGCGGCCTCGTTCGCCACCGCGTTCGGGCCATCGCTCGTGTCGAACAGGGGAAGAAGCGGCGAAGAACGCTTCACCAGCTTGGTGCTCAGCTCATGCAGGCCGCGTCCCTCACTGATGCCATGCACCGCGGCGGCCGCGCGTGCGACCGCCTCGGCATCGCCGGAGGGATTGTCGAGCGTGGACGGTGTCGATTGAAGCGACATATCGACCACCGCCTCGTCGGCGAGCGGCGGCGTCTCGTCCTCGTGCGGCGTCTGCGGGCCCAGGATCGGCACGGCGTCGATCACGTCGGCAGCGCCACTCTCGGCGGTGGCGCAGTCACGCTCGGCAGCGGTGATCGCGCGGGCCAGCGCTTCGAGGTCATCCGCCAGCGCGAGCGCCGCACCGCGATCGCCACGCAGGATCGCTGCCATCGCCTGCATCTTGAGAAGTGTTAACTTCTGCCGCAGGGCTTCGAGGGCACGAGCGGCCAAGTCCCTGCGGTTCGTCTCGGCGAGTTTGAAGAGCCGCGCCGCTACCTCCTCCATCATCGCTAGGCGGCGTTTGGCCTCCCCGTCGTCGCGGTGAGCCAAGGGCGTCTCTGTTGCCGCCATGCCGCTCGCCGCCAGCCGCGATGGCCGAGACGCCGAGTCCAGCAGCGTAGCGTAAGAGGATCGCCCCCAATCGCCGCGCGCGAAGGCGAAGGCAGAAGTATCAATATATTCCGGCACATGTTGCGCGGGTCGTGCCGCGCTCACTGCTGTCACGATGCTCATGGTCGCTCCCCGATCTATTCCCGACCCGAAGCCAGGATGACTACACAGCGGAGCCTGGTCGACGAACATCTTAAAACAAACAAATGCCGCGCGAGGTACTCCGTAGCTGTCCTGATATATAGACGCACAGGTGCGAGCCGGGGAAGGCTCCGGGTAATCAGATTCACCATTATGACGCAATTTGTGAGCGATGAAGAGGACACCATCACCATCAATCATTCTAAGTTACTGAACTCGGCCGAGGCCTAAGCCCCGCAAGAAGCAGCCGCAGCGCATCGTCGACCTGTTCCCGCCGCTCCGCCGCATTGTTGTGCTTGAGCAGCAGTCCGCTCAGCATCCGCATGGCTAGCACCAGGTCGCGCGCGCCGAGTTCGGGCGCGAGCGTACCGTCGCGGTGGGCACGCGCGGCAATCGGCTCGAACAGCCGCTCGAGCCGCTGGCGCAACCCGTCGAAGGCGGCGCGATCGGCACCGTCGCGGGGCATGTCGAGCGCGAGCCTGGCGAACAGCGTCGCGGTCTCGGCACCGTCCAAGACGACCTGAATCAGCGCCTCGTCGAGCGGCAGCGCCGGGTCGAGCCGCGCGCGCATGCGCTCGACCTCCTGCTCGAACACTGCCAGCGCGAGCGCCATGCGATCTTTGAAATTTCGGTAGAAGGTGCCGCGCCCCACGCCGGCGGCGTCGGCGATGTCCTCCAGCGGCACGAAATAGCCCGCTCGCGCGAAGCACAGCCGCGCCGCCGCGATCAACGCGTCGCGGCGGGCCTGCGCGTCGCGGCGCAGGGGGCGCGCTGCCGCCACGCTGATCTCGTCGCTCATGCGCTCCTGTTAGAGGCTGGGCGGCGTCGGGGAAAGCATGGCCTAGCCAGCGGCGCGCCCCTCGCCTATCTGGCGCGCTTTCCCCATCACACAGGTTCTTCCCATGGGTTTCCGCTGCGGCATCGTGGGCCTGCCCAACGTCGGCAAGTCCACCCTCTTCAACGCGCTGACCGAGACGGCCGCGGCGCAGGCCGCCAATTATCCGTTCTGCACGATCGAGCCGAACGTCGGCAACGTCGGCGTGCCCGATCCGCGCCTCGCCAAGCTGGCCGAGATTGCCAAGTCGGCCAAGGTGATCGAGACCCAGCTCGGCTTCGTCGACATCGCCGGATTGGTGCGCGGCGCCAGCAAGGGCGAGGGCCTGGGCAACCAGTTCCTCGGCAACATCCGCGAGGTGGACGCGATCGTCCACGTGCTGCGCTGCTTCGAGAATGACGACATCCAGCACGTCGATAATCGCGTCGACCCGATCGCCGATGCCGAGACGGTCGAGACCGAGCTGATGCTCTCCGACCTGGAGAGCCTGGAGAAGCGCGTCCCCAATCTCGCCAAGAAGGGTCAACAGGGCGACAAGGAGGCCAAGCTCGCCGCGGTCGTGCTCGGCCGCGCGCTCGACCTGCTGCGCGACGGCAAGCCCGCACGGCTCACCGAGGCCAACGATGCCGAAGAGGCGCGCGTGCTCGATCAGGCGCAGCTGCTCACCGCCAAGCCGGTGCTGTACGTCTGCAACGTGAACGAGGAGCATGCCGCGGCGGGCAACGATTACTCCGCGCGAGTCTTCGCAAAGGCTCAGGCGGAGGGCGCCCAGGCCGTGGTCGTCTCCGCCGCGATCGAGGCCGAGATCGCGACCATGCCCGCGGACGAGCGTGGTGAGTTCCTGTCAGAGCTGGGGCTGGAGGAAACCGGGCTCGCGCGCGTGATCCGGGCCGGCTACGAGCTGCTCCACCTGCTCACTTTCTTCACGGTCGGGCCGAAGGAAGCGCGCGCCTGGACGATCGAGGCAGGTTCCAAGGCACCGCAGGCGGCGGGGGCGATTCACTCCGATTTCGAGCGCGGCTTTATTCGCGCCGAGACGATCGCCTTCGACGATTATGTCGCTTGCGGCGGCGAGGCGGGCGCGCGCGACGCGGGCAAGCTGCGCCAGGAGGGCAAGGAATATGTCGTCCATGACGGCGACGTGATGCTGTTCCGCTTCAACGTGTGAGGCCGCCGCGATTGGTCGCGCTGGTGGCGCTCGGTGTCGCGATCGGCGCCGCCTTCCACGCGGTCGACGTTCTGCGTTACGGCTGGTGGCCCTATCAGTTCGGCCCGGCGGCGTTCCGGCTGTTCTGGAAGGCGCTGCTGCCGCTCGACGTCACGATGATCGCGCTGCTTGCGTGGCGACGGTGTGTCGGCCTGGTGGCGGCGAGCGCGCTGATGACGACGGACGTGGCGGTGAACGGCTATGCCTGGCGCGTCCTCGGCGACGATGCGTTCGCCGCCGCGGTCCCGACCCAGGCAGGGTTCGCCGTCTTCGTGCTGCTCGTCACGTACCGCTATTTGGCGGGCGGACCCTTCACCACCGGCTGATCGAGCAGATTGGCATAAGGCGCGCTGGCCGGGGCGCCGGGTGCGTCACGCGGCTCCATCCACTCCGCCGCGTTACCGGGCGCGGGCGTGATCTGCATCACTGGCGTCTTCGGCGCGGGTCCCGTCGGGCTCGGCGCGGGCGCGGCCTGGTTGCCGCTCCCTTCCTTGCCGCCACCGCAGGCCGCGAGCGAGAGGAGAAGAAGAAGAGAGAGCGCGCGCATGGTGAGACAAAGCGCCAGCGCGCCGCACGTTCCCGCCGGCTGGCGCGAGCGCGTGCGGCCAGCTAGAGCCGCGGCGATGCTCCGGCTGCTCGTCTCCCTCCTCGCGCTGCTGCTCGCGCTTCCCGCGAGCGCCGTGCCGGCGTGCCACGAAACCTCCACCACGGTGACGGCCCCGATGCAGCATCACGAGCATCGGCCCGCCGCCCCCACTAACACGGCGGCACACGACTGCCTCGGCTGCGTCCCACCGCTCGATCTTGCGGGCGGCGTGGTCGTGTCGCCGTGGCGACCCGCCGAACAGCAGCGACCGCCGATGCGCGTGAGCATGACCGCCGGCGCGCTGCTGGTGCCGCTCTCCCCGCCTCCGCGCGCGGCGTGACCTACCGGGGCGATGCGCCCCGGGCCGTCACGTCTGCAATCGGAGAAGATCGATGTTCCGCCACACCCTGCGTGCCGCCGCCGCGGCCGCTGCCTTGTGCCCGACGCTCGCGTCGGCACAGCACCATTCGCCCGTCACCGTACAATCACCCTCGCCCATGCCAGGCCCCGTTCCGGGTCGCGCCGACACGATGGACCACAGCGCGATGGGCCATGCCGTCATGACGCAGGACGCAGCGCCGATGTCTCACGAACACGCCGGCATGAACCACGGCATGCCGGCGGTCACCGCGCCGGCCGCATGGCGCGACGCGTCCGACGACGCTCTGGCCCATGCGCCCGCGGGTGCTGCCATGAGCGGCATGACGATGGGCACCGCCGCCGGCTGGTACACGCCCGGCAGCGGCACCGCGCGCAATCCCGCCGGCGAGGGGCCGATGCGCGGCGCGATGCTCCACGCCGGCGGCTGGATGCTAATGGCGCACGGCTATGCCTGGACGATGGTCACCGATCAGGGCGGTCCGCGCGGCGGTGACGGCGCCTATGTGCAATCCATGGCCATGATCATGGCGGACAACGACCTGACCGATCGGGTTCACCTCCAGCTCCGCGGCATGGGCAGCCTGGAGCCCGCGATGGGCGCGCGCGGCTATCCCAACCTGTTCGCCACCGGCGAGACCGCGAACGGCCGCGCACTCGTTGACAGGCAACACCCGCACGATCTGTTCATGGAGCTGGCCGCGCGCATCGACTATCGGCTCGGCGGCGATACCAGCCTGTTCGTCTACGCCGCGCCCGTCGGCGAGCCCGCGCTGGGCCCGAGCGCCTTCATGCACCGCGGCTCGGCGCGCTACCTGCCGATGTCGCCGATCACGCATCACTGGTTCGACTCGACCCACATCACCTATGGCGTGCTCACCGTCGGCGTCTCGGCGCCGAAGCTCCAGCTGGAAGGGTCGTGGTTCAAGGGCCGCGAGCCCGACGAGCGGCGCTGGGGCTTCGATCCCGTGCGGCTCGACTCGTGGAGCGTGCGCGGTACCTGGACGCCCTCGCCCTATGTTGCGCTGCAGGTCAGCCACGGGCGGCTCGAACAGGCCGAGGCGCTTCATCCCGGCGAGGACGAGAACCGCACCACCGCGAGTGCGCAATATGCCCGCGCCGGGCTGGCGACGACGCTGGCCTGGTCGCGCAAGGACCGTCAGCCGGGCGACGTGCTCGACGCCTTCCTCGCCGAGGCGACCTACGAGCTGACGCCGCGCCATGCGGTCTTCGCGCGAATGGAGAACGTCGCCAACGACGAGCTCTTCCCCGACCATGACGACCCCCTCCACGACCGGCGCTTCCGTGTGACCAAGGCGGAGGCGGGCTATGCCTATCGGCTGCCGATCGTCGGGCCGCTCGGCGTCGCGCTGGGCGGCACGGTCGCGGCCTATGCCAAGCCCGCGGCGCTCGACCCCGCCTACGGCGACTCGCCGGTGAGCTGGACGCTATTCGCCAAGCTCGCGCTAGGGCTGTAGTTGCCGCAGCGGGCCTTCTCGCGGCGACGCGACCGTCGCCGTGAGACTTTTCGCCGTCATCGCAGCCGCGTAAGCGCGCGGCATGACGCTCCGCCCGCTTCTCGCCGCCGCGCTCCTCGCCCTCGGTGGCTGCGCCTACCCCTATACGCCGGCCGCCTTGCCGCCCGTCACGGCGCCGGCGCCGCCGCGTGCCATGCCAGCAGATGCAGCAACGACGGTGGCGCGCACGGTCGGTCGCCGTCCGGTGACGATCCTCGTCTCCATCGACGGTTTTCGCCCCGATTATCTCGATCGCGGCGTCACGCCGCGGCTTTCGGCGCTCGCCGCCGGCGGGATCAGCGCCGCGATGCGGCCGTCGTTCCCCTCCAAGACCTTCCCCAATCACTGGACGCTCGTCACCGGCCTGGTGCCGGACCGGCACGGGATCGTCGCCAACCGCATGGACGATAAAGCGCGGCCGGGCGAAACCTTCACCATGGCGACCGATGACCCTTTCTGGTGGAACGCCGCCGAGCCGCTGTGGGTCTCTGCCGAGCGCGCGGGCATCCCGACCGCGACGATGTTCTGGCCCGGTTCGAACGTCGCCTGGGGCGGCACGCGCGATCCGGCCTGGCCGCACGAGATCAGCGGCGGCACGCGCCCGCGCGACTGGCAGCAGTATAACGAGGCGGTGAGCGACCGGCAGCGCGTCGACTCGGTCATCGACTGGCTGAGGCGCCCTGACGAGACACGGCCCCAATTCGTCACGCTCTACTTCGACGAGGTCGACACCGCGGGTCACCGCTTCGGCCCCGGTGACCCGCGCACGCTGGCAGCGGTAGCAGCGGCAGACGCAAGCGTTGGTCGGTTGGTCGACGCGCTCGCCGCGCTCGGCGAGCCGGCCAATCTGGTGATCGTCGCCGATCACGGGATGGCGTCAATCACTCCCGACCGAACCATCGCGCTCGACGCGATCGTGCCCACCACCGACGCGCGCATCGTCGAGAGCGGCCCCTACGCGACGCTGGAACCGCTGCCCGGTCGCGACGCCGCGGTAGCAAACGCGCTGCTGCGCCCGCATCCGCACATGAGTTGCTGGCGCAAGGCGGCGCTGCCGCCGCGCTTCCACTACGGTCGCAACCCGCGCGTACCCGGCTATCTCTGCCTGGCCGAGGATCGCGCCGGAGGGGGCTGGACCCTCGCCGCGACCGGCGCCGACTCGCCCAAGACCGGTGGCGCGCACGGCTATGACAATGACTCGCCCGATATGCGCGCGCTGTTCATCGCCCACGGCCCCGCCTTCGTCCCAGGCAAGCGGCTGCCGACCTTCGACAATACTGACGTGGCGCCGCTGCTCCGCGACCTGCTCGGCCTGCCTGCCGACCCCGCGCTCGACGGCGACGACAAGCCGTTTCGCGCGGTGCTGCGGCGCTGACTTCCAAGGCAAGTGCTTGAAGCATCCTTGGGAACGTGGCGATATGGCGACGCCAGAGGAGAGCGCCGCCGATGCAATATTTCGAGGACATCGCGGTCGGCACGACCGCTCGCTTCGGCGACTATGCCGTCACCCGGGACGAGGTGATCGAGTTCGCGCGAAAATACGATCCTCAGCCGTTTCACCTCTCCGACGAGGCCGCCGCGGCGACCCATTTCGGTCGGCTTTCGGCGAGCGGATGGCACAGTTGCGCGATGGTGATGGCGATGCTGGTCGCGCACCTTCGCGCGGTTGAGCAGGCCGGACTCGGATCACCCGGCATCGACGAGCTGCGCTGGCTCACGCCGGTCTATCCGGGCGACCGGCTACGCTGCGAGACCGAGGTGCTGGAGAAGCGCGTCTCGCGCTCACGTCCCGAGATGGGGATCTACAGGAGCCGGCTC
>Ga0265798_10011043_pt1 | contig 11042 bp, 10 predicted proteins | sample P3T30metagenome_FD_192430 | JGI IMG/M metagenome (GOLD analysis project Ga0265798, IMG submission 192430) | Plant litter microbial communities from East Loma Ridge, Irvine, California - P3 T30 | ecosystem: Environmental > Terrestrial > Plant litter > Unclassified | place: USA: California... | reverse complement strand
GTGGCGTGCGCGAAGGGAGTAGAAACAGTGTTGCCTTTGTGCTCACACTCGTGGCGTTTGAACGTATTGCGTTCAGTGCAGATCGTCTTGATTCATCCGGATTGAAAACAATCGGTGTGTTGTAAGCTGATGACTCTATTCAGCACGACCTGATCCGCCATGTTGCTCCTGGATATTCCCGAATTTGCGAATGCTTGGAGCACCCTTGGCGTCACTGGCTAGAGCGGCTGTTTTGCTTAGGTAAGGTCGGTGAGCCAGGGTGAGAGTGAATATCTTGACCTGTGGGATCGCTGATCTGGATGACCTTCCCGTATTGCCAGCCGTTGGCCTTCGGCTCTGGGGTCGGTATGTGGATATCCGAACGCTGCGCTTTTTTCGTCGTCGCATCGACGCCCAACCGGTCGTTGCGTTGTTTAACCATCTCTAGGTCGGCCTGACCATCAGAGGTGAACCCCATCATCAGTTGGGGCACGCCAAGCGGAAGGCGCTTATCTTGATCCGTATGCCAAGTGTGCCAAGTCTTTCCGTAGGTGTGTGCCAACCTTTCCATCAGGGCGTGTTCGGCAGGGGCAGGTATTCCCGGCGCTATCAATTGTCCAGACGACACCTCGTAACCATGGCTGTGCCACATCGCTTTCTCTGCATCCGGCAGTGCGGTGAATAATGTCTCGTCGATGATGTATTCGACGCCCATGATTTTCGCCGTCTTGGTATTGCCGTCAAAGATCATGCACTGGATGACATCCTGGTTGAGGATTGAGCAGTAGTGGTGCGTTTCCATCTGGGCCTGCGGGTGACCGTTATAGAAATGGAAGCCATCCAGATAGGCGTTAAGGGCATCTATGGGAGGTTTGGCCTGAAGCATGGCGGCACCCGCCTCTAGAACTTTGGTCGGCGCTGATTCCGGACTGCCTGGAGCGTCAACAGGTGATTTGGTATTCGCTACGCATGCGCATAGCAACCCGCACGCGGCGGAAAGTGTTAAGTGGTGAAGATACGAATTTGGCATGACAGCTCTTCCTTCGCTGTTTTCCGCTGCGGGACCCATGATGGTTTTTTTCAGCGGGCGCAGAGACAAGGCGACCCCTACACGATGGCCACCTATCGCCAGAATCAGCGCGGATTTGGACTGTCATCCATTTCCGCGTTGTCGATGTCCACATCGGTCATCTCTTCCTGTACCGGCGCGTCGTCGTCCGTTTCCAGCGGGATCTGGCCTTCGTTACCTGGAAGCTCATCCACTCCCGGCCGATCACTTGGATTTAGATCGGTACGGCCTGGTGATAAAGGATCTGGAGATGTCGGAACCGGCGCGTCTGCGCCTGTGCCACCTTGAAGCTGCGTATCGGTTTTCATAAGCCCTCCTGACCAGCCTATTGTTGGTATGTCCTTATAAGAAGCCGAGCTGGCTGGAAAAATTTCATCGAATTACAGTTCACCAGCGAAAACATCCGTTCGGTTGTAGCGTGGCATTCAGTTGGCCGTTTGAGCGATCCGCAACTGAAAGACCGCTAGTCAAAGAGGTTGAATCAAGTGGGTCTTCCTCTGGTTTTTCTGACGGGATAAGCTAAACCTGACGTGTTGAATGACGAGCGAGACGAGGCTGAGGAAGGTTTTTCAGGAAACGCCGTAATGCAGTACAGGCGCCATTCATAGCTGCGGCCAGTTTGGATAGGAGCACAGGTGTTATGTCACATCGTTCGAACAAGTCGGCTTTAGTAGAAGCCACCCATGAGTTGCGGATGGCTATGCGATGTATCGGTGAGTTAGCGAAACAGCGAAGGGTGGGAAAGGGCGTCTGGGATACTGCATGGGATTGGCAGGATGAGGCTCACAAGCGCTGGTGCAAGGAACTTAGCGAGATGGGACATGTGGCGTCTATTGCGACTGCTCGATGTGATCGTATCAACGCGTGTGAAGGGGAGCCTTTGGCTACCCCTGTGGGACATTCCGGTCTTCAGCGAACTCCGAGCTCGTCAATGGAAACGTGACGCTGAAGGACGTGCCTTTTCCCTCCGATGAGGTCACTTGAGCGGTGCCGCCATGCGCCTTGGCGATCTCACTGACAATGAATAATCCGAGCCCAACGCTTCGTACATCATCCTCGCGTTCGCTTCCGCGTGTCATGGGCTCAAAGAGGACAGCGAGTAAGGACTCAGGTATCGCTGGCCCTTCGTTGTGTACCGTGATCGTGGCCTGGATTTCCTCTAAAACCGACGTGACGGTGATCGGTTGCAGCACATCCCCGTATGCGACGCTGTTGGCCACCAGGTTTCCGACGACTTGGTGCAAGCGGTCGGGATCAACGTTCGCCGTCCCGATGCCGGAGTGCTGATGGACGAGATGGGCTTGCGGGAATGCAATTCGTAGCTCGCTGACGCTCTGGGCGGTGACCTGATGAAAATCCACACTGCGCCGAACGATGTTAATGCCATGGCCTACTCGCGCCAGTGCGAAATCGAGTAAGTCGGCAATCATCCGCTGGGCTCGCTCGCAGGAGCGGTTGATGTGTCCCAGCAGCTGATTCTCCTTTGCCGAGCGCTCTCCTCGAGCGAGCATATCGGTTGCCATCTTGATTGCGGTGAGAGGGTTCTTAAGATCGTGACTGGCGATTGCGACCATCTGTTCGGCGAACTGAGCACGGCGTTCAGCCTTTTCATACGCAATGCTCAGTTCTGTCTGGGCCTGAAGGAGCGCATTTTCCGCGATGGTTTTCTCGCGCAGGATGTCTTCCGCCGCCCTGCGAGCGCCCAGCAATTCTCGTTCGTACTTGTCCCTATCGGTGGTGGTAAACAGCGCCATTTCCAGCACCGCGCCGGCTTCAACTTCGCGACGAACGCCGTTCAAGATCATGGTGATAATGTGACCGTCCCTGTGTCTCAGCTCCATCTTCACTTCAGCCACAGAGCCCTGCATACGAATCAGTGGCGCCCAATGCGTTTGATGAAAGATGCGCCCTCCAACGGTCAGCAGATTCTGAAAGCGTCGGCCAACCAGTTCTGGCAGGCTGAAGCCTGTCCAGGTAGCGAAAGTTGAATTGGCACGCAGGATTTGACCGCTCTCAGTCGTCACAACGAGACCACACGGTGCTGTTTCGAACAACTCATCGGAGCCAGGCAGGTTTTTCTCTTCAGCTGGCATGCTTAGGGATCCACCTGTGGAGGAACGTGTCCATGGCGTCACTGCAGGCGCTTGGAGCACTCATGTGCGGACAGTGTCCGACATTGTCCACTAAGGTCAATTGACTATTGGGCATGACGGCGTGCAGATATTCGCCCACCACGACCGGCGCGATCAGATCATCTGTGGATTGCAGAATAAGCGTAGGAGTCGCCAGTCCTGCGACGTCTTTTCGGTTATCGGACAGAAAGGTTACGCGGGCGAATTGCTTGGCAATCTCAGGGTCAGTGCGGCAGAAGCTGTTAGTCAGTTCATCACTCAGTGCCGGCTGCCCGGGCGCTCCCATAATGGCCGGTGCCATATTGCTCGACCAACCAAGGTAATTGCTGTCCAGAGTGTCCAGAAGCGACTGAATGTCTTCCGAGGTAAACCCACCGACGTAGTCGTCAGAATCGATATAGCACGGGGACGGGCCAATCATGACGTGTGCAGCGATACGCCCGGGAGCCATTCGATCGGCCAGTACGCCAATCATCGCGCTCACCGAATGACCCGCCAAGACAACAGGGCCTTCTGCGTATTCATCAACGATTTCGTTCAAGTCACGAGCGTAGCCATTCAGGGAAAGATATTTCTCACGGGTATACGCTTCCAGGCTCGAGCTACCCGCACCTACCAGATCGTACAAAACCACTCGAAACCGACTGGTGAAATGCGTGAACAGGTAATTCCACATGGATTGATCGCAACCAAAGCCGTGGGAAAAAACCAATGTCGATGGGCCCTCGCCCCAGACGGTCACGTTGTTGCGGCGTTGAAGATCCATCGAGACTGCCTATAAATACGGGAGCGATCCGGCTCAAATGTGCAATATCGCCCGGTACGCCAATGGAGGCAACATCTCGCGATCAAAGTCGGTATTTTTTGATGCGCACACTCTTTTCAACCACGCTTTTAGCACGTGACGCAAGCCGCTGGTACATGCATGGCTGGGCAAGCTGGCTCCTGACCGGTCATAGGGTTAGACAGCGCTGTGGCCCTTTGCTAGCCTGCTGATCCTAATAGACAGGCGGCGACCTTCATCAAAAGGGTCATGCCCGAGGTCTTGAAACGGAACGTCGTTTTACCCCTTTTAACGTCTGCGCGCCGTGCGCGATTGTGGGATAGGTCGTGCCGCTAAATCGCCGTTATGCTTTGGCCGGGTTCATCATCCTCACGCTGGGTCTGCTTGTATTTTGTGCCTTTGCGCTGATAAAAGCGGAAACCCAACGTCAGGAGATACGCTTCGCAGGTTACGTGCATGACGTTTCCGGGATCGTGCGCAACCAGTTGGACACCAACGACGCCGTCCTGGCGGGTTTTTCGGCGTTTTTGCAGGCCGTCGACCAGAGCGATGCGGACTCTGCGGCACGCTATGCAGCGGCAGTCTCAGCGGCCTACCCACACATATACATGCTTGAGGTCGCCCGGGCCGTGCCAACTGCGGAGCAAGCGGATTTTCAGGCATTGCTCAGGCGAACCTGGAATCCAGACTTCAAGCTGAAACAATTTCCGGATGTCGGTGAGCAGGCGAAAGCACCCTACACCGCTTTAAAGGAAACCTGGCCAGTACTCTTCATGTACCCGCCATTGCCCCAGGCGACCGAAATCTATGGGGTGAGATTAGAGACGGTTCCACACCTTACAAGCGCTTTGATAAAAAGTCGCACTACGGCCAAGGCTGTCGCATCACCGCTTTTCTCAATGTACGAAGGCGGAAGCGCCTACATCCTTCTACGCACAGTCATTCGTCCTGAGAGGAGAGAGCAACAGGCGCTGCCCAACTTCTTCGGGAGCACGATGGTTGCGATGTTGGTGATAAGCGCGGATTCGCTGTTGAAGGCGATCAATGAGGGCAATGTCGATCCATCGATAGGGATCAGGGCGCAGCTCAAAGCGGATCCTGACGCTGAGAGCACGGTTTTATCGATCCCGATCCGGGAAGCTGGGTGGATCGATTTGATGCTTTTTCCTCGGTTCAAGCAACAAGTCGAGATTGGAAGCGCGTCACAACCAATGACACTGCTCTATGAGCGCCAACTTCGTTTGGAAGATGTCCTGGGTCCTGAAACGTCCATCATCCTCCTGGTGTTGGTGGCTCTGGGCCTCCTTACACCCATGGCAATCATGCGGCATTTCAAGGCTATCCACAAAGCAGAAGCTGAGCATGCACGTTCTGTCTATCTGGCGAACCATGACGTCTTGACGGGTCTAGCCAACCGCTACCTGCTCACCCAGCGTTTTGAGCATGCGTTGGCTCAGTACATAAACCGGAGCATTCCATTCGCTGTAATACTCATCGACCTGGACGATTTCAAGGAAATCAACGACACGGATGGCCATGTTGTTGGCGATCAGGCGCTGCAAATCATCGCTTCTCGAATGACCCAGGCATCTCGCTCAAGCGACACAGTGGCACGCTATGGCGGTGACGAATTCGTAGTACTCATAGCTGATTCGGTAAGTCGACAAGCTGTCGAAGATGAGGTGACGAAAATCTTCCAAGCAATCCAGGAGCCAATAGCACTGGAGACGAGCACAGTCTCGCTCTCATGCAGCATGGGCGTTTCTTTCTGCCCCGGTCATGGCCGGGATATCGACACGCTCATAAAAGCGGCTGACCATGCTATGTATGAGATCAAGCAGTCCGGAAAAAGCGGGATCGCGTTTGCTCGATCCAAATCGCATGAATACCAAGCGTTTTGACATCCGCTTCTCGGTCAAATGTTATTGATGACTCTCGCCCAGCAAGGCCTCGAATTATTTATTGATGGGCTCCTCCAATTGTTTTAAAGCGGGCTCTAACAGTCGTGCCCGACTTAAATGTAACGCCGCTTCCTCAAACTTTCCCCTGAACTCCAAGCTTGCCGCCATTTCCAGATGCCATTTATGCGCGTTGCGAATGCTGGCCATTTGACGTTTACTACGATTGCTTATTTCCAACCTTACTTGCACCATCGACCAAAAAAACCGGCGCAGTATAGGCAAGTGAGCGAAACGAGAAAACGCTCATTTGACACGTTTCCCTGATCGCCAAACAGCTAGATGGATTGCTGGGAACCACATTGTTTCCTCGTTTCGTGCAGTATCATGCAATTTTTTACAATTCTTACATGCTGTACAACTTTTCGGTCTCATGCTCTTTGTTCGAGATTTTTTATTCAACCCTCGCGTTGACTGTAAACTTCTATCTGTTTAAGTTAAATGAGGTAGAAGCATTGGAAAGTGTGGCATATGTATGGCGTCTTATACTGCAAAGCATCGTTGGGCCTGTTTTTTTGAGTGTACCTGTAGGGCTGTTCTGGTTGCGTGTACGCCACCGTTGTTATTGGCGGGGTGTTTGTCGGAGCGAGGGTTGTCGCTAGTAGATTACAAGACTGTTTCAGCTGCCATGCCTCCCGAGAAATTCAAAGGCCTGTGGGCAGGTCCCCATGCAGGCGGGGAACTCTTCGTCGAAATTTTCTCTGACGGGAGGGTACGCACATGCCTAAGCTCACCACCGTACCATCAACAGCTTGCAGGGAAATATTCTAACCACGCCTTGTATCTGGAGGACGGGACGCGTATCGAAATCGAGGCCAAGGAAGTCCACATGATGAATATTTATTCACCGCCCGGCCGACCAATTGCCACGCTCGTATCGGACTCTGGCGATCCGAAGGCTCAACGTTGTTTCGCCGCCAGCGATTCGGAACAAGGCGCAATGCGAAATATCTGAGCGGGTTAACGCTCAATCGGCTGATCGCTCGACGGCAACGACTTGCACGACAGCCAAGACGCACTTATTCCTACTCAGTGGTGCAACGTGAAGCGAGTCGAGTCCACTGAGCAAGGAACTGAAGCAGGCAGAGCTGGTCGTTCATACAATGACCTGTGGTTGGAGCTGGTCTGCGGGCGCGAGCTAGCTAAACAACGAAAGGTTGGGCCTGGCGTATGGGCGGTTGCCTCTGAATGACAGGACGAGGCACTTAAGCGTTGGAAGCTTGCTATGGACGAGATGGGGCACCGTCCGGTGATTACACGCATCCCGTGATTGGCCAGGCTGTGTGACACTGTTGCGGGCCTCATCGAGATGGTGTTAGCTCAAATTATCCTGAGAAAACCCATTACGGCTCCTCACGCCAAAATTTAAGGCGGGTAACATGATAACCATCGGGCCGGAGTGCTTGGCTCGGCTGGTTTCCGAAATCGTGGAACTCATCGTGCGCCCGCATCTCAACTGTTCATGAGCCGCATTGGAGCGCGGAGATGGACGACGAGACGTTGGCAATTTGTGTCTTTGCGGGCACTCATCCAGAGGTGTTGGAAACGGTCAGGTCATTGACTGAGAACGATGCGGTTGAGGCCGGCGCATCGTTGGAAGACCTTCGACGTATGCTTTGTATCCAAGCCATGCAGGCTCATGCTGACGAGCAAAACCTGCTGCTGGATGACTTGGTCCATGCGCTGGTGCGACCGAGCGAAGCGAGTGATGCTGGCTCTGAGTCGAACGGACAAACGGGGCTCGAAAAATACAATCGCATGCGAGACTTCGATGCGAGCCCCGAACCGACGGGTGTGGCCAAGCCGAAGACGGGTAAAGGTCGGGCGAAGCGAGATGCCCAGGCGTTGCAGTATTGTGTGCAAAAACACGATGCAACCCGGCTCCATTACGACTTCAGGCTTGAGCTCGAAGGCACGCTGAAGAGCTGGGCGATTCCGAAGGGGCCGTGCCTGGATCCTGAGGTGAAGCGACTGGCGGTTCATGTGGAAGATCATCCACTCGATTACGCAACCTTCGAGGGGACGATTCCGGAAGGGCATTATGGCGCCGGAGAAGTCATCGTCTGGGATCGTGGTATCTGGACACCTACCGGCGACCCGATTGAGGGCTATCGAAAAGGCCGTCTGAAATTCGAGCTTCAGGGCGAAAAGCTTGCCGGGCAATGGAACCTGGTAAGAACTCACATACCCGGCAAGCAGGAACAATGGTTCTTGATTAAACATCAGGACGCTAGTGCCCGGTCTGAGGCCGAATACGACATTGTTGAGGAGCTACCCAATAGCGTGCTGAGTGATCGAACGATCATTCCAAAGCAGAGAGGAAAGGGCAAAGCTAAGAAGCCTCGCAAGTCGCCTACGTCTGTATCGCATGCGTCTGAGGCGAAACAGCAAGGCCATCGTGCAGAACTGTTCGACACGCTTTCTCCAGAGCTTGCAACGCTGGTTGAAACGTCTCCCAAAAGCGATGACTGGCGGTACGAGATCAAGTTTGATGGGTATCGCATGCTCGCCAGGATCGATCATGGCAAGGTAACGCTGTTTACCCGCAACGGGCATGACTGGACAGCCAAGCTTCCCCACCAGGCAAAAGCACTTTCAACGTTGGGATTGGAGACCGCTTGGCTGGACGGTGAGATCGTCATACCCAACGATAACGGAGTGCCTGATTTCCAGCTTCTGCAAAACGCGTTCGATGCAGGAACAAGCGCAGGCATTGTTTATTACCTGTTTGACCTGCCGTACCTCAACGGCTTCGATTTGCGCGAGGTGCCGGTTGAAGCCCGCCGCGGTGCGCTTCGTCAGCTGCTGGGGGAGAACACGGACTCCTTGCTGCGTTTCTCTGACGACTTTGAAGAGTCTCCCGACGCCTTATTGAACAGCGCTTGCTCAATGCAGATGGAGGGACTGATAGGCAAGAGAGCGGGTAGCCCCTACGTCTCGCGCCGCAGCGATGACTGGATCAAACTCAAATGCTCGCAGCGACATGAGTTTGTGGTGGTGGGGTACAGCGACCCCAAAGGCAGCCGGAGTGGGTTTGGTGCCTTGCTCCTTGGCTTGAACAACGAAGACGGCGGCGAGTTGAAATTCGCAGGAAGGGTCGGCACCGGTTTTACCGAAGCCACTCTCAAGACCATCCTTAGCCAGCTGCGCCCACTGGAAACCCATGCGTGTCCTGTTGCCAATCCACCCACCGGCTCCGATGCCCGAGGCATTCATTGGCTGGAACCAAACCTGCTTGCCGAGGTTTCCTATGCAGAGATGACGAAGGATGGGGTTGTGCGGCACGCGGTTTTTCGAGGGCTACGCGCAGATAAACCGCCTGAAGACATTACGCAAGAGAAAGCCCAGCCGGCGCCCAAGGCAAACACCGGGAAGTCATCCTCAAGCAAGAGGGCGCCGAAGAAGGCGACTGATCAGAGTCGCATCCGCATCACTCATCCTGAGCGAATCATTGACGCATCCAGCGGCACCACCAAGATGCAACTCGCGCAGTACTACGCTGCGGTGTCGCCTTGGTTACTTCCCCATCTGGCAGATCGTCCAGTAGCGCTGGTTCGTGCACCCGAGGGTATTGGTGGCGAACTCTTCTTTCAGAAGAACGCCGAGAAGCTTTCTATTCCGGGCATCACAGCGATACCGAAAGCAGAAGCGGGCAAAGCTGCAATGGTGATCAACAATGCCGAAGCGCTGGTCGGTGCTGTGCAGATGAGCACGATTGAGCTCCACTCCTGGAACGCCACAACGGCCGACCTGAATCTGCCAGACAGGTTTGTCCTCGACCTTGACCCGGATCCTGCGCTGCCCTGGAAAAGCATGGTTGAAGCCACTCAACTCACATTGACCGTACTCGACGAGTTGGGCCTCAGGGCATTTCTGAAAACCAGCGGAGGGAAGGGAATACATCTGGTTGTCCCGCTCACGCCTGGCGACTCTTGGGACGACGTCAAGGCGTTCAGCCAAGGAATCGTCAAATACATGGCCAAGCTTATCCCCGAGAGGTTCGTAGCGGTTCTAGGGCCAAAGAACCGGGTCGGCAGGATCTTTATTGATTATTTACGAAACAGTAAGGGCGCCACGACGGTCAATGCTTATGCAGCCAGAGCGCGGCCAGGCTTGGCGGTTTCGGTGCCGATTTACCGTGAAGAGATGCTGGAGCTTAAAGGCGCCGACGTGTGGAACATCCATAACCTGCACGAGCGACTCACCGAGTTGGGAGCAGACGACCCTTGGGCCGACTACGCGGTCACTGCACAACAGATAACCCAGGAAATGCGCGAAATGCTTGGAATACGTTAGGAGAACAGATCATGGAAAACTTTCATATCACACCTACAGACAGTGGATGGGAACTGAAGAAGGAGGGCGCGACCCGAGCGTCGAAAACCGCTCCGACCAAGGATGCAATCATGGATCTGGCTAAGGCCTTTCTCGAAGATAAAACGGCATCGCTGAAGATCCATAAAGCTGACGGAACAGTCCAGGAGGAGCGTACGTATCCGCGTAAGGCTGATCCTTCCAAGTCTCCGGGTTGAGGATGTCGATGTCGCTTGCCGTACGCAGGCAAGGCGACGTCAAAATGGACGGGATGGGAGACAAGCTTAGAGGACACTCGAATGTTGAGCTACTTATCAATAGGCGCGAACGACGTAGATGCCTCGGCAAAATTCTACGATGCCGTTCTTCTGCCGCTGGGCTATGAAAATGACTCACGAGACGAGGAATGCAGTAGCTATTACTTGCCGGGTACCAGGGATCGAGACAACGGCCCTGGTACCGTGCACGTCGGCAAACCGTTTGATGGGAACCCGGCCACGCCCGGTAATGGAATGATGCCAGCCTTCAGAGCCGACTCCCGCAACAAGGTTGACCTCGCATACGCAGCGGGGCTTCGTAGCGGCGGGACCGACGAGGGACGTCCTGGAACCCGAGCCGCATACGCCCAGGGATTCTACGTGGCGTATCTGCGCGATCCTGTCGGGAACAAGCTCGCACTGTTTTACGCAGGCGACGAGCATGATGGCGCCTAGTAAAAACAAAACCTCCAATCTTTCTGAGTCGACGGAGCATCTGCCTGCCGATTATTTCGATTCCGAAATCAGCGAGCACAACGATGGAAATTT
>Ga0265798_10011042_pt1 | contig 11044 bp, 14 predicted proteins | sample P3T30metagenome_FD_192430 | JGI IMG/M metagenome (GOLD analysis project Ga0265798, IMG submission 192430) | Plant litter microbial communities from East Loma Ridge, Irvine, California - P3 T30 | ecosystem: Environmental > Terrestrial > Plant litter > Unclassified | place: USA: California... | reverse complement strand
TTGGCCGAAGGCGGCCGTTGAGCTCAGCATAGCAGCTTGCCAAGGCCGAAAAATCGCAGACTGTCACGAAGGACTGGAACGGACCCAGAGCAGACCTTGGTGTAAAACCGATTAGGCTTCTGACTGCCCGGACAGAAAAGCTCGTGGAGATCGGGAAAACCCCGCTGCGCGGGACATGGCCCAAGCAGACGCCACCGAACTGCGGTCGGGTTGAAGCAGTACACCCGTTGCCGGATCAAAGAGCTTGCAATGTAGCTCACACGCGAAGCGGCAAACAGCGTCGAGGTCGGCCGCAGACGCCGACGCGCTAAGCCGAACGCGAATCTCCACCTCGTCCGCTTCGTTAAACATGAAGTCAATCCGAGTGCTCTCTTCATTCCCGAAGACCACCCAATCATCCATCATTAACCACAGGTGGCCCATCGAGGCTGCTAAGGTTGCTTGTGCGTTTAGCGTTGACGCTGCGAGAAGTTGAGGGAGCTCCCAACCGTCATCCATCAAAAGCGGCAGAGCATTTCCCTCACCGACTAGGAACAGGTCAAATTGCCAAACGGCCATTAGAAGGTCTCCTTAGATGCTTTCACTATGTCCGCTCCTGGCCGATAGCGGACGCCTGCAAGCGTCTACCTCCCATCCTGCGCCTGCGCCATTTCGAGCGCCGGCAAGGTAACGGTCAGGAACGAAGAAATCTGCCCGATCAGCTCGGCCGCCTGCTGGCGCACCTGTCCCATCTGCATGATTGACAGCTCGGCCTGGCGCACCGCCTGCCCGATCAACGTGCGGCGCTGGGTGATCGCATCGGCCAGGGTCGCGTCCATCGCGCCACCCGCCAGTTTCGCCACCACGGCCAGCGCGGCCGCATGCAGGCTGAGGTTCTGCGCCGATTCTTCCAGATTGCGCGTTGCCCCTTCACTGTCCGCCAGGAGCCGGACCAGCCCCTCGCGGGAAGAAGTCAGCGCCGTCTTGTGCTGGGCCAGCGGCACCTGGCGCCGGAACAGCTTGCCGAACATGCCCTCCGGCGCTTTGGTGTTCTCGAGCGCCGCCTCGAGTTGCGCCGGCACGGCCATGCGGGTGAACGTCAGCACCAGCTCGGTGATCGGCTGCAGCAGCGCAGCCTGCTCGCGCAAGGGCGCCTCGGCCCACTCCATGACCAGGCCAAGGCGCACCGGCAGCAGGCGCCGGAACAGCGCCGCCAGGCGCTGCTCGGCTTGCGCTACCAGCTGCGGATAGTCGGCCCGCGCAAACGCCAGCGCATCGCGGACGGCCGGATGGTCGTCGCTGTCGAACAGCGCCGCCGGCCCCGTCTTCGCAGTCGTGGAAGGACCTGCCGTCACCGGAGGCAGATCGTCGAACGAAAACGCCTTCGGCGGGCCGGCCGACGCAGCCGGGGCCGCCTCCTCGTCCTCGCCGAAATCAAAGGCCTTGGGCGTATTCATCGTGGACGACTCACCCGAAACAAACGCCGGCCCTTATCCGACGGTACCGCCGAGCTTGCGGATGAAGGTCGCCAGGCTCAGCTTGAAGCCGGCGCCGACCGCGTGGAAGCGCCATTCGCCATCCTTGCGGTATAGCGAGCCGAACTGAAGCGCGGTCTTGTCCGAGTAGTCCTCGTCGAGGTCGTATTCCGCGATGGTCTCGCCGGTCGCGTCGTTGTAGACCTTGACGTAGGCGTCGGTCACGCTGCCGAAGGTCTGCTTGCGCACGTCGGCATCGTGAATGGTCACGACGATCGGCATCTCGACCACTTCCGGATCAACCCGGGTCAGGTCGACGGTGACGACTTCATCGTCGCCGTCCTTATCGCCGGTGCGGTTGTCGCCCGAGTGCACCACGGCGCCGTCCGGCGACGTGGTGTGGTTGTAGTAGACGAAGTGGGCGTTGCTGATCATGACCGGGTTGTCGCTCGCATCCTTCCTGCACAGGAAGACCGACGAGTCGAGGTCGAAGGCATGGCCGGCGGCGGCGTTGACCTTCCAGCCGAGGCCGATACGGACACGCGTCAAGCCCGGAGCGGATTTCTCGAGGTTGATGCGGTGGCCGGTTTGGAGCGTCGTCGACATGGCGTTTCTTCTTTCAAAAAAATGGAGTTCAGCCGGCGGACGGCGAGAAGCGTTCGATCAGCTCGCGTTCCAGCTGCTGCAGTTTCGGCAGCTCGTCGCGGCGGCGCTGCTGGCCTTCGTTCGAGATCTGCTCGAGCTTGTCGAAGGCGGTGATCAGCTGGGTCTGCACGTGCTGGGCGGTTTCCAGGCTGACCAGCGAACGCTGCTTGGCGCGCGCCACGGTCTCGGTATTCTCCAGCAGCATGTCGGCCTGGGCGCGGAAGGCCGCGTCGGTGGCGTCGTAGGCGGCATTCGCCACCGCCGCGCTCTGCTTGGCTTCCAGCTGCAGCAAATACAGCGAAAACACGTTGCGCCAGGCCGGAATCGAGACGTTGACGATGTCGGTGAAGGTATCGGTCAGTGCGCGCGCATTGTCCTGCGACAGGCGGATCTGCGGCACCATCTGCGTCGCCATCAGCATGGCGCGGCGCAGGTCGTCGATGCGCTTTTCGAGGCGCTCCAGGCGGCGTTTCAGTTCGGTCGCCTGCTGGGCTTCGAAGGCATTCGCGGGGGCGCCCTGCTGGGCGACCGCCTGGCGCAGTTTCTCGGCCCAGGCCTCGCCCTTCTTCACGTCGGTGTCCAGGCCCTGGTAATACTGTTCCAGGCCCTTGTACATCTCGTCGAAGTCCTGGATGCGGCCGCGGTGCACGTTGGCGTGACGCGTCATTTCGCCGATCAATGTATCCATCCGCGATTCGACCATCTGGTACTGCGACAGCATCTTTTCCTTGACCGAGCCGAACATGCCCGTCACGCGCGACAGCAGGCCGCCGGACTTCAGCTTGGCCGGATCGAGGCCCTTGGAGGTGGCGATCAGTTCGTTCAGCTGGGTGCCGAACACGTCCGCATCCGAGGCGCGCACGGTGCCGAGCAGCTTGGCCGAGACCTTGGCCACGCCGGCGCCGGTGGAGCCGCCGAGCGACTCGATGGCCTTGTCGTCGATGCCGGAAATGTCGACCCGCACTACCGGAGCCGGGCTCGCCGCGAGCGGCGCCGCCGGTAGCATGTCGGAGATCGTGGCAGGACTCAGCAGGGACGGAAAGTCAGACGGCGTCGCCACGGGAGGCGTCGGTGCTGCGTTCGCTTCTTCGTCGGAGGAGAACAGCGGTTTCATAACATTCCTTCAAGGGTTGACGTGACAACGACATTAGCTTACCACTGGACAATCCGGCAACGCGAGCCAAACGACGGATCGCCATTCCATGCGAAAGGATTATGATCGCAGCATGGGCCATCGGTCGAGCGCTACCAGAACAGGAGTTACCCATGCCGCATGCCCGCGTCGCCCTACTGACGATCCTGGCCCTGGCCGCATTCGCCGGCAATTCGCTGCTGTGCCGCGCGGCGCTTACGCGCACCTCCATCGATGCCGCCAGTTTCACGACCGTGCGCCTGCTTTCCGGTGCATTGACGCTGTGGCTGCTGGTAGCGCTGCGCCGTCGCGACGCGGCCGGCAAGGGCAACTGGCTGTCGGCGCTGGCGCTGTTCGCCTATGCCGCCGGCTTTTCCTTCGCCTATCTTCAGCTGCCTGCCGCCAGTGGCGCCCTGATCCTGTTCGGCGCCGTGCAGGCGACAATGATCGCCTGGGGCCTGCGCTCGGGCGAACGCCTGCGCCCGGTTCAATTGACTGGCCTGGTGCTGGCCTGCGCCGGCGTGGTCGGCCTGCTGTTGCCCGGGCTGTCCGCGCCGCCCCTGGCAAGCAGCCTGCTCATGCTGGGCGCCGGCATGGCCTGGGGTGTGTATTCGCTGCGCGGCAAAGGTGCGGGTGACGCGCTCCAGGTCACGAGCGGTAATTTCCTGCGCGCCGTGCCGATCGCGGTCGCCCTGAGCGCCCTGCTCTGGCGCGATGCCTCGCCCGACCCGATGGGCATCTGGTATGCCGTCCTGTCCGGCGCGCTGACCTCCGGCCTCGGCTATGCAATCTGGTACACCGCCCTGCCGCACATCGCGGCGACCAGCGCCGCCGCCGTGCAACTGAGCGTGCCCGTGCTGGCGGCGCTGGGCGGCGTCGCTTTCCTTGCCGAACCCCTGAGCCTGCGCCTGTTCGCCGCCTCGACCGCCATCATCGGCGGCATCGCCCTGGTGGTGCTGGCGCCGCGCAAAGCATGAGCTTGTAGCGGGCGACCTGATGAGTTCCAGGCACGTATGCTGTGGCCACCTTGTTGATTACAAATGGAGGCTTACTCATGAGGCATATCGTCGCGGCTGTCCTGGTTTTCTCCTGCGCAAACGCGTTCGCGGCGGAGTCCCCGCTGCTCGAGAACGCCTTGTCCTGCAAACTCAAGGACAGCGAAACGGCGTCGCTGATGCGCGAACTCGCGGCGCGGCAGCCGGGCCTGGCCAAGCCGGCGGCGCAATTCGGCGCGCCGTCGGCCGACGTCTATCAGTTGCAAAAACCCGTCACCGCACTCGGCTACACCTCGTCGGAAGTCGTCGTCACGCCCGGGCGCATCCTGCTGGCCGTCCCGGGCGAACCGGTCGCCAAGGCGGTCGGCAAACTCAAGTTGACGCCGGACGAATACGGGCCCGCCAGCCGTGACGTGCGCCCGACCGTGAGCGTGGTCGCTTTCCAGTTGTCGCACCAGCCATTGCAGAACAAGCTGCTGGTGGGCTGCCAGTACGCGAACGCCGATGCGGCGAGCTGGGTCCGGCAGTAAGCCACTGTCGCAGGCTGTCCACACCACCCCTTTTGTCATACGCACGTCATGACAGCGCCGGATGATCGATAAAAAACGAGCTCCGGCGCGTTGTCCCTGCCGGATCGGCCAACGGCTTATCGGAAGGGGTTATATATCGTGTACACCAGCGACAAACGGCTGTTGATCCTCGACGCGGACGGCACCACCATCGACGCGTTTTCCGCCATCGAGGCGGCGTTTTCCCGCCACGGGCTGGCGCTCGGGGAGGAAAGCAATTTCCAGAAGCGGCACCACCTGCTCAAGTATGTGGGCGGCCTGAAAGAATTCCCCTCGATCATCCGCAAGAACCTGCGCAAGAACAGCCGCGCCCGGCTGGTCGATACCCTTACCGGCATCTACCGCGAAGAAGCCAGCCTGTACGAGGGTATCCCCGAGCTGGTGCGCGAACTGATCGCGGCGCCCGACATCACGGTCGGCATCGTGACCCGCAACGTGACCATCGAGCCGCTCGAAACGCTGCGCCAGCTGTTCCGCCGCCACGACATCGACATCGGCGAACTGGACTTCCTGGTCCACATTCCGCTCAAGGAAAAGAAGACCGCCCAGTTCCGCGCCATGCGCGAGCGCTTCGGCGTCAACCCGGCGCGCGCCTATATCTGCGGCGACGAGCACAAGGATTTCACGGCGGCGGTCAACACCGGCATGCACCCCTTCATGGTCTCTTATGGTTTCGAGGACCATGACCGGCTCACCAGCAAGTACGAGATCCCGCAGGAACTGATTTCACGCACCCCGGCTGAACTCGGTTGCCGCATCCGTCACGCGCTCGACCTGGGCGTGCTGGCTCAGGCCCCGTACCAGAACAGCAGCATGCTGATGGCGCCGAAGACCCAGTAGTCGATGGGCGCGCCGAAGGCCCAGTGCTTGTGCCAGGGCACCAGCTCCTGCTTGAAGCGGCGCCAGCCGAAGGCCGGGTTGACGATGAACCAGAGGTAATCCTCGACGATCCAGAACAGCATGATCGAGGCCATGATCGACGCTTCCAGCTGCGGCGACCAGCGCCCGATCAGGAACAGCGGAAAGTGGAATACCAGGCCGATGAAGGCGAACATCCACAGGTGGTAGCCGGTGAGTGCGCGGCCGCCCATGAAGATGTCGAGCAGCGGATGCTGTTCGATGCGCCAGGTCGGCAGGTTCGCAGCCCAGCCGGCCTCGCCCTCGATTTCCACTTCCACGCGTGCAAACAGGTAAGCCAGCGCCAGCACCGACCCCACCAATGCCGCCAGGCGGCCCATCTCCGACAACACGACCATCAAATCCTTTCGGCTGCGTGTTCGCAGCGCACCAGCACGGTTTCCAGCACTTGCCGGGCGGCGTGCGGCCGCCCCAGCAGGCGTGCGCACGCCGCCATTTCTTCCAGCTGTTCCGGATGCGCCAGCAAATGGCGAACGCGGTAGGCCAGGGTTGGCAGGTCGGCCGCCTTCAGTGCCGCGCCATGTTCCAGCAGGAAGTTCGCGTTGTGCTCTTCCTGGCCGGGAATCGGCGCATTGACGATCATCGGCAAGCCCATTGCCAGGCACTCGGCGGTAGTGGCGCCGCCCGGCTTGGTGATGACGAGGTCGGCGCAGGCCATCAGGCGCTCGACCCGGTCGGTGTAGCCCTGGGGCGCCAGCCGGCCCGGGAACTGGGCGGCCAGTTTTTGTAGCGCGGCCAGTTCTTCCTGGTTCTTGCCGGCCAGGGCGATCAACTGGAAATCGCCGGGAATCGCCAGCAGCTGCGCCGCGACGCGCGACAGGCCGCCGAGTCCGGCGCCGCCGCCCATCAGCAGCAAGGTGGTGCGGCCCGGGTCGAGGCCCAGTTCGCGCGCGCAGTCGGCGCGATCGTGGCCATGTGCAAAGGCCGGCATGGTCGGGATGCCGGTGACGTGGATCGTGTCCGCCGGAATGCCCTGCTCGCGCATGTGGAAAGCCACTTCCTCGTTGCCGGCGAAGTAGCCGGCGATGTGCGGATGGACCCACATGCGGTGCAGGTCGAAGTCGGTCACCTGGATCCAGACCGGGCAGTCGAGCTTGCCGGCCGCGATCTGCCGCGACAGCAGTTCGGCCGGCTGGAAATGGGTGCACACCACGGCGCTCGGGGCCAGCCTGGCGATTTCCTGCGTCAACCGGCGACAGTCGCGCGCTTCAAACCAGCGCCGCAGGCGGTTGAACCAGCCGCCTGGTTCCGCTTCGTTGGTGTAGTGGTAGACGTGGCGCCACAGGCCGGGCGCACGCCTGATCATGCCGAGGTAGAGCTTGGTATAAACGGTGCGCAGGCGTGGCGTGGCGAAGGCCATCGCGTCGAGGTGGAGTACCCGCGCGCCGCCGTATTCTAGAGCGGCGCAGCTGCGGATGGCCTCGGCCACCCGGGTATGGCCGGCGCCGGCCGGGACACTGAGCACGAGAATGGTTTTGCCGGCCATGCCGCGTTGGAGTTCGCCTTCTTTCATGTGCCGCTTCCCCTGCAAGGATATGGGGGCAATGTAAGCGCGGAATATGACTCGCCGATGACGTAACATTGCCGAGTCGCTTTTCTACAAACAGGAATGTCATGCGCAAGAAAGTGGTCGGCGCCGCCGTAATTCTCGGATTCGCCGTTGCCGCGGTGGTCCTTCAGCAGCGCCAGGCCGCGCCGCCGCCGGCGCCAGCCCAGGCCGTTGCCGCCGCACCCGCGGCGGCTGTCCAGGAAACACAGCCCGATGCCGACTCATCGGCAGGTGAAGTTGCCCAGTCGCTCAAGGGCGCCGATTTCACCCTGCGCTTCCTCGTCAACGGCAACGACCGCTACCGTGACCTGGACATCACCATGGACGACGGCAAGCCGATCCGCTTGATCCGCGCGCTGGGGGCGGAACCGGGCGAACTGGAGCACGTGACCTTCGACCAGGCCGAAACCTTTGCGCTGGTCCGGCTGCTTCCCGATGAAGCGCGCGAGCAGATCGTCAGCACCGGCAGCCAGTGGCTGATGCGCGGCGAAGGAACGCTCGGCCGCTATACGGTCTACCGCATCGCGGGCGAAGAGTTGCAAGAGATTTTCAGCGTGCTCACCGAGCGTGAGCGCGAAGATGGTAATGGCCCGCCGCCGCAAAAGCTCAGCGCGCGCGTCGAGCCGACCACGCGCGACGGCGCGCCCGCCTTCGCCTACCACGTCAAGGCGGGCGACGCCGCCGAGCGCACCATCGTGTTTGCTTGGGACGGCGAGCGTTTCGACGATCCGAGCGGTGAATACGCGAAGATCGAGGAGGAGTACGCTCCCTGATGCGACGACGGAGCTATGCCAGCGCGGCCTCGTGCCCGGCCATCAGCGCCAGGTCGTGTTCCGCCACCTTGAGCGACGCCGGGCGCGCCGCCATCCGCTCGGCATAGGCCACCAGCGCCGGCAGGCGCGGCACGCCCGCATAGGCGATGCCCCATCCCAGGGCCGAGCCCCACAGGATGTCGGCCGCCGACATGCTGTCGCCCAGCAGCCAGGGCGCGCGCTGCAGCTGGGCGTCGATCACGCCGAGCATGGCGTCGAAGTCGCCGTAGGGCGAGCTCATATGGGGAGCCGGTTCGCGCCCCATGCTGCGGTCCACCAGCGCCGGCTCGAAGCAGGCCGCGTAGTAGACCAGCCAGCGCAGGTAGGCGCCGCGTTGCGGATCGTCCAGCGACGGCGCCAGGCCGGCTTGGGGAAAACGGTCGGCCAGGTGGATGAATATCGCGACTTGCTCAGTGACCACGGTGTCGCCATCGAGGATGGCCGGCACCTTGCCCAAGGGATTGATGGCCAGGTAGGCGGGCTGGCGCTGTTCGCCGGCCTTCATGTTCAGGACACGCAATTCGTATGGGGCGCCGAGTTCCTCGAGCAGGGTATGGGTGCTGGAGGAACGGGTGTGCGGCGAATGGAAAAAGGTGATGCTCATGGTATGCCCCTGGTTGGATGGTTGACGGTAAGGCGATCCGCGGTCGACTTGCAAGCATGGTAGGCCTGCCAAGCTGACATCCTGTGTCAGGTATACATGCGTTACACTGGCCCGATGCGCGCCAGCCGACTCCTCTTCATCCTCACGACCCTGCAGGCGCGCGGCGGCGCCAGCGCGCGTGCGCTGGCCGACGAGTATGGCGTGTCGCTGCGCACCATCTACCGCGACGTCGACGCCCTGAGCGCGGCCGGCATCCCGATCTACAGCGAACGCGGCAACCAGGGCGGCTACCGCCTGCTGGACGGCTACCGCACCCGCCTGAACGGCATGTCGGCGCTGGAAGCCGAAGCCCTGTTCCTCGGCGGCCTGTCGGGCCAAGCGGCTGAACTCGGCCTGGACGCGGCCTGCGCCAGCGCGCGCAATAAATTGCTGGCCGCGCTGCCGACCGAGGTGCGCGAAGGCGCCGGCCGCATGCACACGCGCTTTCACCTGGATGCGCCGGGCTGGTTCGATGCCGCCGAACGACCGGACTGCCTGCCGCGCCTGGCGCAGGCGGTGTGGGGCGAGCAGCCGATCCAGGTGCGCTATCTCAGCTGGAAGGGCGAAAAGGAGCGGGTGCTGGATCCGCTCGGCATCGTGCTCAAGGGCGGCGCCTGGTACCTGGTCGCCCGGGTCGATGCCAGCGTGCGCACCTACCGCGTCTCGCGCATTCTCGAACTGCGGGTGTTGGAGGCCCGCTTCCAGCGCGATGACGCATTCGACCTGGCCGCCTATTGGCAGGAAAATGCACGGCGCTTCGAGCAGGAACAACATCCGGAGCGCGCCACCGTGCGGCTGTCGCCCTGGGCCGTCAAGATGATGGAAGCCTTCCTGCCGCCGTTTGTCGTCGCCAACGCCACGATCGGCGACGCCGCCGAGGATGGCTGGCGCACAGCCAGCTTGCCGGTCGGACCGGCATGCCATGCCGCCCACGATCTGCTGCGCTTCGGCGCCGAAGCGGAAGTGCTGGCGCCGGAAGCGCTGCGGGTCCGGATCGGCCTGATCGCCACGGACATGGCGCTCAGGTATCACGCCGCGCCCCTCTGAATAAATTTTTTAGCAACCTTGTTTTATAAAGCGAGTCCCATGAGTTCCTACCCTCCCTGCCCCACCTGCTCCTCCACGCTGACCTACGAGGACGGCACCGGCAACTACGTCTGCCCCGAATGCGCCCACGAGTGGCCGGTCGCGGGCGACGCGCCCGCGATCGAGACCGCCAAGGTCTGGCGCGACGCGGCCGGCAACGTGCTGCAGGACGGCGACGCGGTCACCGTCATCAAGGACCTCAAGCTCAAGGGCGGCGGCGGCGTGGTCAAGCAGGGCACCAAGGTCAAGAACATCCGGCTGGTCGAGGGCGACCACGACATCGATTGCAAGATCGACGGCTTCGGCGCGATGAGCCTGAAGTCCGAGTTCGTGCGCAAGAGCTGAAGATCTAGAATGGCCGCATGAAGATGCGGAAAAAGTCCGAGCTGCCGACGAAGCAATGCGCGTACTGCGCCCTGCCCTTCGCCTGGCGCAAGAAATGGGAGCGCGACTGGGAACAGGTGAAATACTGTTCCGAGCGCTGCCGCCGCGCGGCCAAGCCGCCCGCCCCGAACGCCGAGCCATGATGCTCGGCGTTTTTTTTTGACCAGTTGAAAGAAATTACTTCGCATGCTAAGCTTTCGCATGATAACAATGTTTATACCAACTAAATGACCCTCTCCGACCAGACACTCGGCAGCCTCACCGCCGCCCTCACCTACGCTTCGCGCGCCTACCGTGCGGCGGCCGACAAGATCGCGGCCGACTATGGCCTGTCGCAGGCGACCGGGCTGCCGGTGCTGGTGATCAGCCGCTTCGGCGAGGATGGCGTGCGGCCCGGCGTGCTGGCCATGGCCCTCGGCCTGGAGGCGTCGTCGCTGGTGCGAGTGGTCGACTGCCTGATCGCCTCCAAATTGGTGGAACGCCATGACGACCCGGTCGATCGTCGCGCCAAGATCCTGCGTCTGACCGAGATTGGCCGCCAGGCGGCGGAACAGATGGACCAGGCCCTGCGTCCTTTCCGCCGCAAGCTGTTCGGCGATTTTGCGGAGGCCGACGTCGAGGCCTGCCTGCGCGTGCTGTCCGGCCTGCCGGCGGCGATCGACACGCTCACCGCCGGCGGCAAGGACGCGTGAGCCCGTCATGAAGCTGGCCAGCAGGTCGGAGATGCTGTTCTCCATCAAGTCATTCGCGGCAGCGATGCTCTCGGTATATCTATCGATGCGCATCGGACTGCCGCGTCCTTTCTGGGCGATGATGACGGCGTATATCGTCTCCGCCCCTTTCGCCGGGCCGACCCG
>Ga0265798_10011041_pt1 | contig 11045 bp, 16 predicted proteins | sample P3T30metagenome_FD_192430 | JGI IMG/M metagenome (GOLD analysis project Ga0265798, IMG submission 192430) | Plant litter microbial communities from East Loma Ridge, Irvine, California - P3 T30 | ecosystem: Environmental > Terrestrial > Plant litter > Unclassified | place: USA: California... | reverse complement strand
ATGGCCCCTGCCTCCGCAGGGGCGACGGGGTGGGTTACATGTTGATCTTTTCCCACAGGTCTTCCCAGTCGGGGTTCATCTTCCCGATCAGGTTGAGCTTCCACGCACGCTTCCACTTTTTTAGCGCCTTCTCGCGGGTGATCGCTTCCACCATCGTGTCGTGCTGCTCGACGTAGACCAGCCGCGTCAGGCCGTGTTCGCGGCAGAAGTCCGAGCCCCTGCCCTCGCGGTGCTGCTGGATGCGCGCCGCTAAATTGCCGGTCACCCCGATGTAAAGCGTGCCGCTGGGTTCATCGGTCATGATGTATACCCAGCCCCCGCCCATTGGCTCAACCGCCCGCGCTGACCCGCCAGATCGTGTTGCCGACATCATCCGCGACCAGCAGCGCGCCGGCCTTGTCGGTGATGACGCCGACCGGGCGGCCGTGCGCCTCGTCGTCCTTGTTGAGGAAGCCGGTCAGCACATCGACGGGCTTGGCGCCCTTCACCGGCCAGCCGCTCGCGTCGAAGGGGACGAAGACGACCTTGTAGCCCGACAGCGGCTTGCGATTCCACGAGCCGTGCTCGCCGATGAACGCGCCGCGCGCGAAGCGGTCGCCGAGCTTCGCGTCCGCCGCGAACGTCAGCCCGAGCGCGGCGACGTGCGGCCCCAGCGCATAATCGGGACGCTTGGCATATTGCTGCAATTGCGGGTTCTTGGGTTCGACGCGCGTGTCGATATAGCCGCCCCAGTAATACCATGGCCAGCCGAAGTGATCGCCCAGCTCGACCGCGGTCAGGTAATCGGGAACGAGGTCGGAGCCGAGCATGTCGCGCTCGTTGACCACGGTCCACAGCCGGTTGGTGCCGGGGACCAATGCCATGCCGTTGGCGTTGCGAATGCCGGCCGCGAAGACGCGATACTTCTTGCTGTCGGGATAGACCTGCAGGATCGCGGCGCGGTCGTGCTCGGCGTCGAGCCCGTCGTCGGCGATGTTGGTCGCCGAGCCGACCGAGAGGTAAAGCGTCTTGCCGTCCTCGGCGACGATCACGTTGCGCGACCAGTGGTTGCCGCCGCCGGGATAGCGGACGACCGTCTCGGGACGCGCGGTGATCTTCGTCTCACCGTCACGATACGGCACGCGCACCAGCGCATCGGTGTTGGCGACGTAGAGCTGGCCGCCCAGCAGCGCCATGCCCGAGGGCGAGTTGAGCCCGGTCAGGAACGGCGTCTTCACTTCCGCGACGCCATCGCCGTTTGCGTCGCGGAGCAATGTGATGCGGTTGGCGGAGGGCACGCCCGCGCCGACCTTGCCGAGCAAATGGCGCATCACCCAGCCCTTGACGCCCCCGCCCGAGCGCAGCGGCGAATTGGTTTCGGCGACCAGCACGTCGCCGTTGGGCAGGCGGTACAGCCAGCGCGGATGATCGAGCCCCGTCGCGAACGCCGCGGTCTTCAGCCCGGCGGCGGCGGTCGGCGTCTCGCCGGCCTTCCAGCCGATCGGGTCGGCGGTCTTGACGGTCGGCAGCACCTGTTCGCGCGGCGGGGTGATGTCCGGGCGCGCGCCGGTCACCGCCGCCATGTCGCGCCGTGCGGCGTCGGGCCACGACAGATAGAGGAAGATCGCGACCCCGAGGGCGATCAGCAGGCCGATGACGGCGAGGACGTGTTTGCGCATGACGCGAATGTAGGCGTGCGGGCCGGGGGACGCTACCGGGTTCGTCTGTGCGGTTCGTCATTGCGGGCGTGGCGAAGCAATCCAGGGCGTCCTGGTCCAACCCTGGATTGCTTCCCCCGACCTTCGCCGGGGTCGCAACGACGGAATGAATGGTCAGTCCTCGACCCCCTCGGGCACCGGCACCGGCGGGTGGAGGCGCAGGCGGTTGATGCGGCGTTCGTCCGCGTCGGTCACCTCGATCCGCCAGCCACTGGGATGGTCGATGCACGTCCCGGCCTCGGGCACATGCCCGGCGAGCACCGCCGTCAGCCCACCGATCGTGTCGACGTCGCTTTCCGCCTCGGCGAGCCGCGCGTCGACGGTGGTGCCGACATCCTCCAGCTCGACGCGCGCATCGACGTCCCACGCGCCGCCGTCGAGCGGGACGAGCAGCACCTCGGGCGCGTCGTCATGCTCGTCCTCGATCTCGCCCACGATCTCCTCGATCAGGTCCTCGATCGTCACCAGCCCCTCGGTCCCTGAATATTCGTCGAGCACGATCGCGAGGTGGATCCGCGACTGGCGCATGTCGGCGAGCAGGTCGAGCGTGCCGCGGCTCATCGGGACGTAGAGCGGCTGGCGGATCAGCGCCTGGATGTCGGTCGGGCGCTCGCCGCCCGCCGCGAGGATCGCGAATACGTCCTTCAGGTGAACCATCCCGACGACATGATCGAGACTGCCGCGATAGACCGGCAGGCGGCTGACGCCGGCCTCGGCGAAGATCTGGATGAGATGGTCGAAGGTCGTCGCCTCCTCGACCGCGATCACGTCGGCGCGCGGCACGCCGACATCGCCGGCGTCGCGCTCGCTGAAATGCAGCAGGTTGCGGACCATCTGCCGCTCCAGCGCGGTCAGGTCGCCCTTGATCTCGGGCGCGGGATCTTCCTCGTAACGGTCGATCGCCTTCTCCAGCAATTCGCGCAAGGTCGCCTCGCGCGGCTCGCCGAAGATCATGTTGCGCAGGCCGGTCCACAGCCCGCCTTCATGGTGCTCGCCGCCGTTCGCGGCGCTACTTCGGTCGTCGGCCATGGCCGTGGTGTTCAATCCTCGCGAATCAGATAGGGGTCGGCGATGCCCAGATCGGCCAAGGCGTCGCGCTCGATCTGCTCCATCGCGTCGCCCTCGTCGTCGGTCATATGGTCATAGCCTAGCAGATGCAGGCAGCCATGCACCACCAGATGCGTGAAATGATCGGCGACGCCGATGTTCCGCTCCGCCGCCTCGCGCTCGCAGACCCCGTGCGCGAGGACGATGTCGCCGAGCAGCACTTCGCCGTCGTCGCTGTTCTGGCTGACGGTGTCGATCAGGTCGGGCTGGACCATCGGGAAGGACAGGACGTTGGTGGGCTTGTCCTTCTGCCGATACTGGCGGTTGAGCCCCTGCACCTCGTCGTCGGTGGCGAGGCGGACGCTGATCTCGACATGCGCGGGGGTGGTGATGAGGTCGCCATAGGGCGTCCGCGCGATTGCGGCGCGCGCGGCGGCGAGCGCGCGCGCCTCCCAGTCGGTGTCGGACCACGGGTCTTCGCGGGTGAGTTCGATGTGGATCATGTCAGCCGAGGTCCGTCTGGGAGAAGTCGTTGCCCTTGTAGAGCAATATGGCATCGTTGGTCTTCGCGCAGGCGTAGGCGAAGCAATCGCCCATGTTGAGCCTGGCGGGATGTTTCGACAGCTTGCCATAACGCGCAGCAGCGTCGATCGCGACGCTGCGCTCGGCGTCGTCGATCGGCACTAGCCGCAGCCCAGTCTGATGCGCGAAGTCGGCGATGATCGCGGCAGCGGTCATCAGGTCGATCTTCCGGACGCGTGCCACTGCGTGCGCCGCCTCCCACGCCCCGACGGCACAATAGCATCGATCGTCGTGCCCTTCGATCGCGTCGGCGAAATCGTCCGCCTCCGGTTCGCCCGCGATGATCGCAACGATCGCCGACGCATCGACGAAGATGGTCAATCGCCGTCCTCGTCGCTGAGCGAGTCGTAAAAAGCCTTATCTGCTACCAGTCCGGTCGGTTCGCCGATCGGCTGGGTCTTGCGCCACGCCGCCAGCCGCTCGCGGAGCGGGATATGCACCTCGTCGCGCGCCAGTTCATGCTGGAGCGCCAGCTTCACGGCCATCGTCTTGGAAATGCCGCGGCGATTGGCCAGCCGGGCGGCCAGCGCATTCGCCTCCTCATCCTTGATGTACAGCGATGCCATCTCGAGCTCCAGAATATCCCGGTAAGCTATTAAGGATATACCACCGCGTCAACCGGACACCCCCTCATACGCCTCCACGATCCGCCCGACGATCGGATGGCGCACCACGTCGGCGGCGGTGAAGCGGCACAGCGAGATGCCCTCCACCCCCTCCAGCCGAGTCGTCGCATCGGCGAGTCCGCTGGCCCCGACGCCGCCGGGAAGATCCGTCTGGTTGGGATCGCCGCAGATCACCATCCGGCTGTTCTGCCCGAAGCGGGTCAGGAACATCTTCATCTGCGCGGGTGTGGTGTTCTGCGCCTCGTCGAGGATGACGAACGCGTCGCCGAGCGTCCGGCCGCGCATGAAGGCGATCGGCGCAATCTCGATCTCGCCGCTCGCGATCCGCCGTTCGACCTGCTCGGCGGGCAGGCAGTCGTAGAGCGCGTCGTAGAGCGGGCGGAGGTAGGGATCGACCTTCTCCTTCATGTCGCCGGGCAGGAAGCCGAGCCGCTCGCCCGCCTCAACCGCGGGACGCGACAGGATCAGCCGCTGGACGCTGCCCGAAATCAACTGCGCGACCGCCTGCGCGACCGCGATATAGGTCTTGCCGGTGCCCGCCGGGCCGAGCGCGAAGATCATGTCGTGGGTGGTCAGCTCGCGCATGTAATGCGCCTGCGCGGGCGTGCGCGGGACGATCGTCTTCTTGCGCGTGCGGATCATCACCGACGGTGCCGGGCTGCGCTCGGCGGAGATGATCCCGTCGAGCACCGGTTCCGAGGCCATCGCAATCGACGCGTCGACCAGGCCGGTATCGACCTCCTCGCCGCGCTGGAGGCGGGCATAGAGATCGTGGAGCACGTCGCGCGCGAGCGCCACCTGCTCGGCGGTGCCCTCCAGCCCGACGCGGTTGCCGCGCGCGGTGATATAGACCCCCAGCCGGTTCTCCAGCGCCACCAGATGCTGGTCGTACTGGCCGAACAGCCGGCTCAGCAATTGCGGGCGGTCGAAGACGACCTCGACACGCGAACGCTCGCCCGCCTGGGCGGGGACGGGTTTACGGCTCATGCGGCTCCTGTGGCGATGGGCGACACGCGGCAGATCGCCGCAAGAGGCGAGATAGGTGCAGCGCGTGACGGCACAATGGCATCGCCGGCGAATGTGGCAGGCGATTCGCGCAGGGGGAAGGCGGAATCGTCATGATGTTCGTCACCCCGGATCAGGTCCGGGGCGACGTAGGGTCACGCCGCCGCGAGCGCGCGCACCTCGCCGGTAAGCGACAGCGGGCCGGCCTGCGTCAGCGTCACGTCGAGCACGTCACCGATCGCGTGCGGGCCGACGACGTGGACCGATTGCAGCCACGGCGACTTGCCGAGCCATTGGCCGTCGCGCTTGCCGCGACGCTCGATCAGCACGCTGCACGCGCGGCCGACCGAGGCGGCGTTGAATGCGGCCTGATCGCGGTTGAGCGCGGCCTGCAAGCGCTGGAGCCGCTCGTCCATGACCTCGGCGGGGATCTGCTCACCAAGCGTCGCGGCCGGGGTGCCGGGGCGCGGTGAATATTTGAAGCTGTACGCCTGCGCATAGCCGATCGCATCGACGAGGCTGAGCGTCTCGGCGAACTCGGCCTCGGTCTCGCCGGGGAAGCCGACGATGAAGTCGCCCGACAGCGCGATGTCGGGGCGCGCAGCGCGGATGCGGTCGAGCAGGCGCAGGTAGCCGTCGCGCGTGTGCTGGCGGTTCATCGCGCGCAGCACGCGGTCGCTGCCCGCCTGCACCGGCAGATGGAGGAACGGCATGAGGCTCTCGACGTCGCGATGCGCGTCGATCAGCCCTTGCGCCATGTCGTTGGGATGGCTGGTGGTGTAGCGGATCCGCGCCAGCCCCGCGATGCGATCGAGCGCGCGGATCAGGTCGTGGAGCCCCCGCCCCTCGCCATCGGTCCACGCATTGACGTTCTGGCCGAGCAGCGTGATCTCGCGCGCGCCGGCATCGACCAGCGCCTTCGCCTCGTCGACGATCGCCGCGAACGGCCGGCTGATCTCCGCGCCGCGCGTATAGGGGACGACGCAATAGGTGCAGAATTTGTCGCAGCCTTCCTGCACGGTCAGGAACGCGCCGGGCGCGACCTTGCGGCGGGCGGGTAGCGCACCGAACTTCGAGGCGAGCGGCATGTCGGTGTCGAGCGCGGCCTCGCCCTTCGTCGCGGTGGCGACCAGCTTCGGGAGATTGTGATAGGCCTGCGGGCCGACCACGACGTCGACCTTGGCGCGGCGGACGATCTCCTCGCCCTCGGCCTGTGCGACGCACCCCGCGACCGCGATCATCGGCGAGCGGCCTTCCGCGCCCGCGACCTTGCGGACGCGACCTATGTCCGAATAGACCTTCTCGGTCGCCTTCTCGCGGATGTGGCAGGTGTTGAGCACGACGAGATCGGCGGCGTTGGCGTCGTCGGTGGCGACCATCCCCTCGGCCGCCATCAATTCGGCCATCCGCTCGCCGTCATAGACGTTCATCTGGCAGCCGAACGACTTGACGTGGAAGGTCTTCGGCGGGGTCTTCTGGGGCACGGACATGGCGCGCGCCTTAGCGGAAAGGCGTCAGGCTGGCCAGCGCAGCAGCATGTCGACGCGGTCCAGCCCCGGGGAATAGCCGTCCGGCACCACCCGCTCCACGACGAAGCCGAACCGCGCGTAGAAGCCCTGCGTATGCTGGCTGGTGTCGAGCCGCACCTGCCGCACGCCTGGGGTGGCGCGGGCGGCATCGAGCCGCGCTTGCGTCAGGATACGGCCGAGCCCGGTGCGATGCTGCGCGCGGTCGACCATCCCCCAGCAGAAGCCGGCGGTTTCCCCATCGGCAGCGGCACGGTGTCCGCCGCACGCGACGATCGCGCCACTGCGCTCGACCACCTGGAAGGCCCAGCTGGCGGCATGCGCATCGAGGAAGCCGGCGAAGTCGCTGCGCTCACCCGCGGCGAAGAAGGTCGGTGTGTTGCCGTCGAACAGCGCGAGACAGGCGGCGCGGTCGGCGGCGTCATATGCGCGGACGCGGGTGTCGGTCATCGCTGGGTCTTGAGATAGGCGATCAGGTCGGCGCGCGCGAGCGGATCGCGGATCCCGGCGAAGGTCATCGTGGTGCCCGGCACATCGGCGCGCGGGTCGGCGAGCCAGCGGTCGAGTCGCCGGTCGTCCCAAACGCCGCGTTGCGCCTGCAAGGCGTCGGTATAGCCGAAGCGCGGGCGGTTCTGCGCGATCGGCGCGCCATAGACGCCGTGCAGGTTCGGGCCGTTGCGATCCGCGCCGCCGGCCGCGATCGAATGACAGGCGGCGCATTGCCCGAAGCCACGTGCGCCGGCCTGTGCGTCCGCGATCTGCATAACTTGCGCGAAGGTCGGGTTCGGGCCGAGCCGCGCGCGCCGCTCGGCAGTGTCGTCGCGCGAGCAGGCGGCGAGCGCGAGTACCGCGACGAGCGTAGGGCGAAAGGTCACGCCGCCGCTTCGATCTGCGCGCGCGCCGCGGCGGCGATCGCCTTGCGGTCGCCCTCGGGTACGAACGGCGTGAGGAAGTGCAGCGTCGCCACGAACGTCCCGCGGCGGTTGAGGACGCGTTTCGCGTGACGCGCGCCATCCTCGGCACCGACCCACGCCACGTCGGGGGTCGCCGCGCCGTAATCGATCCGCACCGGCTGGACGCGCACGCCCGGCGGCGGCGGGGCGAGCGCGGCGAGCAGCCCGCCCTTGAACGGCCCCAGCGTGACGCCGTCGCCGGTCGTCCCCTCGGGGAAGATCGCCACCGGCTGCGGACCGGCGAGCTGGTCGCGGAGCGCCGCGACCTGCGCGTCGATCCCCATCCGGTCGCCGCGACGCACGAACAAGGTGTTGTTGAGCGTGCACAGCCAGCCGACCAGCGGCGCGTCCCGCAACTCGGCCTTGGCGACGAACGCCGCGCCGCTCGCGCCGGCCAGCGCGAGGATGTCGATCCAGGTCACGTGATTGGCGAGCAGCACCGCGTCGCGGCGCAACGGCGTGCCGACGACGCGCACCCGCGCCCCGACGATCCGCGCCACCCAGCCGAGAAACCTTCGCGGCCACGGCGAACGCAAGCGGAAGAGCCGCCACGTGCCGTGCAGGAGGAGCGCGACGAGCAGCGCCGCCGCCAGCGCGACGAGCCGCGCCCAGCCGCGCGCGTTCAGTCGCACCTCAGTCCTTGCGGAGCGCGACGCCGTACAATTCCATGCGGTGGTCGACCAGCCGGAAACCGAGCCGCTCGGCGATCGCCTTTTGCAGCAGCTCCAGCTCGGGATCGACGAACTCGATCACCTTGCCGGTCTCGACGTCGATCAGATGGTCGTGATGCGCCTCGGGCGAGGGTTCGTAGCGTGCGCGGCCGTCGCCGAAATCATGCCGGTCGAGGATGCCCGCCTCCTCGAACAGGCGCACGGTGCGATAGACGGTGGCGATCGAGATGCCGGGGTCGATCGCGGAGGCGCGCGCATAGACCTTCTCCACGTCGGGATGGTCTTCCGCCTCCGACAGGACGCGCGCGATGACGCGGCGCTGTTCGGTGATACGCAGGCCCTTTTCGTGACACAGCGCTTCGAGATCGATCTTGCGAGCCATGGTCGCCATGTAATGGATCGCGCTTGTTGCGAAAAGCGCTACCGACTCGCAAAAAAGCGATTATCGATGAATTTCGAGCTGCCGCGCATAGGTGTGCGCGTCGAACGCCTGCCCGCCCGGCCCGCGGTAGTAATTGCGACGCACCCCGGCGTGGCGGAAACCATGCGCGGCGTAGAGCGCGACCGCCGGGTTGTTGGCGCGCACCTCCAGATGCAGCTTCGCGACGCCGCGCCCCTCGCATTCGGCGATCACCCCGCGCAGCAACGCCGCGCCGACACCGCTGCGGCGCGCGGGCGGGTCGACCGCGATCAGCAGCAGTTCGGCCTCGTCCATGATCGCACGGACCAAAGCGAAGCCGACCACCGCCTCGTCGACGCGCGCCAGCGTCAGCCAGACGCCGGGCATGGCGAGGATGCCGATACATTGGCTGCGCGTCCACGCCTCGCCATAGCGCGGGTCAAAGGCGGCGAGCATGATGCGGTCGACCGCCTCGGCGTCGCCCGCGCCGCCCGGTGCCAGCTCGATCAGCCGCACCCGCGTGCTCATACGGCAGTCGGCGTCGCCGCGGCGGGCAGCTTGGCGTCGGGCGCGCGACCGTAGAAGGGCACCGGCTCCAGCGCGCGCGCCGCAGGCGGGAGCAGCAGCGCGTGCCGTGCTTCGGGCAAGGTCTCGTCGAGCGGCACGTGGGCATCAAGCGCGGCGAGCCAGCGCGTGCCGCTGCCGATCGCCCTGCGGCCGTCCAGCGCCGCCAGCGCCGCCGCCGGGGTCAGCGAGCGGGGTGCGTCGAGCGCGGCGAAGGGAGCGGCGAAGCCCTGCATGAAGACCTCACCGTGCCCGCCTTCCATGACGACCGCAAGCGGGCGCGGATCGTCAGCGAGCGCGGCGACCGCGACCAGCGACGGCGCGCCATAACCCGCGACCGTCGCCCCCCAGCCGAACGCGAGCGCGCGCGCGGCGGCGATCCCGACGCGGATGCCGGTGAAGCTGCCCGGCCCGACATCGACCAGCACGCGGTCGGCGCGCCCGCCGTCGGGCAGCGCGGCGATCATCGGCACCAGCCGCTCGGCATGGCCGCGTCCGACCACGTCATGCGTGTGGGCGACCAGTTGCTCGTCTTCGAACAGCGCGACCGAACAGGCGGCGGTCGCGGTGTCGATCACCAAGGTGCGCATCAGGCGAGGCGGTTGAAGGTCTCGAACGCCGGGCGCGGGCTGCGCGGGTGGAGCGTCGCCGGGTCGCCATAACCGAGCGTGGCGATGAAGTTAGTGCGGACCGCCGGCGTGTCGGCGAAGAACGCCTTGTCGACCGCGCCGGCGTCGAAGCCCGACATCGGCCCCATGTCGAGCCCCAAAGCGCGCGCGGCGAGGATCAGATAGCCGCCCTGCAACGACGAATTGCGGAACGCCGACGCCTCGCGCAGCTCGCGATTGCCGTCGAACCAGCTCTTGGCATCGACGTGCGGGAACAGCTCGGGCAGATGTTCGTGGAATTCGACATCCATGCCGAGGATCACGCTGACCGGCGCCTTCAGCACCTTGTCGCGATTGCTGTCCGAACAGGCGGCGGCGAGCGTCGCCTTGGCCTCATCGGTCACGCACCACACCAGCCGCGCGGGCAGCTGGTTGGCCGAGGTCGGCCCCATCTTCATCAATTCCCAGATCGCGCGGAGCGTGTCCTCGCCGACCGGTTCGTCGCGATAATGGTTGAACGTCCGCGCGGTGCGGAACAGCTGGTCGAGCGCCTGATCGTCGAGCGGGGTGGCCATCGGAAACTCCAGTTATCGGGAAGGTCGGCGCGGGATCAGACCGCGCGGACCTCGGTCACCTCGGGAACGTAATGGCGCAGCAGCTGCTCGATGCCGTTCTTGAGCGTCGCGCTCGACGACGGGCAGCCGGCGCACGCGCCCTGCATCCGCAGGAACACCTTGCCCTTGTCGAAGCCGCGATAGACGATGTCGCCGCCGTCGTTGGCGACCGCCGGGCGGACGCGGGTGTCGATCAGCTCCTTGATCTGCGCGACGATGTCGGCGTCTTCGGGATTGTCGGCGAACGTCTCTTCCTCGGCCGGGACGCTGAAGCCCGCGCCGCCGGTGCGGAACAGCGGCATCTGCGCGGTGAAATGGTCCATCAGGATCGCGAGCACGTCGGGCTTGAGATCGCGCCAGTCGACGCCGGGTGCCGCGGTCACCGAGACGAAGTCGCGACCGAAGAACACGCCGGTCACGTCGCCGAGCCCGAAGAGCGTATCGGCGAGCGGGCTGGCCTCCGCCTCCTCGGGAGTGGCGAAGTCGCGCGTGCCGGCATCCATGACGGTGCGGCCGGGCAGGAACTTGAGCGTCGCCGGGTTCGGCGTGGCTTCGGTTTCGATCAGCATGACGGCGATGTGGCGCGTGCGGCGCGCCGGATCAAGCGCGCAGCGCGAAAGCGATCGTTTCGGACGGGATAGGTGGAGCGGGTGTTCGGAGTGACTTCTTCCTTCATCCCCGCCTTCCTTCGTCATTCCCGCGCAGGCAGGTGTCCAGACACTCTGACATTTCGCCCCCATCGAGGGACCTGC
>Ga0265798_10011040_pt1 | contig 11046 bp, 11 predicted proteins | sample P3T30metagenome_FD_192430 | JGI IMG/M metagenome (GOLD analysis project Ga0265798, IMG submission 192430) | Plant litter microbial communities from East Loma Ridge, Irvine, California - P3 T30 | ecosystem: Environmental > Terrestrial > Plant litter > Unclassified | place: USA: California... | reverse complement strand
TGTCTGTACTAAAAGACCTCTCAGTGCAAAGGCCTGTTGCAGCAGGTCCTTTCTCTCCCATGTGGCATATCCCACCAGTATTAGTAGTGTCTTGGCCATGTCAAGAGGGGCCCAGGGGCCCGAACGTCTTGTTGAAGGTGCCGCTACAGGCGAGACAATGTTCCTCGAGGAAATGAAAGCGAGAGTCAGTGGCCCAAAGTGCGACTCCTCTTGTCGCAGGCGTTCAAATACAATGGCCTTGGAAACACGAAATAGGCGTTCTGAGCATCTCCGCTCGAAACAATACTGTGCGCCAGCTGCACACATGGCCAAAGTGAGTTCCAAAGGCGAACATGATGGTTTGTAAGTCGGAAAATGTATAAAGGGGAAATGTGAGTGAAAGCCACCGAAGAAAGCAGTTATATACCGTGTCAGGGTATGTCTTGATGGAATCTCAAAATCGGATATCGGAGAAGGAAAGCATTCGAGCAACGACATTAAGAACTTGCGGTGATCATCAGAGACGTGATACGTCCCATTTCTGCTTCTTTTGTCACAAAGTTCTAGCGGTAAAATTAGCACGAACAGCCATCAAGGTTGAAAGGGTGGTAATCAACCTACCATTCTCTGCATGCGATCTCAAATGTACCTGATCATCGGCTGGGGCTGAGGGTAGCCAGGTGCTGAAGGGTGTACCGATATCTTCGGGACCTGGAGACTGCGCGGTTTCTGGTTCGCGAGAATGTCTCCGGGATTCTTGCTGGTGCTCACCAATCCGCATCCAATCAAAATCATACTCTGGCGTCCATTGGGCGGAGAGGCCTACGCCGTCAATAAAGTTGACAAAGTCGCGGAAGTCCTCGAAGCCTTCATCGTTGTATGGCGGAGGCGCTTGTTGCAGCTCTATGGTCGTTGTCAGCCAAGCTGACCAAGACGTTGATGTGTCATCCTCAGTATCATTACACACCTTGAGCAATTATATGTGCCTGGGGGTCCTGAAAGACGGGAGCGGGATTATGCAAGTCAAGCTGGTTTGAGTGTACCTGCGGAACAAGATGGGCATGTGTAACACTTGCATCCGAGACGCTCAACCGACTGGGAGGAACGGGATGCACGTGGGACGGATCCTGCTGCTGCGACGCGTCTACAGTTGTCGCCGTTTCAGTCGACGATGTCGACTCAGCCACGCCGGAATTGCCGGCATGGTGAGTAATACGCCAATGCCTAGTAAGCAGGTCTCGTCGCGTAAACGCTGCACCACATCGACAGGAGTATGGCTTCTCCCGAGTATCTACACCATGAATCAGTTTTGATATTACCCTCAATTGGGCCGCTGAGTTGGAGGCACAAACGCGTTCGGAGGTGGCGTGTCAGGTGTTCTGCTCGCTTGAAGCTCCTTGAGCAGTAGGAACATGTGTGGGTGAGTCTGTGCATGTGGATGAGGTTTGTTGGAGGTGAGTTGGAGCGCGATCGGTGGGTCTTATGGCATAGTTTGGCTCATTTTGCCGTCGGCGGCTTGGCCAATCACGAATGCGGGGAAGATAGCGTTTACCCCAAGCAGCTTGCAAGGAAGGCCTACTCCAAGCACTTCAACGTCTACTCCAAGATAGCCGTCTCCACCCACTCTGTGTCTATCCCAGCTCGAGGTGTTCGAAATGGCAAATGTCCACGGCAGCGCTGTCGAGAATCTTTGTCCGCGTGCTTCCGCTGCTAGTATCAACTAAAAAAGGACGCATACCTAGCGACGACGGCCATCTCGGTTGAATTCGACGCACCTCCCCCTATCTAGTCCCGTTTGGCACTCTTTACGGCCCGTTTTGAAGGATATTTGCGCATCCACCAGCCTCAGCACGTGCCAGCCAACGTAAGAAGATAGAGTCATCACGTGCCAATCACGTGTTTACAACATGGCGTCGCTTCCTGGTGTAGCCGTCGTGACGGGCGCCGGCGGCACGGGTACGTCAATACACACAAACATGTATACACGGTCTTCTCATCGCTTACAGGTATCGGTGCCGCTGTCTGCAAGGGCTTTGCGCGCTCGGGCTGTTCGCAAATCGCCATCACCGACATCAACCCAGACACCCTCGACCAAACAAGAGAAGCCATTCTTGCAGTCAACCCTTCTGCTCAAGTCTTCCACAAAGCAGGAGACATTGCTGACGAGGGTTTTGTCGACTCGTTCATCAACGCGGTTTTCGACCAGTTTCACCGACTTGACTATGCTGTTAACTGCGCGGGCATCCTTGGAGGCGACGTCATCAAGGCTGTGGACATGACGGCTGAACACTTTGATCGGCTGAACAACATCAACTACAGGGGCTCGTGGTTCAGCTGTCGCGCGGAATTGAGGAACATGCTGAAACAGGAGCCGCTCAAGGAGCACCCAAAGCAGAGAGGCGCCATCGTTAACATTGCAAGCCAGCTCGGCATAGTAGCCAGGCCAGGCGCTGGTAAGCTCACACTGCATTATCAAGTCTTTAAATGTCCGTCGCTAACGCAAATACATAGCCGCATACTGTGCCTCCAAGGCTGCCATTATCAATATGACGCGAGCGAATGCCATTGACTACTCGGATGATGGCATACGCGTCAATTGTGTGTGCCCTGGCGTCATCGAAACGCCCATGACTACCACCTCGCCAGCTATGGTGGAAGCTTTGAAGCCAGCCATTCAGATTGCACCGATGAAAAGGATGGGCACGCCGGAAGAAGTCGCAGATGCAGTTTTGTTTCTGTGCTCTGCTCAGTCGTCCTTCATACAGGGCCATGCGCTGGTAGTGGACGGTGGCTATACAATCAACTAAGCTTGGTCCTACATATTTCAGCACGGTAATTGCATACATGCGCGTATACTCAGAATGCCGATCAAAATACCATGATGCCATCGATCAAAGCTTAGTTGTATGCTTCGCTCCTTGCTCCTTTGAAACGTCAATCTCTTTCCAATTGTTTGCCGATTCCCATGCGAAAGCTGCGTCTAGTATTCTCTGCTCCTGCCACAGACCTGCCACAATCTGCATTCCCACCGGCAGCTTGACGCTAGAATCCACATTTGAAGGCGCGAACCCCACCGGCAATGACATTGCTGGATGGCCAGTCACATCAAACACAGCAGTGTTGATGGTTATACCCATGCTCGGTTTCAAAGCATCCATGGGCGAGTCTCCCTGCTTCCAGTCTATATTTGGCGGTGCCACAAATGGAGTCGTAGGCATGACAATGAGATCGTATTCTTGGAACAGCTTCTCGTACGAGTCCCGGAGCTGTTGTGAGAGGTTCATTGTCTTTGCGTAGAGTCCAGGGTAGTGTTGCATGAGCGAAAGGCCGTTGATCATAGTATTCTTGGTAGATGGGAAGAGCTTCTGGAATGTCTTGTTTGTCCACGGTTGGCGTGCTGCTTCATAGGCTGTCGAGAACACACCTCTCCGGCCATGTGCGTACCCTAGCATGCTAAAAGTGCCTGCAATGCGTTGTTGAATGGTCCAAATAGCCGGTCCTTCTAGATGCAGAGGTAAAGACACTTCTTCGACGGTGGCGCCGAGATGCTCAAAAGACTTGGCGGCCTTTCGAACGGTTTCCCTAACTTCTGGGTCGACTAGTCGGTGTTCAAAGCCTTCTTTGAGAAAACCAATCTTGAATCCCGCAACTGAATCCCTTAGGTGCTTTGTGTATTGTATGGAGCCATGTACTGGAGCGCCGAGGGTTCGGTCGTCATGGTCATCTCTACCCCCAATCGCATCTAGACACAGAGCTACATCGGTGACGCATCTTGCAACGGGGCCGCAGTGATCACTGACGGCATCACCGCTGGATATGCCAGTATAAGGCACTAGACCATGAGTTGGCTTCAATCCTACACCTGTATAGACCGTGTTAGCTAGCCAATACATTTGGCACAGTAAGATTTGTCATTGACTATTGACTTACAGCCACAGAACGACGCCGGAACACGGATACTTCCGCCCTGATCAGCGCCGATTGTAATGTCAACAAGACCACCACCGACTACCGCACAGCCGCCAGAAGTGCTGCCGCCGGCTGAGTAGCCCCTCGCATAAGGATTGTGAACTGTCCCTTGGGCGGAAGTAAAAGAAGAGGTCGAGTTGCAGAAGTTTTCGCAAATGGTAGTTCCCACGATATCGGCCCCGGCGTTTAATGCCCGTTTGACCACGGTTGCATCGGCGTCAGGTGTCCATGCGGGAATGGCATCAGTCCCAAAGAACTGTGGGACTCCAGCAACTGCGATATTATCCTTCAAGCTCAAAGTCTTGCCTCGTAATAGCTCGCCTTCTGGGTTGCCGCGTATGAAGAACTTGTGGGCCCAGGCGTGTCCAAAGTCCTGCTCGTCTTCCGCTGGCCGATGTAGGTTTTCTCGCGGGTATCTTTCGGCGTCTGCACGTGACAAATAGTCGGGCAATTGCAGTATGTGCTCTGCAACGTCGTGAACAGCAGCTAGCAGCCGATGGTAGTCTCGCGATTCGTTCTCTGGTATGCCGTTTGTGATGCCAATAGTTGCCAAAACAGATTCGGCATCGCCAACAGCCACCAGATTGTCACTTTACGCTTTGTTAGCAAGTGGAAATGCTTCGAGTTGATAGTTTTCCAAACACCAACCTTACTGGTGAGTCGAAGAAGACAGACATGTTGAAGAGAATATTCCGCCTGTAAAGCAACGCTGTTTGGGAGATACTGATAACAAAGCAAAGCGACCTTAAACTTTTAGTTGTGCTGTGGCGCATTCAACATTTTGATGCAGATGGGACGTTTTTACGTACGCTGTAGCCAATCGCGCATTTCCGAGAACACAGTCGCTGATGTCCGCTCACGGTACAATGGGCCTTTACCAATGGCACGCTGGCGTCTCCAACTGACCCCAACTTGTAGCGGACTTGACTCGCCAAGACACGTACTCCCAGTAGTTTACATGGCGGTCTGAGTATTGCGCGATCTTTTATGACTAGTTGGTATTTTGCTAGATTGTGTAGGGGCTAGCTCGCTCGCCAAAAAGCTAAATGTCAGGTGAATTGGGCTGGCGCAATGTTTTCTGTCCCTTTTCAGCATATTCACACTCTCCACTACATCCACACCGATGGCATGCAAACTTTTGTCGGTAATTCAGGGAGTATAATGGGGTCCAAATAAGGTTTCTGCATGTCTTGTCATACTCCAACTAGTGCTAGGACTCCTTTGTTACCGAGCTGCTGGAGACTCTAGGCGCTGCTTAGTTCCAAACGGATATGTAAGGCCCTTCCTTTGAGCAAATCTAGCGTCTTTTTCTAATTGCTGTCGCGGAATGCAGATCAACAAAAAGCTAGCGGTGGTCCGAGTTCATGGTGGCCGTTACTAGCCTAAAACCTTCGTACATTAACGTCCAAGATACTCGATACCCAATTTAAAGTGTCGCTACAGCGTCGTGGCGCATTGCCTCTGAACTTGGTGTCCACAATGCTGGGCAGAGTGTCATCCACCGATGCTGCTGTTGACTGCATTTTGCATACAGTCTCGAGGGCAACAGTAATACCCGTGCACGAGACATCAACGGCACTTCTTGCGCGGATTGAGTCATTGACAAGATGCCCCTTGATGTTGAGGTTGGCTGGCATAATCTCGGCAAAAAGTTATCGTGCTTGGAGACATGACTGCCCTTACATCCGTACGGAAAATCCGGTTGGATATTGCGAACGCGCTCCTCTACTAAGTCGCGGCATCATACGGTGAATTATTGGGCATAGCGATAAAGATTTTTGTCCGCACCGCTGCTGCCAGTGGCTTCCGAATCTAACATGACGTCATCGCACCCCTGCGATCCGTACAGCTTGTGTCTGCTCGACATGATCGATCTACCTAGTCAATAACCCGTCAGCTTGGGAAAACGGGGTGCAATACTGCGGCATGTACCATGATCCGCATCACCAAGCCGCTGTCTAGGTGTTGTCGGCCGTAAAAGCCGTATTCGTGATTTTGGAGATTTGGAGTCCGGAGCGGCTCGGAAGTCACCACGGAGGGAACAAGCGGGGGGGCCAGCTGTGGATTCAAGGACAGCCCTGCTCCTCAACCTCATGACGAGTTGCCGGGCTCCAGTACCATTCCATTTGCTAATTACCCCGCGACTGATCCTGCGGTAGATGTCAGGCTATCATGGCGATAAAATGATACTTGACGAGCCGTTTGAGGTGGGGGTACCTCTTTACTCTCGACTGGGTTGACAGCTTATTCTATTGAACGTTTGAAGTACATTAATTCGAGAATACCAGCTTCCGACGTATCAAGTGACAATGGGCAAGAAGCGCGTTCTCATCTCGTACGGCGTCGATGTTGATGCAGTGTGCGGATGGCTGGGCTCGTATGGCGGAGAAGACAGTACCAACGACATTAGTCGAGGTCTTTTCGCGGGCACGGTTGGCACGCAGCGCTTGTTAAAGCTGTTCAAGAAATACAACATCAAGACGACGTGGTTCATTCCAGGCCACAGCTTGGAGACATTTCCCGAGGACATGGCGGCGGTGCGTGACGCCGGGCATGAGATAGGGTTGCATGGCTACAGTCACGAGAACCCTGTCGATATGACGATTGAGCAGCAAAGAGATGTCCTTGATAAGACATATCGCATGCTAACAGAGTTTGCTGGAAAGCCACCAAGGGGAAGTGTGGCACCCTGGTACGTTTCATGATGATGTTACCTTATGGGCTACTGGTTAACTCTTCAGGTGGGAAACAAGTCGTGAAGGGGCGGAATTGCTACTTTCATATGGCATCGAGTATGACCACAGTATGAGCCATCACGATTGTCAGCCATATTATCTGAGAACAGGTGATTCCTGGACAAAGATTGACTACAAGAAGCAAGCCAAGGAATGGATGAAGCCGCTGGTTGCAGGTCAAGATACCGGTTTAGTTGAGATACCCGCTAACTGGTACCTTGATGTGAGCACAGTCCAAATTGGGCATGTACATTGCTCTAACATCATATTTTAGGACCTACCGCCTCACATGTTCATCAAGGCCTCACCCAATAGCCACGGGTTTGTCAATGCGCGAGACACGGAAGACTTATGGCGCGATCATTTCGATTATTTCTACAGAGAATACGATGAGTTCATCTTCGTAAGTTCACACACCACACACGCGATTCTTAGCTTACATCACACCATAGCCCATTACAATCCATCCCGACGTATCTGGGCGACCACATCTATTGCTCATGCATGAGAGGTTGATTGAGCACTTTAAGAAGCACGAAGGAGTAGAGTTCGTAACCATGGAGGAAATGGCCGATGAGTTCAAGAAGAACAACGCTCCTGCACCTGGCGCACTCATGCCAGCTGAAGCGGGGTTGAAGTTGAAGGAGTAGCAGCGGGGTTCGGTCCAATGGAGGCGTTGTATCCATATAGAAAATATTTCGGACAAGTTTTACCGCCTCTGAAAGAGGTGGATAGGCTTCTAGGAAACCATTATAAAGACAAAGTTGCAGGATGATTTTCATCTCTCCATTTGTGTCCTAATGCTCCTGGTCAGAATTATACCAGGCTCAGTTACCGTAAGCCATCACTTCCACACTTGTATTGTCTGAGTTATTAAACGGCTTTTGTTGTAGCGTAAACGGTTGTAATGCCTTGAGCTATCGTAAAGAATTCTGTATTGCTACTACGTCTGTGCCTTGTACGTGGTACCTCTCTGCAGACTGTGGATCCGGAGATCCTCGACCACGAAATCGCGCGGCCCAGTATCCCTCTACAAATTCCGCCCCAATCCGATGCTCTGTAATGAATCCTTTTAACTCAGGCTGTCTTTCATCGTGCAAGGCAAAGCAACCTACTACTAGTCTCCCAGAGCCGTAAAATTTTGAATGTATCGAAATCTAGTCTGAACATCAGCAACCAAACGAGAGAGTTGAAGGTCGTCGAAACCAGTGAACATGATGAGTTATCAAATATGCGCAACTCTAGGTAACTGTAGTGATAATGCGCGGTTCAAGCCAAGGAAATTAGACCCTGACATATTCCTGAAACCCCCGAAAGTCTCTCGAAGCCAGTACAAATGAAGCAGAAGGCCTTGCGCTTGGGTCGACAACCATCATCAGGCAAAGAAGATCTCTTAATCCATGTGGCATCTTAATCACTTGCATCATCTGCTCCAGCGGCAGAATATCTAGTAGCTCGGGTACTCCTTTACTCATCTTAACAGCATGTTCGACCGCAATCTTGAGCCCATTAACTTCCACTTCGTCCGGAGTCGGAATATGCCAGTGTGGAAAGAGTCTCTTAATCTTCGCCATTGGCCACGCCTCATTGATAAGATAATGAGGACTATCCCATACCCCCAGCATTCCAGGCTTAATCCAGCAGAGTAGTGTCGCAACGATTGCCCAAGCTTACGATGGTTCTGTGCATGCATGACCGAGGAATATTTCAGGGCGCGCATAGCGTATGGCTGGGCGTTGATACTTTGGCCAGAAGGGAAAGTTATCAAGTGTCAGTGCATACATAGCCTCCTCAGTTAAAGACAGTTGCGTACCAAGCCCTAAGTCCCCCACCTTGGCGGTGATTTGTCCAGTTCCGATTCCAGAATGTAGGATGTTGGCGGGTTTATAGTCTCGGCTTCTCAGTAGATGCAATGCAGTTTCAAGCAGCCATATTCGTAATCCATACCTGTATTGACGTGGTCATGGCTTTCTAGCACGACGCAGCTATGCAACGCTGCACTCAGAACTTTCTCCACCAGAACATAAGCGTCCTTACCAGGTTGGTATTTTACCTGTGAAAGAGTAGTTTCTAGCCATTCTAATGACACATACTTGTTGCTACCAGCCGCTTCACTAATGGTATCGGCCACGTCATACAATCTCCGGAAACAGGTAGATGAAGCAACTCCAGGCAAAAGATAGACTTGGCATTCAGGGTTAAGATTTTCCATGACTATCGCATTGTCCCGCGATGCTCCTTTGATGAAAGACCTTCAGCAGCCGTGTCAGCATTGGATGCTCTCAAGTTGACCAAGGGTGACCAACCACTGTGGAATATCGTGAGAGGTCTTATTGGGTGCAATCTCCGCTTTGTAGCTTGTGGGTCTTGTCTCCTTGTACAATCTCGAGGATGCGGTAGTTCCATTCACTACCGGGCAGTACGTGCCCGGTAGTAAGTGACGACATAGTCCTCGCTCTTGAGTTAGAAAAACAATGCCTCGTGGTAGACAAGATCGTGCTAAAATTTAATCGCATTGTTGAGAATCGAAGTCGAAGAAAGGATGGCATGGGAGGCTCCATAAGTTCCAAAAATTCGTGAGGGTCGCATGATACGCTACCATTAGCGCGCGCTACCTGGTAGCTAACATCTGGGTACTGTAGGGATGCATTTGACCTTGATTTGGCACACGAGAGTGCTCAACGTAACTATTTCAAACTCGATCTTTCCAATGATTCGCATTCAGGTAATCCTTCGATGCTACGTGCTTCTTGAGTTGCGAACGCGATCACCAAAACAACGTTCATCGATACTATCTTCAACCACCCATAACTCCTCCACAATCATCCAGATTGATTAAGTGATTGCAGATGGGGAATCCTATGGTCAACACGGTCAACTTGCGTACACAAAATTTGCCGCCAAACATGGTGTGATGCAATCAACCTTGACAGCAAGATACCTCGGCCAGACAGACATCCAATCTCCCACAAACAAATGCTCAGGCCAAGCCTGCCAAAAACGTTTGAGCTTTCAAGTTACATCGAAGACTTAACATGGTGAGGGCTACCTCCTACGAGAGAGACGATACAAAATTTCGCGTCTGAGGTAGCCAGTGAGCCTTTGAGCGAGAGTAAGAGTACGTAATAAAGCTGTCTGCCCAGTTTCAAAAAGCTGACAGAAAGGAATGTAAAGGTAAAGTTGCCGTATATAGGAAGCAACTCGTAGATGAAAAGTGTGTGGTGAAGGTGAAATCCAAGGTCGTAAAGGAGAGTGCTGAGACGGTTACTGCAGCAGCCGAACGCGCCCACGGTGCTGCAAAAGCTATATAGTTGTCCTGAAGGGGCAATATACCAGTCTCAAAGCAAAATTTCTCCAATAATAAGCGCCAGAAATAGTGTAGTGATGGTGCAGGTGGTAGGGAGCCTGCACAAGCACCATCTGCTCCACCGCTAAAATTCGCACGCGCCGGCCCCTATATTAAGCCTACTATTCTTTTCAGGGCACCATTCTAGGTACATTTACTCTCGCGCAACATGAGTACGGACTGATGTTACCACAGACAGTAAATTTAGGTATTTTGGTGGCGAAAGAACTGGAGACAGCAAGGCTTTCCGTCCGCTCGGCCACATATAAGCAGTGTACCGACGGATTAATAGTTAGGTGAGTAGTCACTAGCGAATCCCCGCTGGTATACGTTTTTGCTAACTCACACTCTTTTTTTTTCGCGCATCACCGCAGTACCTATGGACACTTATGAGCTCCGTACTAGGTACCTGTAAATCTTTTATCGAGTGATCGCTATTTGGCTTTGTGTTACCAAGCCCTAAGCATAATATTCACGGAAGGAGTATCAAATTGCGCTTCACCTAGTGTACACGCTAGAGAACCGAAGCTTAGCTAGGAAATATCTTATCAAAACGATGGAATGTAACCTATTTCTAACATCTTGTGTTGACAAGAGGATCGATAATTTCTCACATAATCGACGATCGTTTGCGTTACTCTAACACAACCACTTCCTTTCTCGCCTCTGCTTCTCTCCACGCATATTTGTATATCCTACCAAGACCTATGCGCTCCATAAACTTTACACTACCTATTTCTCTTACTGTCTCTACAAGGATGATATTGTAGAGTGGATAACCTAGAACGTCTGGCCTTGTCTCATTACCCAAGTACTGCGCTTCCGACAATAGGATCGCGGTCACGGAATTTGCGCGATTTGCATCATAGCCGGTGTCAAACTTTACGATACCGGCTCTAATATGCGTTGCGGTGTTGATCCAGTGTTCTCGGGACACGACTGTTTTGATCTGCAGATCTGGTTGGGTTACCTCCTCGGCTTTCGATGCTGTTTCGGTGGGTTCAGTATCGTGAAGAT
>Ga0265798_10011039_pt1 | contig 11046 bp, 6 predicted proteins | sample P3T30metagenome_FD_192430 | JGI IMG/M metagenome (GOLD analysis project Ga0265798, IMG submission 192430) | Plant litter microbial communities from East Loma Ridge, Irvine, California - P3 T30 | ecosystem: Environmental > Terrestrial > Plant litter > Unclassified | place: USA: California... | reverse complement strand
GATCGACCGCGACGAGGTCCTCCTCGACGTCGGCTACAAGACCGAGGGCGTCATCCCCTCGCGCGAACTCTCGATCAAGCACGACGTCGACCCCACCGAGGTCGTCGAGGTCGGCGACACGGTCGAAGCCCTGGTCCTCCAGAAAGAGGACAAAGAAGGCCGCCTGATCCTCTCCAAGAAGCGCGCTCAGTACGAGCGTGCCTGGGGTGACGTCGAGAAGATCAAGGACGCCGACGGCGTCGTCACCGGTACGGTCATCGAGGTCGTCAAGGGTGGCCTCATCGTCGACATCGGCCTCCGAGGCTTCCTCCCCGCATCGCTCATCGAGCTGCGCCGTGTCCGCGATCTCACGCCGTACCTCGGCCAAGAGATCGAGGCCAAGATCCTCGAGCTCGACAAGAACCGCAACAACGTGGTCCTGTCGCGCCGTGCGCTGCTCGAGCAGACGCAGTCCGAGAGCCGCACGACGTTCCTCAACAACCTGCACAAGGGCCAGGTCCGCAAGGGCGTCGTCTCGTCGATCGTCAACTTCGGTGCGTTCGTCGACCTGGGCGGCGTGGACGGCCTCGTGCACGTCTCCGAACTCAGCTGGAAGCACATCGAGCACGCCAGCGAGGTCGTCGAGGTCGGTCAAGAAGTCACCGTCGAGATCCTCGAGGTCGACCTCGACCGTGAGCGCGTGTCGCTCTCGCTCAAGGCGACGCAAGAAGACCCGTGGCAGGTCTTCGCCCGCACGCACGCCATCGGTCAGGTCGCGCCGGGCAAGGTCACCAAGCTCGTCCCCTTCGGTGCGTTCGTCCGTGTGGCCGACGGCATCGAGGGCCTCGTGCACATCTCCGAGCTGTCGGCGAAGCACGTCGAGCTGGCCGAGCAGGTCGTCGCCGTCGGCGACGAGGTGTTCGTCAAGGTGATCGACATCGACCTCGACCGCCGTCGCATCTCGCTGAGCCTCAAGCAGGCCAACGAGGGCGTCGACCCCGAGGGCACCGAGTTCGACCCGGCTCTCTACGGCATGCTCACCGAGTACGACGACCAGGGCAACTACAAGTACCCCGAGGGCTTCGACCCGGAGACGAACGAGTGGCGCGAGGGCTTCGACTCGCAGCGCGAGAAGTGGGAGCAGGACTACGCTGCCGCCCAGGCGCGCTGGGAAGCCCACAAGAAGCAGGTCGCTGCTTCGCTCGCCGAAGAGACGACCTTCGAGGCCCCGTCCGGCTCGACGTTCTCGGCCGAGACCCCTTCGGGTGCCGGCACGCTCGCCGACGACGAGTCGCTCGCCGCTCTGCGCGAGAAGCTGTCGAACAACAACTGAGTCCGTCAGGTCTCGACCATGAGGCGGTCCCCTTCGGGGGGCCGCCTCGCGGCGTTTCCGGTGTCAGGAGGGATCTCCGAGAGCTGAGATCCCCGCTCCGCGGCCGGACGTCCGCTCAGGCGTAAGCTCGCGTCGTGTTCGTCTGCGCGTTGACCGGGGGCATCGCCGCCGGCAAGACCATCGTCTCCCGCCGACTCGCCGAGCGCGGGGCCGCGCACATCGACGCGGACGCTCTCGCCCGCGAGGTGGTCGAACCCGGCACGCCCGGCCTCGCCGCCGTGGAGGCCCGCTTCGGCCGCGAGGTGATCGCGCCCGACGGGTCGCTCGACCGGGCGGCCCTCGGAGCCGTCGTGTTCGTCGATCCCGAGGCTCGTCGTGCCCTCGAAGGCATCACCCACCCCGCGGTCCAGGCGCTGTCCGAGCACCGGATGCGCGAAGCCGTCGCGGGCGATCCCGGCCGGGTCGTGGTCTACGACGTCCCGCTCCTGGTCGAGGCCAGGGGGACCGCCGGTTTCGACCTCGTCGTCGTCGTGGACGCGCCTCGCGAGATGCGTCTGCGTCGCCTCGTCGAGCAGCGCGGGATGTCGCCGGTCGACGCCGCCCGGCGAATCGACGCTCAGGTCGCCGACGACGCACGACTCGCGGTCGCCGACGTCGTCGTCGACTCGTCCGGGTCACTCGAGCACACCCTCGAGCAGGCCGACCGACTGTACGACCACCTCCGTTCGCTGTCAGCGGCGAAGCAGGCCGGCCTGCGGGGGCCGACTGTCGGTGGTGCCTCGTAAGCTGGAATCCATGGAACCGACCCGCAGCGTCCGCCCCTTCGAAGTCATCAGCGAATTCGAGCCCAGCGGTGACCAGCCCGCGGCCATCGCCGAGCTGGCGGGCCGCATCAACGCGGGCGAGACCGACGTAGTCCTGCTCGGCGCGACCGGCACGGGCAAGTCGGCCACCACCGCATGGCTCGTCGAACAGGTGCAGCGCCCCACCCTCGTCCTCGCGCACAACAAGACCCTGGCCGCACAACTGGCGAACGAGTTCCGGTCGTTGTTCCCGAACAACGCCGTCGAGTACTTCGTGTCCTACTACGACTACTACCAGCCCGAGGCCTACGTCCCGCAGACCGACACCTTTATCGAGAAAGACAGCTCGGTCAACGCCGAGGTCGAGCGTCTGCGTCACTCCACCACGAATTCCTTGCTCAGCCGGCGCGACGTCATCGTCGTGTCCACCGTGTCGTGCATCTACGGTCTCGGCACCCCCGAGGGCTACATGGAGGCCATGATCGCGCTCCAGGTCGGCATGAGCATCGACCGCGAGACCCTCATCCGGCGGTTCGTGTCGATGCAGTACCAGCGCAACGACATCGACTTCTCCCGGGGCAACTTCCGTGTCCGGGGCGACACGATCGAGATCATCCCGATGTACGAAGAACTCGCGATCCGCATCGAGATGTTCGGCGACGAGATCGAGGCCCTGTACGCCCTGCATCCGCTCACGGGTGACGTCGTCAAGACGATGGACGCCGTCTCCGTCTTCCCTGGTTCGCACTACGTGGCCGGCACCGACGTCATGCACCGCGCCATCGGCACCATCAAAGAAGAACTCGCCACCCGCCTCGACGAACTCGACAAGCAGGGCAAGCTCCTCGAGTCCCAGCGGTTGCGCATGCGCACGACGTTCGACCTCGAGATGATGGAGCAGATCGGCTTCTGCAACGGCATCGAGAACTACTCGGCGCACATCGACGGTCGGTCGCCGGGCGAGGCGCCGCACTGCCTCCTCGACTACTTCGCCGACGACTTCCTCGTGGTCATCGACGAGTCCCACGTCACCGTCCCACAGATCGGCGCGATGTACGAGGGCGACGCTTCTCGCAAGCGCACGCTGGTCGACCACGGCTTCCGCTTGCCCAGTGCTCTCGACAACCGGCCGCTCAAGTTCGAAGAATTCCTCGGTCGCGTCGGCCAGAAGGTCTACCTCTCGGCGACGCCCGGCAAGTACGAGCTCGGCATCACCGACAGCGTGGTCGAACAGATCATCCGGCCCACCGGGCTCATCGACCCCGAGATCGTGGTCAAGCCGTCCGAGGGCCAGATCGACGATCTGCTCGAAGAGATCCGCACCCGGGTCGAGATCGACGAACGCGTGCTGGTGACGACCCTGACGAAGAAGATGGCCGAAGAGCTGACCGACTTCCTCACCGAGGCAGGCGTCCGGGTCCGGTACCTGCACTCCGACGTCGACACGCTCCGCCGCGTCGAGTTGTTGACCGAACTGCGTCAGGGTGTCTACGACGTCCTCGTGGGCATCAACCTGTTGCGCGAGGGTCTCGACCTGCCCGAAGTCTCGCTCGTGGCGATCCTCGACGCCGACAAAGAAGGGTTCCTGCGGTCGTCCACGTCGCTCATCCAGACGATCGGCCGCGCGGCGCGAAACGTGTCGGGTCAGGTCCACATGTACGCCGACGTCATGACGGACTCCATGAAGCAGGCTCTCGAAGAGACCGACCGGCGCCGAGAGAAGCAGGTCGCCTACAACCTCGAACGCGGCATCGACCCTCAGCCGCTCCGCAAGAAGATCGCCGACATCACCGAGGTCCTCGCCCGCGAGGGGGCCGACACGGCACGGCTCCTGGCCGACCGTCAGGGTGGCAAGCGTGCGCCGACGCCCAACCTGCGTCGCGAGGGCAAGGCGGCGAGTGCGGCGAACGGCCTCGAGGCGATCATCGCCGACCTCAACGAGCAGATGCTCCAGGCGTCGGCCGAGCTGAAGTTCGAGTTGGCCGGGCGCCTCCGAGACGAGGTCGCCGACCTGAAGAAAGACCTCCGCCAGATGGAAGCCGCCGGCCATGCCCGCTGAGCGTCGACGCGTCGTCGTGACCGGTGCGACGGCTGGGCTGGGTTATTTCGCGGCCGAGCAACTCTCGGCGGCCGGGCATCGCGTGGTCCTCGCAGCGCGCGACGCCGAACGGGCGGTGCGAGCGGCCGACCTCATCCGTGAACGGGTGTCCGGTGCCGACGTCGAGACCGTCGAACTCGATCTGGCCGACCTCGGCTCCGTCCGAAGCGGGGCGGGGGCCATCGCCGCGGGCGGTGCCGTGGACGGGCTCCTGGCGAACGCCGGTGTCGTGGGTTCACGGCGTCGGCAGACGACGAGTGACGGGTTCGAGGTGCAGTTCGGCACCAACCATCTCGGCCATTTCGCCCTGGTGTCGCACCTCCTCCCGTCCCTCGAGGCCTCCGAGCAGGGTCGTGTGGTGCACCTGGGCAGCATCAGCCACCGCTGGGTGCGTCTCGATCTCGACGACCCCATGATGGTGTCGAGTTATTCCGGGGCCGTCGCCTATGCGCGGTCGAAGCTGGCAGTCATGACATTCGGCTTCGACCTCGACCGACGACTCCGCGCGTCGGGGTCGTCCGTCTCGAGCGTCGTAGCCCACCCGGGGTTCTCGCTCGAGTCCTTGAGCGATCCCCGTCCTCCCGTCGTGCGCCCCCGACGCCCACCTGCGGTCCTCACCTCGATGCTGCACACCGTCAGCCAGGGCAAAGAAGTCGGGGCCGAGCCGTTGGTGCACGCCCTCGTGGGCGCCGATGTCGCCGGCGGGGAATACTGGGGTCCGTCGGGCTGGTTCCAGTTGACCGGTGCTCCCGCCCGGGTTCCGGCGAAACGCCACGCACGCGACGAGTCCGGCGCGGCGCGGCTGTGGCAGATCTCGTGTGAACTCACGGGGACGACGCCCGACGTCGGTCCGGCCAGCACCTAGGCCCGCAACCGCGTCGACAGCGCACCGCCCGACTCCCTCCCGCGCGGGTTCGCCCGCCCCGACGACGATCGTCGTCCACATCGACAGAATGGCAAGAGTGTCCATCTCACCCGTAGAAGGTTCCCCCACGCTGAGTGTCCGCGGAGCCCGCGTCCACAACCTCAACGACGTCGATCTCGAGATCCCACGTGACTCCCTCGTCGTGTTCACGGGGTTGTCCGGGTCCGGCAAGTCCTCGTTGGCGTTCGACACGATCTTCGCCGAGGGCCAGCGCCGCTACGTCGAGTCGCTGTCCGCCTACGCCCGTCAGTTCCTCGGGCAGGTCGACCGACCCGACGTCGACTTCATCGAGGGGCTCAGCCCTGCCGTGTCGATCGACCAGAAGTCCACGAACCGCAACCCACGCTCCACCGTGGGCACGATCACCGAGATCTACGACTACATGCGTCTGCTCTGGGCACGCATCGGCATCCCGCACTGCGCCGTGTGCGGCGAGAAGATCAGCAAGCAGAGCGTGCAACAGATCGCCGACCAGTTGATGACGCTCGAGACCGGCACCCGCTACCAGGTGCTCAGTCCGGTCGTCTCCCAGAAGAAGGGCGAGTTCGTCGACCTGTTCGCCGAACTGGCCTCGAGCGGATACTCACGCGCCATCGTCGACGGCGAACAGATCCAACTGAGCGCGCCTCCCAAGCTCAAGAAGCAGGTCAAACACGACATCTCCGTCGTCGTCGACCGCCTGGTGGCGTCCGACCAGGCCCTCACGCGCCTGACCGACTCGCTCGAGACGGCCCTGCGGTTGACCGACGGCCTCGTGACCATCGACTTCGTCGACACCGACGACGGTGCCGCCGGCAAGTACCGCACCTTCTCCGAGAAGCTCTCCTGCCCGAACGGGCACCCGGTGCAGCTGACCGAGATCGAGCCGCGGACCTTCTCGTTCAACGCACCTTTCGGTGCGTGTCCCGAGTGCTCGGGTCTCGGCACCAAGATGTCGGTCGACTCCGACCTGCTGCTCGGCGATCCCGAACTGAGCCTCGCCGACGGCGTGATCCTTCCGTGGACGCAGTCCGGCAAAGGGCTCTACAACTACTTCCAGAAGCTCCTCGAAGGCCTGGCCGGAGACCTGGGGTTCAGCCTCAAGACACCGTGGTCCGACCTGCCCGAGTCCGTCCAGCAGGCCGTGCTCCAGGGCAACGACTTCGAGGTCACCGTCAAGTGGCGCAACCGGTTCGGTCGTGAGATGACCTACTCGACCGGCTTCGAGGGCGTCATGCCCTACATCGAACGGAAGTACGCCGAGGCCGAGACCGACACCCAGCGCCAGCGGTACGCGGCCTACCTCCGAGAGATCCCCTGCGTCGTGTGCAAGGGCAAACGCCTCAAGCCCGAGGTGCTCGCGGTCCTGGTCGACGGCCACGACATCGCCGCCGTCTCCGAGCTGAGCCTGGCCGACGCGTTCGCCTTCATGAACGAACTCACCTTGACCGCCCGCGAGGCCCGCATCGCCGCACAGGTGTTGCGCGAGATCCGCGTCCGGCTCGAGTTCCTGCTCGAGGTCGGGCTCACCTACCTGTCGCTCGCCCGCGCGGCCGGTTCCCTGTCCGGCGGCGAGGCTCAACGCATCCGCCTCGCCACCCAGATCGGTTCCGGTCTGACGGGCGTGCTGTACGTGCTCGACGAGCCGAGCATCGGCCTCCACCAGCGAGACAACCGGCGCCTCATCGACACGCTCGTCAAGCTCAAGAACCTCGGCAACACGCTCATCGTGGTCGAGCACGACGAAGACACCATCAAGACCGCCGACTGGATCGTCGACATCGGCCCCGGTGCCGGGGTCAACGGCGGCACGGTCGTCCACTCGGGCAGCTACGAGGCCCTCGTCGCCAACACCGAGTCGTACACGGGGGACTACCTCGCCGGCCGGCGCTCGATCGAGACGCCGACGACCCGGCGTCCGATCGATCGCAAGCGCATGATCTCGGTCGTCGGCGCCAAGGCGAACAACCTGCGCGACGTCACCGTCGACTTCCCGCTCGGCACCTTCGTCGCCGTCACGGGTGTCAGCGGTTCGGGCAAGTCGTCCCTCGTCAACGACATCCTCTACAAGGTGCTCGCGAACCAGCTCAACGGGGCTCGTCAGATCCCGGGCAAGCACACCCGGGTCACGGGCCTCGACGCTCTCGACAAGGTCGTCCACGTCGACCAGGCCCCGATCGGACGCACCCCCCGGTCGAACCCCGCGACCTACACAGGCGTCTTCGATCGCATCCGCACGCTGTTCGCCGAGACGACCGACGCCAAGGCCCGGGGTTACCTGCCCGGTCGCTTCAGCTTCAACGTCAAGGGCGGGCGCTGCGAGAACTGTGCGGGTGACGGCACGATCAAGATCGAGATGAACTTCCTGCCCGACGTGTACGTCGCCTGCGAGGTCTGCGGGGGAGCCCGATACAACCGCGACACCCTGGCCGTGCGCTACAAGGGCAAGAACATCTCCGAGGTCCTCGAGATGCCGATCAGCGAGGCGGCCGAGTTCTTCGCGCCCATCTCGGCGATCTCGCGGTTCATGGCCACCCTGGTCGACGTCGGCCTCGGCTACGTCCGGCTCGGGCAGAGCGCGACGACCCTCAGCGGTGGCGAGGCACAGCGGGTCAAGTTGGCCACCGAGTTGCAGAAGCGGTCCAACGGCCGCAGCGTCTACGTGCTCGACGAGCCCACGACGGGCCTCCACTTCGAAGACGTCCGCAAGCTCCTCCTCGTCCTCAACGGCCTGGTCGAGAAGGGCAACACCGTGATCACGATCGAGCACAACCTCGACGTGATCAAGTCGGCGGACTGGCTCATCGACATGGGCCCCGAAGGAGGCGCGGGTGGCGGGACCGTCATCGCCACCGGAACACCCGAGCACCTCGCGACGGTGCCCGAGAGCCACACGGGGGTCTTCCTGAAAGAGATCCTCGAGTCGGGCCACACGGTTCCTCGCGTCCCGAAGAAGAAGCCCGCGGCCGGCAGCAAGCGACGTCGGGAGGCCGTCGAAACGCGATGAGCGACACCGTCTCCTGGCGTCCCAAAGCGGGCGAGATCCCGACCGACCCCGGTGTGTACCGCTGGCGTGACGAGCGCGGGCGGGTGCTGTACGTCGGCAAGGCGAAGAACCTGCGCGCCCGTCTGAGCAACTACTTCGCGCCCCTGCCGTCGTTGCACGAGCGCACGCGTCGCATGGTCCTCACCGCCCGGTCTGTCGAGTGGACGGTGGTCGGCAGCGACATCGAGGCGCTGCAGCTCGAGTACACCTGGATCAAAGAGTTCGATCCGCCGTTCAACGTCAAGTTCCGCGACGACAAGACGTACCCCTTCATGGCCGTCACGCTCGCCGACGAGGCACCGCGGGTCATGGTGACGCGCAACCCCCGCATCAAGGGCGCCAAGTACTTCGGCCCCTACCCGAAGATCTGGGCCGTGCACGACACCATCGACCTGATGATCAAGGTGTTCCCCATCCGCACCTGTTCCGACAGCAGTTACAAGAAGGCGATGCAGACCGGCAAGCCGTGTTTCCCCGGCCAGATCGGACGCTGCGGCGGTCCGTGCTCCCATCGGGTCTCCATCGCCGAACACCGCGCCATCGTCGACGACTTCGTGAAGTTCATGGGCAGCTACGACAAGAAGGTCATCACCGACCTCCAGAAGTCCATGAAGGCTGCGGCCCTCGAGCAGCGCTTCGAAGACGCGGCCGCCTACCGCGATCAGGTGCAGGCGCTCGAGGCCGTTCTCGACAAGTCGGCGGTCGTGCTCCGTGACTCCGTCGACCTCGACCTGTACGCCCTCGCCGAAGACGAGCTCGCGGCCGCCGTCCAGCTCTTCACGGTCCGCGGGGGACGCATCCGCGGCTCCCGCGGATGGGTCGTCGACAAAGAGATCGACATCTCCACCGGTGACCTGGTCGAACAGGTGCTGCAGGGCATCTACACGGCCGGGGCAGAGCTGCCCCGAGAGATCGTGGTGACGGCCACACCCGATGACAACGAGGCGCTCGAGAGCGTCCTGAGCTCCCTCCGGGGGCGCGGGCGGGTCCAGATCCACACGGCGCAGCGGGGTGAGAAGGCCAACCTCATGCAGACGGCGACGCTCAACGCACAGCAGTCGCTCATGCTCTACAAAACGCGGCGAAGCGCCGACTTCGCCACCCGCTCGACGGCTCTCGCCGACATCCAAGAAGCTCTGGGCATGGGTGAAGCTCCCCTCCGCATGGAGTGCTACGACGTCTCGCACCTCTCCGGCACCAACATCGTCGCGTCCATGGTCGTCTTCGAGGACGGTCTGCCGCGCAAAGACCAGTACCGACGGTTCAACATCCCGAGCTCGACCGACGACACCGAGTCGATCTACCAGACCCTGAGCCGCCGACTGTCGCGACTCGACGACGAGTTGGCCCCCGTCGACGAGGTGGGGGAGCAGCGCAAGCGGTTCGCCTACCGCCCCAACCTGTTGATCGTCGACGGCGGCCAACCCCAGGTCGCCGCGGCTCGGCGGGCCCTCGACGACGCCGGTGTGACAGACATCGCCCTCTGCGGCATCGCCAAACGTCTCGAAGAGATCTGGCTGCCCGACGACGACTTCCCCGTCATCCTGCCCCGCAACAGCGACGCCCTCTTCCTCATCCAGCGCATCCGCGACGAGGCCCACCGCTTCGCCATCACCCACCAGCGACAACGACGCAAGCGGGACATCTCCACCCAACTCGCCGAGATCCCTGGGCTCGGGCCTTCGCGTGTGGCCGTGCTGCTCAAGCACTTCGGTTCCGTGAAACGGCTCAAAGAGGCAGAGGCCGCCGACATCTCCGCCATCCGCGGCATCGGGCCGACCCTCGCCGCGGCCGTCGTCGAACGTCTCCGCGGTGGCGATCAGGTCGAGGTCGACGACGCAGCCCCTCCGGGCAGCCCCACCTAGACTCGAACCACCGCCCGCCGATCCGGAGGCCACCGCATGAGCGACGCCAGCGAACAACAAGAGGTCCTGATCGTCACCGGAATGTCCGGGGCGGGTCGTTCCACCGTGGGCAACGCCCTCGAAGACCTCGACTGGTACGTGGTCGACAACCTGCCGGCGCAGATGCTCCGCCCCCTGCTCGATCTCGCCGAACGGGCAGGAGACTCGCTGCCCAAGATCGCAGCCGTGGTCGACGTCCGCGGGGGGCGTCTGTTCTCCGAGGCCCAAGAAGCCGTCCGTACCCTGCGAGAAAGCATGCCGAGCAAGGTCCGCGTGCTCTTCCTCGACGCCACCGACGCCGCGCTCGTCCGACGTTTCGAACAGGTCCGACGTCCTCATCCGCTGCAGGGTGACGGCACCTTGCTCGACGGCATCCTCGCCGAGCGCGCCCGGATGGAAGAACTGCGCGAGACCAGCGACGTCATCATCGACACCTCCGAACTCAACATCCACCAGCTCGCGACCACCATCACCGAGAAGTTCGCGGAGTCCCACCGGGCCGGCGTCCAGGTGACGGTGCTCAGCTTCGGTTTCAAGTACGGCCTGCCCACGGACGCCGACATGGTCGGCGACGCCCGCTTCCTCCCGAACCCGTTCTGGGTGCCCGCCCTCCGACCGCAGTCGGGTCTCGACGAGCCGGTGACCAGCTACGTGATGCAGCAGGCCGGCGCCCGCGAGTTCGTCGACGCCTTCGCGGCGTCCCTCGTTCCGGTGCTGGCCGGCTACCAGCGAGAGAACAAGAGACACGCTACGATCGCCATTGGCTGCACCGGGGGCAAACATCGATCGGTCACCCTCGTGGGTGAACTGGCGGCGCGTCTGCGCGGACTCCCGGGTGTGGCCGTCAGCGTGAAACACCGCGACCTCGGCCGAGAATGACCCTCCGAGGTCGTTCCGCACGCCCGTGACCCCGACGACAAGTCGACCTGACGAAAAGGAACAACCGGAGTGGCCCAGACTGCCGACGTCAAAGAAGAAC
>Ga0265798_10011038_pt1 | contig 11047 bp, 14 predicted proteins | sample P3T30metagenome_FD_192430 | JGI IMG/M metagenome (GOLD analysis project Ga0265798, IMG submission 192430) | Plant litter microbial communities from East Loma Ridge, Irvine, California - P3 T30 | ecosystem: Environmental > Terrestrial > Plant litter > Unclassified | place: USA: California... | reverse complement strand
TTCCGGCAGGCGTTCGGGCAACAGAACCTGACCTCCCTGGTCGAGCGCACAACCCGCTTCGCGGTGCTGCTGAAGAACGACAGCAAGCGCAGCGCGCCGGTCATGGCGAAGATTGCCAGCCTTCTGCGCGATCTGCCGCATCACGCCCGCAAGTCCATCACCTTTGATCGCGGCACCGAGTTTGTCGCATGGCCGCACCTGCAAGCCGAGATCGGCACCGCCAGCTGGTTCTGCGATCCCTCCGCGCCCTGGCAAAAAGGGTCCGTCGAGAACGCAAACCGCCGCACCCGCCGCTGGCTGCCGCGCGACATCGACATCCGCCACATCACCGAGCCGGACCTCCGCTCGCTCTGCGACCAACTCAATGCCACGCCCCGCAAATGCCTCGGATGGAGAACCCCCGCCGAGGTGTTCAAACAAAAGATGCTGGAGAGCAGGCCATGACAGCCCTACCCTCAAACTAGCAGAAGTCGCACTTCACGTGGCGCGCCTTTGTTAGTTTTCCTCAGATACCGTCATCAACAACCGCACGAGAGCTGTGTTGATGTAATAGTTGCTCTTCCCGGCACGATGTTTTTCCACAAATCCGTTTTCTGAGAGTGTGTCGAGATACCGTGCGGCCGTCTGACGAGTGATTCCAAGTTCATTCTGAACGTAGTCGATCCGGGTATAGGGGTGACGGAAGAGGTTGTTCAGCAAATCCTGGCTGTAGATTTTTGGCAGTTCCGACCGAAGCCGGTGCTTTGCTTCTCGCATTTGCATTCCGATGCCCTCGACCAATTCCGCAGTGGTGATTGCAGTGTCGGCTACGGCGTCCAGCATGAAGATCACCCAGGCCTCCCATGCGCCATCGTCGCGAACGGCCTGCAGAAGCCGATAGTAGTCGCTCTTGTGCCGGGTGATGTGGCGCGAGAGATAAAGGATGGGAATGTCGAGCAAGCCGGTGCGCGTAAGGTAAAGCACATTCAGGATGCGTCCGATGCGACCATTCCCGTCTGCAAACGGATGGATGCTTTCGAATTGGTGATGGATCAGTGCCATCTTGATCAGCGGGTCGAGGTCCGACAACTCGTCATCATTCACGAACCGCTCGAGCTCGCTCATGAGGCGGATGATCTCATTGGCATCCTGCGGAGGGACGAAGATCGTTTCTCCGCTACGCTCGTTCTTCAGGGCCGTGCCGGGCGTCACCCGGAACGCATCGCCGCGATCCTTCAAGAGACGGAACATGTCGATAAGGGTCGAGTTCAGGACCAGCCCGCCTGTCTCCACCAGTCGTCGGTGTCCAAGCCGCAGGGCATCGCGATACCGTGCAACTTCCTTGGCGGCCGGGGATTGCGGGTCGTCAGGAAATACGTCCGCCTGAAAGAGTTCGTCTTGCGTCGTGACGATGTTCTCGACCTCGGACGAAGCCTTAGCCTCTTGCAGGGCCAAGGTATCGATCAGGATACCTTGGTTTGGGATTGTCCTTGCCTGACCCTTCAGGTTCGCCAGCGCTCTGGAAGCGCGGTTCAGACTTTTCAGGACGGCGACCGTTTCCAGTTCGACGGGTGGGGGCAGCTTGGGCAGAGTATACGTCGGCTTTAACATGAGATCATCAACGTGTTTGATAATTCTGATTTTCTTAACATGACATGCCAAACATGTCTGTTCAATCGATGTTTGCGAACACGACGCTGACATAACCGGGCATTCCCTGAAACGCCTTTCCACGCACAACCGCGTAGAGATCGCGCGCGAAGGACTGGATGCGGCCATTCGCTTTGAAGACGGTCAGTGGCCGGGGATCGAGGCGCATCACATCATGGAGGCGCCCATGACGCCGCTCTGCGCCCGGTCTGGACCTGCAGGTTCCCTCCGACCTGCGCAGGCACGCGCTCCTGCGCAGGTCGGAGCGACGAATGGCCCGCCTGGTTTGCGCAAGCCGGTGAAACATGCCCGCCGCTGACGGGTCCCGTTCTGGTCAGTTCGGTCGGAATGGCGGATCTGGCCGCCGGGGGTTCGGCATCGGGCTGCTTCCCGCGCCGATGTTCGAGCGCCACATCCGCTCCGGCAGGCTGACGCAGCCTTTCGCCACCACTGTGACGCTCGGAAGCTACTGCCTGACGGTGCTCAAGGAGCGACGGATGACGCTTGCCTCGCGGATATTGCTGGGCTGGATGCGTGGCGCATCCTTGAACGCAGAACAGCGGTCATCGATGATCCATGGCGAGCTGCACACTGCCAGTTCCCGTGCGGCGACGGCCTTGCCGACGTAAAGCTTGCTTTACATATGCTGATTGGAACGTCGGCAATATCCCAATCATGTCATCGGGAGCGGAACACCGCCTGATGCCTGCGTCCTTTGGATCATGATGGATCGCGATGCCGACATGTGCGTTGGCTTTTAAATGCATTCACCATGAAAGGGCGAACCATGAGCATCTTCGGCAAGATCAAGGACTCCATCTTTGGTAACAAGGCGGAGGCGGCCGAGCGGTCCGCACCATATGCGACGCCCGCGCCGGAAGTTGGCCAGGCTCCTGCGCCGGCATCCACCGCTCAGGCGCCCGCCAGTGCATCGCCAGCCCCGGTGCCCGGAGTGTCTCCCTCCACTGCAGCCCCCGCTCCTCAGGCGTCTGCGGCCCCGGTCGACGTGATCGCCAGTCTCGAACAGACTGCGAAGGCAAAAGGGTCCGACCTCAATTGGCGATCTTCCATTGTGGACCTCATGAAGCTGCTCGACATCGACTCCAGCCTTGCTAACCGCAAGGATCTCGCCAAGGAGTTGCATTATCCCGGTGACGCCGACGGCAGTGCCGAAATGAACATCTGGCTGCACAAGGCTGTCATGCGCGAGCTTGCCAAGAACGGTGGCAGAGTCCCCGCCGACCTGACCGACTGACTTCGGCCACGACTTCAATGGAACCTGCGAGACATGTCGCGCTGAAGGGACCGTTCATCCGCGACATCCCGGACTTCTACGCCGAGATCAACCGCATTTTAATGGCCGGGGAGTCGTGGCGCATTGGCGAAAGTCTCGATGCGCTCGACGACATGATGCGGGGCGGATACGGCGCTGCGCAAGACGGCGGTGTCGTCGTCCTGCACCGGCGCGACATAGCGGGGTGTCCGCACCCCCTCTGGCTCACTTCTGCGTGGAAATTAACAGAACACTGGTTCAAATTGGCCACCTGGTGTCAGACACCGTTTCTCAACCGATCCGCAACGATGCCATGCAGCGCACGGATCAGGTGCTGCAGCTGATCAGATAGATGGAGGCTGAGCAGCTTTGCCCCGAGGCGCACTGAATTGTCGAATGCAACCGCTACAACTGCGCCCCGGAGTTCAGTCACTCGAAAATCTCGGCAGATCTTGCCCGGAAAATCTCGGCTGGGTCGCTTCGGCAGTCCTCAGCAGGATAGTATCGTCTGCCAGGACGACGGAGCTGTTCTGAAGCTGTTGATTGCTGCGCTTACTACCCGTTCCGTGGGCAGAATGTAGAGCACTTGGCCCGGGTCGCGCACGATGCGGGCATCACGCGTCTGAATTTCGTCTACAACAAGCGTCTGTCTCGAGCGGCATGGGCGGCAATTTCGAAGGCAGCCGCGCTCGCATTCCAGCGCATCATGTCGTTGGTCGACGAAACGCGCTCATGGCCGCAAACAGCACGGTGATCTTCCCGCAACTCGTCCCTCCATGGATACCAAAGCCCCCGCCATCCAGTCCGAAGAGATCCAGTAAAGGCCCGGCCAACGGCGCTTCGATGGCAAACATCAAGAGCGGATTGCCGCATGCGAGCGCGGCGACATCCCTCTGCCAGCCCGTGATGGCCTGCCCCCTGAAAAGCGGTCCTCCCTGAAGTAATGATTTTCGAGCCATTTGGAGGACGAGAGAATGCCCCAGAAGAAGCACAAGCCTGAAGAGATCGTCGCGAAGCTTCGACAGGTCGACGTGTTGGTCTCGCAAGGTCGATCGGTCGCTGAGGCGGTGCGATCCATCAGTGTGACGCAGTTCACCTACTACCGCTGGCGCAAGGAGTTCGGCGGGTTGAAGACTGATCAGGTCAAGCGCTTGAAAGAGCTCGAGAAGGAGAACGAGCGGCTGCGGAAGGCCGTATCCGACCTGACTCTGGGGAAGCTCATCCTGAAGGAGGTGGCGTCGGGAAAGTGCTGAGCCCCGCCCGCCGCCGTAGCTGCGTGGCCCACGTCATGCAGACGTTTCAGGTGTCGGAGCGCTTCGCCTGCCGTGTGCCGGGGGCAGCATCGATCGACACAGCGCAAGATGCCGTAAGGGCGATCCGACGAGGTCGCGCTGACCGCGGACATTGTCGCACTCGCCACGCAATACGGGCGTTATAGCTACCGTCGGATTACAGCCATGCTGTGTGATGCTGGCTGGGTCATGAACACCAAGCGTGTGGAGCGGATCTGGCGGCGTGAGAGGCTGAAAGTTCCACAAAAGCAGCCCAAGAAGGGCCGGCTCTGGTTGAATGACGGATCATGCATCCGCCTGCGGCCGGAGCGACCGAACCACGTCTGGTCCTACGACTTCGTCGAGAACCGGACCCATGATGGAAGGAGGTTCCGCATGCTGAATGTCATCGACGAGTTCAGCCGGGAGTGCTTGGCGATCGAAATTGGTCGGAAGCTGAACTCGACCGCGGTGATCGATGTCTTGACCGACCTCTTCATCTTGCGAGGCGTGCCCGGCCATGTTCGCTCGGACATGGGCCTGAGTTTATCGCGAAAGCCGTGCGGGACTGGATCGATGCCGTGGGAGCGAAAACGGCGTTCATCGAACCAAGCAGTCCGTGGGATGGAGGAGGGTCAGAAAACAGTCCGGGGGACTGGCTTCCCGACGACGGGCTACTGCGAAAGCTTCAATTCGAAGCTCCGCGACGAACTGCTGGATGGCGAGATATTCTACTCGCTGGCAGAGGCGCGCGTCGTGATCGAGGCATGGCGCGTCCACTATAATACAGCCCCACCTCATTCGTCCTTGGGCTACCGACCACCCGCACCAGAGACCATCCGTTGGCCGTCGAAACCAGATCAATCATCCCCCCGTCGACGCCTGCCTTGGCACCAAGGCCCATCATGCACTAACACTGAGAACGGACCACCCGATGGGAGCAGGCCACCGTCGGTGGTGTGTTTTGGCTTCATGCCGTGATCGGCGGTAAGCACCAGGCGGATGTCCTGCGCAATCAATCCTCCATGAAAGCAATGGCTTTATCCGTACCGGGAGCATGTCATACTCCGCCCGTACAAAGCGCGTGAGGCAGCTGGATCGAACATACGTTTTTCCAGAATCCGTCTGGAGAGGGTCGCACGACATATCACCCACGAAATCCGTGTAGGCCAGGGAGTAGATCGACAATCGTTACATGCGAAGTGTCATGATTGCCGCCACCATGAGTACGATTGACAATACCAGTAGTTGTGGTAGATACGGTTTTACCCGTCACCCGAGTAACGATTAGCTCTTTATGTGATGGCTAGCGGGTGTTGGAGCTAGGCGACAGCTCCAACAGATTTTGCGACCCGCTGTCGCCTAGTCTCCTTCTTTTTTGTATTTGGCCGGTTCCCAACAAAATTTCCGATGCCGATGGCACTCGCCGGGGTGCAGCGGAAGCCATGCCGAATACATGAAGGTTTGCCTAGCCAATGCAGGGCGCGCTTGAGGGCGAGAGCGATGAGACTGCAGTCCCTCCCGGAAAAGTTACTTGCTGGTCATAGCTCCTCTTCCCCACTAGCCCCAGACTAGAAGCAGAGAGCTAACGGCGGCCGTGACGGACAGCATTTTCAGAGCGGTGATTCGCATCGGATGCATTATGCGGTTCGGGGCTTGGTCTTGAACAAGATCTGCTTGCCATTATCACCAATACCAAGGCAACCGTGACCAAGAAGCTTTTCTAAAGCTACGGTAAATGATGCATGTCAAAAGTGCGGCGCGACCACCTGTCGGCCCCAACGATGCAAATCCCGCTGACCACAATGAAAACCATTCCCATAAGACCAAGGCCATTCGGGACTGTTCCAAACACCAGCAGTCCGGAAGCCAAAGCCCAGAAGGTCGACATGTAGAGAAAGGGGGCGACGGTTGTGATATTTGACGCTCGGAGAGCTCCGATAATCAAGCCATGTGCTACCATCAGGAAAACGCCCGAAGCGCATGTCAGGAGGAACGCAAAAGGCGGCGGCATCACCCAGACCTCCGTGAGGACACCCGCGGCCCCTGCCCCGATCACTTCGATCACCCCCGCACCGAAGATCACGACCATGGCGGGAATGCGAGCATTCATCCTTCGGCTGACAAGATCACGCGCAGCTGCGGCAATGGCGGCCAGAAGGCCGAACAGCGCATAGGGCGAGACACCGTCCAAGCTAGGTTGTGCCACCATGACAGCCCCCACGAAAGCGAAGACCATCAGTATCAACTGTAATGGTCGAAGGCGTTCCCCCAGAAATACTGCGGCACCCAGCACCAGCAGGATCGGAGCGGTTTGGGCCAGTGCGGTGAGATCCGCGATGGAAGCGTGTCTCAGTCCGATGATGAAGCAGAACGCCGTGATCAGCTCAAACAGGTTGCGCATCTGTACCTTGCCGTCCAACATCATTTGCAGGCTTTGCCTGTACCCAATGGGTCGAAGCAGAAGTAGACCGACCAGAACAACGGTCAGGCTGCGCAAGGCCATAGCCTGAAATGGCGGAATGTCCTGCATGGCAAGCTTCAGGACTGTATCATTGAGGGTGAAGCAGGCAGTGGCGAGGATGGCGAGGGTAATACCCCCAATAGGTGCATGTCGCATTTTGAAGCTTACCTCACGCAGCGGCTAGGCCGCCAAGTCATTGAAATCCTGAGCTAGGAGGATCCTCGCCTGCGAGCAAGACACATCACCGACTCAAAAAAGGCAGAGACCTAAAGTATCGTTAGGTGCACTACTCCAAATAACACGCATAGGTTGAATATATTTGGATTGGAGCCTTATTTTATTCAGAATTGGTCCTATGTAAAATTCATGCAACCGCGCTGCGGTAGCCAAATATCTCCCTGATATCATCCTGTCATTTCGAGGGTCCGTATTGGATAATAGTCATACGTCCGTTGACGTAAATGCAGATGCACTTTCTATCGCCACTGACACACCGGCCGTCCTGACCGATGGTCACGTCAAGTGGTTTGATCCGAAACGCGGCTTCGGCTTTGTTTTCGCTGAGACTCATCCGCAAGACATTCTGCTACATGCCAATACTCTGCGAGATGTTGGCCTCAGCACGGTGGCAGATGGTGTCCGTCTTAAGGTCTACGTCGAAAACATCGACGGCCGTTGCAAGGTGAGAAAGATTGTCTCCGTCGAGACAGAGATTTCTTACATTGCGCACGAGATCGCTGAAAGCACAGGACTGGACCGAGAATGCATCGAAAGCCTTCCTGTTCTGCCTGCGCGGGTCAAATGGCTCGACAGGGCCAAAGGCTACGGGTTCGTGAATGTCTTCGGCTGCGCCGAGGACGTGTTCCTGCATCAGGATGTTCTGCGAGCCGGCGGCGTCGGTTCCTACGACCCGGGCGAAGGGATCGCCCTTCGCATGACGCGCAGCGCCCGTGGGCTGATTGCCGTTCAGGTTCTGGCGTGGGACGCCGGGTGAACATCACAGGATGGGTATTACGCGCGGAACGCATTCGCGCTTGCGCCTCGATATATCCCTCTTAGGTTGAATGTTATCTGACAGGAAGGTCGTGATATGCCGGAAGCTCGACAGATCGTTGATGAGGAGGTGGCGCGCGTATCCGCCGCAACTGACATCGTGCCAGATGGTATCCAGCAGGTTTTCGAACGCCACCGAGAAAATCTTGTCCAACTAGCGGTGTCGCTCCAAGCAGCCGGCAATGACACCCAGACGATCCGGTCCCTCGTCGCGACCCTTATCAAAACCTATGAAGCCGACCTTTTGAAAGTCATCGAGGCGCGTTTATGAGTGAAACATCTCGATTCAAGCCCGATGACGAACCAGGGCGCCTCGCAGCTTTGCGGCGCTATGGTGTTCTCGATTCAGATTCGGAAAAAGAGTTCGACGATATTGTTGCTCTCGTGAAATCTGTCTTCGCAATGCCTTACGCCGCCGTGAACCTTATAGATACTGATCGGCAATGGACGAAGGCTTCAGCAGGAATTAACCTGCGACAGTGCGTGCGGGACGATTCTTTCTGCACCTATACGGTGCGCAGTCTTGATCCGCTTTCGATCGAAAACGCATCACGCGATCCGCGTTTCATAAACAACCCTTTCGTGGCAGGCGATGCGCACATCCGCTGTTATCTCGGCGCTCCTCTGACGACCCCTGATGGCTATAATATAGGGGCTCTGTGCGTGTTTGGCACAGAGCCTCGCGTCTTTACCGAACCCGAAAAAGTCGTTCTGATGAACTTCGCGAAAGTTGTCGTATCCCAGTTGGAGCTGCGACAGGCCGCTAGCCGTGACGTCCTTACGGGAGCACTTACACGTCGGAGCTTCGAGGACCGGGTAGCCCAGATCGTTAAGGACAACTTGGTCGGCAGTCTGATCCTTCTCGACATCGATCATTTCAAGTCGATCAATGACACCTTCGGCCATCCCGCAGGTGACCAGGCTTTGCAGGAAGTCGTCAGCTGTATCGTAAAATGCGTCCAAGGCACCGACAGCATTGGCAGAGTCGGAGGAGAAGAGTTCGGTGTGCTGTTGCCACACGCGGCCAGCACCGCAGCAACGATACTGGCGGAGCGCATCTGTACCGCTGTCATGCAGGAGACACACGCTGCCCTTGAGCACCGCCGGCTCACGGTCAGCCTGGGCGTTGCTCAACGTCATGATGCGGAAACTTCCGAGGATTGGATCAAGCGGACGGATAAGGCTCTCTACGAAGCAAAGCGCAGCGGGCGGAATAAAGTCGTGAAAGCAGGGTAGCTCCCTTTGACGAGAGGAGTGGGCGTTTGCTTTGGTTCCGTATGCAGATCACGTTTGGATTGTTCCGACCGAAGGGCCAAAGTCTAAAATAATGGATGCTCGAGGATCAGACCACGCTTCGTTGCGATGCTGACGGCATGAGTGGCGTTGCGCGCGCCCAAGGATTTTCTCACTCGTTCAAGCCTCTTTTTGACAGTATCCGACGCGATGTTCCGCAGCTCAGCGATCTCACGATGCGAAAGCCCCGCCGCGATATCTTTCAAGGTCTCCAGCTCTGCCTCAGACAACCCTGCTGCGCTGCCAACCCGATCCATGGTCGCCCGAAGCACGTCTTCGAGATAGTCGATCTCCAAATCAGCCAATTCGCGGTCGGGTCGCGCCGCAAATATCGCGCACCTGTCGTCATTGCTCCGGGCATTCTTCATCACGACGGAAGCCCCGTAATGCAGCCCATGCTTTTTCGCCTGATCGAAGACGACCGACCCGAAAAAGGCGTAGATCGGGCCTTTGATCTCGCTCCACCTGATCCGGCCCGTGTGCAGCGTAGCCCAAACCGCAGCAGGATCGAACATCACCAATCGGGCCGACGTGTACTCTTCGATCCATGCTTCCGGATAGGAAGACATATAAAACTGGGGCGTCAGATACCTGACGTTCAGAGCGATCGTCACTCCGGAGGGAGCTATCTCGGCCAGCTTGGCTTCGACACTCACGTGATCATCGATGATAAGTTCCAGCATGTGTTGTCTCTGCCCGGAAAGTCTATGCATTACCCATATTGGTAATCGCTTAGCGCTTGGAGGAACCGGAATGGGGCGCAATGCCTAGAGTAGCGCTAAGCTACTGTCTACGCACAGCTGACGTCTACATATGGCGGATTACGCTATAGGTGGCACTCACAGCACATTCACCCCTTTGGTTCTAACAAGGCTGTGGATCAGCTGGTTGGATGATCGCTACCATCAAGCAGCAAGCGGTTGTAAGGTTCCGTCCATCGCGGTTTCATGCCGTCGCGGGGATCATACCTGTCCACAGCAGCATCAGCAGCAAAATACCAAGCACGACGCGGTAGATGACGAAGGGGAAGAAGGACATGGTGGAGATCATCCGCAAAAACACCGCGATCACCACGTATCCGATGGCGAAGGATACCACCGTCGCCGTTGCAGTGGCGGCAAGCCCCACGCCCGGCTCGTCCCATGATGACCAGAGCTGGTAGAAGCCCGACCCGAATACGGCCGGGATGGCAAGCAGGAAAGAGTAGCGTGCGGCGGTCTCGCGCGTGTAGCCCATCGCGAGGCCGGCGCTGATCGTGCCACCGGACCGGGAGACGCCTGGAATGAGGGCCATAGCTTGGGCAAAGCCGAAGATCATGCCGTCTTTCCATGTCATGTTGGTCAACGTCCTTGTCCGGCGACCGAGCCGGTCGCACAGTCCGAGAACAAGTCCGAAGCCGATGAGCGTGGCAGCCGTGATGTAGAGGTTGCGCAAGCTCGTCTCGATCAGGTCCTGAAACACAAGACCCAGAACGACGATCGGGACCGACCCCGCGACGACCAGCCAACCGAGACGCGCATCCTGCCGATCATGATCCCTACCACCCATCTGACGGAACCACGCAAGTGCGATTTTGCGGATGTCATTCCAGAAGTAAATCACGACCGCCAATTCGGTACCGATCTGGACAATGGCGGTAAAGGCGGCCCCTGGATCTCCAACACCGGGGAACAGGAAGCCAGCGATGCGAAGGTGCGCGCTAGAGGACACGGGCAGAAACTCTGTCAGGCCCTGAACAAGGCCCATGAATGCCGCTTCAAGATAAGTCATCAAGTCACTCGATACAAAACGAAACAAGTAAACGGCGTGTGCAGCACGCATAAAGAGCGAGGCCTGTAGCAGGCAGGCCTAGCCTTTCCGATAGATCAGAAGATCAGCGAAAGGATGCCTATCACGACCACGAGGCCGATCAGGAAGATGACGCCCATGGTGCCGCCGATGAATTTCAACATGTCGAATTCCTTATCTGAAGTATTACAGTTGCAGTTTTTCGTCCTGAGGCGCGTCCCGACCACTGACATCAGCAAGGCGCGTTGTCGTTCCAATTATTCCTCCTGATCTGCC
>Ga0265798_10011037_pt1 | contig 11047 bp, 4 predicted proteins | sample P3T30metagenome_FD_192430 | JGI IMG/M metagenome (GOLD analysis project Ga0265798, IMG submission 192430) | Plant litter microbial communities from East Loma Ridge, Irvine, California - P3 T30 | ecosystem: Environmental > Terrestrial > Plant litter > Unclassified | place: USA: California... | reverse complement strand
GCCCGATCGTCCTCGTCGGCCACAGCTGGGGCGGCGCGGTGATCACCGAGGCGGGCAATGACGACAAGGTGAAGGCGCTCGTCTACGTCGCGGCCTTCGCACCGGATGACGGCGAAACGGTCGGCGGGCTGGTGAGCCGGTATCCGAGCCCTCCCGGCCTCGCCAGGATCAGCGACGACGGCAAGGGCAACCTAAAGCTCAGCGCGGAGGGGTGGGTCGAAGACGTCGGCCAGGATCTTCCCGAAGCGGAAACGCGCTTGCTCGCTGTCCTCCAGCCGCCGCTCCCGGCCAGCACGTTCGGCGAGAAGGTGACGCAGGCGGCGTGGAAGACGCGACCCGCCTGGTACATCGTGTCCGCAGAGGATCGCGTGGTGAGCGTGGAACTGGAGCGCACATCCGCGGCGTTGATGAACGCGAAGACGACGGAGCTGAAGGCTAGCCACCTGTCGCTGCTGTCGCGACCCGACGAGGTCGCCGCGGTGATCCTGGACGCGGTAAGCCACGTCGCTGCCTGATTGGAATGCGAGACGCAACGGTCTCGCCCACGTGATCGAGCTATGGATCGATCGGGTCCCTAACTGCCGCGCGCGATGATAGGGTGCGAACGCCAGGCGGCGTGGTGTCGCCCCATGTGCGCTGCGACGGATTTCGAACATGGATGGACGTCGATGAGGACGCGGACGGATCGGAGGACTGGCGGGCGCCGGAGTCCGCGCGGCGCGTTCCTGGTCGCCCTGTTGCTCGCACTCCTGTTCCCGGTGGGCCCGACGCTGTCCGAAGCGGGCGCGCAAACGCAGATCACGCACAGCAGCTGGACCGGCGCGGAAGGGGTGCCCGGGATGGTGTCGGCGCTTGCCCAGACGCCCGACGGATACCTCTGGCTCGGCACCTATGAGGGGCTCTACCGGTTCGATGGCGTCACCTTCGAACGGATACCGCCCGCGTCCGGTCATCCATCGGGCGCGATACCCGCCACTGCGGTCTTCGTGACGCGTGGCGGCCAGCTGTACGTCGGCTATGCCGGTCGCGGCGGCGTCGAGATCTACCGGAACGGGCGGCTGGTACGGGTTGCCATGCCCAGTCCTCCGGGCGAGATCACGAGCTTCGCGGAGGATCGCGAGGGCGGAATCTATGCGATCGGCGGCAGGGAGCCCGGCGCGTTGTACCGGTTCTGGCGAGGGACCTGGCAGCATGTCGGCGCGAACCAGGGGCTACCGTCCGAAACGATCTGGTCGGTGTTCAGCGCCAGGGACGGGACGATCTGGGTCGCCACTGCGAGGCACATGTTCTTTCTGCGGCCCGGGGCGTCGCGGTTCGAGGATACCGGCGAGAGGCTGGTCGACGGCGCGGGTTTCGCCCAGGATCGGCAGGGGGACATCTGGATCTCCGGACCGTTCGGCACGCGCATGGTCGCCGATTACCCGCACGGGCAGCGTCGTCCGCGCACGTCGGCCTTCTATTCCGCGCTGGCGCCCGTCAGCCGCGTTGCGCTTCTCTTCTCCCGCGACGGGGCTTTGTGGGGATCGACGTACACCGACGGCATCTTCCGGATCGGAACCCCGGGCCAGACCCGCCCCGGCGACGTGCCGATCCAGCGCTTCCGAACCGCCGACGGGCTGACGTCGAACCAGGCCGTCGCCATCCTGCAGGACCGCGAGAACAACATCTGGGCGGCGACCGAGAACGGTCTCGACCAGTTCAGGAAAGCGGACGTCGAGCAGGTAAGACTGCCGCCCCAGACATCGCCGCGCGGCTACAAGCTCGCGGTCGACCCGGCCGGCGTGATATACGTCGCCAGTGGCAAGACGCTCTACCGCGCCGGTGCTGGCGAGGATCCCGTCGCCGTCGGGCCGGCGGACCAGCCGAGCGCATTGTGCGCGGACCCGTCCGGCGGGATCTGGATGGCGGTGGCCGGCCGCGTCGAGCGGATAGGGGGCGGTCCGAACAATGGGGGCAGGGCGGTACCCGATGCGCAACCCGTAACCGGGTGCGGCGTGGATCGCGCAGGCCGGCTCTGGCTCGCGCAACCGAACGTCGGCGTCCTCGTGCTCGATCGCGGTGCCTGGCGGCGTTTTGCGCTTCCGAAGATCGCACAGCGTCCGAAGGACGTCTTCATCGACGGGTCCGGCAATCCGGTAGTCCTGCTCAGCAATCGCGCGCTGCTGCTCGTCTCGCCGACCGGCGGCTACCGCTACCTCGACGGTGAAAGCATCGGGGTCAGCGGACTGACGGGTGTGTTCCCTACCCGTCATGGCCTGCTGATCGCTGGCGGCACCGGTCTGGCGTTATGGAACGGCCGCAGCTTCCGACGTCTGTCGATAGACGAGTATCCGTGGCTCAGAGGCGTGCGCGGCTTCGTTCAGACGAAGGGCGGCGAAACCTGGATGCTGAACAACAAGGGTATCCACCGCGTCGCGTCCGCCAGGCTGACGGCCGCCTTCTACCGGCCGCATACCGCCTTGCCGCATTTCACGCTGGGGCAGCAGGACGGATTGTCCAGCCATCCGACGGGCGAGGAGGGCGCCCAGGCGGCCGTGGGACAGGACGGGCGGATCTGGTTCATTACCCGCCAGACCGTGGTGCGCGTCGACCCGCTTCGACTCATGTCGAATCCCAAGCCGCCCAGCGTGCTCGTGCGCTCGCTTACCGCGAACGGGCGGCGATTTTCCGACCCCAAATCCGTCGACCTGCCCGCGGGCACAAGGAACCTCGCGATCAACTATACGGCGGTCAGCCTGTCCGTGCCGAGCCGCGTCCGCTTTCGCTACAAGCTGGAGGGGGTCGATGCCGACTGGGTCGATCCCGGCGCGCGACGGGAAGCCTTCTACACCAACCTGGGTCCGGGCAATTACCGTTTCCGCGTCATCGCCGCGAACGACAAGGGTGTCTGGAACAGGCAGGGCGTCGAGTTGCCGATCGTGATCCCGCCCACCTTCCTTCAATCCCGCGTCTTCCAGCTCATGTGCCTGCTGGCCGGAGCGCTGCTGCTATGGTTCCTGTTGAACCTTCGGGTGCGCATCCTGACGCGGCGGATGCGGATAAGAGCGGCCGAGCGGACCAACGAGCGCGAGCGGATCGCGCGCGAACTCCACGATACGCTGCTTCAGGGCATACAGGGGCTGATGCTTCGGTTCCATGTCGTCGCGCAATCGGTGCGCGAGGACGGTGCCAAGCGCGAACTCGAAGACGCGCTGGACCGGGCGGACGACGTGCTGGTCGACGGTCGTGAGCGGGTCCGCGCGCTTCGTGCGATCGACACCGGCGACGACCTCGAGGAGGTCGTCCTCGCGATCATCGATCGCCAGGATTTCCCGTCGAGCGTGCAAGTCAGCTTCACGTCCAAGGGCAAGGTTCGTGCGGTTGAGCGTGATGTCCTGAGCGAGGTCGGCGGGATCCTGAGCGAAGCGCTCTTCAACGTCCGTCGGCATGCCGGTGCATCGGTCGTCACGATCGATCTTACCTTCGCCATCTTAAGCATGACGCTGTCGGTCCGCGACAACGGCGTCGGAATACCGTCCGACATTCTCCGCTCCGGCGGCCGGCACGGGCATTACGGATTCACGGGCATGCGGGAGCGCGCGCAGCAACTGGGTGCCAGGCTCTCGATCCGTTCGGTCGTCCGCCGCGGAACGGAGGTCCGACTGGTCGTCCCCATACGCACGGGACGCGCGCGATCGAAGCCGACGGAGTAACCGCATTCAGTCGGCTCGACCGGCGTCCGCGCCGGCGGAAGGGGGTGCCAGCCACTCTTTCGGGGGTAGGCGGGCTCGTCGCAAGCTGGCTTAAGCAGCCCGTAGTTTCGCGTCGAACCGATCTTTCGTCCTCGACCATGCTACCCAACGCCGTCCTCAGTTGTAGTATAACATTAACGATGCAGCGGACGGCGGTGAAAATGCTACCGGTGTCAAGTCGGCGGCGTGATGATGGAGGTGGATGTGAAGGCAAAGGTCCTGACGCTGTTCTTCGCGGGCATCGTCGTGATCGCGACCCCGGCGGCGTCCGCCGCCGCGATGCCGGCGCCGGCCGCGATCCTCGCCTCGACCGAACGGGTCGCGAACTGGCAGATCGATCATCGCGACAGCTTCGACCACATGCCCGCCGCCTCCGCGAGCGTCCGCAATCCCCGCGACTGGCAGCAGGCGACCTTCTGGACGGCGTTGACCGAACTCGCGGACCGGTCGCGCGACCCGCGCTATGCCCGCGCGCTGCTCGATCTCGGCCGGGCGCAACAGTGGCGGCTCGGCGACAAGCCCTTCCATGCCGACGACCAGCTCATCGCGCAGGCGTGGATCTGGGCCGCGACGCATGGCGCGGGCGCCGCCGCGCTCGTGCCCGCCAAGGCCTATGTCGATGCCGTTTTCGCGAACCGACCAACGGGCAGCCTGGAATTTCTGCCCAACCCCGCCGGGCGCGGCGATCCGGTCTGCACCAGCCGCTGGTGCTGGGCGGACGCGCTGTTCATGGCGCCGCCGACGCTGCTGCGGCTCGGCGCCGCGACCCAAGACCCACGCTACGCGCGTTTCGTTCATGAGGAATTTCGCGCGACGACCGACTATCTCTACGACCGCAACGAACGGCTGTTCTTCCGCGACAGCCGCTTCTTCGATCGCCGGGACGGGGAGGGGCGCAAGCTGTTCTGGAGCCGCGGCAATGGCTGGGTGATGGCGGGGCTCGTCCGGATTCTGCAGCAGCTGCCCAAGCGCGATCCGCAGCGTGCCTATTATCTGCGGCTGTTCCGCGACATGGCGACCCGGATCGTCGCGCTGCAGAAGCCCGACGGCTATTGGGCACCGTCGCTACTCGACAACCGCGCCGCGACGCCCCCCGAGACCAGCGGGACGGCGTTCTTCACCTATGCGCTGGCATGGGGCGTCGATACGGGCATCCTGCCGCCCGCCTATCGCCCGGCCGTGCAGCGCGGCTGGGCCGCGCTCGAACGCAGCGTGCAGAGTGACGGCATGCTCGGATGGGTGCAGCAGGTCAGCGACAGGCCCGACCGCGTCTCGGCGTCGGACACGCAATTCTATGGCAGCGGCGCGTATATACTCGCCGGCACCGCGATGTACGATCTGGCGCGCCATGGAGTTTCGAAATGAAGCGTCGCATCGCCCTGCCTCTGACCCTGGCGCTGGTGCTGCCCGCGCTGGTCTCGGCGACGCCGCCGCCGGTGCCGGACTGGTCGGATCGTCCGCACGGACCCAGCTATGCGACCGCGCCGGCGATGCACGCGACCGTCGAGCGGCGGCTGATGCCGCAGATGGAACGGCTGCTGACGCAATTGCTGCGCGACAGGCGCGGCATGGCGCTGGGCGGCGTGAAGGTGTTCGACAGCGGCGACAAGTTCCTGCCGGGCAAGATCGCCGGCGCGATGGCGTATCGCGTGCTCGACCTGCCGAGCGGCGACCCGCGCCGCGCGCAGCGGCTGCGCGACTTCGCGACGATCGCGGATCTGACGGTCGACGATCCGAACGACAGCTGGGGCATCTATTATTACATGTCCGCGCTGTACCGGCTGAAGCAGGCGGGGCTGCTCGAGCAGGCGGTGTCGCCCGCGACGATGGCGCGGCTCCGGACGCAGCTCGACTGGCGGCGCTTCGTGCGCCCGGACCTGACGCTGATCGACCTGCCTAACAATTATTACGGCGTCGCCTTCTCGATCGCGCGGCTGCGCTTCCTGCTAGGCTGGGAGGACGCGACCGGCAGCGACCGCCTGCTCGATCGCACGCTGGACCATTATCGCCGCTATTCGGGCGAATATGGCTTCGCCGACGAGACCGCGGGCAAGGGCCGGTTCGACCGGTACAGCGTGCTGCTGATCGGCGAGATCGCGCAGCGGCTGGTCGAGACGGGGATGACGCCGACCCCCGAGGTCAGGGCCTGGCTCAGGCGGTCGGTCGACCTGATGCTGCCGCGCTTCAACCTGCGCGGCGAGGGCTGGGAATATGGTCGCAGCATCGGCGCTTACGGCGAAACCGCGTTCCTCGAAGTGCTGACCGCGGCGGCGCGGCTCAAGGTGCTCACGCCCACCGAAGAGCGGATGGCGTACGCCTTCTCGTCGCGGATCGCCGCGCGCTACATGGATTTCTGGGTCGATCCCGCGACGGGCTCGGTCGACCTGTGGGGCCAGGGTCGGCGGACCGATGCGTACCGCGGCAAGCACCGCATCTTCGGCGAGAATCTGAGCCTGGCGCGCCAGTACATCTACACCGACGCGATCTGGAGCGAACTCGGCTACCGGGATCGCATGCCCGCCGCCGACTATGCGCGCTGGCTGGACACGCTGCCCAAGTCGACCACGACCTGGTTCGCGCGGGGGGCCAACGACCGCGCGGTCGTCACCGTCCGTGATCGGGGCCGGGTCATCGGCCTGCCAATCATCAACGGCGCCGAGGGGCAGCATATGCACAACCCCTATTTCCCCGTGCCGTTCTCGGCCGGGATGCTGCAGGGCGCGGCAGATGCCGACTATCCGCAGCTGGTGCCGAGGATCACGCTGACCGACGGCAGCGTGCTGATGCCGCTCGCCTGGTTCAAGGACGTCCGGGTGACGCGGCGCGGCGCGGTCACCGAGGTAAGCTGGCGTCAGGATGCGCTCGACCGGATGGGCGGCAAGGACGCGGTGGCCGATCCGCGGGCGACGATCCTGACACGCTACGTCTTCGCGCCGGGTCGGATCACCCGTACCGACACGTTGGCGGTAAAGGGAGCCGACCGCATCGCGAAGATCGAGATGGCGTTCGCAAGCTTCTCCGCAGGAGCGAAGGTACGATCGGCAGGCGAGGTCACCTTTGGCGACGGCGAGGTGAGGCGCCTCGCGACTGTGGGTTATGGCACGTGCATCCAAGAAACCGTCGGCAGGCAGCCCTATCGTGCGCCGACCGGTGCCTTCCGATCGCTTGTCAGCTGCGGTCTGACGCCCGCCGTTCCGGCGCAAGGGACGGAATTGCAGTGGGAGTTGTCGTACGACGATTGACGGGGCGGTGCGGCCCGACGGCAGTTTGAATGACACCGGTAACAATCGGACGCCGGAACCCGGAATGGGTGCGGTGGGGAAACAGGGAGGAAGCTTGTATGAGGCATTCACGGATTCGTCGTTGCGCCTGTTCGGCGCTGCTCGTGACGACGGCCTGGCCGGCGCTGTCGACCGCCGCATCCGGCGCGCTGCAGGCCTCCCCTGCGCAGGACCCGGCACTTTCGTCTTCGGCGATCGGCGCGAACGCGGCGGCGCCTTCGGTTCAGGGCAATCCGGTCAAGCCCGAGGGAAGCGCGCTCGATCCTACGCAGGTGCAGACCCCGGACCTGCGCTCGACCGATCCGATCGCGCAGGCCGCCGCCGCAGCGGACGATAGCAGCGCGGACATCATCGTGACCGGCGCGCGAGCGACGCAGCGCACGTCGATCGAGCTCAAGCGCAATTCGAGCGTGGTCGTCGACGGGCTCGTTAGCGACGAGATCGGCTCGACGCCCGACAATTCGGTCGGTGACACGCTCGAGCGGCTCGCCGGCGTGTCGGCGGACCGCTTCAAGGGCAACGCCAACGAGATTTCGGTGCGCGGGCTGGGGCCGACGCTCAGCTTCGCGACGTTCAACGGGCGCGAAGTCTCGACCGCGGGTCCCGACCGTTCGGTGGCGTTCCAGCAATTCCCATCCGAGCTCGTCAACGGCGTGCTGGTCTACAAGACGCAGCAGGCCGACTTCCTCGAAGGCGGCGTCGGCGGCATCATCGAACTGCGGTCGTTGAAACCCCTCGATTACGGCAAGCGCCGGCTGCAGGCCGAATTCCGCGCCGACTTCCAGCCCAAGTCCGACGACGTCTACCAGGACGACGGGCTCGGCTACCGCGCCAACATCTCGTACACCGATCAGTTCAAGACCGGGATCGGCGATATCGGGATCAGCATCGGCTATCAGCGGCAGGACACGACCGCACCCGAGGACTATTACAACGCCAACGCGACGTTCCAGGCGTGCAATACGTCGGCGAACAACTCGGCGCTGATCACCGGCACCGCCACGGCGCTGATCGCGGCCGGGGCGGGGGCGAACTGCACGCTTGCGACGGGGCCGCGCTCGGTCGCGCCGGCAGCGGGGCAGGCGCCCGTGCTGGTCGGCGAGACGCGCGGGCCGGTCTATTACGCCAACTCGTCGCGCAGCTTCCGCACGCAGCAGACCGCCGAAGTCCGCGACGCCGTGATCGGCGCGCTGCAATGGCGGCCCTCCTCGACCTTCGAGGTCGCGATCGACGGACAGTTCTCGAACCGCGCGAGCCTCGAGAGGCGCAACGTGCTGGCGATCGCGGAAGGTCTGCGCGGCGTCACGCCGCTGCTCATCGGCAACGGCACCAACGGCTATTCGACCGGCGCGCTGATCAGCTACAGTGGCAATTCCAACATCGAGGACCAGCTCGAACGCCGCGAACGGACCGAGAAATATTATGGCGGCGGCCTCAACCTGATCTGGCGGCCGGACCGCTGGACGGTGTCGGTCGACGGCTCCTATTCGGATTCGCATCGGACCGAGAAGCAGCGCCAGACCCGCATGCGCTCGACGACGCGCGTGCCGTACACGCTGACCTATGTCGGCGACAACGTCGTGCCGAACGTCACCTTCGGCAACGGCTTCGACGTTACCGATCCGGCGAGCTTCCTCGCGACCGCGGCGAACGCGGTCTATGCGCGCAACCGCTTCGTCACCGACCGTCAGGACAAGATCTGGGCGCTGCGCGGCGACGTGTCGCGCGACTTCGACGGCTTCTTCAACCAGCTCAAGATCGGCGGTCGCGTCTCGGATCACCACCGCACCAACGACAATGCCGCCAACAGCGATCTCGCGACGCTGGTACCGGTGAACGGCCAGACGCCCGCGCAGTTGATCACGACCGCCAACCAGAATTGCCGCGCGCCGTTCACGACGCGGTCCTATTTCGACGGCAAGACCAATCTGAACCAGTGGGCGACGTTCGACAACGAATGCCTGTTCCGGACGTTCACGGGCAGTGCCGACGCACTGCCGTTCCCGGTCGACGGGCGCGACCCAAGCGACATCGACGTTCGCGAGCGCATCTATGCCGCCTACGCGATGGCAAGCTTCAAGTCGGAGCTCGGCACCCTCCCGTTCAGCGGCAATCTGGGGCTGCGCTGGATCCGGACGAACATCACCTCGAAGGGCTTCCGCCAGGCCTATCTGATCACCGTCGACACGGGGGCGGACAACTACACCGTGGCGGTCGATCCGGCGGGGACGCTGTCGTCGAACACCGCACGCGGCAAGTACAACTATTTCCTGCCGAGCTCGAACCTCGCGTTCGAACTGTCCGATCAGCTGAAGCTGCGTCTCGCCGGGTACCGCGCGATCGCGCGCTCGGGGATCGAGAGCTTCGGGGCAGGGATCAACCTCAATCCGTCGACCGGCGCGGGGGTGAACAACATCATCTTCGACGCGACGACGGGCAACCCGAACCTGAAGCCGCTGCGCGCGTGGAACGCCGACGTGTCGCTCGAACTCTACGCTTCGAAGGATACGCTGTTCTCGGTCGCGGGCTATTACAAATGGGTCAAGGGTGCGGTGATCGGCGCGAACCAGGCGATCCCGACGCCGATCACGGTCACGACGATCACCAACGGCGGCCCGCGCCAGACGGTCAACCTGACGATCAACCCCACCGCACCCGCCAACGATTCGCAGACGCGCAACCTGTACGGTGTCGAGGTGCAGGGCAGCCATGCCTTCACCTGGCTGCCGTCGCCGCTCGACGGGTTCGGCGTGCAGGCGTCTGCCAACCGCGCGTTCGCCAACTTCCAATATCCCGATACGTCGACGCTCGCGCCGTTCACCGATCCCGCCAACCTGATCGGGCTGTCGAAATGGACCGCGAGCGGGTCGGTCTATTACGAGAAATACGGTTTCTCGATCCGCGCGTCGTACCGGTACCGTTCGGACTATTACAAGCCGAACGGTGGCACCAACCGTTCGGTCCGCGGATCGGATTTCGTCAACATCTCGGCCCAGTACAACCTCACCGACACCGTCCAGCTGAAGGCGCAGGCGCTCAACCTGACCGGCACCAGGGACGTGTTCTACAAGGGCGGCGAGGACAGCATCGCCGAAGTCTCCAACAGCGGTACCCAGTATTTCCTCGGTTTCAGGGTCCGTCTGTGATGCGTGTCGTCGGGACCGTTCTCCCCCTGGTCCTGGCCGCTGCCGCCGCTGCGCTACCGTGCGCAGCGGCGGCTTTTTCGCCAGGGACACCGCCGGCGCGTGCCATCTGCAAGGGCGAGGATGGCTATGCCGCCGCATTCGGCGGGCGCCGCACGTTCTTGCTCAAACCCGACCAGCTGACCGCGATCAAGGCAGTCCGCGATACTGACCCCGTCGTCTCTGCCGCCTATCGCACGCTGCTGCGCCAGGCCGACGCCGCGCTGGCGCGGCGCCCGGGCGCGGTCACCGACAAGACGACGCTGCCGCCGTCGGGCGACCGCCACGACTATCTCAGCATCGCACCCTATTGGTGGCCCGTGCCCGGCAACCCGGATGCGCCCTATGTCCGCCGCGACGGCGAGTTCAACCCGGCGCGCGACACCGGCAGCTACGACCGGACTGCGATCGGACGGATGAGCAACGACGTCCGGACGCTGGCGCTGGCCTATTATTACAGCGACGATCCCCGATACGCGACCAAAGCAGCGCAACTGATCCGCACCTGGTTCCTCGATCCTGCCACCGCGATGAACCCGAATACGAACTTCGCGCAGGCGGTGCGCGGTCGCGAGGATGGCCGGGCGGAGGGAGTGCTCGACACCAACGCGTTCCAGCCGGTGGTCGATGCGATCGGCCTGATATCGCCGTCGCGCGCGCTCACGTCGGCCGAAGACAAGAGTCTGGAGAGCTGGTTCGGGCGCTATGTCGACTGGATGCTGACGAGCCGCAACGGCCGCGCGGAACAGGCGGCGAAGAATAATCACGGCATCTGGTTCGACAGCCAGATCACGCACTATGCGCTGTTCGCGCGCCGTCCCGCGATCGCGCGTAACGTCGTCGACCAGTTCGC
>Ga0265798_10011035_pt1 | contig 11048 bp, 8 predicted proteins | sample P3T30metagenome_FD_192430 | JGI IMG/M metagenome (GOLD analysis project Ga0265798, IMG submission 192430) | Plant litter microbial communities from East Loma Ridge, Irvine, California - P3 T30 | ecosystem: Environmental > Terrestrial > Plant litter > Unclassified | place: USA: California... | reverse complement strand
ATTCATAAATCAGTAAACAAGTTGCAGTGAGAAATCGTGTTCAACATGATACATTTTTAGGAGACTTTTTCTTCGTCTTCTTGTACTACTACTACTACTTCTACAACATTATTCATCATGATAATCGTCTCTTCGTCACCTTATCCAACCCTTTCTTGCCTTAATATGTACATTTTTAAATGGCAATCTTTCCTACACCACAGGTCTGGCCGTGATGCGCATGTCCGCCGTCGTCAAATCGGCTCATAAGTCTAGCGCGCTCAGCACCACGCTTGCGAAGCGTGTTGTTCGCCCTTGGGATACCCTCAAACGACAAGGCGTACTTGCCAACCGAGTTTGCGATGCTCTGGGTGTTGATGAGGTACGCGTCGTGGGCCAGGTTGTTGATGTCGTCGCAGGCCTCGTGGTAGCAGGCGTCAAGGGGCTGGCCGGCCTCGCCACCGAAGAGAGTGGCTTCCTGCTCAGTCTTGATTTCCTCGGCGCCAGTGAAGAGACCGCCGGAGGGGATGCCGTTCTCAAGGAAAGCAGCATAGTCGGAGCGAAGGGAGAAGACCGAGGGGACGTGGGGAAGGCCACGGCTCTCGTAAAACTCCTGGAAGTCCTTCTCAATCTTGTCGGAGCCGGGTGCGCCAGAAAAGTTGAAGGCGCTGCCATCACCATCGTAGATGCCAAGGACGTAGTTGGGCGATGCAATCATGTCAAAGTTTAGGTAGGCCCGGATCTTGTTGACTTCGGAGCTGTTGCCGCCCAAGCTGCCGTTGATGGTCTTCATGTAGTGGTAAGAGCCAAGCAGACCAAACTCTTCTGCGCCCCAGAAACCAAGACGAACGGCGTTCTTGACCTTGAACTTGGTCAGTGCAAGACCAGTCATGAGCGTACCAATGGTGCCAGAGCCGTCGTCGTTGATGCCGGGACCGGCGTAGACGGAGTCGGTGTGGCCACCGAGCATGAGGACGTTGTCATGGTCGCCCTCTATGGTCTCGGCGATGACGTTGTAGTTTGTGCGGTTCTCGCTGATGGCGTCGATGAAGAGGGTGGCTTCAACGGTGCCATTGCCAAGCTTGGATGCAAGGCTTTCACCCACTTCCTGGGTCACGCCAACAGTGGGAGTGTAGTCACCTACGGCACCGAGTGTGCCAGCGAGAGATGTGAGGGGGACGTTGTTGTAAATGACAGCGCCTGCAGCACCGGCAAGCTTTGCATTGGCCGACTTTACGGAAAAAGTGCATGTACCTCGCATGATGAGGGCAATTTGGCCAGCCACATCAGCAGGGAAGTCGGCGGCATCGCAACCGAGGTTGTTGACCTTGACAAGGTTGGCGGTGACGTCGCCGGATGGACCGTAGGTCATGTAAGCGGCTGGGATGTCTTCGCCGGCGGCAGTGAACTTTGTAGTGGCAGCTGTGAACAGGTCGGTGAATGGCTGCTTGTAGACATTGTAGTAGCCAGTTGCCTTGAGGGTCTGGTATAGCCACTCGGTCGTCAGGTTGTGACCAACGCCACCAAAGGCACGGTTGCCACCGGCCTCGTCAGCAAAAGTCTGAAGCTGCTGGGAGCCTTCAAGCAGGTCGTCGAGGTTGATGTGCTTGATCAGCGCATCGGGCGAGACGAGCTCGGCGGTGTTGCGAGGCTTGACGGTCGCCCTCTCAGGCTTGGCGTCGTACTGTGCAAGGGCAGGCGCAGCGAGCGCAACGAATGGAACGAACCTCATCTTGAACGAGATTGAATGGAGGTGAGCGAGAGAAGACGAAGCTGGCCTGGCATATGTCGCAGCGAGCGCGGAACTCTATATACTCGTCGGCGTGCTCGTAGATTGACCAGAAAGCCGGACATTGTGCTAATCCATCTAACCGGTACAGGCAGCTGCAGCATCCATGGTAGGCCCACCATCGTCCAGGAACGGCAAATTGGTAGGCCGGGTCAGCAAGGGGCCCGTGGAAAACGGGTAGGCGGGTGAGATGGCGAGGGCGAAGGCGAGGCAATTGATGGTGTTGTGCTTGGCTGCGTGGTGCGGTGGTGCTTGGCGGTTTGCATGAGGAAGGAGAGCAGGCCCGGCTTTGGGCGGGCACGACTAGCCTGGGGCAAGACGGCTCTTGATTGGGAAGGAACAAAACATAGATTAGAACACCAAGCCCTCGCCCCCCGACAGACGTCGCTTGGCACCATAACGCCACAATCAGCCCCGATGGTGCTGCAGCGCGATAGGGTAGTTTCTTCCGTCAGCAGCCTCGTCGCGGACGCCGGCTCGCTGCTGGTTAGCCGCCATCGTGCTGGGGACGTCATGGGAAAAGCAACATGGCGATGGCGATGACGGTGACGGCGACGGCGACCGGAGACAAGTTGCTGCTTGTTGCAAGTTACTAGGAAAAAAAAACACATCTAGGCTTGGCCCTAATAACATTGATACACGCCGCAATATTACACAGCGCAAACCCAAAAAAAACCCATTGGCTATGTAGCCGAAGCCGGCTTCATCCCGACACAAGTATATACGTAGAACAGCCGGGATCGACATTGCACCACATTATAACACCACGCAATCCCTGGCAATCGCCCATCTAGACAAGACCATGACATGTACCATCTACTTCTGCGAGCCCTCCTGCATCTTGACAATGAAGACACCGCGCTCCATGGTATTGATCAGGATGTGGCCGCTCTTGAATAGCGCATAACTGGACCAGGTACCAACAAAGTCGACCGAACCACCGCCCGTCATGTTGTCGTCTTCTGGGTAAACGTCTGTACATGCATGGTCAGCAACAATCTGGATAAAACACGTAGACCCGGCATCACACATACCGAAAAAGCCGACTTCCTTCACACCAGCCCCGGTTGGATCACTGGGAATGGAGCGAACATCCAGCACGCGGAAACCCGTGCCGTAGTTGGATTGGTACGCAAACCCGTTGGCCACATACTGGTTGTGGTCGACGCCCTTTGCTCCACTCTTGTACAGTCCAGTCTGCTTTGGCGCGCGTAGAGAAGAAATGTCCCAAATGTACGTAATCGGATGTCCAGCAGCGCCAGGGCCGACCTTGTCGTACTCGTCGTACTCATCGTCAAGGAGCAGGTATTGTTGGTTCATGGGGTCCAAGACACTGCCCTGGTGCGTGTACGCAGCACCTTCGTACGAAGTGATGGACAAGATGACGGGCGCCTTCTTATTCGTTACATCGTAGATGGTCAGAGAGTCCTCGTTGTAACCGTAGCAGATCTCTTTGCCTTGGAATTCTGCATCTGGGCCACGGTAGATGAGGCACTGAGCATCGTGCACATAGCCGTCTTCGGATGCACTGGCAAACAAGTGTTAGTAGAGACTTGGTTGCCGTTTCCGAACAGTTCAAACTTACCATCCTGGACTGGTTGGGTTGGCAGGGTTGGAGATGTCAATGAAGATGATGCCGGACTTGCACTTGTCAGTCCTTGGCGCAGCGCCGACTGCGTAGATGAAGTTGGTCTCCGGGTTGGTGACAACGTTGTGCGTTCGACCGACGGGAAGGCCCTTGAAGTGGCCGACGAGGTCCTTTTCATTGCTGAATGTAACCGGTGAAGCAGGATCAATGTTGACCAGCTTCTTCATGTCAAAGATTTGGATTCCGTGTCCTTGAGCTTCGCTGCCAATGATCATCAGGTTGTTCTGGCCTCTGATTTCACGCCATGTACTAGCTACAGAGTACGCTGGGAGGCGTCCAAGGTACGAGAGCTTGCCTTCCTTGGTAATCTCGGCGAATGCAGCGCCGTCTTGTTGGCCGATGCAAACAAACTCACGGCCGTCTTCTGATGTCCAGCCTGGTATTGCTTAGCCATAATCGCGGCCCGGACAAAGTCGGTTTGCTTACCCCATGACGAAGACCCGACACCACGTGTGCTACCCAGCTCGGCGTGGGACAAGAAGTGCAGGAGGTCAATCTGGTGGGACAGTCAACTACCGCAGCCCAACCATGTCATGTCTTGGCTACTGACGTTTTGGCATCGGAAAACATCGTTTCCTGTGATGGCGGTACCGTTGACGCATTCGACCTTGTCTTTGATCTCTGCAAACTGAGCAGAGTTGTACATGCCAGCAGCTTCCTGTCGTGCCCATGATTCCTGAAATCGACGTTAACTATTGAAACACAAGTAGCAAAGGACGTGTTCGCGACCTTCTTCAGGGCGACGTTGTTTGCGTGCCTGATACCAGAGTCATAGAGCTCGGCCGCCATGAAGTCATCTTTGGCCATTTCTTTTGCCGCCGCAAGGGCGGACAATGAAAGGAGAGCGGTTCGTAGAAACATGTTGACGGTGACTTTGAAGGTGAAGGCAAATCCGATGGAGTAGTCATTGTAGCTTCCTGGCCCTCTTTTAAGTGCGCGATATCTCGCATCGAGGTGCGCAAAATGCTACCTAGGTATCGCAATACACGCTTATGGCTAACCCGGAAGGTAGTCATCAGTCCTTCCTTTTCGAATGCTACCTTGCACACTGTGACCCATTGTGCAAGGTTCACGGACATGCACGATTGGCAACCGGCACAAGTCAAGCACGGTGTGCATACGGATTCTATTGGCGTGCAAGGTACAGCATTTATCGAGTTAGATGAGCCGGAAGCTTCTGGTATGGAGTAGGCCACATTATAGGAAGGAGGCTCCATCAAGCATGTCTTGGCGACAGCGGTCCCTTGATGTCCAGCAGCGCGTGCCCAGAGGCCAAGACGCTGATCGTTTGTATTCCAAGAAGATAACGGGTGGCGGGCGATACCACATGCTACCAGCTTCCCCTCGAGCTTCGCTTGTCGGAGGCTCATTCCATTGTCGGGTATCGAATTGCTGCCATTGTTGCGAAGAGGGTGTGAAGTTCGGATGGAGACGGCTTTGTGGGTGTGCGGGTGCGGGTGCGGGCCAGGACGCCAGGACCGCTAGATGACAATACCAAGCAACTGCCCTGCACCCTTTAACAACGCCTAGTTATGAAGATGTGGAAAAGGTTGGCGCGATTGACAAGAATCCTCCATGTTTGTCTTCTGGAAAGCTTACATGTCTTGATACCTTGTGTGAGACTGTAGTTGCTGTTAGCTATGAAGATGTTCAGATCCAAAGGGTAAGTATGGAATCGTTCGCTCCAATCGACACGTGATCTAATGGCTACAAGTGCACAGTTGGGGATATGTCGTTCCGGTTGGAGTTAGCTTCAATATATGAGCAACCAGGATGGTCGGATTGTTGGGGCGGGTGTAATGGAATTTGTTGTTTTCCATAGCATGTGAGTGGGGATGGCGGGGCCGCGTTGAACCACCGACCGTGCCTGGAACACGGTCCCGCCATTGCGTCACCAGCAGACAAAACTTGTCCTTGAACAACATTCCGGCCACGCGCTGGACGCGATCAACAGGTGACACGAAAAGGTAGTCAGTCAGGAAGATTATGCGGCAGCACTGGCTAAGCAACATGATCTTTTTGATTGCCAACCCAACGATGCGGGAATTGCCCCCAGCTCTAGCAATCATCACATGTTTTGCAAGTGGACTCGGATTGATGAAGGGGTCATGCCCGCTAAATGCTTATTAATGAATCTATAAATCATTGATCGTGAATCTGTTCGTAACCCCACTCCCGCAAAGGCAGGCAGGCAGGCTTGATCGAGTGTCCATGCTCTCCGGTACGTACGTACCCCGCCAAACACTTACATCTTAGCCTCGACCTTCTTGAGGCACTCTGGGAACTCCTTCCAGTCGTACATGATGGCAGCGCACTTGGTCTCTTCGGTGAGAAGCTTGGCCATCTGCTCCATCTTCTCCTTGCCCTCCTCAATGCCGTAGATGCCAACGTATCCGATGCAGGGGATGCCAGCGCGCATGGCGGCAGTGGCACCACTCTTGCTGTCCTCGACGGTAACGGCCTCGGCAGGCTTGACACCAAGCTGCTCGGCGGCATACAGGTAGATCTTGGGGTCGGGCTTGGACGAAGGAGGGTTGAGTGAGGTAGCGGCCGAGTAGACGTGTTCGGGGGGGAAGAAGTGGGCGATGCCAGCCTTCTCGATGGACGCAACCACACGACTCTTGGCTGAGGTGGAGACGACAGACATGGGGTAGCCCTCTTTCTTCAGCCAGTTGAGCTGATCCGTCACACCAGGGCACTCGACGGCCTTTTCGCTGAGCTTCTTGGTAACAGCGCCGAGCTCCTGCTGGACAAAATCGTCCATTTCCTCGGGGGGCATGGTGAAGTTGTGCTTTTTCTGCAGGCCGTTGAGCATGCCGCGGAAGTTGTGGCCGACAAAGTCCTCGAGCAGCGAATCAGCTGTGTAGCGAGCCTCGATGTTGTGCTTCTCCATGACCTGGTTGGTGAGGTCGGCGCAGGCCTCGAAAGCGAACCGCTCCGACTGGACAAGCGTGTTGTCGCAGTCGAGCATGATGTACTTGGCCTGAACATGTGTTAGCGGGGTACTGGCGGGGTACTTTCTACTGCACCATCACCTACCTTGCCCATGGTTGCGGTTGTCGAGTCTGGATCAAGTCTTGGTGAGTGGAAGTGGTGTCAATTGACGTTTAGGAAAAATGTGCTAAGGGGTAGAAGTGGATAGAGGGGTGGATAGAGAAGAGGGAGAGGAAGAGGTTCTGTTGGGAGAGAGTAAATAAAGCAAAAGTAGCGCTTGCCAGGTGTCAGCGTGTCAAGGAGAGGGCGGTGCTGCAGCGGGGGAGGGGGGAGGCTTCGTTACGTCATTGGCTGCATCAGGTGAGATTGCGCGTTGATTGGCCGGGCTCGAGTCGCCATCTCTCTTACCACTCTTCTCTCACCTTCGGATACCCCACATTGCTATGCTTGCAATCGCGGGGTTGCAGCTCGACCCAGCGCCCTAGCACCTCTCGTACAAGTTTCAACATACCATTAATCGCTCAGTCTTCCGTCCCCAGACCGACACGGCCGCTTGAACGCCTACTCTCACCGGTCGCGCTGTCGTTGAACCGGGTTTTCCTTCACCTGCGCATGCTTCCCCGTTGGCGCCCGTGTCACTGCAACCTCACGCCATACGCTGGGTTACTGCCCAACCATGTATGATGAACATGACTTCACCCCGCATCCAAGAGTCCAGAGCCGCCAACACAGGGTGCGGTGTGCACAGTGAGCAGTTCCTGCATACAACCGGGGGGATGTGCTTGCATCCCCCGCGCGTTCCTTGATGTCCCACAAACCCGCACCAGCCCACGTATCGCAACAGATGATGCAGTTTGTATAAAACGTAAAATGATAAACTACCGACGTCAAGCTCTCTATTCTTTCTGCGCCCAGCACGACTCAGCGGCCAAGCTTGTCGAGTTGCCCCCCAGCCCGGCACTGTCGGTCATCCTCACTCACGTATCTGGCCATCCGTGAAAGATTCATGTACACAATGCTGCCGCCGTCTTTCCTCACTTTCGGCTGCCAGGATCCTTCCTCGCAGCAGAGAGGTGAGGCATAGTTGTTTCCTCACCCCTCCTTATCTTGTCTCCATCCACGCTCAGCACTAGCTCCAATCCGGGACTTTGTAAGCTCCGGTAGGCTTACTACGGTACGTGCCCACTTAAGACGTCGACTACCGGCATCGGGCCGTCGTGGGGGCGCCCGCACATGAGGCGGACGATCGCAACACACGCACTACCATTCAGATGAATCTTACGGAACCTTTTCTTCAGTGTCCGCATTTTGATCTTACCGTCTCAAAAAAAACGGCCTTAAACCGTAGCCTGACAGGCAGGTTCTCTTATTCATACTTCTGAACAGAGAAGTCTAATTGCTTGCGATCAACAGAAGCAAAGCACCGTATATGCAATCACTATCCTTCAATATAAACGCAACCTGGCGTAAGAAAACAGGAGCAGTTCAAGTCGCGGCGAGAAAGCACTAGGGAGGACCCGTGCATCTAGCACATCATCTCGGCTTTTCTCGGCTGACTAACAAATGTTAGGTCCTCTGCCAACCACCCGGCGGTTGTGCGGTCCAACGGACAAGGCTCCAAACACAGTCTGCTATGGATTGTGTTCCAAGAGACAAGCTCGGCACAATGCTGTAGTCAGTTGTATGCGTACTCCAACTTCCAAAGTCCAAGGTTAGTTTTTGCCGATACATTCAGTACATCAATATCCAAGATCCTAGCGTGCGGAGTGAATAATTTCATAGAAAGAACCCGCCAAGAAAGGTGGGAAATACACTACACCAGAGTTACCGTCGGTAGAACAGGAAATAATGCGTGTGGTCATTGTCTGCGCATTGGCCAAATCGCCAAATCTCGGGGTATTTGACTCTCTCGTTGCGAGTGACGCCGTTGTAAGTCGTTTGGAACGAGCAAGCATGACGACAGTCTTACGGCTTCACTGCAGCGTGTAAATGAGTGATGTTACAGTCTATTATCTCTTTCGCAAAAAAGGCACTTCGTGGGCTACAGGTTATCACAAGTCATCAAATGGCCAGTAAGTAGAAAGGAATGATAATCCGCTATTCCCAAACTCACCTGCGTTCTGTGGGATCTCTCTCACCTTTGCTAGCCCCAGGCTGCCTCTCAATAAGTGCTCCCAACTATATAAGCCATCATCTTGGCTCTCCATATCCACTTTTCTTTGAAGCACTCGACAACTACCAAGTAGCCCAGACAGCCAATATCCACTTTATTCTGTCCATACAAAAGATTGTTCACGCCAAGGGCCTCTGGATCTCCAGCCGTCGCCAGAATGCCAGCCTCGAAACCAATCATTGTCTCTCAACCCTACATCACCTTTTCTCAACGCCTCAAAGATACCCATATGCAAAAGTGCACTGTAGCTCAACTACGAAAGCAAGCCCGTGTCCAAGGCCTCAACGTCAGCCGTCTGACTGAAAAGTGGGAAATCATCCACGTCCTGGTCGAACAAAGTAAGCACGGCAGTGCAAATCCCCACATTGAAAACACGACCGACACCAAGCGCCGCACCTTCTTCGACCTTCCCGGTGAGATCCGCAACAAGATATACAGCTACCTGCTCGACAAGAACAACCTCGTCGTCGTCCACCATCACAGCTCCGCTCCAGCTGGAGAGAAAATCATGGTCTACCCAATGACATTACATCACCTGCTTCCCAAAGCCCGGCCACTCCCACCACCGAATCAGAAACCAAACCCAAAGCCAGACAGCCAAGTCACCCAGCTCCTCAACATGTCCTGGGCGAACCGCGAGCTGCACCGCGAGTACCGCAGCTACTTCTTCGCCCACCACGTCTTCCACGTCGTCGGCCCAAACAGGAGCTCGTACAGCCATTTCCTCGACCAAATCGGCCCGGTTGCGCGCGCCAGCCTCGCAGACATGGTCCTGGACGACTCCAACTTTTGGCTCTACAGCAGTCTGGAGTGCCTGCTCGTGCCGCAACTCGTCGGCCTGCGCACGCTCAGCATATTCATGCATCTGGGCCATCTGGTCGCCTTCAAGGCGTATGCTCGCATGCGCGCCTATGTCTTGGGTGATGATGTACCGCTTGCTGAGATTGAGGTGCCGTTGTCGGTGTACAACCCTGGGTTTCACAGGTTGCCGGCCCTGCGCACGTTGGAGATCAAGTGCGCGGTCCCGGATTGGAAGAAGCATGTAAAGGCATGCAGGCTCAGGAGGGAGAAGGTGGACAGGCACATGGGTCGTGTTGTCATGGAAGCCGCTGAGAATGCTTTGGAGGGGAGAGGTGTTGAGGTCACTGTGAGGCTTGTCAACGGTGGTGCGGTACGGCTCAAGGACATAGATACGGGCAGCTATTACTAGCTTAAGGAAGCAAGGAGAATGACGGTGTCTGTCATCGTTTGGAGGCGATTCATCATCCAACAGGGCAAGGAGATTGCGGGCGTGCATTCTCAGATGTGACTTGGAGCTGTTCCTGTTTAGCAACTTGGAACCACACATCACTTTCATTAGTATCAAGTTGGATTCTTAGTAAATATTTGTATTTTGTGTGCCGACAGGTGCCAGCCACTCGGGAGATTTGGATTATCTAGTCATTGAAACTTTTCGCTATGCGTACAGTCCACGCTAATCATGCATCATTATACAGATCAAATAGTCGTATCACGCCCTCTCAACCCAGATCACAAAAGTGATGGCGTCTATTTCTTGCTGTCCTCTTTGGCCTTGTTCGCCAACTTGGATGCCTCGTCGCTCTTCTTCTGCAAGATTTCCGAGATCTCCGAGACAGTGTCCTTGAGAATCTTCTGTGCCTCATCACCGTGCTTCTGTGCCGCCTCTTGGAGCTGGCTCAACTTGGGAAGAATCTGGTCACCGCCGGGAATCTTCTTCAGATATTGCTCGTAGTCGCCGAAACCTGAGTCCTTCGCCTTGTTTGCAGCACTCTTGACGTATTCCTCCAGGTCACCGGTATCGCCCTTCTCAACGGCAGACTTGACGCGTTGGTATAGTTCCTGGACATTTCCTCCCTTCAGCGCATCAGCGTTCTCCTCGATGATCTTCTTGACCTGAGGGTTCTTGTCGAGGTAGGGCTTGGCCTGCTCCATACCCTTGTTCCACGCCTCGTCACCCATCTTCTTCAGTTTCTCAACCTTCTCTTGTACAATGTTTCTAATCTTCTCAATGTTTGACGCGCTCATGCCAGTCTTGACGACGTCGCTGATTTGCTGCCATGTCCTGTCGACCTCCTTCTTGGCCTCAGGGCCGTACTTGTCACCGTACTCCTTGAGCTTATCGATGTTACCACCCAACTTCTCCTTGAGCTGAGGGTGGTTGTCCATGATCTGCTGCGAAGCATCCCCAGCGAGCTCTGAGATGCGGCTCATGTGCTTTGTGATGACGTCCCAAGTCTTGTGTGCGGTTACGAGGCTCATGTCGCCGTTGCCGAGGACCTGTCGCATCTCGTCGTATGCTTCACGCACAATCTGGTCAACCTCGCTGCCGTGCTTGGCCCGAATGGCATCGAGGTCATCAAAGGCGGAGTCTACGTAGCTCTTTGCGCCAGGAATGAAGGCAGCATAACTCTGAGCGGCCTGTCGCAGCCATTGCAGTGCCTCGTTAGGCTCGGGTGTTTGCTCCTTGATCTTGTTGGTGGCCGAGCTGACATAGCCCTTGGCTG
>Ga0265798_10011034_pt1 | contig 11048 bp, 13 predicted proteins | sample P3T30metagenome_FD_192430 | JGI IMG/M metagenome (GOLD analysis project Ga0265798, IMG submission 192430) | Plant litter microbial communities from East Loma Ridge, Irvine, California - P3 T30 | ecosystem: Environmental > Terrestrial > Plant litter > Unclassified | place: USA: California... | reverse complement strand
TTAACACGTCATATTGAATCATCTTTCCAGAATTCACTCCTCTTTCAATACTATTCATACCTATACCTAAAACACACTTCGCCCATCATGACGACAGCTCAGAGGATCAAGGACATCGAGGATGAGATGTCCAAGACGCAGAAGAATAAAAATACTGAATACCATCTGGGTCAATTGAAGGGTACGCATCCATGACCGAGCTCCACCTAAACGGCCACCTACATCTTCGAGCCCAGCTGACAACTTAGCCAAGCTCGCCAAACTCCGACGAGAGCTCATTAATCCCCCTGGAGGTGGTGGAGGAGGTCCAGGATTAGGTTTCGATGTGGCGAGAACGGGTATCGCGAGTGTCGGATTCGTTGGATTCCCCAGTGTGGGTAAATCGACACTAATGTCGAAATTGACGTAAGCAATCTTTCTGTCCTATCCTTCCGGCATCGCTGTGATCGTGTATCGTGGGCTAATGGACCAGGGGAGTGGAGTCTGTAGCAGCCAACTACGAGTTCAGTAAGTCTCGAGCTGCGCATCTCGTTTGCAAACTCATCAAATAGCCACCTTGACCACCGTTCCGGGTCAGATCACGCACAACGGCGCCAATATTCAGATTCTAGACTTACCAGGAATTATCGCCGGTGCCAAAGACGGAAAAGGTCGTGGTCGTCAAGTCATCGCCGTTGCCAGGACTTGTAATCTCATCTTTATTGTCTTAGATGTCTTGAAGCCATTAGTCGATTTGGCGATTCTCACCAACGAATTGGAGGGCTTTGGTATCCGACTCAACAAGAAGCCTCCGAGGATCAGTATCTCGAAGAAAGAGAACGGCGGAATTCTCATCACCAACTCCGTACCTCTCACTGAGCTCACGCCGGCGGCCATCAAATCAGTCATGAGCGAATACAGGATCAACAACGCACAAGTATGCCCCATCAACATCGCTCTATTTGCCCTAGATACATCGCTAACGATCAGGTATCGATTCATCAAGCTGATGCGACGGTGGACGACTTCATCGACGTTGTGGAAGGAAACCGTGTTTATGTTCCCATGGTCCGTCTCTCGTCTCCCACCCCTCAAAAGAAGTTTTCTAATGTTGGAAGATTAAGGTGTTGAACAAAATTGATGCAGTGAGTATAGAGGAACTAGACCTGCTGTACAAGATCCCGGACTCTGTACCGATATCATCGAGGGAGTGGTTAAACATTGATGAACTTTTGGAGACAATGTGGAATAAATTGGATTTGGTCAGAGTGTGAGTCAGAATCTGCTTCCGCTCGGCACTGACCCTTCAGCTACACCCGTCCACGAGGCAAGCAGCCCGACTATACAGCCCCTGTCGTGCTCAGAAATGGGAAGAATACCGTCAGGAACTTCTGTGACGCAATTCACAAAAATATTGTTCCAAATTTCAAAAATGGTCAGTCACTTTGCCCAGCTCTTCCCTTGACCTCTCAACGCTACCTCCACTCTGCTATCGTTACCTCATCCCGTTTATCGTCGAAATTTTTGTCTGCTGATCAGGCGGTATACGAATGCTGACGTTCAGCTATGGTATGGGGAACTTCGGCAAAACATGCGCGAGGCCAAAAGGTTGGACTGGACCATGTGCTAGAGGACGAAGAGTGAGTCTACAGCTCGCCTATCGCATAAGACTTGCTGACAAATCAGTATCATCTGTATTTTTAAGAATTAGTGTTTCATGTATACAACTATTGGACAAGCAGCACTGCATACACTCACTCTGTTTTCACCTACCGCAGATCGATACGTGGCTGTGCTCGCCTATGCACTCACCGATGAAGATGTCTTTCCCTCCTCCTACAAGCTATATGGAGCCGTTACTGGACAATTGAGACACTATTGGTGTCGGAATTGAGGATACTGTATGAAGGTACGGGTACGGTGTGCATCTTTACTATAAACAACAAGCATCTGATATATCATTTCACTCTCCTCAGATACGCTACTTCATCTGTCTCGAGTTCCTTCTACCCTTCGTTCCCTTATCTCCAGCCTTGGGCGACATGACCTCATCAGATCCCACATCGCTCGACCTAGCAGGAGCCGAAGTCGTCTTGAACATCGGAGGTGCCAAGATCTTGGAATCTTGTCCGATAGTCAATCGTTTGGTCGACTTGGAAAGATCCGGGGTCCACTTGACCGTCTCTGTAGAGGTGGAGTCCAAAGTACTTCGACGATGGTTAGGCTTTGGTCGTAATGATGGGAAATCTTCTTCTGGCATGACGGCCAACGCGTCCAATCTGGAACTGACATCCTTGTCCTTCAGTATGAACGATTTGGGGACAGTAGGCGAGGATGGAGTTGGAAGTCTGAATGAGGAAGCGGTACTAGACCGAGAGAGGGAGGGAAATTCAGCTACAGGACTCGAGGATATCGCAACGGAAGGAGCGAGTTCCAAGAGGGTTCGGGATGTGGCTTCCGGTTCCTCATAGCTGAGGAATGGCGGGGCGAGCTGAGACTGGTACCATGCGTCCAAGGTCAAGGAGATGGACGAGGTGAATGAGACATTGACTAGTGTTGTCTTTTTGGTGAAATGCCATTCTCCTTTCCCGCCTCGACCTGTCCATTGGATAGTACGAAGTTTGGGCATTCGACGAACGAATTTACGTAGATCCTTGTTGTCGGGGATGGCCGAGTCAGGCTCACGTAGCTTTTCGGCGAGAACTTGGGGGAGGCCATCGGCAGTCTGGTCATTTCGCGGTTTCGTAGGGGCATTGTCGAGATTGTACCTGGGAAGACTTGTGAAAACCATTTCTTCCATCTCGCAGACGGATGCGAATGTTGGTTGCATCATCGTAATCTGCCATCAGCGGCGCAATGAGGCGGACGTACGAGTTTGACGACTGGAAAGGTGATTGCCACCTGCAATCTAGCAAGACCTGGACAACCTTTGACCAACCCATCCAACTCATTAGGTCCCATCTCCCACCAATCCAAATACAAGTTCCTCGTCTTGATCTCTTCACCACCGATGATCGCCTCCAGCAGGAGAGAGGGGACCGCTTCAGCTTCATGTCCTTTCTGGATTTTCGGTACGCTCGCATTGACCGGTGGGTAGGGTATGAGGGCAGTAGGGTGTACCAATCGTTTGACGTGGAAAGTATGGAACTGGTGAAATGGGAGGTGGTGGATCGAGGCAAGATGATGAAGGACCCAAGAGTGGTGTGATGCTGATTCATCGATTTCGATTGTGAAGCTTCTGAGCGTAGTAGGCCAGATAACGATCTGCGACCAGGTGTTCTTGTCGAGTCGACCTTCCTTTAGCTCGCTTCGTCATGATACATACCTTCACCATCATTGAGTACAAAGCTCTCTAAAGCTACACATCCTTCGAGAACCCCTTGTAAAGTGTCTGCAGTCAAGCGAGTCCCGGTCGTAGCGAGAGCAAGGTGTTTGAGCGAGCCTAGTGCGCCATACTGCCCAATTGATATTAGCAGGCCATGGTCCAGAAAATGCGTCGACAAGTCGAGCGAGACCATCCGGGTATGGCCTTCTTGAGCAGGAATAGCAGCTAGAATCTGGAGCTGAGTTGCGAGCGTTTTGGCCTATCGTCAACACACAGATATAAAGGGGCCTTACCCCATTCTGACTCAAGCCAGCAAGCTTCAGAGTGGCGAGATTATTCCAACCCTTTCCAAGAGTCCATGATCGGTTATCAGCCCCTACTTCAGCGTAAAGAGGTGTATCAGAGGTAGGGGGTAGAGCTTGTAACTCGGGTGAAACTCGCGGGAAATTTACTTCAGAGCAAATGATGCTTGGATAGTTGTTCAGGGATGGATACCCGAGTTTGAGATGGCGCATGTACTCCATGGATGCCAGAGCCTTTTGTCAGTGATACTCAGAGCATTGACTCACGGTCCAGACCTCCCCTTGAACACCGTAGCATAGCTGCCAGTCGAAAGTCGTGATCCCCTTGCACCTGTTCAAGAGTACACCAGCGAGATTCCAGGTTTGCATCTTTTCGCTGTCTCGTAAAGACGCGTCGACCGAGGTATAGGACTGATGCGTAGAAGCGGCAGGATGCTTGAATACAAGTTTCCGGACTTGGTTGGCGAGGTCGGGTCGACTGACTATCAGTGATGGGATTGTGACAAGACGTACATTAAAACCCTCTCCAGCTTATCCTTGTTACCCTTCGCAATAGGACTCGGAGATTCAACGGGACTGCCTGGTAGGAGGACGTCAATGTGAAGAGTCTCGTGGGAAGCTGCCAAGGCTGCTTGATGTAGGATGCGATTTCCCGAGAAAATCAGATTTTGAACCAAGGCCGCATTCTCGTCGTAGATTCGGGGTAGCAAGACTATTGTGAGCGAACTTCTTCAAATAGCAGCCCGCTTCATCTGCATCCCTACCAAAAATGTGTCTCCAATGAGATCCCTTGCATCACCATCACTTACCAGCAAACAGTTTTTCCCGGTCCGCCAAAGTTTGATCTTTATTCACCATACTCGATGAGACAGCCAAAGCCTTGGGCCGTACGATCTTGCCGGTCACCAATGAGCGAGGCATCTAGATGGAGATCAATAAAGTGAGAGTAGAGGAGTGAGTGAGAAGGTGAATCAAAGGTGAAAGGAAAGGATGGCCAGTGCGATACCACGTTTTACACACTGCTGTGTGTGTTTATATGCATACAAGTTTGGGGTAGACCTTTAGGACTTATGGTAGCGTTCTATCCAAGGCTCGTTGGTTACAGCTGCGAGAGGCAAGCGTGAAGGTGGATCGTAAACCAGAAGCTATCCGTCAGCTGGAACCGTATGATGCATATACCTTTGCCATAAAATCCTTTGCTTCTGACGAGACGTGGGAAGGGTAGCGCACGTCCACTCGACATATCCGAGATTGTACCGCTTCAATCAGCTACCGTGCAATCAGTGACCCACCTGTACCGCCCTGATCCATCGATCCGAATGGCTCATGGCCGCACACCATCTCGTACGTCAATACGCCCAACGCCTAAAATCAGTACTGTACAGCCCGGAAACTCACCCATGCGTCCACTGCCCGACCATACGGCTGACCCATTACCATCTCGGGCGATACATACGACAATGTACCCGCTATCGTTCGTTGTCTGCACATCAGCCAAATATCTGTGATATGACTCACCTCTCCTCGGGAGAATGAACACTCCAACCGAAATCACCAATCTTGATTTCTCCCTCCACGCCCAGCAGCAAGTTCTCCGGCTTGATATCTCGATGTATCACACTATGTTCGTGTAGATACGCGAGTCCAGCAGCCACCTGCTTGATATACTAATCTCAGCAGAAGACATCTTCCAAGACCTACGCGGCTACTACGCTTTTCTGAAAACTTGCCTGCTTTGGCAAGATGTTTAAACACTTCACCCTGGCCCGCATACTCCATCATCATGAACACCCGTGTCGAGTCGTGAAACCAGCCATACAGCCGGATAATGTTGGGATGTCTCGAACATCAACATCGCTCGTTTCCAAAAGCCTACCTGAGCTGTTCCATGATCTATATTCAGCGACTGTCCGCACCCAAAGCCCACCTCTATCTCCCTTCGGACCTGGATCTGCGAGCCCGAAGCTTCGATATGGTCCTTTTGAAGACATTTCAGCACAAGCAAGAAGTCTTCTGCCCGTCTCGAACGCGCCAGATAGACTGTTCCAAAGTGGCCTGCGGTTGGCGACGTCTCAATACTTGCACGAACCCTTGCCCAGCGGCCGGCCTATCTCAAAGTCTGCCAGGCTCCATTCTTTGGATGGCCCTGCACTACCTCGTCAGCCCAGTCTACGCATATACCATGATATAACCTGCCAATCCCATCCCTTGCTTTGATCGCTCTGCTGCATACCTGCATACCTTGCCTACCTTAATGGTGATGAGCAACATTCTCGACAAATCGGTTGAGGGACAGGCACATTCCTTAACCCTGAAGGTATGACGGTGATCGACCCCTCTTGGAAACCTTTTGCATCCCTTTGGACCCTGGAAAGTCTGCCCTGGACTGGTCGTATCCTTAGTCTGCCATCTGGCTGTACGACGTACATATCATCAATTTACATCACCATACAAAAGGACAAGAGCATTGGCAAGGCCTGGCATAGGCCCCCAGTCCCAACGACATCCCCGCAAGCTCCTCCGACCATTCCACGATGGACATCCCCGACATCGAGTCCTTCAACGACCATGGCCTACACGATATTGTCATCGATTCGGCATCCCTAAAGTCTGTCGGACAATCAGCAGCTGGTTGGGCAACGTTGAGACCTAACTCTCGATATCCACTCCTTGAATCACCGAACGGGACAGTCAAATTCTACTGGTGCTCTGAAACAGATCGGGACGCGGCAAGACATTTTCGACGGCGCTGTCAGGCTTTTGCTATAGCGACCCTACCTTCAGGTCCGGCAGACAAGGGCAAGCAGACCGATAATGGCCGTCGAGTGATAGCATGGTGGGAGACCGATGGTCTGTGGATGATCACCAATGAGCCGCAAGACGACGCTGTTAGCCTTTCTACCTGGTGGACGGATAGACTAGTCGAGCAGCGTAAAGGACAGGCAGATGGGAACTCGGAAGCTGTTCCCCAGACCCCCGGAACGATGTATGCCCACGCATGCGAAGTCTTTGCAGGGATGTCGAAAGCTGTCAGAGTAAGTGAGATATTTTTGGCAATTCTGACCCAATAGCACATGCACCAGCGCCATATCATCCTCGGCGCCACGCAGCCATCAGTCTTTGGAGCCATTACCAAGCCGAACAAAGTCTCAGTCGTCGAATTGTGTCGTTATCAGGATCCATTCGGCCTTCCTGGTTTCAACCTATCGAACCAGATCGCAGGCACAGCGCTCGAAAGTAGTCCTTTGTTTGCCTCACACCAGATCGATTCGGCGAATCGCTTAGACGACGATCGAATCAAGAGGGAATTGCGCTACCTCGCGCCCGAAGCGGTCGGTTCCCGCCAATTGACCATCTCGTCCGACATATTCGCTCTCGGAGTCATCATGTACGAGATCTTGACTGGAACAACGATAGATGGTGGACCTGATTCGCCCGACATCACATCGGTCGACATCCTGCAAGACTTTCAGCGACACATGTTTCTCGAGATACCTCCTCCCCATGTCTTTCTAGAACGTGAAGCCGCTATGGGTGCTCATACTGTCGAGCTGCCGCCTACGCAATTGTCCGATATTGTGATGAAGTGTTTGGCGAAGGATACGGAGGAGCGATATTCTACAACAGAGGCCCTAACTTACGACCTGGGTCGACTGGCACAAGTCATACGTGCTCAAGGCGACTTGTCCAAATTGCAAATTGGAGAAGTGGACAGGATTTCACGTTACAAAGTCCCGAAAACCCTCATTGGCCGCCAGGAGCAACTCAAGGAATTGGATACAGCACTTTCTGAGTGTTCGGCATTGGCCGATAGTGAGACATGGAGTACAAGAGTCATGACCGTCTATGGATTGTCGGGGTCAGGAAAGACGAGGCTCCTACAGGAATGGTCTCAGACGCTGGAAAAGAAAGGACTTGGAAAGACGTACATGATATCCTACGCTAAAGAGGACGAGCACATCACTCGGCCGCTGTCGTCTTTCACCCAGATCTTCGATTCGCTTTTAGAGCGCGTTTTGGCTGATGCGAAGGAGGATGCGGATGAGTGGAGGAAACGGATATATGCTATTCTTGGCGGACATCTTGATTTATTCATCAGGCTTCTGTCTCCGAGTAGTCAGCGTTTGTTGGCTCCCGATCGTCGTGAGAAGAAGCCGGAGAGCATCGATGTGGGTCACTCGCCAGAGTCCATCTAGTACCGAGCTAATTATAGTGGTCAAACTTTATATCCGCATTTGAGACGTGAGTCTTCTTCGCAGTTCCAGCTAATAGCAGATGGAGTCAACGTCTGTTGCAGTTGTTTGCGACCGAATCCCGACCCCTGGTGCTAATCATCGATGATTGTCAGTGGCTGGAAACAAGTGAAATTGGGCTCTGGCGACATTTCTTGGAAAGCCGACATGCCCTCAATCACATTTTCGTAGCTTGCGCCTTCCGTGTCGAAGAGAATGTGCCACCTCCAGCACCGATGCTCCTCTCCTCTTCGTCTACCCAAATGATGGTCGACAAGCTACCAGAAGAGGGAATCATAAATCTCCTCCATGTCTGCTTTCACGATCGTCTTGACAAGGCTTCTAGCTTGGTTAGCTTTCTGTACGCCGAAACCGCTGGATCACCTCTCTACCTTCGGAGTCTCTTGAACACATTGGTAGGTGAAACTCGTGCGATCTCCATACTGACCCTGTAGGTGCGGGATCACATCGTCTATTTTGACTTTTCTATGCTTTTGTGGCGGTTTGATGCTCTGGCTTTGCAGAGTCATTTGACCAATCGTAAAGTGGACGAATTTTTGACATCGATCATGCGCGAATTTCCGGAATCGACTCAGTCGCTATTAAAGGTATTTTCAGGTTCAGAACTGGGCTGATCTGTAGACGCTATCTTGTCTACCTTCTATCGGCGTCCCCACGGATCTCCTAGCAAGGGCTTTGAACGTCTCACTAGACGAAGTCGAATCCGCACTGGAACCATCGATGTCTGCTGGATGCACGAGCGAAGGCCGTTCCGGCCAAGCTCACATCGCGAGATTCAGCCACGACCGCTACAGAGTAGGTTTTGACCAGGTTCGTGGGCTGATCACAGTCTACCGCACATAGCCTGATGACATCGGGCGAGCAAACTGCGACTATGCTCCAAGTTTCGTGCCTACTCCGCGAAGCCGACCTCCGTGAAGAGTATCTCTTGGTGTCGGCCGATTTGGCACTCCACGCCAAGGACCGTGGCAGTCCGGGCGAGGTCGACAGTTTCATGCAATTGATGATCGCAGCGGCTGATCAATCGGCATTGCGTGCGGCATTCATCAGCGCCAAGCGCTTCTTGGATGGCTATGAGAGTACGTCGCTTCAGCTGCAATGAAGCCAAGCTCATCCCCAGGTGTCATAGATCGGGCTGGAGGCTTGGACGCAGTACTCAAAACTACCCGGGCAGACTACTTTACGTACCTCAAGCTAGTAGCTGAAGTATATGGAGTTCTCAAATTAACTGCCGAGGCCGAAATGAGAGTGAGTCTGCCGATCGCGAACCTCATTGACAGTAGCTCGAAAAGGTAGCATCTCTTTGCCAGAGTCCCGTCGAAGATGTCAAACTGGCACTGTATCGGGTGCGGAGCAGAATCTGGGATAGTCAATACGTTGACGCAATGCGTTTGCTAAAGGAAGTGCTATGCCGGGTTGGCTACAATCCAGAGCGACCTGAATTACTCCGACTTTCAGTTCCTCGAACGTTGACTGAAGTCGAGGCGTTCCGGAAGGGCTTAAAGGAAGCTCCGTATGACGAAAACAGTGATGTTCGGATCTTGCTGTCCACTTTGATCTGTGAGTGTATCAGAGAGCATGGTCCTATTAGCTGACGTTAGGTGCCGCTGGACCCACGATATTTGTCGCATTACCCAATCTCTGGGTCACCATCTTTTCTTTGGGCATCACACTTCTGGGAGAGATCGGCATCATCCAAGAATCGAGCGCTTACCTTATTTCGGTAATTGCCCTGAGTCTGCCGGAGGTTCCAGTACGACAAGCCTTGTGTGATTACGCCCAGACCCTGGCCAGTGACAGACGGGGCTCACAGTATGCGTGTACGGCCCTTGTTGGTATCGCCGCTCAGATACATGTAGGTCACATGATGCGATGCGTGAGCTGACGGCCTAGTGTTGGTCACCTCTGGGGGACCTGCCGAAAGTAATGGATATTGCATTCGATACCAACGTTGCGCATGGCAATTACGAGATAGCGGCTTGTAAGATGACCTTTGCCCCATGAGATGTCGCTGATCATATAAGACGTCGTATGCCTTGACGTCGGTACACAGCTGTTCGCATCGCGTCCGATCGAATGGCAATCGATTCAATCGAAATATGCTACTCTACGACAGGTAGCATCCAGTGGCATGAACATGTTTTTGTCTATCCGTAAGCCTGCCGGTGTGGGTCATATGCTGATCATGCAGCCCTTCAATACGCAGAAAGCTTCTCGACCTACTCGGAGTCACATCCTCCATGGCATTTACAAGGTACCTTCCTCTCCGACATCTCTCTGATTAAGGGGCTTGTGGTGCAGCAGTCTATGTGGTACTGCTGCTCATTGCGGCTGGCCGTCCTCTTTGATGCGCCAGTCGAGGTGAGAAACCAGATCATAACAGACGGACAAGCTTGTCTGGAAGGTGCAGCAATGATCACATTTGGTACCGAATGGCAATTCTGTCTCGCCTTGCACTTGTTACGAACAAATGCCCAAGATCCCCAAATTCAGGAAGTCCGCGATCACCTACTTGCAATGCCATTGAGTCAGTTCCGCCAACCCTTTTGAGACATTACGCTGAATACCAGACACCGATTACGCCAAGTCTGTGGAGGTCATCGACTGCTTGGCTTCTCTTCATAACGACTTGTTCAAGGGTATTGCCACGGTGGACAAGTTATCTGCCGAGTTGGAACCTAACTTCGCCAACCTTCATGGTGTGTACGGCGCTGTTGATGTTGCTAACAAATACAGGAGTCTTGTCTCTAATGACCGGATACCGTATATTGGAAAGTACTGGAAGTCCAGCGCTCGCCTCCGGCTATTTTATCAATGCGATCAGGTCCTTGCGGAAGCTTGGCGGTCATGGTGTCTGTCGGATGTTGCATCAGCGCATGCCTGCATATATCCAACTTGAGGCCGACTCCAACGTATCTCCCATTCACATGTTCAAATCTGGTCCTATCGCCCCCCCGCAGTTGACTCGCAACTCGGGATCGGAGACTGCGACTCACACGTCTTCGGATGATGTCTCGTTAGAAGACGATACCACGAAAATGGAAAATTTAGAAACTGTCACGTAAACCTAAATTGTTGAACCTTGCTGATAGAACAGGCTCATGCGATCGTCCCTTGCACTCGCCTCCGAGCAGGACCCGCAGGTTCTAATGGCGACTCTTCTTAGAGTCTTGTGTCAATACACGAGGG
>Ga0265798_10011031_pt1 | contig 11054 bp, 10 predicted proteins | sample P3T30metagenome_FD_192430 | JGI IMG/M metagenome (GOLD analysis project Ga0265798, IMG submission 192430) | Plant litter microbial communities from East Loma Ridge, Irvine, California - P3 T30 | ecosystem: Environmental > Terrestrial > Plant litter > Unclassified | place: USA: California... | reverse complement strand
TAACCGAGCCATAATCCCAAAATACCATTTCAATCGGGAAAGTCGTCATAACCGGTCGGTTGTGACGCTGTGGAACCTACCACGGCCTCTCAAGGGTTTGCGTGTGTCAGAACCGTGGTTCAGAATGTCCGCTCCGGAGATCGGCAACGTGCCTCGGCTACGACCGACTTTGGGTCGGTAGCCGACAGGGCGGCCCGCAATCCCATCCATGTGACCACGTTTATTCCACGGCCAATCACGGCCGTGGAGACGAACAATGGGACACGCACAGTATGATCCTGCCACGCATCGCCCCCCTGTGTGGAATGCGGGCAAGACAGTCGGGACGAAACGACCGCTGACGCAGAAGCAAATCTGGGCTGTTCGCTTCTTCCTGGATCGAGAGGGGCGTCTTCGCGACAGGGCGCTCTTCGACCTGGCGATCGACAGCAAGTTGCGAGGCTGCGATCTCGTGAAGATCAAGATCGGCGACCTCGTCTCAGGGCCTGATATCAGAACCCGAGCGATCGTCACCCAGCAGAAGACGGGTCGCCCTGTTCAGTTCGAGCTTACGGCCGATGTCAGAGCAAGTCTCCTCGCGTGGCTCGACCGTCGCGGTGGTACCGTCCACGACTACGCTTTTCCGAGCCGCGTTGACCATGCGGGTCATCTTAGCACAAGACAGTATGCCCGGCTCGTAGACGAGTGGGTCGATGCGGTCGGACTCCGTCGCGCCGAATACGGGACGCACTCGCTTCGCCGCACGAAAGCGTCAATGATCTACAAGGCTACCGGAAATCTGCGGGCGATCCAGATCCTGCTAGGCCACACGAAGATCGAAAACACTGTCAGGTATCTTGGCGTCGATATTGAGGATGCCCTAGCCCTCGCAGAACGGACCGAAATCTGACCTTGGAGCGGTCCATCTCACGAAGCATGGGTCGTTCCTACCTCCCCCGACGGCTACCGACCCAGTTTCCGACGTTCAGCTTGACCGAGCGCTTTCTAGAAACCGGCCTTTTGTTCATCTGGCTTCAGGTGGAGACCGGAGTGAGTGACATCGGAACTTTGCTAGATTACCGTTGCGCAAGGTAGCGGCCGCTTCTTAAAGGAGCGGACGTGCGATTGTTCAAGCTACGGCCTTTGAACAAGGCTAGTCAGACAAACGTAGGTTTGCTTGGTGATCAACGCCGTATGAGTTCAGACAACGATGATCGGTGCCAGCACCGACGTCAACTGTCTTCCCTTGATCGGCTTTTCCAATCGAGGGACTTGAGCGAACCGGTCGGGGATCGCCCACTGGTCGTAGCCTGTGCCGAACACAAAAGGGATCTCGCGCGCAACCAGCGTGTCTGCGACGTCAAATACCATCGCGCCGTTCAAATTGATGTCGAGTAGCGCGCAATCGATTTGCACTTCGGAAGCGATCATCGCCGCGGCATCTTTGACGTTGGACACCGGACCGAGCACCTCCGCCCCGGCATCGACCAGAGCGTCACGCAGGTCGTCCGCGATGAGGTACTCGTCCTCGACAACAAGAATGCGACGGCCCTCAAGCCGGTGTTCGGGCATAGTCCGTCTCCAGCCGGATATCATCCACCGGCACCTCCATCTCTATCGTGCACCGGACGCCGTCGCTTGTGAAGCCGTAACTCGTCTTCGCGCCAAGCTGGTAGGGCAACGCGCGTTCGATGAGCTCGCGGCCGTAACCACCACCGCGTGGTGCCGCGTCCGGCTCGGGGATGTCGACCCCGCTCTCATGCCAGTCCACGTGGAGGCACTCCGTGCCCTCCGCAGTATGGACCAGCTGCCATTCGACACTCAGCACGCCGCTGGGGGCGGACAGCGCCCCATATTTGACGGCATTGGTGGCGAGTTCGTGTAGCGCCAGTGCGAAGGTCTGCACCAGAGAGGTCTGGAGCGGTATACCCTCCGGGCCGCTAAGCGAGATCTTGGAACGACTGTCGCCGCTATCGAGGTCAACATGGGCGGAAAGTTCTGCCCGCAACAGGGTGTCGAACGCGATCCGCTGCGATCCCCGGCGGGACAGAAGGCTCTGCGCGCGGGAGAGCGCCGACATGCGATCGTCGATGCAGCGACGGAAATCCTCGAGTGTGCGACTGCCCTTTATGGTGCGGATGGTCACCGCATGGACCACCGCCATCAGGTTGCGCGTCCGATGCTGAAGCTCATCGACCAGCACGTTCTGTTGATGGCGCAGCCGCAGAATGTCATCCACGTCAGTGCACGTTCCAAGCCACTCCAGCACGACGCCCTCCGGGGTTCGGACCGGCATGGCTCTCGTCTGGAAATAACGATACCGGCCGTGGGCCGCGTCTAGGACGCGTGCCTCGAAACTGAGGCCACCATGGCTTTCCGCATTGTCCCACGCGTCAAGAGCGACCGCTCGATCCTCGGGATGAAAAGCGCCGAGCCAGCCAAGGTGTCGGGCCTCGTCCATCGTCTGACTAGTATAATCACTCCATTGCCGGCTGCACCAGGTCCAGTCGCCACGATCGCCTGAGCGCCAGACCAGTTGCGGTATTCCTTCGACCAGCGTGCTCATGCGCAGTTCGCTGCGCCGGAGATCCGCATTGATCCCGTTAAGCTCGCGCGTCCGCGCTCGGACCCGCTCCTCCAATTCTTCGTTTGCCCTCTGGAGGCCGGTATTGGCAACCTCCAGCTCCTCGGTCAGCACCTGCAGTTCCTCGAGCGCGACTCGAAGCTCCTCCTCGGACTCGCTCAATTTCGTGGCGGCTGGTATCGCATCGGCGTGTTCGCCCGTGCGGTCGCCCGGTCTCGTAATCTGGAGCGAGTTCGACGATTGCAATTCCCGCGCCAGCGCGGCCACCCTGCGCAGAAGCCGATCGCGGTCCTCGATCAAACGGGCATTCTCGTCCAAAACGCTTTCGAGTTCGGTTTTCAGCTGCTCGTTTTCATCCAGCAGTCTGGCAGCTTCGTCATGCGATGGATCGTCCGCTGGTGCCGTCATGATCCTGCTCCGATCGCCTTAGCTGCGCTTTGCCTCTTAAACGCTGGAGGCGGCATTTCTTTGACTTGGATTGTAGCCCGGCGCGGGTACAGCGTCGTATCGGGTGAGGAGTGAACTGGATGCCGAACCGGAACATTGTTGTGATCGGCGCTTCTGCCGGCGGGGTGGAGGCGCTCCAGCGGCTCTGCGCGAGCTTGCCGAGCGACTTTCCGGCGGCTGTCCTGATCGCCCAGCACCTTTCGCCATCCGCGCGCAGCATGCTGCCGCAGCTGATCGAGCGGGTGGCAGCAATGCCGACGGGCGCGCCCGCCGATGGTGACCCGATCGAGCCTGGACGCATCTACGTCGCGGCGCCCGATCATCACATGCTGGTGCGGTCCGGCAAGGTGCTGATGCGTCGGGGACCTAAAGAGAACCGATCGCGACCGGCTGTTAATGCCCTCTTCCGCTCGGCTGCGGTGGCTTACGGCGGTCGGGTTATCGGCGTTGTGCTCACCGGGCTGCTCGACGACGGTACGGAGGGCCTGATCGCGATCAAGGCCGCGGGCGGGCTTTCGATCGTGCAGGATCCGGCCGATGCGGAGTGGCCGTCGATGCCGCGTAACGCGCTCCAGCGCGATCATGTCGATCATGTGGTTCCGCTTGCGGATCTTGGGACGTTGCTAAATCGGCTCGTTCGCGAAGACGCCGGAGAGAGCGTGCCGCTCGCACAGGAATATGTTATCGAGGATCGTATAGCGGCGCTGGAGTTTGCCGTCATGGAATCGGACGTTGTTACGCCGGGGCAGCCCAGCCGTATTTCCTGCCCGGATTGCGGGGGGGTACTCAATCAGATCGAAGTGGAGAGAGAAATCCGCTTCCGCTGCCAGGTGGGGCACGCGTTCACGCCATTGGGGCTGGGCGCGGCACAGAATGACGAGCTGGAGCGCGCGTTAGCTGTGGCAGCCCGGACCCATCGGGACCGAATTCGCCTGTTCGAGCAAATGCGCGACAGCGCGAACGCGCGCTGCCTGCCGCATGCCGAGCGTCGCTGGCAGAAGGCTTCGCAGGACGCGGAGGAGATGATCGAGGTACTGGAGCAAGCGATCGCCGGTCTGCAGCGCCCGGCGATCGACGACGGCGAGTAGGAAGCTAGCACAAGCCGCTCAAGCACCGCCCAGCTGACGCCGATCGCTCGTATCATGCACGATGGCGAGCAGGATAGGGGGATGCTCGTCGGCGAAATACTGCATGCAGATCTCGGCGGGGTAGGTTCGTTCGCCGGCGCCTACGATAGTCGTCTCGAAGACCGTTTCCAGGGTAGACCCGTCGATAAGTGGGGAGATCAACGCTTTTAGGTCCTTCGCCGCCACGCCTGACAGGACGTCGGGCAAGGTCATCATGGCGAGCTGCTTTTCATCGTAACCGAGCTTCCGTTGCGCGCCGTCGTTGGCGAGCATGAAGTGCAGCGTGACCGGATCAAGGAAGTAGATCTCATTGAGCGCCCGACCCATGATCCGCCCCAAATATCGCCCATATTCGTCGCGGCGGTGCTCGCTCGTGACGTCCCGGAACAACAGCACCGTCCCGCGGCCCTGGTGCGCCTCGTCGAGCAGCCCGGACACAATGACGTTGCAAACGACGCGCCTTCCGCGACGATCGATCCCCTCCAGCAATTCTTCCGCCTGCTCCTCGTGCCGCACTTGCACAAAGGCCATGGCGTCGCGGAGCAGATGGACCGGTAATCCGATGTCGAGCGCGTCGAAGCCGGTGCCGATCACCTCCTCCGTTCGCAATCCCCACATATTTTCGTTCCATCGGTTCCAGCCCTGGATCACCCTCTTGTCGTCAAGCACGATGATCCCGCCGTTCATGCTGCGGAGCACTGACTCCAGGTAGATCCGGTAGCTTGACGCCTGCTCCGCCTGGATGCGCAGTTCCTCGTTAACGGACTCCATCTCCTCGTTGCTTGAACGTGCCTCCTCGTTCAGCGTCTCAAGCTCTTCGTTGGTAGACTGCAGCTCCTCGTTTGTGGTCTCCAGCTCCTCGTTGGTGGACTGAAGCTCCTCGTTGGTTGTCTCCAGCTCCTCATTGGCGGACTGCAGCTCCTCGATCGTATTCTCCAGGTTTTCCTGCGCCGCCTCGAGTTCTAGTCGCATTGCGTGGAGTTGGGTCGTATCGGTAAACGCCAGAAGCACAGCGAAGACTGATCCGTCCAATCGGGTGAGCGGACGCACGTCGATGCTGAGGCGCACCCTCTCGATCTGGCTAAAATGATATTCCTGATCCTCAAGGCGAACGCTTTGCCGGGTGCGGAAGACCTCCTCGATAGGCCCGCGCAACTCCATCGGACGGTACGATATCGGGAGATCCTGAAATGGTCTGCCGAGGTCTGCTTCATCGACGCCCAGCAGTCGCCGCGCTGGCGTGTTGGCGAATGCGACCGTCCCGGTTTCGTCCACCGCAAGAAGCGCCGTGCCTGCCGCGTCGAGCAAGGCTTCCAGCAGCAACATGCTGGACAGAGAACTATCGGAGCGCGGCCTCCGCCCGCTGCCGAAGCCTTTACCGATCGGCCGGCGCCATTCCTGCGCCACCTTGGCAAAGATGCGATGCTTCATCTCCACAGGCTTGAACAAGGGTGAGCGCGCCAGTTGCGTCTCGGCCTTGCCTAAGAATAGGAAGCCCTCGCCGTTCAAAGCATAATGAAGCCGTGGCAGAACCACGCCTTGCGTGTCGGCCTCGAGATAGATCAGCAGGTTGCGGCAGATGAGCAGGTCGATCCGGGAGATTGGCGCATCATGGACGACATTGTGGCGGCCGAAAATCACGCACTTCCGCAGCTCACGCTCGAACGTATAATGATTGGCCGTTCGCTCGAAATAACGCTCCAGCAGCTCGGGCGGCACGCCCTCGACGTCGCGCGGGGTGTAGCTGGCGACCCGGGCGACCTTCAGCGCCTCCTCGTCGAGATCGGTCGCATAAATCTTCACGCGATTGCAGAACTCGGTTGGCCCCAGCGCCTCTGCGAACAGCATCGCAATCGAGAAGGGCTCCTGTCCCGACGCGCAACCAACGCTCCACACGCGGATCGGCTTGTCCGGCTCCGCGTGCGCAATCAGCTTGGGGATCACCTCCGACTTCAGCACCTCCCATGCCTCGGCATCGCGAAAGAAGGAGGTGACATTGATCAGCACAGTGTTGAGGAGGCTCTCGAACTCGCCCGGATCCGCTTCGAGACGCGACTGGTAGGCGCCAAACGATTCAACCTCGACCGCCGCCATTCGCAGCGTGATCCGCCGCCTGAGACTCGTCCGCTTGTAGCCGCGGAAATCCACCCCGCGGTTGCCTTGAATATAATCCAGCAACGCTTCGAAGTCAGGCTCGACGACTGGTTTTTCTGCCATGCGCTTTCCAGGTGGGCGCCCTGAAGCGCGGAGACGACTGGTACGATAAGGGACGACAGCACTCGGCGCCAACCAAATACGGGTTAGAGTGCGGAGCGAGAAAGAAGAATATGGTTATCGATAGCGCTAGGGCCGCAACATGTGCATTGCCTGTCGACAAAAAGGGGACGATTGATCCAGATGGACGCTGCACCGCGAGTGGAAGCCCAGCAAGGCGCCGCCGATTTCGTGCCGGAGATCGAAGGGATTAGGCGCGAGTTGCAGGCCAGCCGGGATCGGGAGCAGCTGTTGCTCAACGAGCTAGCTCACCGCGTCCGCAACATTCTTGCGATCACGCGGTCGCTGTTCTCCCGCACGGTAGATACGGCGGGCACACTGGAGCATGCCGCGGACCATTTTCGCGGGAGGCTAGACGCCTTGGCGCGTTATCACGCGCGCACGGCTAGTTCGCCCCATGCGGCGTTTGATCTCGAAACGATGGTCTTCGACGAGCTGTTGACCGTCTCGATGCCGGACGATCCACGGATCTCGGTGGTGGGACCAGAGATCGGGCTGCGGGATGCCGCGGCCGAGCTGATGGGCCTGGCCGTGCACGAGCTAGCGGTGAACTCAATCAAGTTTGGCGTGCTCGCGTCAGAAGACGGCGCCGGCCGCCTACGTGTGAGCTGGACGGTAGAGCGATCCAAGTTGACATTCGAATGGGTCGAACGCGGTGTCCCGATCGTCACCACGGCACCAATGCGCAGCGGCTTCGGTCGAGAGTTCATCGAGCAGGCTCTTCCTTTTCAGCTGGGTGCAGAAAGCAGCTTCGAAATCATTCCAGGCGGACTGGTCGTTTGCCTTCGCATTCCCCTCACACCACCCACCGTTACCGAAAGCTCTGGCGCACAGGAACCCGATCTATGACGAACGCCATTCCTGCCGCTCTGGACCGCTCAAGTCACGCCGTCAGGAGGCTGGCTTCACTTGCTTCCCTCGGCCCTGACGATCTTGCCGTCTTGCAAGAAGCCGTCAGCCGTACCCAATCGGTCGCGGCGAGACGGGATTTGGTCGCCGCCGGCTCCTTGCTGTCTAAATCGCTGCTGATAATCGAGGGTTGGGCGTATCGTTCGTGCCTATTGGCCGATGGCCGCCGCCAGATCATCCAGATGATTCTGCCTGGCGATGTTATTCATCGCCTTCCCGAGGAATGCACGCAGCCGCATAGCGTGATCGCGATGACCGATGTTATCCTTGCTTCGTTGTCGGCTCCTACGTCGGACCTGGCTTTCGACGGGATCGAGAAAGCGCTCGCCGTCAGTCAGGTGCTGCATTCCAACTATCTCTGCCGTCAGATCACCCGGCTGGGGCGGATGAGCGCGCTAGAACGCATTGTCGACTGGCTGCTCGAGGTGCGCGAGCGGCTCGAGGCGAGTGGGCAGTGCGCCGGAGACACGTTCCCTCTGCCGTTGACGCAGGAAGCGATCGCGGACGCGCTCGGCCTGACCAGCGTGCATGTCAATCGGACGCTTATGGCGTTGCGCCGCGATGACCTCGTTCGTGTCGGAGGTGGTCGTGCCACGATAGTTGATCGCGGACGTTGCGAGTTACTCGTCGGAAGCCACTAGTTCCCTTCCGGCAGTAGATCGGTTCCTGTAATTACATTGAAGTCGGATTCGCACATGGCGCCCGACGGCAGACCTTTCCGCCTGAGCTCGTCGCTCGTCTAAGGTGTCAACCTTACCAAATTTTGACGGCCAACACCGGCGGCTTTCGACCGTTCCAATCCCAAAAGCTGTCCGGCAGGAATGTCCCCAGAGTCAGTCACCCCGGTCTCGGTCGGGAGCAAGATGAACAAACGGCCGGTTGCGGGAAAAAGCTTCGTCAAACTGAACGTCGGGAACTGGGTCGGGAGCCGACCGGCTGGTCGTGACTGGTTGCCGACCTAAGGCTCGTGGAGACTTTCCTGTCAGGCGGCTATCAGCCCCGCAGCGGATAGCTGCCGCTAGCTACACCGCCAGCTGTCTCTAAAACGATGGTGCTTCGAAAAAAACGGCGTGTTTCCAATGCCGCCCTCGGTATCTAAGCCGCCAAACGGTTCCCGGTTTGAAAGAAAGAGATCATCGCGCGGAGAGCAGGCGGGGTATGGTGACGGCCGGGATGATAAAGATAGAATCCGGGAAATGGCGGGCACCAGCTTTGGAGTACCCGAACGAGGGTGCCGCTTGCGATGTGCGGTTCGACAGCCGCTTCGGGCAGGCAGGCCAAACCCAGGCCGGCAATCGCCGCCTCGCGTACGAAGTTCGTATCGTTGACGATGAGAGGCCCATCAATATCAACCTCCAGCACGCCTTCCGGACCCGTGAAATGCCAGCGGTAAAGCTGCCCGGTGGCCGCCCAACGATAGTTGATGCAGAGGTGTCGGGTGAGATCATACGGCGTATCGGGAACTCCGTGCGCTGCAAAGTATGCGGGGGAACCAACCACCGCGATCCGATAAGCCGGGGTAAGTCGCACCGCGATCATGTCCTGTGCAAGTCGCTCGCCGATCCGAATGCCTGCATCGAACCCCTTTGCCACGACGTCAGTCAGCCCGTCGTCGATGACCATCTCCAGCCGCACACCGGGATAGGATGCGCAGAATCCTGCGAGGCGCGGCATCACGATCAGCTCCGCCGCAAGCCGCGGAAGATTGAGCCGAACCGTCCCGACGGGGGCGCCGCAAAGCGCGGTCGCATCTGTAACGGCCTCCTCTAGGCTCGTAACGATGGGAACAAGCCTGCCGTACAGCAGCGCACCGGCCTCTGTCGGGCTCACACTACGCGTCGTGCGATTGAGCAGCCGTGACCCTAGCCGGTCTTCAAGCCGCCGCAGGGTGCGGCTCAGTGCCGACGGGGTTACGCCAAGCCTGAGAGCGGCATCCCGAAAGCTGCGCGCCTCATGGATCGCCATGAAAGCCATCAGCTCGGCATAAGGGGCACCGCTCATGATTGTGTCCTCCAGATCAACAGCTCATGCCGCTCTATCGTCTTTTTCGGCGATAAACGACCGCTTACGTCTGCACTCAACGGCATCGGAGTTGCGACATGACACAGAACACGACCAATCAAGCCGCTTGGCAGCTCGCTGCCGGACAGCCGCTGCAAGTCCGCCACGCTGATCTGCCGCAGCTTGGCGCCAATGAAATTCTGATCCGCAATGCCGCCATCGGCATCAACCCGCTCGACTGGCTGTTGCAGGACCACGCCATCCTGCCCTGGCTCGATTACCCTGCTATCCTCGGGAGCGATGTCGCAGGCGAGATCGCCGCCATAGGCAGCAGCGTCGAGCGGTTCAAAATTGGCGACCGCGTGCTCGGGCAGGCGGTGGGCACCACCGTAAATTGCACGGCAGAGGGCGCATTCCAGAACTATACGATCGTGCTGGAGCACATGGCGGCACCGATACCAGACGATATGGCGTTCACTGATGCCGCTGTCCTACCGCTGGGGCTCGGCACCGCCGCGAGCGGACTTTATGGAAAGGCGCAGCTCGCGCTTACGCCGCCCTCCCTTGCGCCGGTCGCAGTCCCCGAGGTCGTACTCATATGGGGTGGATCATCGAGTGTCGGCTGCAACGCCATCCAGCTCGCCGTGGCATCGGGCTATGTGTGCGTCGCTACGGCATCGGCGCACAATGCCGATATGGTGAAGGGGTTGGGTGCGAGTGAGGTCTTCGACCACGCCAGTCCGACCATCGTGGACGACCTAATCGCGGCGTTGCGGGGTCGCCGCCTTGCCGGCACGCTTCACGCCACCGGCAACATGGCCGATTGCCTCGCTGTGGTGCGTCAGTGCGAAGGTGCACGCCGGGTTGCCGCGACTCTGCCGCCGCCTGAGGACCGCCCGATCGACGTCGAGGCGACGCACATTTTCGGAACGGCGCTCCGGGAGGATGAAGTCGGCCCAATGATCTATCGCGACTTCCTGCCTCACGCGCTTGCCACGGGTAGCTTCGTTGCCGCGCCTGCGGCGAGGATCGTGGGCACCGGCCTCGCGGCGCTCCAGGACGCCGTCCAGGCGCAAAAGCACGGCGTGTCGGCAGCCAAGATTGTTGTCGCGCTGCCTTGAGGCGGTTGCCGATCCGTCCTCATCTCCAATTCAAGGAGACTAAAATCATGCTGATCATTGCTGGCCATGTCTTCGTAGCCCCGTCCGATGTCGAAGCCTTTCTGGCCGACGCCCGTAGCACCCTGCCGCTGGGGCGGGCTGCCGAGGGCAATTTGTTCTTTTCGTTCACGCTGGACGATCCTGCCGAAGGCAGCGTCACCGTGCTGGAGCGGTGGCGCGACAAGGCGTCCCTAGATGCCTATCTCGCACGCTCCGAGGTTGTCGCGATCTTTACGCGCTGGATTGGCCGGATGCGCAACGAGGTGAAGATGTACGATGCCAGCAACGAACGATCGCCGCGGGATTGACGGCACCGAGCGTTCCCGAAAACGAAGGTGCGGCGGGGCGGCCAAGGCAGGATGGGTCTCCCGATGCCTCCGGGTTCGGCATTTCCCAAAAGCTGGCCCCAATTGGGTTTTCCCGAAACGGTTCGTCAGCCATCGAGAAACGGGACTGTCGCCAGTTGGTAAAACGGCCGGTTTCGGGATGCGCGGCCGATTAATCGAACGGCCGGGAATTGGGTCGCAAGCTGACGGGCAGCACCGCGGCCACGCAGACCCGTTCCCCGCCATT
>Ga0265798_10011028_pt1 | contig 11057 bp, 12 predicted proteins | sample P3T30metagenome_FD_192430 | JGI IMG/M metagenome (GOLD analysis project Ga0265798, IMG submission 192430) | Plant litter microbial communities from East Loma Ridge, Irvine, California - P3 T30 | ecosystem: Environmental > Terrestrial > Plant litter > Unclassified | place: USA: California... | reverse complement strand
CTAAAGACCCCAGGTTATGCCCGCGAACTCCCTCATTGTCGGTGTCGATCTCGCCCCAATCAAGCCTATCCCACGATGCATCACCTTCCAGAGCGATATTACTACAGACAAATGCCGGGCGACGCTGCGCCAACATCTCAAGCATCTCAAGTGTGACACGGTACTCCACGATGGTGCGCCCAACGTCGGAACTGCGTGGGTGCAGGATGCCTTTACCCAGGCCGAGCTTGTCTTGCAATCCATGAAATTGGCTACAGAATTCTTGGTCGAAGGAGGAACTTTCGTAACCAAGATTTTCAGATCCAAGGACTACAACTCACTTCTCTGGGTCTTCAATCAGTTGTTCGCCAAGGTCGAAGCAACCAAGCCTCCCTCCTCCCGAAACGTCTCCGCCGAAATCTTCGTCGTCTGCCGCGGCTACAAAGCCCCCAAGCACCTCGACCCCAAGTTCCTTGACGCTCGCAGTGTCTTCGCCGAACTCTCGGACCCTACGCCTAACAACGAAGCCAAGGTCTTCAAGCCCGAAGTCAAGAAGAGGAAGCGTGAGGGTTACGAGGAGGGAGACTGGACCCAGTTCAAAGAGGCACCTGTATCCGACTTCATTCAGACAACCGACCCCATCGCCATGCTGGGTGGTCTGAACAAGCTCAGTTTTGAACAAAAGCCAAACGGCGACATCGCCGTCGCAACCATCGACAAGCTGCCGGAAACAACAAAGGAGATCAGGGATTGCTGTGCCGATCTCAAGGTACTAGGTCGGGCTGACTTCAAGCGCCTTCTTCGCTGGCGACTGAGGGTACGCGAGATCTTTGGTTTTGCCACTAAGAAGACAAAGGCTCAAGAAGAAGAAAAGGCCAAAGAAGCGCAAGAAGGCGACGAGGTCGCGGAGATTGAGTCAATGGACGAAGAGATGCAAATCCAGGAAGAGCTGGAGCGACTGAAGGAGAAGGACTCCAAGGCGAGGAAGAAGCAGCGCCGAGCTGAAAATGAGCGCAAGCAAAAAGAGATCACTCGTTTGCAGATGAACATGGCCACACCTTTCGAGATTGGTTTGGAACAGGCTGGACCAACAGGCGAGGATTCCATGTTCGCCCTGAAGGCTGTAGACAAAGCCGGCGCTCTCAACAAGATCGCCAAGGGCAAGATGGCTCAAGTCGTTGAACGCGAGCAGCCAGAAGAGATTGAAGAGGAGCCTGAGACTGACGACGAAGAGGATCGTCTGGAGCGAGAGCTCGACTCCATGTACGGCGATTACGTCGAGCAGAGATCAGCACGAGACGCCAAGTACAGAGCCAAGCGCGCGAGGAAACAGGACGACGATGGAGAGTGGAACGGATTCTCTGATGAGGACAAGGAGCAAAGTGACGACGAGGAACTCGTACAGGACGCTGACAGTGATTGGAGCGATGACGAGGAGGAAGGGCCCAAAGGACTGATCACCGATCTTGATAACGAGGAGCAGCCAAAGACAGGTCTCACAAAGCGCGCAGCACGATTCTTTGACCAGGACATCTTCAAAGGCATTGATGGACTCGAGGATCTGGAGGAAGATGACGACAGCGGTATCGACGTCGAACATGACACCGAGATGAAGGATGAAAGCGCCACACCCGCGCCCGCGGCTGAGACAGGACTGAGCATACGGACGAGCACCAAGACCTCTCAACCAAAGCCAGCCTTGGACGACGAATCCTCAGACGAAGAGGACAAGATCGAAGAAGTCAAGCGCGACGAATCTCAATGGGAGCAAGACAACGTGCCCATGAAGAACGGCAAACCCGATATTGACATCATTACAGCTGAGGCCATGACCCTCGCTCACCAGATGGCCACAGGTCAGAAAACCAAGTACGATCTCCTTGACGAGTCCTTCAATCGTTACTCCCTCCGCGACGTTGAAGGCCTACCAGATTGGTTCCTCGACGACGAAAACAAGCACTCCAAACTCCAACGTCCCACCACTGCTGCAGCAGCTACCGCCATCAAAGAGAAGCTTCGCGCTTTGAACGCCCGGCCAATCAAGAAGGTCCGCGAAGCGCAAGCTCGCAAGAAGTTCAAGGCTGCCCAACGCATGGAGAAGCTCAAGAAGAAATCCGCGTTACTAGCGGACGAAGAGGGTATGACGGAGAAGGAGAAGGCACAAAGTATTGCTCGGTTGATGTCGAGAGCTGCGAAGAAGAAGCCTAAGCAGAAGGTCAGTGTTATCGTGGCCAAGGGTGGTAACAAGGGTATCAAGAACAGGCCCAAGGGTACCAAGGGTAAATATAAGATGGTTGACGCTCGATTGAAGAAGGATGTCAGGGGTGAAAAGCGGGCCGCCAAAAGGAACAAGAAGAGGTGAAGTGGTGCGTGTTTATAAGTTTTTGAATCTGCATCATGGAATACGATGTAGACATGTTAGTCGCTGCAATGAAGAAACGTCTTCAGCTGATATACTATATCTCTATCAAGCGTGTGTTATTAGAATAACTCGCTGACGCTCTCCAAATTGTTGAGCCAGTAAGCTTGTGCTTGTGTTTGATGAACGTTGATGATAGGTATACGAACGCGACATTCTAGTTTGTCCCTATCCAGCGTTATTCAATGTTCTTTCTACTTGTTAGCGTCAGAGGGGACTCTGACACTTCGGGTCTTTTGCTGCCACGCTGACAAAAAGAACGCCGTCTCTCCCCACAACCACTCTTCGACTGACATCGAGTTGCAAAAATAATCCTCCTCCGGGAAGGCTCGAACTTCCAACCTCCTGATTCGCTACTGCAAGCTGTAACAGTCAGACGCGCTAGCCAATTGCGCCACAGAGGATTTTTGAAATGCGCCACACTTGCTATGCGCTCTTCGATGGAAAACTGGAGAATTACGCCCGATATCACTTGCGACAAAACATACACACACATGGCGAGAAAAGTGAAACTGGCGATGTAGACATGTGTGCGTTGTGGGGGACGATGTGGGTCTGACTCGCTTACCCGAGCATAGAACAGCAGGAACTCCAGGATGGACGATGCGATGATGATACAAATGAATTGATCAAGTTGCGCCTTCGTGATTGTGAACTGGGGTATAGTATAGTAGAAAATGCATTTACCCCCTTTTTGTAACGCCAATGAGCACTTGCTCAGCTCGCTATGCAGTAAAAGATGTCGTATGAACGTCATATGTGGTCGTCCGATCCTCACCAGGGCCTGCTCAATGTGTGCCTAGGTGCTCTTCCGGGCTCGCTTCTTCTTTGGCTCCTTCAAAGGTGTCTCGGCGGCCTCGACGACCCCTTCAATCCTGAACTCGTCGCTCTCGAGGTCGAGGACACCCCGCAGGATACTGAAAGTGAAGAAGTCTTTCGTATAGCACGTTACTCCATCTTTCATCAATTTGTGGGCTTCTGCGTCGTCTCTGTCGTCTGCGAGGACAATGCTGCTTCCCGTCCTCTTCACCTTCGCCGCACCAATGATTACATTCTTCGCGCCCGCGGCTTTGCCTACCACCTCGATCTCGGAGAAAGACGCGTATTTCGCCTTAAGGCTTCTTGTGAAGTGAATACTGTATTCCATGAAAGGAGCTTGTGGTTTCCCGAGGACGTCGTCAAGTTTCAGCTTCCACTCCTCCTCCTGCTTAGGAGTGGATGGCTTGAAAGCAGAAACGGCGAGGAGGCGCTTGGCTGACGCAGACTCATACAGCCACTGATCGGTAACGATGGGAATACCGCAAGCAATAGCATATAGTACTTTTGTTGTTTTCTGGAGATCACCATCTCTTACACTTCGACGTATTAGTAGAGTGATACGACCGTAGAGAAAGTGCTCACCATAGAAGATTAAACTCATCCGTTAGATTTTCCACATATACCCCACCTTGCTTCTTCAAGAACTTCGCAACCTGGCTTGTCTTTGTAATGGTGGAGTTGCTACAAGCTACACGGGGCGTTGGGCCGTCATAGTCTTCTGTTGTTGTAGATGTAAATCGTTGCGAACTTTTCTGCGCTCGCGGCGGCATCGTTGACAAATCTTCCTTAGCAACGTCGACATTGCTCAACCGACTGTCTTCGGTATCACTGTCAGCTGTCTTTGCGCGCTTACTAGGCCCAGCAAGTGCTTCATTGTCGGCTTCTGGTGCCTCTTCCTGTGATGTGGGAAGTGTGCGCTTCTTGGATAATCTGGCTGGAATCTGTACTTGTGGCGAAGATACTCTAGCACTCGAGAGCAGGTTTAACTGCGCACGGTCCTGCAATTCACTGGTCCGGGCTGTCGAGAAGGCCGCTGCTTCTTGCTCTGGCTCCGCTTCGGGGTCCTTCGAGATATTAGGCGTATACTTGGCTAGCTTGTTGACGTCGCTGGCGAAGTCTGGCGGATTGAAGTTTGCATCACGAAACGCAGGCGTATGATCTACACGATCCGTAGTTGGGGTTTCTTTAACGATAGTAATCGATCTTTGATTCGAGAGCTGAGGCGTCGCTTGAGGCTGCGGCTGCGTCTGCTTTAGTGACGTTACATCAACAACGGGCTCCTTCGAATCTTCATCTTCGGTATCTTCCTCGTGTATTTCAGCGACACCGTTCACATTCGCTGCAGCTGACGAGTTGACCTGAACCTCCGAGTCTGTCCAATGACAAACGAGATTAGTTTCAGCTGTTGAAAATCCCAACACATCGCCATGGCGCAGGAAGATTGCTTCTGAGCGTCCGTCACTTGGTGGTTGTAATTGAAAATGGGCAATCGATGAGCTTTTCGTGTGCGGTTGGAAAGGCAAGATAGTTACTGTGTCTGTGATGGCTTCTACTTTGACTCCAAAGAGCCCGACAACTATAACGGTAAGAGATTGCGCCTCATACCAAAGCTCATGTAGAAGACATACCGATGCGGCCAAGCTCACGAAAGAGACCCGGCAATGGCGGGTCGCGTACCACGGAAGGGTGTTTGGATGCAAGAGCTAAGACGATGTGTGCCACGCCCTCTTCTGGCAGGTGAAATTGACTCATGCCTGGCGCTGCCGCCGTGTGTGAAGAGACCTAAAGTTCGGTATACGAAGTCAGTACATGTCTCACAATTAGTACGTACAGGCACACGACTAACCAGCGTCCACATTCTGAGTCGTTTGACGCGTCGTGGCGGATGTTAGATCGCGTATGTCAAAGTCAACGCGAGGTCACGTTTGTCTGGTGGAGGTCGGGGCTGCTAGTGAGCTAACGGTGACGTGCATAATAAGTGGGGCTATATGTCGATTTGTTGCGACTGCCGCCAACCTGTTCCTCCGAAGCAGGAACGGCTTTGCCTCGTCCATCCTACAGCAAGGGGTTGGATGTTAATGATGTGGTGCTATGGTTGCATACCCGCATGTTGTGCTATGCAATTTGGCCACCGTCCATGCTATGTGCAATTGGTCCCTGTACACCGGTACCCAAAGGTCTCAAAGCTCAGGCGGCCGTAGTCGAAGAACAATAGTAAGGAATTCGCGCTATCTGATCACAACCTCGTCCCACACCACAAACAATGCATCTAATAGATCTGCGCTTTACTTTGAGCGACTCTGTAACCCGTTGCAAGACAGGAGGAGAGTGACAACCGCAAGCATTGGTTAAGCTTCACCGGGCCGAAGCGAGTACCCAGATGCATCCAGGTGAAGGAACCGCGGAACAATAGTAAGGGCGTCAAGTAACTCTGAGACTTCATCTTCACCTTTTTCCAGCTAGCTATAGTCATAAGTCGAGATATCGAAACAATCGCACGCTGTCGCTGCGGTTGCTATTATCCGCTCGGGATCCGAAAGCCATCACTCCCAGTCACTTTGTCGACGACCATGTCTAGCAACAATCTCCATTGCAGAAGCAACCCTGTCCTCTAGCTATTATATCCCGACCCGCTACACGATAAAGCTTCGATCTTCCTCACTACTGAGCTCCTTCGCTCTTTTCTCAAACTCTACTTCATCCTACCTTTCTTCCAATTTATTACCTCAGGCGGCTTCTATTTGGACCTGCAACCAGACACCGCTATCCCAAGCAATCCGCAAACTCCCGATAACACAAACTGCCATGGACGGAATTGCACAGAGCATCCAGGTTCCTCCTAACTTCGATCCATGGAACCAGAATTTCACTCTTGCTGTATCAGATGGCTACGGCGAATGGTTAGCCGTGCCGGTGAACATGAAGTCGCTCGATGACTATCGCATCTACGGCTTTCGTCTCGCTATCAGCTACGGGACAGGTTTTGGTGTATCACTCATGCTCTTGGTCGTTCTCCTCCTTCTGACCAAGGCTGAGAAACGCAAGTCCTTCATCTTCTTCCTCAACGCTGCCTGTCTGCTCACCAACACCATCCGCTGCCTGCTGTTCTGTACTTGGGTCACCGGTAACTTCTACGACCCTTACACCGTCTTATCTGGAAATCGAAGTCGTTTGACCAGCGCAGACTTTGCTAGCTTCATCACCATCAACATTTTTGGTGTTATCGTTACTATCCTCGTCTTCATGTCACTCAGTCTCCAAGTCTGGATCGTTTGCGTCACCACACCGCCTCTACAACGCAGCATCATCATGGGTACAACCACTGTCATGGCCTGCATTGCGCTTGGATTCAGACTTGCTGCCGTCTATCTGAGCACCAAATTGACTCTGAATGCTTTGGATACCGACTCCATCTTGGTCTTAATTGCGGTCTCTTACATCCTACAAGCTGTGTCCATCTGGATGTTCAGCTGCGTTTTTACGTACAAACTAGGCCACGCTATCATTCAGAGGCGTCGTCTCAATATGCCACAGTTTGGACCAATGCAGATTGTTTTCATCATGGGCTGCCAGACCATGTTCGTACCAGGTACATTTGCCCATGCGAGCTTGAGTCTTGAAACATATCTGACACACTTGTAGCCATCTTTGCGTCTCTTCAGTTCGCAAACATTCTCCCTGAGATCGTCGCCCATGTTCTCACGATGATATGCATCTTCCTTCCATTCTCCGCCATCTGGGCTGGCGTCGTCAACGACCAGAATCTTGCCACGAGAGGACCCGATGCTCACCAACGGCTGATCAGGAGCGACTTCCACGACAAATCTGCACCCTCAACCCTCAGTGAAAGCTCAACTGTTTGCGAAAAGAGCCGTCAGATGAGTTCATGGTCGGACATGAAGAGTAAGGATCACGAGAGTCTTATCACCACCCCAACCTCGCATATTCACAACAAAAGCATCGACGAAAACTGCATCCGAGTCGACCGTAAATTCGGCTTCTCGCGTGAAGATGCCACCGACCAAGTCTAGCCGCCAGTGGCTGCACCCTTGGCCTACACTCGCCCATCTTCAGTACCTCGGAGAGCGTACTTTCATGACGCAGTTTGCATGCGCATGGGAGACAAGGAATGAGTGCGGTGAGCGAATAGATACGGCGAACACTAGGAGGTGGATGATCATCATGCGACACGTATCAGTGACGCACCCAGGAGGCGTGCGCTTTTCAACATTTGTAATTTCAGGGATCTGGTTCGAGATGGTTCAGAATCTACATTCATTGAATTTTTCATTACCCATATGTACACATAGTCGTATCTTCCCCACCTCTAAGTTATTTCATTAGCAAATACTACACTCTGCTACAACCACTTCGCTGGATATTGCCTGTAAATGTGATGACCTCAATTCTGCACTCAGTTCTATCTGGCATATCAGTCACTAGTGGTACGACAGATATGCAATATATGCAACGCCATCCCGACGCGCGGGACGGCAAGGAACTTGATTTCGGTCTCCGAGGCAGAACATGCCCGCATTTGCCTCCCCGCACCACGTCTTCTCCTCGCAATTAGGATGACATGCCATGTATTCTCTTGCTGTAGCATCATTGATCCTGAATGCCGTGAACATTTAAAGCCGACGATGACATGTAAATTTATATTGTCTTCACCAATTGGGGAAACCTCTTGGAGCACCTTTCATACGAAAGAAACTAAACCTCCTTTAGCGAGCTCTTCTACAGCACACAACATATAGCGTGCTGGAGTAGGCTAAAGGAAGAGGTTCTCAAGGGATATTCAGCTTCTCCCTTGAATATGGTGGGAACATGGGATACGAACATCTTCGTATGTGAGCCTTGACTGGGTTTAGCGCAAAGCTTAGCCTGCTGACACGAATAGATCGGCGTCATTGGCTCAGTTTTAGGCACCCCGCTTGTTGATCCTACACCAATGACTACGCACGCCGACACGTCGCGACGCGTCTGCTATGCGACTCATCAATGTTAGAACACTCGAACTCCAGTGGTTCAACGACGATGCTATTCCCAAGTACGCCATCCTTTCCCATACCTGGGGCTCGGATGAGGTCAACTACCAAGAATTCGTTTGGATTAGTAAAGCTCGAGCAATTTCCGCTTCTCCTAACCTAGCATCTACTCAAGATGCGCATAACACACTCATGCTAGCTCTGGAGTTGATGATTCGAGGCAGCTCAGGACCCGGAGGCTTATCAGAAGAGGATCTCCTGAAGCGGGTCGGCTACAGCAAGATATTGAACGCAGCTGAGCAAGCACAGGGCTTGGGCTGTAACTATCTCTGGGTGGATACGTACGTTGATTTCCTCACATCAACAGCATGTGAAACATAGGCTGACTTTATACGTTGATATTAGGTGCTGCATTGACAAGACATCAAGTGCAGAGCTCCAAGAAGCCATCAACTCCATGTATCGATGGTACAGAGACGCCGAAGTTTGCATCGTCTATCTGGGTGACATCCCCAAACCACGCTCAGGTAATTATACGACTGCCTCCGAGATCGCAAGAGCATCTCTCAAAGGTTGCCGATGGGCACGTCGTGGTTGGACTTTACAGGAGCTGATAGCACCAATTGTATGTCGCTTCTACTTCCAGGATTGGACCTTGATGGGCGAAAAAGTTGAATTTTTGGAAGAGTTATCCGACGCCACAGGTATTCCAGTTCGTGTGCTTGATGACAGAAATTTACTTAGCGAAGTCTCAATCGCGGAGAGAATGTCATGGGCGGCACATCGGCAAAGCACACGTATAGAGGATGTAGCATATGTGAGTGTCTCTATGCAAAGTGCAAGTTAGACACGCACTGATTTTGTATACGAATATCTAGTGTTTGTTGGGCATCTTCGACATTCATATGCCATTGCTTTATGGAGAGGGTAGTAAGGCTTTCATTCGCTTACAAGAAGAGATACTAAGGACTACTTACGACTACTCTTTATTTGCCTGGTGCGCAACGACATCCGAGCATTCAACGTACCGAGGATTACTTGCGCGCCATCCTGAGGAATTCCAGCACTGCCGTTCTGTAGAGCACGAGAATGTCGTCTCTACATTCCCCATTGGGTTCACGCCAATCGGGTTACGTGTGCAGTTCGAATTTTTACCTGATCAAGACAAGAGCCGTGTGCTAGCCATGATTCGCTCAAGCAACCAGCTGAACCAGCGCCTAGCTATCACACTAAAGTGCTTAGATGGAGGGATGCAATACGCACGCGTCGATGCTGGTGCTCTAGTTCCCATCGATGACTGGCCTACTGGAAAACTTCATACCATCTACGTACGACAGAAACCTTCTATACCACCTGACTTCACGACCACTGAGTTCAAGAGCTTCCATATTCGTCGTCGAGTTTCTAACCAGGCCACACCTAATGTTCGTATAATCAGCGTTACACCTCGAAATGCCTGGGATGAAACCACCCACGAGCTACGTATACCAGATCATGTCACAGAATTCTGGGGCGCTGTAATGCTGCGCGTCCAATCAGCAGCATATGCGCACTCCTTGAGCTTTCCAGTAGCATTTGGCTTCAACCGATCGACGTGTCACTACTGGTGTAAAGCGATTCCCAACTTTACCCCACCACAGGATGGTCAGACCAGTGGTACCTGGCCCCAAGCCGTGAAGAGAAGAATACCAGACGAGGTGTACGACCCACTAAGAGGGACTGATGTAAGGAATGATATGTTCTTAGTTGGAGATAGCATGCTAGGTATCAACGTCAGCATCGTGGCGGGATTGTGTGGGGACAGCATCGCATTGCAGGTACTCATCGATGGACTAGTTAGATGGGCATGAAACAATAGTTTCTTGATGCTGCTCATGTGTCAAAGGGTTTCAATATGTCAGGTTGTAATTGAAAGACAACGACGTTCTGCAAATCTGCTGTTCTCACCGACCCGCTAAACCAATCGGAGAAAGGACGAGTCGCCTTACTCTCACACCACCACGCACGATGTCCGAGAACACACCACTTTTTTTTAATCTTTGAACATGCAATCTAATAAGTACATTAGAACGATGGAATCGCACTGGATAGTAAGATACTGGTGGCTGTCACAATGCCCAGCGTTACCACCATCACTTTCTTCTTACTCCTAACCCTTGCCATATCCATTCAGTTCTTTATCTCTTCGCCCATGACTAGTTCCGCTAACATATCGTGGGCCGAGGGTCCTTGTAAGCTAATCGCAACGCCGCAGTTTGGGACGAACAATGTATTTCGCGCGTAGCATTCTCACTGGAACATGCTAATTTAATACTCAGGACGGCATCTTTACAACCGGAGCAACGCACATGGCACACATCCACAACGCCATACTGCGAGGGTACAACACTATATATCTGCAAGCTCCTCATGTTCGAGAAGTAGATAAAACAGCGTTCGTCGGGTACGCACAAACATGGTATCGCTTCATCAAGAGCCACCACGACGATGAGGAAGCGGAGTTGTTCCCCAAGGTAGAAGACATGTTAAGATCCAAAGATATCTGGAAAGAGACACATGAAGAACACGGTAATAACACCTTCTTCTTCTTCTTTCAGTTGCTATGGGGTCAACATCTAACATAAGACCGACGTAGAATCTTTTCTTAGCGGCCTAGCAAGCTACAACACCTACCTGAATTCCCTCTCTTCCCCGCAGTATTTCAACGGAAAAGAGCTTGTAAGCATTATGGACTCGTTTCAAACCGCCTTCATGCATCACTTCCACCACGAGATCAGCACAATAGCTGCTTTCGCAGACCACCCCTCCGCTCCAGCACCAAACACCCCAGAAGCAGAACTCGCCGCGACTGA
>Ga0265798_10011027_pt1 | contig 11057 bp, 3 predicted proteins | sample P3T30metagenome_FD_192430 | JGI IMG/M metagenome (GOLD analysis project Ga0265798, IMG submission 192430) | Plant litter microbial communities from East Loma Ridge, Irvine, California - P3 T30 | ecosystem: Environmental > Terrestrial > Plant litter > Unclassified | place: USA: California... | reverse complement strand
GTCAATCCCTTCTGGAAGATTGCAGCAAGGCCGCGGGAGCTGGCTACCGTCCGCACCGTGACCACGCTTTCAGTGCTGCCGGTTTCCCGGGCATTGATCGCGCCATAGGCCAGCGAACCGCCAACCACAGTAACGTCGGCCCTGGCTGATACCGGCACCACGTTCGCCCCCAGCAGTGGATTGCCCAGGTTGCTCAGGCGCGCGGTCAGCGTGTATTCCACATTGGTGGCGCTGACCTGCCGCTGCGACAGGATGCGGATCTCGCAAACCCGCAGCGACTCGTCGCCCGTGTTCGACGCGCCGTAGGTGATGGTGCCAGCCGCGCCGGTTGCCGTCCTGCCGGCGAAGTTCAGGTCCTCGGTGAAGACCGGCCCCAGCTGGTTCGGGAAACTGGCCGCATCAAGGCTGCACTGCTGTGGGAAGACATGCGTCACGACGCGCGAACCGGACGCCATTTCCGGAATCACCAGCGACGTGATGGCCTGGCCACTGCCGAACTGCGGCATTGCCATCGGTTTGCCGGCGCTGCCGGTCCAGTTCAGGGTGATCGAACCGGCGCTGCCTTCGATCCACTTGGCCGGGCCGGCAATCTTCAAGGTACCTGCCTGGGTCGGATTCGGAATCACGACCGCGCCCGGCGAATATGCCCTGCCCGTGCCCACCGCATCGTGCACCACGGCATACACGTGGTACACGCCGGGCGCCAGCGCGCTCACGTCCCAGGCATGGCTGCCGCTCGTGGCGCCCGCCGGATGGCGCAGGCCTTCCGCGATCAGGGTACCGGCATAGCTGCCCTTGGTGGCGCTGTAGTACAGCGCCACGCTCTGGTCGCGCGCCGGATCGGTGCCTTCCCAGCCGATCGTGACGAACTTGCGCGTGCCTTCCACCACCGGCACCGTCTCGATCGACGGCGAGGTCAGCGCGATGACCGGGCCTTGCGCCGGGCCGCTGCCGACGTACAGCGAGGCGGGCGCGCTCCAGCCGCTTTCCTTGTTGGCGCCATCGAGCGCGCGCACGCGCCACCAGTACCAGGTATTCGTGGCCAGCTGCACCGGCACGGTCAGCGCGGTGCTAGACGAGGTGCCGTCAGCCGCCTTCTGCGTCATGGCGGCGTCCTTGAATACCTCGAACTGGTAGCGCACGGCGTCGCCTTCGGGATCTTCTACGGCGAAGGCTTCGAGGCTCGGCTGCAGGGACGCGGTCCAGGCGCCGTTGCCCGGGTTTTTCACCGCCGGGACGGCCGGCGCATCGTTGATTGCGCTGACCACGAAGCTGGATGCGACCCAGGGCGACTCGCCGTGCGCATCCTGCGACTTGACGCGCCACCAGTAACGCTTGTTGTCGGCCAGCGTCGGGGTGGTCCAGTTGACGCTGCCGCCCGAAGCCATCACCTGGCCGCTGCTGCGCTTGGCGGCCGAGTCGAAGGTCTCGACGCTGTCGACCTCGAACACATAGGTCACCAGGTCGCTTTCGGCATCAAGGCTGGCGCCGGCCGACAGGGTCGGCGTACTATCGGCGCTGACGCCGGCGGTCGGGCCGAGCGGCACGGGAGCGGTCGGCGCCTGGTTGCGGGTATCGACCGTGAATGCGCGCGGCGTGGACGAAGTCTGCGCGCCGACCACGGCAGCCGCGGGCTTCTGTGCGGCCTGGGTACCCATCGAACGCAGCGCCACCACGCGCCAGTAGTACTTGCCCAGGTTGGCCAGCGCTGGCTGGACCGTCCAGCTGGTGGTGCCGCCAGGCGCTTCGGCCAGGCCGGTGACCTGCGCGGCCACCTCGGTCATCGCCGCGTTCTTGTACACGGTGACGCTGTAGGTCACCGGGTCGCCATACCTGGTGCCGCTGTTGGTCCAGGACAGCACCGGGTTCAAGCTCGCCACCTTCGCTTCTAGCGCGGGGCTGGTCTGGTTGAACATGGCAGGCGCATGGTTGATGCCTTCGACCTCGAAGCGGGCATACGTCCATGCGCTGTACAGCTTGCCGTCGAAGGTGCGTGCGCGCCACCAGTAGCGGGTGTCGTAGTCGAGCGTCGCCGGCAGCTTCCAGGCGGTCGGCACCGGCAGCGGCTTGCCGCTGCTGTCCTGGCCGGCCGCGACCTTGTCGAGCAGCGCGCTGGCCACCAGGCTGGTCATGGCTTCGTCCGAATACAGCTCGAACTGCACCTTGGTGGCCGAGTCCTGCGGGTCAACCGACGGCTGCACCTTGAGCACCGGCGCGGCCAGCACGAAGGTGGCGCCGGACAGCGGCGCGTCGATCGATGGCGCGGCCGGACCGGCCGGCAGCGCGGCCGCTTCGACCTTGATGGTCGCGGTGCGGCGCACCACCTGCAGGCCGTCGGTGGCGCTGAAGGTGATCGGGTAGTTGCCGGCAGTGCCAGCCAGCGGAGTCCAGTCGAACACGGCGCGTGCCATGCCCGGCGTTTGCGGATTGGCTGCCTGCATTGTCAGTTTCGCGCCGGCCGGCAGCGGCGACGCCGATATCGTCATCGGCTTGCCGCCAGGGCTGCTGGCTTCGACCAAGAACGACACCTGCTTGCCCTCTTCGACCGTGCGATCCGGGATGAACTGCATCTGCGGCGGCAGGTCGCCGGTGGACGGCGTGTCGAACTGGGTGTCGTAGATGCCGGTCGTGTTCACGTCGAAGAAGTTGACCCAGTATTCCCACTGCTTGGATTGTTCGTTGCGGGTCTTGGACAGCCACACGTTCTCCGACGCCAGGCGCTTGGCGTCCGAGCGCATGATCACGCCCGGCACCTTGGCGCCGTTGTTCGGATCGCGCAGCTTGACGTAGGCGAAGCCTGCAGTGGCGGGGAAGGCCAGGCGATAGTTGGCGCCACTGGACACGCTGAAGGTGGCGACGGCGCTGCGGTCGGTGACTTCGGTGTCGGGGCCGTCGGATTCGTAGATGCGGATCACGTCGCCGTCCTGCGCCAGGAAGTCGCGCACCTGGTCGCGGCCCGGCAGGTCGACGCGCACGTCGCGGATCAGGAAGTGGGCGTTGGTGGCCTGCAGGATCGAGGTCATGGCGCCTCCCAGCTCGTCGGCGTGGGTGAAGCGGGCGGTGAATTCGGTGAACTTGCCGGCCAGCGTGGTTTCCATGTTCCAGCGGCCCATCTTGCTGCTGTTGCCGGCGATGTCGCCGAAGTCCATCAGCAGCGAGTTGGATACCGAGGCATCGTTGACGTAGCTGCCGGTCAGGGTGAAGTTGATCAACAGGTTCTGGTTGTTCTCGACGATCTTCGGCTGGGCCGAGTCGATCTTGAGGTTCTTGGCGGTGGCCAGGCCGTTGTTCTTGACGCGCACGCCCAGGGTGAACGGTTCGGTCGCTTCGATGGCTTCGGTGAGCGGGTCGTCGGCAACCACGTTCTGGGTGAGAAAGTAATCCAGCGTCAGCATCGGCAGCGGCTTGACGGTGATGACGTCGGGGTCGATCTCGAGCACCGAATCCTCGGCGCCGAACTTGTATTTCAGGGTGGCGCCGACCAGGTATTTCTTGCCCAGCGCGCTGGTACCGGCCGCGCCCGGGGCCGGGATCAGGAGCCAGTTGATGGTGCCGGTAGTCTTCGGGCTGACGACGCCGGTGCCGTCGACGTTGGCGATGTTTTCCTTGTTGGACAGGCGCACGAAGAACTTGGCGTTCAGGTCGTTGGGGTTGTCGCTGATCGCAACCTGCGTGCCATTCTCGTCGGTGACGCGCACAACCACCGAGACGTTCTCGATGGAGTTCGTGTCGGTGGTGTTGTTGATCTTCATCTCGGCATCGAAGCCCTGGCGCTCGAGGGTCAGCTCCTGCTTGATCTCTAGCTTGACGCGGGCGCAGACGGTGTCCTGGGCGTGGGCGACAGGGATGGCGAGGGAGGCGATCAACAGGGCTGCGCACTTGAGTCGCATGGAAAAAATCGGCAATTTTTTTGGAAACTGTATGAACATATTAAGTTTTATATTTATTGTTTATTGCTTGCAAGAGCGATATTTCCAGCATGCGATTTCGATGTTGTGCAAAAAACTTAGAAAAACATAACACCAATATGATCACCCGCCATGGAACAATAAGCATTGGAACGGCCAAGCCATTTCTTTATCTTTTTATTGAAATGCGCCCAGATAATTCAACTCAAATTTAGTTTGTTTGTAAATCTTCCTTCTTGCTCCACAATCCGGCCGAATTGACCATTTTTTTTGCAATTCGCCATACACTCTTCTGCCATATTTTTAAATGAAGGCTGCTTTAGAAAAAAAGGATACAGCATAATTATCAGTGCCGCGATCACGATGCACGCCTTCAAAAATAACGTTTGCCAATCACTTTTCATTCAGCCACTCCCATAATTTTTCATCCTCTTCTTTATATTTAAAATGAAAGAACAGTCCATTTAGTGCAAACAAATTTTCACGGATCCTTGTGATCGGGACTACTTGTTCAGTATCGTGCGATCATGTTCCTCGCCGCAGCTGGCCTTTGTTCGGTGCAAAAGCTATGCTGGCGACTTGATTGCTGGGTTCAGCAGTCCCAGTATTCAATCGCAATCAGCAAAATCCTGACCGATAATGGCTCGCAATTTACTGATAGCTTCACTACGAAAGACAAAAAACCAAGCGGCAAGCATGCTTTCGACGTCGCTTGCGCAGCCCTATCTGCCGCATCGCTTGGCGCCGCGCGCCATCCGCAAACCAACGGTATGGTCGAGCGTTTCAACGGGCGCATCAACGAACTGCTACGGCAGACCCGTTTCGACAGCAGGGCCGATCTGCAGGCCACATTGCTGCACTATCTGAAGCTTTACAACCATCACATTCCGCAACGCGCCATCGGCAGCAAAACGCCCATCCTCGCGCTCAAGGAATGACAATAGAAGCGACCTGAGTTATTCATTAAACGCGTTTATGATCAAAAGGGATTCGACACCTAATCGTTCAGCGAAAAACCCATCAGTTTTAACGCCCGCCCGGTTTACTCACCACGCTATATAGCTCTTCCAGTCCGATCCCAAAGTACGTTTCCATTTCAACTGCGCTCTCGTCTTTTGCCGCATTTTGAAGAAACTCGGTAAATTTGGAAAACTCCCAAAGATAGCGAACCAGACGGTATGCCAATTGATATGAAGCCTCTATACCCTCAGCCGAAAATTCGAAAGATGCACCGCTGATGAAATCTTCCAACCCATGCTTTGCGAAATAGTCCACGAAATCAAAGCGTTTAAAGTCCTGCGCCCCAGTTTGTCCGCAAATTTCGTCTTCCATGACAAGTGCGATTCCCTCGCTAAGCCAGGTCGGCAAACATAGTTCGATCAGTTCAGCATGAGTTGTCTCATGCACGAGAAGGTTTTTGATAGACGCGACATCAGACCCGTGAAGAACAATTTGAACACATCCATCTTCCAGGCAAACACCTTCACTAGGCGGTTGTTCATTCCAGTTCTCATCGTTTGAAATGTAACGGTAATAAAGTTCTGAATCACCCATTATCAAACAAACCGACTTCCCATATCCTTCAGAAGGATCAATTCCTAATTTTTGGCCGAGTAGATTCTTTGAACCCATAAAAACATCATTTACGCCTTTCAATGCATTATCTTTAAAACGCGAAACTACAAACAATTCCGAGAATTCTGATAATGCATAGTCATCGCCAAAAGATTGCGCAACTTTCTGTAACCACTTCTTTTGAAAAGCACAAGTTGCAACATGCCTATCGTGCTCTGGGAAATCCTCCAACCAATCCCAAAATTCGCCCCAGTCAACTTTGGGAAATTCGCCCGAGGATATGAAATTTGAACGTTCATGCTTTAAATCACAAACGTGAACGACTAGACTTTTCGTTGACCTCAACGTACCAATAAGCATCCTTAAACAGTCAATAATTTTTCTCAATTTAATTCAACCTCGCCTTATCGCCGCATAGCACTTCCAAATTCCAACCACAGTTACCAAACCACCCAGGAGAATTTTTCCGCCATCGTCACCGCCAATCAAATAGAACAGTGCATTCAACGAACAATCACGACGACACATCTTTCCTATCGATATATCAGATAGCATAATCCCGACACCCGAGAATATGATACATATGGAGATGGCAATCGCTACGAAACGCATTAATTAACCTCTTCTGAATCTAGGTAATTGTTCTCTAAAATCTTTATAATCGTTCCGCAATTCCAGAAGATCATCAACGCCGGGGCCCTCCGGCCCGTATTTTTTTTCATACCCTGGGGCAGCACAGGTACAACCAGGTGGCGGTGACGTGGGATCTGTAGCCGCTGGAATGAAGTCAGACGACTTCTTCGTATCCGCTGGAGAGCATTGATTCTTATTGATTGGACAATTCCATTTTAAGCATACAAAGTCTCCTTGAGGATCATAATATCCCTCGGCCTCTTGAACATTGTCGACACCAATAGGCATACTCACACGTGGCGGGTTGTGTCGGCGATACTGGCGCCGATCATAGGCATTACCGCCAGGTCTTGCCCGTGGAATTGGCCTCAACCCGTCGGGATCAGTCAGAGCAATTGGATTGGCGAGAGCATACACATAGGTGTTAATGCTTCCACTTACACCAATCGGGTCGCTCTGAATATATCGACCGGTCTGCGGATCGTAATCACGGCGATAGTTATAGTACATCCCGGTTTCAACATCTTCGACCTGACCAGGCAAGCGCAAATTTGAACTGATGGTAGGATTATCTATGCTTGCACGCGGCGTCGTAATTGTAGCTTTTCCAAAGGCGTCATAAGTTGCAGCCCATACTACCTTTCCGGCACGATCAGTTGCCTGTACCGGCGCCATGCGTTGATCATGATGATAATAAGCGAACGTATTTTGACCATTACTGTTCTTGGTCTTGAGGAATAGAATTCCGGTAGTAAATTGCGAATCAGGACGTAGTCCATACTGGGTGACGATGGATGCCGTACCGTTTGCCACGACACTTTCATCATCTTTCAGCGTAATCGCTTGCTCAGCTTCCGCTACCAATCCCTCATCCGCATACAAAAAATAAGTACGGATGGCCTGCGTCAAGGACGCACTTTGATTATTACGGAATTGTTCTTTCCAGATTCGGCGCCCCGCCACATCGTAGCCGTACCTTGCAATCAATTCATTAGAGCCGCTTCTTACTTCAGCAAGCCGCCCCCCTTGGTTGTAGACGTATTTCGTAATGCGGTTTCCCGGCTCGTTTTTTCTTACTAAATTGCCTGCATCGTCATACGCATAGGTGACAGCATTTTCTCCTGTGCCGCTCTGAATCAGACGATTGTTCGCGTCATATGTCCACACCCCTTCTATCCGGCTGTGTGCAGTCCGATTTCCGACTGTGTCCAAAGTAAACGATTCAATAGTGGCGGACGTATTTGCGCCGCTATCGATTGTGACACGTGTGAGACGATTATCCCCATCGTAGGTATAGCCGAGAATCGTGGCAGCGCCTTGTACGTCTGCTCGTGTAGAACGGATTGCCTCTTCCAGCGCACCATAGGTGTTGGTCATGCTCAGCAAGACCTGCCTGTCGGGCGCCCGTACTTCCAGCACTGATGGATTGAGCAGTCCGTCATAGTCCCTGCGCTGTAGGGTTCCACCAGGCAAAACAACCTCGGTAGGAGCAACCCATTTGAACTGACCAAGGCTAATGGAACCCTCGCCAGGAATCGTCACACCGCTCAGTTCCCCATTACCGCTGTATTCGTACCCGATCGTTGTACCGTCAGGCCATTTAAGGTGGGTCTTCTTGCCTGCCTGGCTGTAGCCATAGGTATAACCCATCGTGAAGCCGCCCGGATAGGTCACAGTCTCACCTGTCCTACGGCTATTCTCGTCGTAGCTGATCATCGAGCTACTCGTCTGGCCAGCAGTATGATCGCTCCACCCTACCAGCTGATCGTTTGAATCCCAGGTATAACCAATGATCGACTCAAGGGTATTGGTAGCATCGAATCGGCGCATCTCGATGATTCGATCTTTGGCATCGTATGAGAACGTTCTCTTACGACCGCTGGGATCGACAAACATTGTGACGTTATCCGAAAGGTCATAGCTTATTTGCGAAACCTGTCCAAGTGGCAAAATTTCGCGAATCACCCGGTCATTACGGTCGTACTCATAGCGCCGAGTATTGCCTCGCGCATCGGTAACCTGCATCCGATTACTACGTACATCGTATTTGAAACGCGACACGTTACCAAGTCTGTCTTTGAATGTAGTTGGCCTTCCGAATGTGTTCACTTCATATTCGCTTGTCTTTCCGTATGCATCGGTCTCAGACTTGACCATACCCTTCAGATCATAATTTCTGGCAGTCGTCCGCTCGCCAAAAACTGGCTCGACAGTTGTCCTTGACGTCAACCGTTCGCTTCGATCGTAACGTCTTGTTTCCGAGAAGGTTGGATGGATGATTTCTACGGGTTTTGTCAGGCTTCCCAACATTCCCGCAGTTGTGCCGTCAGTGATTTGATAACCGAACTGGAAGTCGTTGCCCATGGCATCACTGAGCTTGCTCAGACGCTGGAAGTTGTCATATTCGGCTGCGATGCGCCGTCCATCCGCATCGGTCTTTGCAATCAACATGTCTTGTGCGTTGTACTGGTTCGTGCTGGTGCCGTTACGTGGTGAAGTAATACGCGTTAGGCGATTCGATTGATCGTGCAGGTAACGTGTTTCACGTCCATACGCATCAGCTTCGACAATCAGATTCCCAACCTTGTCGTACCGGTAGGAATATGAAATCTTCATCGCATCAGTGTCCTTGATCAGGAGTCCCCTCGCATCGTATTCGAACGTGGAGGTATATCCACGCGGATCGGTATCGACGACGACATTACCGAGCCGGTCATGCTGGAAGCGACGCACGCCGCCTTCAGGTTTGGTAATTTCCTTTGGGTTCCCCAGATTGTCGTAAGCCATTCTTGTAATAGCATCTGGCGTGACAGTTCCATCCGCTTCGGCTCTGCCTTTCACAGTAATGCTTGCAATTTGTCCGAATGGCGTAACCTCATACTCCGTCATCCGCACATCAGGCGTGCCAACCGCTTCGGTATACTTCGTCAGATTGCCTTTCGCATCGTACTCGTAGTTGCTTCGGACACCCGCCGCATCGATTTCTGCAGTCAGCGTCAGGTTCAGGGCCGAGTACTCGTACTTAAGCGTAGTGCCGTCCTCACGGTCATGCTGGACTATCTGTTCGAATTCATTGAATACGAAACGACTGGTAAATCCGCGTGCGTTTGTTCGGGTCTCTGCACGGGCTGCGGTATCGTAACGAACCCCTTCATCGACCCGGCCGTTGACCGTATGCCGGACCAGCTTCCCGGAACGATTATGGGTAAAATCTTCCACGCTGCGGCCGGCTGCAGTTTCAGGGCCGGTTATCCGGCTAATAAACTGCTTGTTGACGTCGTCATAGTCAAAGGAGTAGTCGGTCACGCCGCCGTCAGGCCACGTACGCTTGGTCACCGAGGTGCCGGCGTAGGCCAGTTTTTCGATACGCCCCTCTTGGTCGGTAATCGATACGATGCGGTTGTCCGTATCGTATCCATAGCGCGTCGTGTTGCCCTGCACATCGACCACGGTAGTCAAGCGATCGGCTGCGTCGTATTCGTACTTCACGCTACGCGCAGGCAGATCCCCTGCCATGCCCGCGATCGGGTAGTCGCGCATTTCGGCTAACAGACCTTTCGTATAGTGCAAGGTGTAGACCACGCGGCCATTGGCATCAACCACGCCGCGCACCATCCCGTTCGTGTCTCGGGCAAGCCACACAGTGTTATCGTTCTTGTCGCCATAAGCCACGACCTGGCCCTGCGTGTTGTAGTCGATCCATTGGCCAGACTTGTCCATCCAGCGGTAACCCTTCGCGATCGGAACCGGTGCAAGCGCGATACTGCCCGCTGCAAGGCGCATGTCCATTTCCGCTGCCGCCAGTGGGGGCAAGGCCCTAACCGCGCGCTTTTCCAGCACGGCGCGGTTGGAAAAGGCGTAGCGACCGCCCTCACCCAGATACAACTCATTCTTGAGGCGCAGCGCTTCGACATCGCGCACTGGCGTCGACAGGACCACGCCACCACGGCACAGGCTCGCGTAATCGACGCTGACCATGCGTGGCGGCGAATAGTCGTCCTGCTGCTCGTCGCCCATCACGCGATTAAATGGCATCGTGCGTTCCGGCGCCATCGGCGCACCGATCGGCTGGCCGCCAACAGCCACCATACCAGTGGAAGGCTTCCAGTCTTCATCGACCCATACCCAGCAGCCGCTTGCGGCATCGGTCGGCGGCGCTGACAACGTGCTTCCGCTACCACCGCCGCCGCCAGCGCTGCTGCCACCTCCACTACTACTGCTCCCATCATCACCGTCAGTGGATCCGGTCTCGCTGCCAGTCATATTAGTCCAGCTTTGGGACAGGCTCTCCCATTGGGGATTGAATTTCCATTCCTTGCCGTTCCAGGTGCGGGTCCAGGGAATCTGCCCGGCTGTACTCATCAACTTCATGTCGTCGACAGTAATGTGCGCGTAGCCGTTCGGGATCGAAACGGTCAAGCCAGTGCGGGACGTATCAGCCTGGGCAAACGCAAAGGCCGCTGAGATGCCGCAACCGAGACCCACGAGCAGGCGCAATGCCGACATCATTCGGGAGACCTTTCGAGATTCGTTACTGGTGTTGTTTTTCTTCACGCTATTCACCTTGTTAACCGCCGCATGTTTGTGGCGCGCCGTTCCCGCCATCCGGCACGAACACACATTTCTTGCCCTTGTTCGGCATTACCTGCCCTGGCCTGCTGACCGGACCCGATATGCCGCCACCCATCCATCCGCCGCCCCCGCCTCCTCCACCGCCGCCTCCGCCGCCACCCGTGCAAGTGCTATTGCTGACCGAGATATACGACGTCGCCGCCCCGCACGATGCGTTGGTGCCGTTGGCGCATCTGTATTCGCCGGTCACCCGGTACACATTGGTGTAGCTGTGGCAACCGGCGCCCGAAGCGCTGCCATCGCCGGCAGCATCGAGCGGCTTCAGGGCCACCACGCGGTACGGGATCGTTACCCGCTGCTTCGGCTCGA
>Ga0265798_10011025_pt1 | contig 11058 bp, 9 predicted proteins | sample P3T30metagenome_FD_192430 | JGI IMG/M metagenome (GOLD analysis project Ga0265798, IMG submission 192430) | Plant litter microbial communities from East Loma Ridge, Irvine, California - P3 T30 | ecosystem: Environmental > Terrestrial > Plant litter > Unclassified | place: USA: California... | reverse complement strand
TGCACCTGCATCACGACCGCATCGGCGCCTTCGGGAATCAGGGCTCCGGTGAAGATGCGCGCCGCGGTGCCCGGCTCCAGGAAGCTGCCGACATGGCCGGCCGGGATGCGCTGGGCCACCTTCAGGCTGGCGGCGCCGTTGATACAGTCGGCGGCGCGCACCGCGTAGCCGTCCATCTGCGTGTTGTCGGCGCTGGGGACGTCGAGCTTCGAGGCCTGGTCTTCGGCCAGCACGCGGCCGTTCGCTTCGAGCGTCGGCACCAGCTCGACGCCGTCGACGGGGCGCGCGGCTTTCAACAGGAAGTCGAGCGCTTCGGCCACCGGCATCAGCGGTTTGCGTGGCGCGTTCATTGGCCGGCCCTCTCGGCGCCGGTTCTCTCCGCGATATAGGTTTTCATCAGCGCGACATCCGGCTTCATCACGACGAAGCGCTGCGGCAGCGCCTCGATGTTCTCGAAGCCGGCCGGGCGGGCCGCGTCCATGCCCAGCGCTTCCAGGATGGTCTCGTTGAACTTGGCGGCCAGCGCCGTCTCCAGCACGATCATCGGGATGCCCGGCTCGATGTGCTCGCGCGCTACCTTGATGCCGTCGGCGGTATGGGTGTCGATGGTGATGTCGTAGTCGTCGAAGACCTCGCGGATGGTCGCCAGGCGGTCTTCGTGGGTCGAGCAGCCGGAGACGAAACCGTATTCGGCCACGCGTTTGAACTCGTCGCCGTCGCTGCCCGGCGCACCGGACAGATCGAAGCCCCCATGCGTGTCGACCTTGCGGAACAGCGCGTGCGTGCGTTCGGCATCGCGGCCCACCAGGTCGTAGATGAAGCGCTCGAAGTTCGAGGCCTTCGAGATGTCCATCGACGGGCTGCTGGTGTGGAAGGTCTCGGAAGGTTTACGCACGCGGTAGACGCCGGTGCGGAAGAACTCGTCCAGCACATTGTTCTCGTTGGTCGCCACCACCAGTTTCGCGATCGGCAGGCCCATCATGCGGGCGATGTGGCCGGCGCAGATATTCCCGAAATTCCCCGACGGGACCGTGAACGAGACCTTCTGCGCGTTCGAGGTGGTCGCCTTCAGGTAGCCGCGGAAGTAGTAGACCACCTGGGCCACCACGCGCGCCCAGTTGATCGAGTTGACGGTGCCGATCTTGTGGCGGGCCTTGAATTCCAGGTCGTTCGAGACCGCCTTGACCATGTCCTGGCAATCGTCGAACACGCCCTCCACGGCGATGTTGAAGATGTTCGGGTCCTGCAGGCTGAACATCTGCGCGGTCTGGAAGGCGGACATCTTGGCGTGCGGCGACAGCATGAACACGCGCACGCCGCGCTTGCCGCGCATCGCGTATTCGGCCGCGCTGCCGGTGTCGCCCGAGGTCGCGCCGAAGATGTTCAGTTCATCGCCGTTCTTCGCCAGCGCGTACTCGAACAAATTCCCCAGCAGCTGCATCGCCATGTCCTTGAAGGCCAGGGTCGGCCCGTTCGACAGGCCCTGCAGGATCAGCTTGCCGGCGGCGCCGTCTTCGAGCACGCGCAGCGGCGTGATCTCGGCGGCCGATTCGTCGGCGCGCGCATTGCGGTAGACCTCGGGCGTATAGGTCTTGCTGGTCAGCGTCTTCAGGTCGGCGTCCGGGATGTCGGTCGCGAACTTGCGCAGGATTTCATAGGCCAGGTCGGCGTAGGAAAGCGCGCGCCAGGCATCGAGCTCGGCGCCCGTCACTTGCGGGTAGTCGGCGGGAAGATAGAGCCCGCCGTCCGGCGCCAGGCCGCCCAGCAGGATGTCGGAAAAGCGTTGGGGATTGCGTACTGCGGACGCGCTGGTCGCGCGGGTGGACACATAGTGCATACGGTAAGCAGGATCGAAGTTGGCGGACGTTGACTATTTATTATAGTGCGCCCGCCGGAAACCTGCCCCGTTTACCGAATTTTATATGGCTTCGATGCGTCAGCAAGCGGCGTGGTTGACCGTGACCACGTGGATGGCGAGGCCGCCCAGCGAAGTCTCCTTGTACTTGGCCTGCATGTCGTAGCCGGTCTGGCGCATGGTCTCGATCACGTTGTCGAGGCTGACGAAGTGGGTGCCGTCGCCTTTCATGGCCAGCGAGGCCGCCGTGATCGCCTTGATCGCGCCCATGCCGTTGCGCTCGATGCAGGGGATCTGGACCAGGCCGCCGATCGGGTCGCAGGTCATGCCGAGGTGGTGCTCGATGCCGATTTCCGCCGCGTTCTCGATCCGCTCGTTGGAACCGCCGAGCGCTGCCACCAGGCCCGCCGCCGCCATCGCGCAGGCTACGCCGACCTCGCCCTGGCAGCCGATTTCGGCGCCCGAGATCGAGGCGTTCTTCTTGCACAGCATGCCGATCGCGGCGGAGGTCAGCAGGAAGTCGCGGATGCCTTTCGCCGGATCGCTCGGGCGGCAGTCCTCGGCGTAGTAGCGCAGCACCGCCGGGATGATACCGGCCGCGCCGTTGGTGGGCGCGGTCACGACCCGGCCGCCGGCCGCGTTCTCTTCATTGACGGCCATCGCATACAGGGTCACCTGGTGGGTGGCGTCGTGCGGCAGTTCGTTGCGGCGGTTGCCGGCGTCGCAGTGCGCCTGCTTCCACAGGTTCGCCGCGCGGCGCTTCACGTTCAGGCCGCCCGGCAGCTGTCCCTCGGTGACCAGGCCATGGGCGATACAGTCGCGCATCACCTGCCAGATGCGGTCCAGGCCCGCGTCCAGCTCTTCTTCCGTCATGCGCGCCAGTTCGTTCGCGCGCAGCATGTGCGGGATCGACAGGCCGTGTTCCTTGCCCTGGGCGAGCAGGTCGCTCATGGTATCGAAGGGGAACGGCACCGTGGCGCCGGCGGCGTCCGGCACGCGGTTCTGGCTCTCGCCGGCCGCAGTGATGAAGCCGCCGCCCACGGAATAGTAGATGCGCTCGATGATGCTGCCATCGGCCAGCTTGAGCACGAATTTCATGCCGTTCGGGTGCTCCGGCAGCGTCGACTGCTTGTGCCATACCAGGCCGGTACGGTACTGGAAGGGCACTTCCTTCGTCCCCAGCAGCTTCAGCACGCCATCCAGCTCCGCCTCGGCCAGCTTGTCCTCGACGCTGTCCGGGTCCACGCCCATGGGGGTCTCGCCCATCAGGCCAAGGATCACGGCCTTGTCGGTGGCGTGGCCGACGCCGGTCAGCGCCAGCGAACCATACAGGTGGGCTTCGACGCCGACCGCGTCATCCAGGCTTCCGCACTCGAGCAGGAAGCGGCGCGCGGCGACCATCGGGCCGACCGTGTGCGAGCTGGAAGGACCGATGCCGATCTTGAATAAGTCAAATACGCTCATGTCCATGAGCTGTCTCCTGAAAAAATCTTCTTATAGGTATATGGGGTCTAGGCTGCGGCTTGTAAACGTCATTCCCGCGAAAGCGGGAATCCATGCTGAGCGTGATTAGCCGAGTCAGTATGGATTCCCGCCTGCGCGGGAATGACGTAACTAAAATCAGGCAGCCTGGCCAACGTCCACGTTCTCGAGCATATCGGCCACCATCTCCTCGACGCCGATGCGGACCTTCCAGCCCCAGTCGGCGGTCGCGCGCGCATCGTCCAGGCTCTTCGGCCAGGAATCCGCGATCTGCTGGCGGCTGTCCGGTTTGTAGGCGATCTGGAAAGCCGGCAGCTTCGCCTGGATGCTCGCTGCCAGTTCGCGCGGGTTGAAGGACACGCCGGCCACGTTGTACGAGGAGCGGATCGCGACCTTCTCGCTTGGGGCCTCCATTAGCTCGATGGTGGCGCGGATCGCGTCCGGCATGTAGATCATCGGCAGCGTGGTTTCCGGGCCGAGGAAGCATTCATACGTTTCACCCTTCAGCGCCGAGTGGAAGATGGCGATCGCGTAGTCGGTGGTGCCGCCGCCCGGAGGCGACTTGAAGCTGATGATGCCCGGGTAGCGGATGCTGCGCACGTCGACGCCGTACTTGGCGTGGTAGTACTCGCACAGGCGCTCGCCGGCCAGCTTGCTGATGCCGTAGATCGAGGTGGGATCCATCACCGTGTACTGCGGGGTGTTCTCGGCCGGGGTGTTCGGGCCGAAGGCGGCGATCGACGAGGGCCAGAAGACCTTCAGCGGCTTGCCGGCTTCGACGCGCGCCTTGGCGATTTCCAGGATGTTCAGCAGGCCGTCCATGTTCAGGCTCCAGGCCTTCAGCGGGGCCTTCTCGCCGGTGGCCGACAGCAGCGCGGCCAGCTGGTAGACCTGGGTGACCTCTTCATCGGCGATGATGCGGGCCACGGCATCGCGGTCCATCACGTCGAGGCGGGTGTAGCGCGCCGCGCCATAGACGTTGGTTTCGCCGATGTCGGAGGCGATGACGTTTTGCGCGCCGTGCTTTTCCGCGAGCGCGGTCACGAGTTCACTGCCGATCTGGCCGTTGGCGCCGATGATGAGGATGCGTTCCATTCTTTGCTACCTTGATTAGTTATTTTTGATGATGCCCAGCTCGCGGCCGGCTTGTTCGAATGCCTTCAGCACGGTATCGAGCTGCTCGCGGGTATGCGCCGCCGACAGCTGCACGCGCACGCGCGCCTGGCCCATCGGCACCACCGGGTAGAAGAAGCCCGACAGCAGCACGCCCAGTTCGAACATGCGGGCGGCGAATTTCTGCGCCACCGGCGCGTCAAACAGCATCACCGGCACCACCGGGTGCGTGCCCGGCTTGATGGTGAAGCCGATGCGCTCGATCTCCTTGCGGAAGTAGGCGGTGTTCTCGTGCAGGCGGTCGCGCAATTCGGTCGACTTGCTGATGCGGTCCAGCACGGCCAGCGAGGCGCCGGCGATCATCGGCGCCAGGCTGTTCGAGAACAGGTAGGGGCGCGACTTCTGGCGCAGGGTCTCGATGACTTCCTTGCGGCCCGAGGTGAAGCCGCCCATCGCGCCGCCCAGAGCCTTGCCCAGGGTGCCGGTGATGATGTCGATCTTGCCCATCACGTTGAAGTGCTCGTGGGTGCCGCGGCCGGTCTTGCCCATGAAGCCGGAAGCGTGCGACTCGTCGATCATGGTCAGGGCGCCGTATTTTTCGGCCAGCGCGACGATCTCGTCCAGCTTCGCGATCGTGCCGTCCATCGAGAACGCGCCGTCGGTGACGATGATCTTGTGGCGCTTGCCTGCTTCGGTGGCGGCGATCAGCTGCTTCTCCAGGTCCGCCATGTCGTTGTTGGCGTAGCGGTAGCGCGCGGCCTTGCACAGGCGGACGCCGTCGATGATCGAGGCGTGGTTCAGGGCGTCCGAGATGATGGCGTCGTTCTCGTCGAACAGCGGCTCGAACACGCCGCCGTTGGCGTCGAAGGCCGCGGCGTACAGGATGGTGTCTTCGGTGCCGAGGAACTCGGACAGCTTCTGCTCCAGTTCCTTGTGCACGGTCTGGGTACCGCAGATGAAGCGCACCGAGGACAGGCCGTAGCCGTATTTTTCCAGCGCGGCTTCGGCCGCCTTCTGGGTTTCCGGGTCGCCCGACAGGCCGAGGTAGTTGTTGGCGCACATGTTGATCAGCGTGCGGCCGTCCGAGGCCACGACTTCTGCGCCCTGGCGCGACGCAATCACGCGTTCGGGCTTGAACAGGCCCTCGGTCTGCAGCGTGTCGAGTTTCGTCTGGAGGGCGCTATAGAATGCCTGGTCGCTCATTGTCTTCCTCGTCCTTGTCATTTGGTGGCGGATGTTGTACCGTTGGTCCGTTCGATGTAGTGAACCGAGTTCTTTATCTCGAACAGAAATTCAATATATCGAATCTTACTCCCGGCTATCACGGTTGGCAAGCAAGTCAGCAAACAAGTCCAGATGAACAAAATGGTAAGCACCCTCACGCCAGCCGCCCCGGCGAGCGCACCGCCCGAAGTCGGCGCCACCCTGCAGCGCCTGCGCCTGGCGCGCGGCCTGACGCTCGAAGACCTGTCGCGCATCGCCGGCGTGTCCAAGTCGATGCTGTCGCAGATCGAGCGCGAGAAAGCCAATCCCACCATCGCCATCACCTGGCGCCTGGCCAACGCGCTGGGGGTGCAGATCGGCGAACTGCTGTCGTCGGAGGTGCGCAGCAGCGACATGATCCGCGTGGTCGACGCCCACGAGATCCCCACCCTGCCCGGCGCCCACGCCGGCTACTCGCTGCGCATCCTCGGCCCGATGGACCTGGCGGGCAAGTACGAATGGTACGAACTGACCCTTGCGCCGGGCGGCGAACTGGCCTCGCAGCCGCACGATCCGGGCACCAGCGAGCACCTGACGGTGCTGAGCGGCGCGGTCGAACTGGAAGTCGGGGTGGAAAAGAAGCGCGTCAAGCACGGTGCGACGGCGCGCTACCCGGCCGACGTGGCGCACACCATCCGCAACATCGGCAAGACCGAAGCGAAGGCCCTGATGGTGGTGGTGCACCGCTGAGCTGTTGTTACTGAACAATAGCTTCCTCAAAACTGCGCCAAACAGGTGACAGTTAAACTTCAGCAATCTATGATGCTCTATTGCAATTAATTCGCAGCGGCCCCGCCCGTTCGCGATGCCGGAGCGTCCGCATGCTTGAAGTCAGCGATATCGCCACCTGGCGGGAGCGCATTTTCTCGTCGCTGTTGTCGGTGGTACTGGTCGTGGGAGCGATCGCGACCCTGCCGGTCATCCCTTTTCTGGTGCAGCAGGGCCTGTGGCCGGTGGCGGTCGCGGACAGCATCGCGCTGGTATGGATCTTCGCCATCTGGCGCCTCGACCGGCTCGCCTACACCATCCGCGTGATGCATTTCCTGGCGGTGGTATACGCGCTGGCGATCACCCTGATGCTGTCGGTCGGCACCGCCAGCATGAGTTACCTGCTGGGACCGCCGGTCATCGCTGCCATCCTCCTCAGCCTGCGTCCGGCCATGCTTGCGCTCGCGCTGGGCGCCGCCCTGCTGGTCGCCCTCGGCACCAGCGGCCACGTCACCTTCAGCGTTCCCGGCTGGCAGCACGAGCCGCTGAAGGCGTCGCTGCTGGCTGCCCTGAACTACACCGGTGTCGGCGCGATGCTGACCCTGACCTGCGGCACCCTGCTCAAAGGCCTGTCGCGCTCGCTTGGCGAGGCCCGCTCGCTGAACGGCGAGCTGCAACTGACCTCGGCGGCGCTGGCGCGCCTGAACGACATGGTGCTGATCACCAGGGCGGTCGAAGGCCAGAACGTCACCCAGCCGGTCACCTTCGTCAACGACGCCTTCCTGCGCCAGACCGGCTACGCGCGCAGCGAGATCCTGGGCCATAGCTTGCGCGTGCTGCTCGGCCCGCAGACCGACCAGGCCGCGGTCGCCCGCATCATCAGCGCCATGAGCAGCGGCCAGCCCTGCAATGCCGAACTGATGAGCTACACGAAGGCCGGCGAACCTTTCTGGGTCGAGATCGAGATGGTGCCGTTCGCGCCCGCCGGTGCCCGCGCCAGCCACTGGGTGGTGGTCGGACGCGACATCACGCAGCAGCGCCAGGCGGCGGAGGCCATCCACCGCCTGGCCTTCTACGACGTCCTCACCGGCCTGCCCAACCGCCGCCTGCTGGTCGAACGCCTCGAAGCGATGGTGCTCGAGGCCAGCTCCGGGCGCGGCCGCGGCGCCCTGCTCTACCTGGATCTCGATAACTTCAAGAACGTCAACGATGCACGCGGCCACTCCACCGGCGACGCCCTGCTCCGCCACGCGGCCGCGCGCCTGAGCGCTGCGGTGCGTGACTGCGATACCGTGGCCCGCATCGGCGGCGACGAATTCGTGGTGCTGATCGGGAACCTGCCCGGCGACGCCGATGCGGCAACCCGGGCCGCGCTGGCCATGGCGGACCAGATCCGCGATGCGCTGGCCGCGCCGCTGGACATCGACGGCCATGGCTTCCGCATCGCCGCCAGCATCGGCGTGGCGCTGCCGCAGGATGCCGGCGCGACGGCGGACGCGCTGCTGCTCGAAGCGGACACCGCGATGTACCACGCCAAGGCCGGCGGCCGCGACAGCGTCGCCCTGTTCGCAAAAAGCATGCTGCGCGACGCCCAGCAGAAACTGACGCTGGAGCGCGACCTCGGGCAGGCGCTGGCGAAGGGCGAACTGGCGATGCACCTGCAGCTGCAGGTCGACCACGCCGGCAGGCCGGCCGGCGCCGAGCTCCTGATGCGCTGGACCCGCGCCGACGGCAGCATGGTGCCGCCCGACGTCTTCATCCCGGTCGCGGAAGCCAGCGGCCTGATCGTCCCGCTGGGCCACTGGGCGCTGCGCCAGGCCTGCGCGACCTGGCTGGCGCTGGACGCCGCCGGCTGTCCGCTGCCGCTGTCGGTCAATGTCAGTCCGCTGCAGTTCCGCCAGCCTGACTTCGTCGACCAGGTGCGCGCCGTGCTGGAGGAGACCGGCGCGCCGCCGCAGCAACTGATCTTCGAGGTGACCGAGGGCCTGCTGATCGAAGACATCGACCAGACCGTCGCCCGCATGCGCGCGCTGTCCGAGATCGGCATCCGCTTCTCGATCGACGACTTCGGCACCGGCTATTCGAACCTGTCCTACCTGAAGCGGCTGCCGCTCTACGAACTGAAGATCGACAAGAGCCTGGTGCGCGACATGCCGCACGACCAGAACGGCACCGCCATCGTGCAGTCGGTACTGGCCATGGCCAGCCACCTCGGGCTGCGGGTGGTGGCGGAAGGCATCGAGACCGCCGAGCAGGCGGCCTTCCTCGCCGGGCACGGCCGGCCCTGCATGCAGGGCTACCTGTTCTCGCGCCCGATGGCGCTGGACGCCCTGCTGGACCAGCTCGACGCCCGGCCGGACCTGGCTGCCTGAAACTCAGGCCTTGCGGCGGCGCGCCACGCTCAGGCCCAGCAGGCCGAGACCGGCCAGCGCCAGCGATGCCGGCTCCGGCACGTCGCCGACTGTCACCTGGAACGAAGCCGCCTGGTCCGGGCTGAATCCGTAGCCGCCCTGCGCCCACGACTGGAAGCTGAAATCGAGCGTGCTCGAGGCGCCGATGAAATAGGTGCCCGCGGTGCCCGGCGCGATCACGTCCCAGTCGAAGTGGCCGGAATCGAATTCGCCCAGCGAGTTGCCGTGTTCCATGTCATTGAAGGAGCGCAGGCCGAGGTTGGTCGGCGATGCGCCCTTGTCGGCAGCCGGCGCAATCCAGGCCGCGTAAACCTGGATCATGCAGCTCGGGCAGTAGCCGCCGTCCGTCTCCACCAGGCGCCAGTCGGCCGACAGGGTGACCGAGCTGCCTGCCGCGGCGCCGGTCAGGACGTTGTTCGCGATCGTGCCGCTGCTGGCACTGCTGATTTTGGCGTTGTAGAACTCGATATAGCCGTGGACATAGCCGTATTTCACGTCCTGGGCCACGACGGCGGCGGAGGCGCTGCCCTGCAGCAGGACGGCGGCGCCGATCAGTGAAAGCAGCCCGGATACGGTTTTCTTCGTGAAGGTCATCTTCGGATCCCTGTAGTTGGTTTTGTTCAGCGCGGAATCTTATCCATTCATCAATTGAATGTCCAACAATTTTTGCGCAATAAGCAACACCTGTTGCAGATTAAGCAAGGTCGCTTGAGCGGCTGGGCTTCAGTGCGCCCATTGCAGGGAGGGGATGTAGTCCGGGCTCTGCGAAATCGTGTTATGGCCTACGCCCTCGAGCTGGCGGTAGGTCGCGATGCCGGGCGCGAAGCGCGACAGCAACCGGCGCGTGCTCCAGGCAGGGATCACCTCGTCCTGCGCAGCGGCCAGGATCAGGGTCGGCGCCTTCACCCTGGCGGCGTAGTTGCCGGATTCGTAGCTGTCCTTGAGCAGCCAGCGCACCGGAAAGACCCGGAACTGGCGCGCCGCGATGCCGGCGATGCTCTCGTAGGGCGTCACCAGCACCAGCCGCCCGACCGGGCGCCGGCTCGCCACCTGCACCGCCACGCCGCTGCCGAGGCTGCGGCCGACCAGCACGACATCGGGGTGGCGCGCGGCGACATGGTCGAACAGCCGCACGGCGTCGGCGACGAGGTCGCGCTCGGTCGGGCTGCCGGTGCTGCCGGCGTAGCCGCGGTAATGCAGCAGATAAAGCGCGCGATCGGGAAACGCGCGCTCGAGCAGCGGCAGGCTGGCCGAGACGTCTTCGGCATTGCCGCCGAAGTAGACCAGCGCCTTGCGTCCTTCGAGCGGCCGTTCCGACACCTTCAGCAGCGCGCCGGGCACGGCCAGGGTCGACACCACCGGCGCCGCCAGCGCGGCTTCGCGCGGCGGGTAATAGATCAGCGAGCGCTGCCCCAGGTAGAGCGCGAGGCAGGCAAGCCCGTACAGGGCGGCCAGCACGATCAGGACGATGCCGAGGAATTTGTGCATGGCTTGCCGTCAATCAGTCGGTGTGCACCATGCCGTCCCAAGCCTCGATATCCTTGAAAGCAGCAGGCCTCGGGCCATCGACCTGCGGCAGAAGCGCGCAGAACGACTGCCTGACGAACTGGCCGCTCGGGATCGCGCGGCATTCCCAGCGTACGTTCCCGCGGTGGTTCAGCTTGTCCCACGCGAAGCCTGTATCGCCAGGCAAGGGCAGCCGCGAACGGTCGCGCTGCGGCATCGCCGCGTCAGCCCTCGGCCCCGCTTGCACTTGCGCCTGCGCGGCGGCGCTGGCGTAAAATCCGAGCGCCGCCGCAAAGGCGAAGACAGTTTTCATCATCGGGCGGATTTACTCCGAGGCCCCGGTCACCGTCGGCTGCTCGTTCATGTGCAATGCCTTGCTCAGGAAGCCCCAGCGGTCCGCCACTTCCTCGATCTGCTTGGAAGTCGGCTTGCCCGCGCCGTGGCCGGCCTTGGTATCGATGCGGATGATCACCGGGTTGCCGCCCGCCTGGGCCGCCTGGGCGGTGGCGGCGAACTTGAAGCTGTGCGCCGGCACCACGCGGTCGTCATGGTCTGCGGTGGTGATCATGGTCGCCGGATAGCAGGTGCCGGGCTTCAGGTTGTGCAGCGGCGAGTACTTGACCAGGGCCTTGAACTCGTCCGGGTTTTCCGACGAGCCGTAGTCCGAGGTCCAGGCCCAGCCGATCGTGAACTTGTGGAAGCGCAGCATGTCCATCACGC
>Ga0265798_10011024_pt1 | contig 11059 bp, 6 predicted proteins | sample P3T30metagenome_FD_192430 | JGI IMG/M metagenome (GOLD analysis project Ga0265798, IMG submission 192430) | Plant litter microbial communities from East Loma Ridge, Irvine, California - P3 T30 | ecosystem: Environmental > Terrestrial > Plant litter > Unclassified | place: USA: California... | reverse complement strand
TGCTATGAGCTATAAGGCGGAAGCGCTAGCTGCCTGAGTGCCGAGCGTCAAACTGGCCATTCCTTGGCCGTTGGTCTAGTCCCTTACGCGGGCAGGAGGTGTCAAATTCGTTCATTTCTTTTGCTGCTGATGGGGCTGGTCTGCGCGAGTGCGGCTTGGGCAGGTCCAAGCGCCGAGATGTCGGAACCGGTTGGCGGCTGGCGCTATGACGGTCTGCTCGATCGCAACGAGAACCCGCAGGTTGCCTATCCCACGCCGCCAATCGACCGCGGCGTGCAGCGCAACCGCCTGATGATCGAGGGCCAGCTCAAGGCCATTGGCACCCAACGCGGGCCGCACACTCTGGCAGTCAACGGTAATCCGCTGAATCTGTACACCGATGACAACGGTCGTTTCGCCCGGCCGTACGCCTTTGGCGCGGGCTCCAACAGCGTCGAAGTGCGCAGTGCCGAAGGCAAGTCGCTCAAGCGTGTTCAATTCTATGAAGCCAACAACCTGCGCACGCCGGCGCAAGTTCGCGTGGTGCTGGGCTGGGATGATCCGAAGGCCGAGCTCGACCTGCACATCATTACCCCTGACGGGCAGCATGCGTTCTTCGCCCACACGGCCTTGACCAATGGCGGCGGCCTCGACCCGGACGGCGTTGATGGCCCCGGCCCGGAAATGTTCACCATGACCGCCCCGCTACATGGCACCTATCTGGTTTACGTGAACTATTGGGGCAACTTCGGTAGCGAAGGCTATAACTTCGATGCAAGCAGCAACCAGAACGAGGTCATCACCGCGCAGATCAACCTGGTGCTCAACGAAAATACCGTCAACGAAAAGCGCGAGACCTTCGTCGTGCCCCTGCGCGCCATCGGTGACCTGCTGCTGGTCAAGACTTTCCACTATTAAGCATCCCGCACCACGGATGAATTGGGCCTTGTGAACATGAGCCATAACACTGTATCTCCGGCTGCGGAAACACCGGCCGCCAAACGTCCTCGCCGTTGGCCGGTGCTGCTGGCCGGGTTGGTCCTGGCGGCCGGCATCGCGGGCGGAGTGGGGTGGTTCATCCACAAACCCAAGGCGCCGCCGGCGGTACTGGCCAGCGACAAACTGGGCATGAGCCGGCCGGACGGACTGCTGGAAACCCAATCCTTGAGCCAATTGCCCAAGGACCTGCTGGCGGTGCCGTTTCTCAAGGAAACGCTTACGGAAGATTTCGTCTTCTATTACGAATCGCACGTCGATCGCCTCGGCTTGATCGGCAGTTTGCGACGAATCGTCTACGAGCATGATCTGAAGTTGCAGGACAACCTGATCGAGCAGCTTTTCGATCAGCCGGCCGATGTGGCGCTCTGGCGCGGGGTCGATGGCCGGCTCAAGGATTTTCTGCTGGTGTTGGATCGCGGTGGCTTGGCCAAGCTGCTGGAGCCGCTGGCCAAGGTGGCGTTGGACGATTCACAGCTGACCCACCTCAGTGATGTGAAAGTTGGCGCCGACGACGTGGCGCTGTATCAGCTCACCTACGACAAGAAGGCGCTGCTGTTCGCGTCCCACGGCGACAAGCTGGTGGTGCTGTCCAATCCTGCCAAGCTTTACGATCCGGCCAATGGCCCTAACAATGAACACGGCCGTGTTTCGACCACGGCCCTCGCCGCATTGCTCAACGGCGACAAACTGTTCCCCGAGGCCTTCGGTCTGTCACCGCGTACGTCTGCAGTGAAACAACGCCTGTCGGTCAATTCCAGTCTGCTGGCCATGGGTTACCAGCGCTTTATCCCGAATTTTGCCGGGCTGCGCTTCGACATGGATGACAAGGGCTGGCGCAGCTTTCTTGCCTTGGACGAACTGGACAAGCAGCCGGACTTTGATTTCAAACCGATCTGGCAAGCCATGCCGATGGGCGCCAGCGCCTGCGTCGCCTTGCCGCTGGCCGCCGAACAACAAAAACCGCTGCTGATGAAACTTGGCGCCGAAGAGCCGGTGGCAAAAGCGTTGACTGAACACTTCGCCGGCGCGGCAGGCCTGTGCTGGTACGCCGATTCGCGTCTTTACACACCGCTGCTGGTGGCCAGCCTGACCGACGATGACAGTGCCAAGCTAGACGGCCATCTGGGCAAGCTGTTTGGCTCGATGGTCGGGGCCTATGAACCCAACGTGAAAGATAACGCGTTCCCGGTGATCGAGAAACAGGACGGCCCAACGCATCAGTGGCAGCGTCAGGTCAGTTCCAACTTCGGTCCCTACCAGGCCAAGAATGCTGAGGATCCGGACGCGATTTCCGGCAAGGCCTTCATGAAGGTCAGCCTGGCCCGTCATGGCTCGACGCTGCTGTTCTCGCTTGACGACAAGCTCGTGGACAAAGCCCTCGGCACGCTCGACAAGCGCTTTCCCCCGATGGCGGATACGGTGCCGAAAGACCTGCTGATGCCCATCTACTTCGGTCCGGCTGCCATGGCGCAGCTGATGCAACAGGAAACCCTCGACAGCCTGCCGCAGGATATGGAACCTGTGTTCTTCAACGCAGCGCAAACCCACCTGATCCCGAAGCTGCGCAAGCTTGGCGGTTATGGCAAATACGCGCTGACCCTCCCGTCGGGCAGCGAACCCGACGGCCACTGGCAATGGTTGCCGCTGGAATGGAAAGCCCTGTGACCGCGCTTGTTCGAGGGCTTGGCTTGCTGGCGCTGTTGCTGAGTTGCCGCGTATTCGCCGGTGAAGGCGCACCGCTGGATTCGCAGCAATCCCAGGTCTTTCGCGCGTGGTTCGTGCGGATCGCCCAGGAGCAACTGACCCAAGGCCCAAGTCCGCGTTGGTATCAGCAGGATTGCGCCGGTCTGGTGCGGTTCGCCGCCAACGAAGCGTTGAAGGTCCATGACGATAAGTGGCTGCGCAGCAACGGCCTGTCCAACCGTTATCTGCCACCTGAGCTGGATCTGAGCGAGGCGCAACGCGGTCTCGCCCAGCAATGGCAACAAGGAGGCGGCAAGGTTGGGCCCTATGTCAATGCAATCAAGCTGATCCAGTTCAACAGTCAGCTGGTCGGCCGCGATCTGGCGCAGGCCCGACCCGGTGATCTGATGTTTTTCGATCAAGGTGACGATCAGCACTTGATGATCTGGATGGGCCGCTACATCGCCTATCACACTGGTACCACCACCCCGACTGACAATGGCATGCGTTCGGCAAGCCTGCAGCAACTCATGACATGGAAGGACACCCGATGGATACCCGACGCAGCCAACCCCAACTTCATCGGCGTCTATCGACTGAATTTTCTTTCCCAATGATCGGTGCCCGCATACTGCGTTTGCTGCCACTGATGGTGGCGTTGGCGTTGCCGTTTTCGACGGTCAACGCAGAAGACACGGTCGAGCCCAGCGGTTACACGCCGGTAGCTGGCGAGAGTTTCTTCCTGTTGGCCGACAGCAGCTTCGCCAGCGATGAGCAGGCGATGGTGCGCCTTGAGGCGCCGGGTCGTGACTACCGCCGGTTCCGCATGGAGCAATATGGCGGCGCCGACATTCGCGTATACCGCATCGACAAGCCGCTGGATTTCCTCAGGCGCCAGAAAAACTTGCACCGCGTGGTCAGTGACGGTCAGTTCAAGGGCGAAGGGCTGTCGAATACTCTCTCTTACCTGTGGGACAACTGGTACCGAAAATCCCGTCGTGTGATGCAACGGGCCTTTTCCTATGAGTCCCGTCAGCAGGTCACCGAGGAAGTGCCGGAATTGAAGATGGGTAACGCCATCGCCGCGCCCACGCCATACGAAGCAGCGCCGCAATTCGCGCTGATCCCGGGCCTGCCGGTGGTCAGTCAGTTCCGCTATCCGCTGTGGGAAGCCAAGCCGATCCAGCCGCCTGAGGGCGTGAAACTTGCCGGTTCTTCCAGCGAGTTCGTCGGCGTCGCGCCGGGCAATGTCTACGTTCCCCTGGGCAAGTTGAAACCAGGTCTGTACCTGGTGGAAGCGCTGGTCGGCAAGTACCGCGCAACCACCATGGTCTTTGTCTCGAACACCGTGGCGGTGAGCAAGATCGCCGGTGATGAACTGGTGGTGTGGGCGGCGCGCAAACACGAAGGCAGTTCGGTGCCGAAGGTGAATGTGCTGTGGACCGACGGTCTGGGCGTGATGAGCAGCGGTTCGACCGATAGCGATGGGTTGGTGCGTCTGAAACACGTCAGTCCCGAACGTTCGTTCGTCATTGGCCAGGACGAAGAGGGCGGGGTGTTTGTCTCGGAAAACTTCTACTACGACAGCGAAATCTACGACACCAAACTCTACGCCTTCACCGACCGGCCGCTGTACCGCCCAGGCGATTGGGTGTCCTTGAAAATCGTCGGGCGTGAGTTCAAGAACGCCCGGGACTCGGTGGCGCCGAACGCTGCCGACGTCAACGTGAGCGTGCTCGATGCCACTGGCACCGCGCTGCAGTCACTCACGCTGAAGCTCGATGCCAAGGCGGGCACCCAAGGCCGCTTCCAGTTGCCTGACAATGCGGTGGCGGGTGGTTATGAACTGCGCTTCAGCTACAAGGATCAGGCCTACAGCAGTGCGTTCCGCGTGGCTGAGTACATCAAGCCGCACTTTGAAATTTCCTTGAATCTGGCCAAGCAGGATTACCGCACCGGCGAGCCGGTCAAAGGCAGCCTGGTGTTGCTGTACCCGGACGGCAAACCGGTGGCCAACGCCAAGCTGAGCCTGAGCCTGCGTGCCCAGCAGTTGTCGATGGTCGACAACGAGCTGCAATACCTTGGGCAATTCCCGGTGGAGCTGACCAGTACCGAGCTGACCACCGACGACAAAGGCAATGCGACGCTCGACTTGCCCGCCGCCGAGAAGCCGAGCCGCTACATGCTTACCGTGTTCGCCAGCGATGGCGCAGCGTATCGGGTCAAGACGACCAAGGAAATTCTGATCGATCGCGGCGCGGCGAGTTTCAGTCTGCGCGCACCGCAGCGGTTCAGCGCAGTCGGCGACAAGGTTGCCTTTGCTTATGTTAACGAAGGCGGCAGCGAGCAGAGCAAGGCGGTCACGCCGAGCAGCTACCGCTGGGTCCGTCTGGAAGACCAGACGTCCGGCGATGGCAAGCTTGCTGCAACAGACAAAAGCTTTACCGTGGCCTTCGACCGTCCAGGCACTTACAACCTGAGCTTGAAGGACGATCATGGCCGCGTCATTGGTGCGACCGGTCATGCGGTCACCGGGGAAGGCGTCAAAGCCGTGCCGGGCACCGTGGAAATCGTCCTCGACAAACCCGAGTACAAGGCCGGCGATGAAGCCCTGGCGCTGATCACGTTCCCGGAACCGGTCAGCGATGCGCTGTTGTCGCTGGAGCGCGACAAGGTCGAAGCCACTGCCTTGCTGTCCAAGGGCGGTGACTGGCTGAAGATGGAAAAACTCAGCGAGACCCAATACCGCGTGCGCATCCCGGTGAAAGACAATTTCGCCCCGAACCTGACCTTCTCGGTGCTCTACACCAAGAGCGGTCAATACAGCTTCCAGAACGCCGGCATCAAGGTCGTCACGCCGCAGATCGACGTGGCGATCGCGACCGACAAGGAAACGTATCTACCGGGCGAGACCGTGTCGGTCGACCTCAGCACACAGTTCGCCGGCAAGCCGATTCCTGCGCACGTGACGGTGAGCGTGGTGGACGAAATGGTCTACGCGTTGCAACCGGAAGTCGCGCCGACCATCGACCAGTTCTTCTACCACCCGCGCCGCAACAACGTGCGCACCAGCGCAAGTCTGTCCTTCATCAGCTACGACGTGGCACTGCCGGGCAGCCCGGGCGCACCGGGCAAAGCCAACCGCAGCGAACGGGGTGTGAAGGTGCTGGAACGACCGCGTCGCGAAGACGTGGACACCGCCGCCTGGCAGCCGGAACTGGTCACCGACGCCAACGGCAAGACACGTTTCACCTTCAAGATGCCGGACTCGCTGACCCGCTGGCGTGTCACCGCTCGGGCCATTGCCGATGACGGGCAGGTCGGGCAGAGGAAGCAGTTTGTCCGTTCGGACAAGCCGCTGTACCTGAAGTGGAGCGGCCCGACCAAGTTCCGCAGCGGTGACAAACCCGCGCTTGGGGTGTTCGCCTTCAATCAGGCCGAAGCACCGGTGAAGGCTGAATTGGTGATTCATTTCGACGGCGCCGACAAGCGTGTGCCGGTGACCCTGAACAAGGGCATCAATTACATCGCTTTGCCGGAGTTCCCCTTGACCACTGGCGAGTGGACCGCCGAGCTGGTGCAGGATGGCAAAACCGCTGACGCATTGGCCGTGCGCCTGACCGCTACCGGCGACGCGTGGCAGGTCACGCAGAGCCAGAGCTTGTACGTAGCCAGCGACAATACACCGCTGACGCTGCCGGCTGATGCGACGGATATTCGCTTGCGGCTGGATGACAGTCCCCAGGCGCTGTTCCGTTCCGCGCTGGACGACTTGTTGCGCTATCCCTATGGCGGCGTCGAGCAGACCGCCAGCCGATTGTTGCCGCTGAGCATCGCCTACCCGACGCTGGCCTCAACCCCGCAAATTCGCGACCGCTTGCGCCTGATCATGCAGAACAGTCGCTTGCGCCTGGTGCAAATGGCCGGGCCAGCCGCGAGCTTCACCTGGTGGGGCATGGACGGCGAGCCGGACGCGTTCCTCACCGCCTATGCGTATTACGCCGACTGGCACGCCAGCAAGGTGCTGGACCTGAGCCTGCCGCCAGAGCATTGGCAGCGGGTGCTGGAGGTGTATGCGAAGCAGGCCAAAAACACGCCCTTGTTGCAGCGCGCGCTGATCCTGTCGTTCGCCAAGCAGATGCAATTGCCGGTGAACACCTTGCTCAGCGGCTTGATGGCGGACTTGGCGAAAGCAGGCGAGGGCAACGCGGCGAATGTGATGGACGATAGTGAGGACAGCCTTGTCATGAGTGAGCCGGACTCGGCGCTCGGCCTGGCTGCCGCTCGTGTGCTGACCGCATCACTTGCGCACCAGTCCAAGGTGGCGCTGCCGGACGTATTCGATCATCAACTGGCGGCTGCGCAACAGCGTCTGGCGGTCAGCTCGCAGCCGTTCGTCGAAGCGCTGAATCTGTCGCTCCAGGCCTTCGATCCGGCCCGCGCTCAAGCCTTGTTGCAACGTTTGCTGCCACAACAATCGACGCTGGAGCGCGCCCTGGCGCTGACCTGGTTGCAACGCAGCATCGAACAAACTTCGCCTCCCGTCGCAGTGGAGCCGGGTGAAGGTTGGAAGAAACAGCACGGTGATTCCGGTGAGACTTATTGGACCTGGCAGGGCTCGCCGTCGGTACCGGCTGCCTTGTCCTTGACCGACATGCAGGCGCGACCATTGCGTGCTGCGTTGAGCTTCCAGACCCGGCAAGCAGCGACTGATCCGCTGCCGGTGACCATCACGCGTCGCCTGTCCCGTCTGGTGCCGGGTGACGAAGCCTTCACCTTCAAACTTGAAGCGGTTGGCACCCATTCCTTGTCCAGCGGCGACCTGTATCTGGACGAAGTGATCGTCACCAGCAGCGCTGCAAAACCGCTGCGTTACGGCATGCTCGAGGTGCCACTCCCGCCGGGGGCGGATGTCGAGCGCACGACCTGGGGCATCAAGTTGATGGGCCAGGCGGGCACCGAGCCGACAGCCCTGGAGAAGGCGCGTTTCGAGCCCGGTCAGATGGCTTATGCGGTTCCGGTAGACAGCTTGAGCGGTGAGGTACGCCTGCGTCATCTGGTGCGTTTCTCGCAGAAGGGTCAGTTCAACTTGCCACCGGTGCGCTTCACGCAGGTCTATGCGCCGCAACATCAGGCGCAGGAAAAGAAACCGGCCCTCGGTCAGGTCACGGTCCGTTGACATGACCCGTGTTGTGGTCTGGTTGCTGCTGTGTTTGATTCCTGCGCTGGCGACAGCGCAGGACGAACCGCTGCGGCTTGGCTTCAAGGGAGAGCTGATTTCCTTGAACCGAACTCAGGTGATTTCACGCGAGCCCTTGCCTGCTGACTTGCAGGCGCCCTTGGGCAGCTTGTGGAAATTGTTTGTGTACGGTTGGCTGGTGGATACCGGTGCGCGTGAACCCGCGTATGAGTGCCGTGGGCAATCGGAAGACGAGGTGTATTGCTGCACTGCCGGCGGCAAGATCGAGCGTGATCTGGCCTTGGTGAAATCGTGTGGCTTGTATTTTGAGCCGACACGTCTGGGCATCGCTGCCACTGACTGGCGCACGTATTGGCAAGCGCGACAGGCACCGGCGTGGTTGCTGGATTTGGCGTCGTTAAAGCCCGCCACGCGCGTGTCCGTCGCTGAATTGCTCAAAGTGTTGGCTGCGATGCCGGCCCAGGATCAAGCGCGCCGGGTGCTTCTCGATGTGGCGCTCAGCGCTGCCGACGGCAATGTGGTTGGCGAACTCGGTAGCCGCTTGCGGGTGAAAACCTGGAGCTGGTTGGGAGATCAGGATCCGTCCTCACGTCAGGGCGGCTTCGCCGGCTGGACGGCGGATGGCACACCGATCTGGGCCGGTGGGCGTGGGACCAGTCAGATGGTGCTGCGTCATTACGCTGAAGCCCTGGCCTTGGTGTTGCCAACGGATTGGCCAGCGGACGCGGGACGCTGCGTCGAAGTCGGACTGTTTTCTCGCTATCCGATCGAGCAAGTGCTGGCGGGGGATCGTGTCATTGCTTCGGGACCATTGCAGGGCGACTACCGCGTCAAATTCAGCAACGGCAACCAACTCGAGATCCACAGCGATGGCGAACTCTTCTTGCTCAAGGACCAACTGGTTGCTCGTCTGGACCGTGAAGAATACGTCGCGCGCGTCCTCCAGCGCGAAGCCAAACCCGACCCTGCCGAAGCCGCCAAAGCCCTGGCCATAGCGATCCGCACTTACCTGTTGCAAAACGCCACGCGCAACGGCGACTGTCTGAGCATTGACGACAGCAGCAGCCGTCAACGTGTTGCCCCACGTCCGGCCACCGTCGAGTCACGCAAGATTGCCGCCTGGACCAGCGACCTCGTGCTGGCCGGCAGCACGGTCACCTACCACGCCGATCAGTCCGGCCCGGACAAACTCTCCTGGCAGCAAGCCGTCGAACAAGCCAACGCAGGCCTACGCTACGACGCCATCCTGCTGCACGCTTACCCGCGCGCCAGCCTCAGTCGCTGGGACAACCCAGTCGCTTCCTGCGAAGCGCTACCTGCCGCGCAAACGTGGCTGCAAACCCAGCGTCGCGGTTGGCGTGCGCGCCTGGAAAGCGAGGTCGGCTACAACGAAGTCAGTACCTTCGCAGTTTGCCGCTTGAGCTTCGGCCGCCCTTATGTCGACCGCGAACGCCGACGTATCTACGTGCGGGGCGTGCTATCGCTGCAAGATCGCCTCGACCTGACCCACGAATACCTGCACCTGGCCTTCGAAGCACATCCCAACGGCCAGGACGAGACCTACGTCGAAGGGCTCGCCCGCCACCTCTTGCTGGAATAGGCCATGAAATTCGGTTATCGACAGGTCCTCCTGTTCCTTTGTTCTTTTTGCGCGTTGCAAACGAGTTTTGCGGCCAATAGCGGCGTCAATCTCGATACCCCGGTTGGTGGCTGGCACAGCGGTGCGGATGAAGGTGACGGTGAAAACTTCCAGCAGACCGTCAATTATCCCGCTGCGTCGGTCAACACCCCGGTGGGCCAGGCCAATACCGCGCGTATCAGTGGCCAGATCAAATCCAAGCCCAAGTCTACGGAGCCTGGCCGATTGATCGTCAATGGCGTGAGCATGCCCCTGAGAATCGACGATGCGGGCGGCTTCGATCGCCCGTACACATTTCCCAATGGCAGCAATAGCGTCGAAGTACGAAGTGCGGATGGGCGACAGCGGCGTCGCACCCAGTTCCTCAATTCTGGTAGTGGCGCAACACGGGCCAAATTGCGGGTCTTGTTGTCATGGGACAGCGACAACACCGATCTGGACCTGCATCTGATTACGCCGGATGGCGCACACATTTGGTACGGGGATCGCGTTGCGCCCAATGGCGCTGCGCTGGATGTGGACGTGACGACGGGGTACGGACCGGAGATCTTTGCGATGCCGGTACCCATCAAGGGGCAGTATCTGGTGTATGTGAATTATTTTGGTGGCGGGCGCGGCAGTGATGAGGAAGGGCAGGACGATGCGGTTCAGCCCTTGACGACCGCGCAGGTGACGCTGATCACCGAGGAGGGAACGCCAAGCGAGAAGATGGAGACGTTCCTGGTGCCGATGCGGGCCGTGGGGGAGTTGACCTTGGTGAAGTCGTTCAGTTATCCATGAATGAGTTGGGAGAAATTCATGAAACAGACCTGGTCCAAGCACATTCGCTTCGGCCACAAGCCACGGAGTCGAAGCAGGAGCAAGCGCATCGCCTTGGCCATGCTCAAGATCATCGCAATCGGCGGCCTCACCTGGTTCAGCGGGGCCGCTCACAGCCAGATCCCCAGCTCAAGCAAGCAGGGCAGCAGCCAGCGGAGTGAGGCCACAGGCGGACTGAGCGAACCCTCGGCTTCCGACAGCGGCGCGAAATCACTCCCCGCCCTGCACGTGGTTCTCGCTTGGGAGTCGCTGCTGAGTGGAGAGAATTGGGAACGCAAAAACTACCGAGCCAAGCTGGACGCTTGCCGGGAATCGGGCTGGCCTATCCGAGCGCTATCCTCGGACGAGGAGGCCAAACTCGGGACCGGTGAAGTAGAGATCTTGATCGATGCGCGGCGTCAGGTCGCGCAGCAGATCACGTGGACGCTTGGCGCCGATGGCGATGAAGGAAAAACCGCTTGCCTCATCAAACTCGATAAGCACACGGACCACAGTGAAGTTGAAGACAATACCGGCATGTATAAAGCGATCGACAGCGACTCGCGCACGCAAGAGCGTCAGAACATGGAGTCCATTGGCTGGAAGCTCATGGGCGAGGCGCAAGTCAAAGGTCAGTCCTGCACGCGCTGGCAGAACGACCGACAAAGCGTCTGCATGTGGTCAGGCGGCATGAAGTGGGGCTTTGCGGAATCGCCTGGTGACGCAGCTGGCTGCGCGGTGGACGGCGCAGGGGTCTACCT
>Ga0265798_10011022_pt1 | contig 11060 bp, 1 predicted proteins | sample P3T30metagenome_FD_192430 | JGI IMG/M metagenome (GOLD analysis project Ga0265798, IMG submission 192430) | Plant litter microbial communities from East Loma Ridge, Irvine, California - P3 T30 | ecosystem: Environmental > Terrestrial > Plant litter > Unclassified | place: USA: California... | reverse complement strand
CAGGAGTATAAAGATGTTTCGGTTTGGTATGGGGTTTCGGGTTACGTGGTGGCTACGGCTACAGGATTGCTGCGCATATATAACGACAGGCACTGGTTTACTGATGTGGCCGTAGGGGCAGGTATAGGCATCCTAAGTACTAAAGTTGCCTACTGGATTTATCCGTTTATTCAAAGGCAATTATTTGGCGAAAATGATAAAGAACGTAAGGTATCTGCAATGGCATTACCGTTTTATAACGGCCAGCAGGTAGGGTTAAACCTTGCAATAAAGTTTTAAATTATGTATGCATATAATGCACAAGCCCCCGCAATGCGGGGGCTTGTTAGTTTAAGTGGTTCAAAGAGTGTTTAGTCCTGTCGGTTAATGTATACCCATCCGGTTTTACTACCGCCATTGGTATCAATCACGTAGTAATAAGTTCCGGTAGGCAGTTCTTCGTCATTGTCTGTTTGTCCGTACCATTCGTTTTTATAAGCATTCCTGCTGTATACTTCTTTACCATGCCTGTTAAAGATACTTAATTTTGAGGCATTTATTCCACTAATGTCAAAATTATCGTTCATACCATCACTGTTAGGCGAAATACCTTTTGGAATATCGCAAAACGCATTTTCTACAGTAAAGGCAATAGTACCTTCGCAGCCATCCGGTGTGGTAACTGTAGCTGTAAACTGTAACGGATAATCTTCACGGTTTATAGTATTGTCAGCCACATATTGCGATACGTTAAATGTGCGGTTGTTGCCCACAACATTTCCGTTTGTATCTGTCCACTTAATTGTAAGGTCATTTATATCGAAATTATTATTAGCTAACATAACTTCCAGCATATAGCTTGTTGAACCTAATGTAATCGATTTACAGCCTTCGGTACTTGTAAGCAATATTTCGCCGCTTGCAGGGCTAATTGTAGCTGTTACCGGGGCAGATGTACAGCCACCATCATTTCTAACGGTTACGCTGTATATACCCGGTGCTAGTCCGGGAAAGCTATTTGCGGTTTGATAATTTGTACCGTCTATGCTAAATGTGTTTCCTGAGGTGCCAGCAAATCCTCCTACAACTATAGTCCCACCTGCAACACTACATGTAGGCTGTATTATGCTCACCGTTGGTGTAGCCGGTGTGCCCGGAGCCGAATTTAATGTTATAGTTTGGGTTACAGATGTACACCCGTTACCGCTTACAGTTACAGTATAAGTATTTGGGGCAAGGCTTATAAATACCGGGTTGGTTTGGTAAGTAAGTCCGCCATCTATACTATAAGTATAATTAGTACCCAGTGGGGATGTAACCTCGATAACACCAAAATTGTTATCGCAGTTGGGTTGGGTTACTGTAGTTGTTGCTACAGCAGGAGCAGGGGAGTTGTTTATAGTTATTGGTGTTGTAACCGATGTACAACCTCCCTGGCCCATAACAGTTAACAGATAGTTACCACCTGCAAGATTGGTAAACATAGTACCTGCCTGGTAGTTTATGCCATCAATACTAAAAGTATATGCCGTGCCAAGCGGTGCTATAACAGTTATACTGCCGCCTGTTGTACAGTCGGGCTGAGTGAAATTATAAGTGGCCACATCTGGAGTAACGGGTGCAACAATACTTATTAAAGCGGATTCTGACGTACAGCCGGCTGCATTTTGTACCATTACCGTATAAGTTCCAATTGCAACATCGGCAAAAGTTGTCCCTGACTGATAGGTAACTCCACCATCAATACTGTACGTTAGTCCGGTTCCAATAGGTGATGTAATAGTTATTGTTCCTGTAACCGCGCCGTTACATACAGGCTGGGTTAGGTTAACAACAGCTTCAGCAGGAGCATCCGGCACCGGGTTTAAGGTAATGATACCTGTTTGCGCTGTACAGCCATCGGCATTCATAACAGTAATTGTGTAAGCGCCCGGATCAAGATCCGCGAACAACAAACCGGTTTGGAATGTTGTACCGTCAATGCTATATGTTAATCCCGGTTGCGATGATGCCGTTAGCGTTATGCTACCTTTTGTAGTACAGGTAGCATTTGCTACTGTATAAGTTGGTACAGCAGGCGCTACAGGTGCGGCATTAATGGTAACCGGCAAAGTTTCAGAAATACATCCTGCAACATTTTGAGTCGTTACCGTGTAATTGCCTTCTGTAAGGTTTGCAAAAGTTGGGTTAGTTTGAAAGTTCGTCCCATCTATACTATAAGTGAAACCGTTACCTATTGGTGCTGTTACAACAATTTTAGCTACGGTACTGGTACAGGTAGGCTGTGTAACGTCTACAGTTGCTATAGCAGGAGCTATTGGCGCTGCGTTTATTGTTACCGGCACCGATTGGCTTGTACATCCACCTGTACCCTGAACAGTAATGTTATACTGACCCGGAGCAAGATTGGCAAACGTGGTTCCATTTTGGAAATTAATTCCGTCAATGCTATAGGTTAACCCTGCACCTGTAGGCGCGGTAATGGTTATGGTTCCTGTTGTTACAGTACAAGTTGGCTGTGCAACTGTAGTAGTTGCAACAGCCGGAGCTGTTGGTGCTGCGTTTATCGTTACAGGTACCGATTGCGATGTACATCCACCTGTACCCTGAACGGTAACAGTGTACTGACCGGGAGCGAGATTGGCAAACGTGCTTCCGTTTTGGAAATTAATACCATCAATACTATAGGCTAAACCTAAAGGCGCGGTAATGGTTATGGTTCCGGTTGATACAGTACAAGTTGGCTGTGCAACTGTAGTTGTCGCAATAGCCGGAGCTATTGGTGCTGCGTTTATTGTTACCGGTACCGATTGCGATGTACATCCACCTGTACCCTGAACAGTAATGTTATACTGACCCGGAGCAAGATTGGCAAACGTAGTTCCGTTTTGGAAATTAATACCGTCAATACTATAGGCTAATCCTAACGGTGCGGTAATGGTTATCGTTCCTGTTGATAAAATACAAGTTGGCTGTGCAACTGTAGTAGTTGCAACAGAAGGAGCTATTGGTGCGGCATTTATTGTTACCGGTACCGATTGCGATGTGCATCCACCTGTACCCTGAACGGTAACATTATACTGACCCGGAGCAAGGTTAGTAAAAGTAGTTCCGTTTTGGAAATTAATTCCATCAATGCTGTAGGCTAAACCTAAAGGCGAGGTAATGGTTATCGTGCCAGTTGATACAGTACAAGTTGGCTGTGTAACTGTTGTTGTTGCAACAGCCGGAGCTATTGGCGCTGCGTTTATTGTTACAGGTACCGATTGCGATGTACATCCATCCGTTCCCTGAACAGTAACAGTATATTGACCGGGAGCAAGGTTTGTAAATGTAGTTCCGTTTTGGAAATTAACCCCGTCGATGCTATAGGCTAAACCTAAAGGCGAGGTAATGGTTATCGTGCCAGTTGATACAGTACAAGTTGGCTGTGTAACTGTAGTTGTCGCAACAGAAGGAGCTATTGGTGCGGCATTTATTGTTACCGGTACCGATTGCGATGTACATCCGCTTGTGCCTTGCACGGTAACGTTGTATTGACCCGGAGCAAGATTAGCAAAAGTGGTTCCGTTTTGGAAGTTTACTCCGTCAATACTATAGGCTAATCCTAACGGTGCGGTAATGGTTACGGTTCCTGTTGTTACAGTACAAGTCGGTTGAGTAATTGTAGTAGTTGCAATAGCAGGAGCTATTGGTGCTACATTAATTGTTACAGGTGCCGATTGCGATGTGCATCCACCCGTACCCTGAACGGTAACAGTATATTGACCGGGAGCAAGATTAGCAAAAGTAGTTCCGTTCTGGAAATTAATACCATCAATACTATAGGCTAAACCTAAAGGCGCGGTAATTGTTATGGTTCCGGTTACTACAGTACAAGTTGGCTGTGCAACTGTTGTTGTTGCAACAGCCGGAGCTATTGGCGCTGCGTTTATTGTTACCGGTACTGATTGCGATGTACATCCGCTTGTGCCTTGCACGGTAACGTTGTATTGACCCGGAGCAAGGTTTGTAAATGTAGTTCCGTTTTGGAAGTTAATTCCATCAATACTATAGGCTAAGCCTAAAGGCGCGGTAATTGTTATTGTTCCTGTTGATAAAATACAAGTTGGCTGTGTAACTGTTGTTATCGCAACAGAAGGAGCAATTGGAGCTGCATTTATTGTTACAGGTACCGATTGCGATGTGCATCCACCCGTACCCTGAACAGTAACATTATACTGACCCGGAGCAAGGTTAGCAAACGTAGTTCCGTTTTGGAAATTAATTCCATCAATGCTGTAGGCTAAACCTAAAGGCGAGGTAATGGTTATCGTGCCAGTTGATACAGTACAAGTTGGCTGTGTAACTGTTGTTGTTGCAACAGCCGGAGCTATTGGTGCTGCGTTTATTGTTACCGGTACCGATTGCGATGTACATCCTCCTGTACCCTGAACGGTAACAGTATATTGACCGGGAGCGAGATTGGCAAACGTAGTTCCGTTTTGGAAATTAATTCCATCAATGCTGTAGGCTAAACCTAAAGGCGCGGTAATTGTTATGGTTCCGGTTACTACAGTACAAGTCGGCTGTGCAACTATTGTTATCGCAATAGCAGGAGCAATTGGCGCTGCGTTTATTGTTACCGGCACCGATTGGCTTGTGCATCCACCTGTACCCTGAACAGTAACATTATACTGACCCGGAGCAAGGTTAGTAAAAGTAGTTCCGTTTTGGAAATTAATTCCGTCGATGCTATACGTTAACCCTGCTGCTGTTGGGGCAGTAATGGTTATGGTTCCGGTTGATATAGTACAAGTTGGCTGCGCAACTGTAGTAGTTGCAACAGCCGGAGCAATTGGTGCTGTGTTTATTGTTACAGGTACCGATTGCGATGTGCATCCTCCTGTACCCTGAACAGTAATGTTATACTGACCCGGAGCAAGGTTAGCGAATGTAGTTCCATTTTGGAAATTAACCCCATCGATGCTGTAGGTTAATCCTGGACCTGTTGGAGCGGTAATAGTTATTGTTCCGGTTGTTACAGTACAAGTTGGCTGTGCAACTGTAGTTGTCGCGACAGCAGGAGCTATTGGTGCTGTATTTATTGTTACAGGCACCGATTGCGATGTGCATCCACCTGTGCCCTGAACAGTAACAGTATATTGGCCTGTAGCAAGGTTAGCAAACGTGGTTCCATTTTGGAAGTTAATTCCATCAATACTGTAGGCTAACCCTAAAGGCGAGGTAATTGTTATCGTTCCGGTTGTTACAGTACAAGTTGGTTGTATAACTGTTGTTGTTGCAACAGCCGGAGCTATTGGTGCTGCGTTTATTGTTACCGGCACCGATTGCGATGTACATCCGCCTGTACCCTGAACATTAACGTTATACTGACCCGGAGAAAGATTTGCGAATGTAGTTCCATTTTGGAAATTAATTCCGTCGATGCTATAGGTTAGTCCTGCGCCTATTGGAGCAGTAATAGTTATTGTTCCTGTTAGGGTATCGCAATCCGGTTGAGCAACTACAGTTGTAGCTGCCACAGGGGGGGTGGGAGCTTGGTTAATGGTTACCGTAGATGATATCGAAACGCATCCTAAAGCTGTTGATACCGTTACAGTATACGTGCCTGGTGCGAGGTTATTGAAAGTAGTACCACTTTGAAAGTTAATACCGTCTATGCTGTAGGTTAATCCTAAATCTATGGGAGAATTTACGATAATACTCCCTGTTGTTACGCCATTGCAATCGGGTTGGGTTACGGTAACGTTTGCTACAGCAGGTAGTTGTGGAGCAGTGTTTATAGTAAATGGCATGGCTGTTGTGCAACCTGCCGATGTTTTTACCGTAAGCAAATAACTACCCGGGGTTAAGTTGCTGAATAACGCAAGCGACTGAAAATCGGTGCCATTGATACTGTAGGATAAGTTATCGCCTACAAGCGGCATAATGATTAGGCTGCCTGTTGGTATAAGGCAGTTGGGTTGTGTGGGCAGCATCACTACAACAGGTAAAGACGATACCGTAAGTTGCGTAGCGTTACTCACCAAAATACATGTAGCTGAGGTCGACTCGCAATAAAATTGCGCTCCATTATAGGTTGCCGGAGTATTAGTTAAGCTAAGTGTTGGAGTATTTGTGCCAGAAAAAATAGCATCATCGAATAGTGATACCCATGTGCCCGGCGTAATTAACATTTTCCATTGGTAGGTAAGACCTGCACCGCTGTTAGATGACGCGGTATATTGGGCGTCTGAACCTTCGCAAATGGCCTGGCTTAGTGGCTGAGCAGAAAAGTCATTACCGGGAAGGGCAGGGCAAGTGGAGCTAAACACCGTAAAAGGGATAGGTGTTGTTGCAGTACAGTCGCTCATGACAACGCTTATAGCTCCCGATGTTGCATTTTGGGGCACCACAGCCTTTATCTGGGTGTTAGAAACTACAGTAAAGCCTGATGAAGTAAATCCGTTAAATAAAATGGCGCTTACACCACTGCCATTTTGAAAACCTGTACCGCTTATTGTTACCACTGTACTTGCGGGACCTGAAGTAGGTGCAAATGCAGTTATGCCAGTAGTGGCACAAGGCTGTGCATAACTAAGGCAGCTAATTAGCAATGTAAATAATAACGCAGTAATTTTAGTAGTAATTTTTCTTTCCATATAGCTGATTGATGATTTACAGCAAAGGTATGCTTACCTATAAAATATTGTGCTGGGTTTAAGGCTGTTTTATTAAATCTTTAACAAAAAATTATGATGTAAACGTTACGTCATTATTGAATTATTAAATATTTATATAGTTATTAAATAATATGCAAAAAGCCGGCCCCGCATTGCGGGGCCGGCCTGTTATAAAAGCAAGATTATTTTTTAGTTATCCTGCCTGTTTATGTATATCCAACCGGTTATGCTTTCGCCGGTGCGTTCTATAACATAGTAATACGTACCTGTAGGTAATTCGTCGCCACTATTAGTTTGGCCAAACCACTCAGATTCGTAATTAGATTTAACATAAACCTCTTTACCGTAACGGTTAAAGATGCTTAGTTTTTTAACACCAAGCGAAGTAAGGTCGAAACTATCGTTTTTACCATCATTGTTAGGCGATATACCTTTCTGTATTGTACAGGCAATACTTTTTACTTCAACTGGTACAGCACTATCACAGCCTCCGTTATTAATTGTTAGTACAAATGTAACGGGGAACGTCTCGGTAGCTGTAGTAGCATTAATGTATTGCGTTGCGTTAAATTCAGGGCTGTCTGTGCCTACAGGAGTACCTTCTAAAGTGGTCCACTGGTAGGTTACAGTGCTGTCATCAAACGTTTCATCGTCAAATACAACCGATAGTACATAGCTGTTATCAATACAGTTACCTTCAATAGTAAACGGAATTTCGTTACCAACACTAAAGGTGTCGCTAAAGGTTCCGCCCGCATTACATGCCGAAGGATTTGCAGCAATAGTATATGTTACCGTATGTATTCCCGGTGTACTTAGCGCAAGGTTAACTTCGCCTGTTGCTGCGTTTATAACAAGGCCCGGTGTGCCTGTAAATGTACCACCGGTTGTAAAGCTTGGAGCAGTAGCCGGTAAAGCTATTGTGCCGGAGCAGTACAGGTCATTAAAATCAAACTCAGTAACAAGTACAGCGGTAGCTGTAATTGTAATGTTTACAGTTGTTGAAGATGCTACGATACAATTTGCAGGATCAGCAACAATACCATAAGTTATTGCATACGTACCCGGAGTACTTGCAACAAGGTCTATAGTACCTGTAGTGGTATCTAACACAAGGCCTGTTGAAGGCGCTATTGTATAAGTACCTCCCTGGGTAAAGGCAGGATCATAAGCAATTACCGGGTTTGCATCGGCGCTACAAACACTTGCAGGCAATGTAAATGCCGTAACCGGTGTAATAGTAGGGTTAACAGTAACCGCGATAGCTGTCCTTTCGCTCTCGCAGCCTAAAGCCGTTTGCTGGCTCACATAGTAAACCGTAGTTCCTGTAGCTGTAGTTATAGGGGTAGGAGCACCAGCAAGTTCAGTACCACCATTAGCAACAGTATACCATTTTAGTGTATTGCCCATATCAGCAGTTGCAGTAAGCGGTGTAGCAACTGCATCCTGGCAGTACGTAACATCTGTAGCAACCGGTGCAGTTGGCAATTCGTTAACCGTAACAACAATTGGCTGCCTTGGGCTTTCGCAGTTTACCTGCGTTTGGCTTACATAGAAGGTATACACACCTGCAACAGATGTATCCGGTGTTGGAGCACCTGCAAGTGGCGTGCCACCCGTAGCAGCTGTATACCAGTTAACAGTGTTGCCCGGTAAGATTGTTGCTGTAAGTGGTGTGGCTACATCGCCTTCACAATATGCAATATCCTGTACAACCGGAGCAGCAATTCCACCACCCGTATAAGTAATGGTAATGTCGGCACTACAAAACTCAGTAGTCCATGTATAGTTATAGTCGCCCGAAACCGTAAATCCTGAAATAGTAGTTGTATTACTATTAGCATCGGCAAATGTAGTAATGGATGGGTTATCGGCATCCGCAGACCATACACCGGCGCCCGAAGCCTCAACCTCTGCAATGTTATCATCACAATCAACATCTTCCTGGAATGCTATTACGCCGTTGTTCGCGGTAAAGCTGATAGCATCTAAGAAGTTACCAACCGTTGGGTTACCGTTACCCGCAGATACTGCTTGGAATATAAATCGTGTTACAGGCTGATCTGCCGGTACTGTGTAAGTACCTGTGTTAACAACCCAAGCCGTGTTTGTTGCAGATGCCGGAGGGCCAACATTTACAAACGGACCTTGTGGAGGGCCTGCCTGTAGCTGAACAACATCGGTAGCCGGCTGGCTTGTGATAGTACGGGCACGGTGTGCAAAGCTGTAGCTAAACACAGTTCCTTGGGCAGGAGTATTGTAATCCTGGTAAACACCCGATACCTGGTTAGCGTTAAGCTCTATAAACTGCTCACCTTCGTAAGCAGGGATGTTTTCAAAGTTAGGATCCGGCCATACCTCAATCATATGGTCGGTTGCTGTTGTCCTCCAGCCCGGTATAGTATAGTCGCTGATAAGCGGGGGATAAGGCCCGGAGATATCCGGTAGCTCAAATCCTGCATTTACAGTAACAATTTGACATTGTGATGCGTTTGGACCACCGTTTAATTGTGGTGTATTAACACACAAGTTAAACCCTGTGGTAAGGCTTGGAGAAGCCTGTGCAATTGTAACCCTTACCGTATAAACGTTACCGGGAGTTAAGCCCGTGGCATTTATAACATTATTTAGGCTGCAATAAATTGGGTCGCCAAGTGCAGTACAAACCGTACCATCATAAACAGAAAGTACAATTGGCTGGGCCGTACCTGTAAAGTTAGACAGCGCAATGCTGTGGTACTGCTCTGTAGCAGTAAACTGGTACCAAACATCGGCGCCGTTTACTGTGTTAGCACAAAGCGTTCCTGTTGTAGATGCCGTAGCACCTGTAAATAGCACTTGTGTTGTAACAGCACAAGCATCGGTAGGGTTTACAGTTAAGGTGGTAGCGCCTGTACACTCGTTATTACCAATCGCTGTAGTAAATGACACAGGACCCGACCAGAAACTTTTATCTGTATCAGAACACACTGCCCTTACATAATACTGGTACGTTGTAGATGAATTTACATCAATATCAAACGGATGCGTATCGGCAGATATACCAACAGTTGCAGCAGTAGGAGCAGGCTGGCCTGTTGGTACAGCATATACTTCCCACTCAGTTTCAGTACCTGTAGGTACCCAGTTTAATGTAGCAACTACATCTGTAGCCGAAGCCGTTAACGTAATAGGCTGCGGACAAGTAACTAACGAAATGTTGATGTTATCTACCGCTCCGGGAGGAGGAGATCCACCACTTGTATCGTTTCGCCATTCAAATATAAACCTTCTTGCTGTGCCATCATAAGCACTAACGGTAAAGGTATTAGAATAAGTTGTCCAGTTATCGTTTCCTACAAAGTTACCACCTATCTGGAAACGGTCTGCCGAGGCTGTTATCATCTGGCCCTGTGTAGGTACAAATGATGTTGGTACATTCCATACCCTTATAAAATCCCAACCTGTTTCGCCAAGGTTCTTCCAGTCAAAACTTAGATTAACCTCAACGGCATCGGCAGGAATGGTTATATCCCTGTAAGCGTGTACTACTGAGTTTACATCGTTTGTATAATCATTAGTAACGCCACCATTGTTAGAAATATATAAAGAGTGTGTAGGGCTGTTAGCTGTAGCGGTACCCACTACCCACTGGTTAGGCTGTGTACCGTTAGCAATAGTCCAACCGGTACCGTTATCTTCCCAATCTTCTTCAAAATCAAGAGTGGCCGGTATTTGTGTTGTTTGCAGTACTGCAGGGCCAACCCATATACTGGTACCATCGCCGCAGTTGCTCCTTACCCAAAAATAATACGTTGTAGATGGGCTAAGTGTGTTATTTGTGTATGTAACAGCTGCCTGGTTGCCTGTTGGGGTGGTTGCAGTTGTTGGTGCAGTATTGGTTGTAGATAAATAATAATCAAAAGTTGGTGCAGCCGATGTTGGAGACACCCATGTAAACGTTCCTGCATTTTGTGTTGGGTTACTGGCAGCAACGTTTGTTGGAGCCGGGCACGGTACAACCGAAAGGTTGATATTATCAATCGCTGCGGGTGGTTGTGTACCCGTAAAGGTATTGTTCCTCCACTCAAAAACAACCCTCATTATGCTGTTAGAGAACGCCGAACCAAAAATAGTGCTGGTTTGCGTTGTCCAGCTTGTGTTGTTAAAGTAGGTGTTACCAATTTGTATACGGTCGGCTGCGGCAGTAATGCCTTCGCCTGCTGTAGGTACAAATGTAGATGGCACTACCCAAACCCTTACGTTATCGTTGGTTTCCCCGGCATTTTTCCAATCAAAAGAAAGTAAAAGCTGGTCTATAGCAGCTACCTGGATATCCCTGTAAGCATGCACGGTAGAAGCCGCTGAAACGGTATAGGCATTTGTTGTACCATTATCGTTAGATATGTATAACGAATGTGTAGGGCTGTTGCTTGT
>Ga0265798_10011020_pt1 | contig 11061 bp, 13 predicted proteins | sample P3T30metagenome_FD_192430 | JGI IMG/M metagenome (GOLD analysis project Ga0265798, IMG submission 192430) | Plant litter microbial communities from East Loma Ridge, Irvine, California - P3 T30 | ecosystem: Environmental > Terrestrial > Plant litter > Unclassified | place: USA: California... | reverse complement strand
AAATGGGACGCAACAGACACGAGCAATAGACTCAGCGTCTACCTGAGGTACCTTGGGCCAGTAAGACTCCCAGAGCGGGCTGTCAAGCTTGAAATGCACGGTAGATCGATCCTGCGCATCTGCGTGATATTCGCACGTCGCGCCCAAGCCTTGACGGAGAGAATGAACGGCCTTGCGAGTCTCCGAAAGCTCAGTGCACTTGTTCAACGTCTCGAAAGATGCGCAGCTGCCCTTGAGATCGTCATTGGTGCAGATTTCAACGGAACCAGGCGTATGTTCATCATAGGCGGCAGAGTGTGGACCATCGACAGCATCTCGCTTGCCTTCAGTCTCTCCCACGAATTGAACAAATGCGGCCTGCGTTGCTCCATATGGCTCACATCGGATGTGAGTTATAAAGTCGGCTACAAAGGGGTCAAGGATAGGCATCTCTTCGTCGTGGAACGGTGTGCCAGCTATCATGCGTGGCGAAGAGCAGCCGTGTTCGTCAGTGTAATAGGTACACAGGCCGCCTTGGTACTGGATGATCGATCGTGCATGTTTCCAGGTCCGACCTTGAGTAAGGGCTACGCATGTATTCATCGCATTCACGAGATTGTAATTTCCTTGGAAGCGCTCCGCGGTAAAGGCCTTGACGGCGCCTGGTGTACCGAGGATTTCACTCACAGCGCCGAAGGTAGCATCGTCTCGCTTCTCCAGAAATACCTCAGTAAGCTCAGGTGTTTCCATGGCCGCCGAGTCGATGCGTCGACATGTCACACTGGTGATGTAGTCCGAGTACGTAGGCGCAACGAGGTTCAAGACCGTGTCCTTATCATGCTCGCCCTGTTGAATGAGATATCCGATGTCTTCTCCGCAGTACTTTCCGTTGTAGACTGCGTGGTAGGTGCAGATGGCGCCTTTGGCCTGATGGATGGATCGAGCATGACGTTGGATTTCTTTGGGCAGAATGACGCACACGTTGCCCAAAGCATTGAAGTATGTGCAGTCACCGTAGAAGAAGTCTTTGCTGCAGATGGCGATGTCGCCGGGTGAGCTGAGGGTGGTAGCACTGGTTCTGGTTGTCTTCAAAGCATTGGTGCCACCTTGTGAAATTTCATGAATTGATTTCCTAGGTTCAGTCAACCCTATGAACTTATCGTAATTCAAATCCTTCTAGCCACCACTCAACCTCTTTCTTGGAATGAGGTTTGTATGGAGTAGCTTACTTTTCCGGTGCAGCGTCCACTTCCTCGGTCTTGACGACAATGCTCAAGCCTGCCTTCTCGTTGAGTGGAGCCCAGGGGTCAACACGGCAGAGGACCTGGCCGACTTCGTGGCCAAAACCGCCGAGATTGCCGTTGTAGAGTCCAGCGCGGGTGTCGACGACGACAACGGGGTAAAGTTCGGAGCAGTCGGATCGATAGTACTTGCAGATGACGCCTGTCTCTTGATAGACGAGATCGACGGCACGACTGCGGAAGGGGAAGGTACGAAGTCAGCCTCTGTCTCAAACTCAGTGTACACACTCAGACTCACTAATAAGGCCCTGGAAACGTGCGACAGGCGTTGAAAGCCTCGGTGGTCGCACATCCTAGGCTGTTCTGACAGAACATGAGATGTCCGCGGTAGTCTCGCTTGGGCTCGTCGTCGCGCGCGCTGATCTGGGTGTTTGACGGGGGCTGCAACGATTTGCTGCGACGTCCAAACCCAGGACCGTGATCATGGTCAGGCGGCCCGGACTTGTGGCATTTGAACGACTGCATACCGTCTCGTATTGCGCCCTCGAGCGAAGGATAGAGATTTCCCTTGGAAGAGTTCATGATCCAAGTCTGCCCAACATCTCGGCAGCCATTGTTCGAATGATAAGAGCATATAGCGCCATCGTACTGGACGAGTGATGTGATGGTGTTGCCGTCACGATAGAAGCCGTTACACTCGTCTCGCAGTGAGACTTGCCACGTGCACTGCTCTTTGCCGTTGACTTTCCGGCAGTGACTAATAGTGCCTGCCATGTCGTTGCCGCGAGCTTCAAGTCTGACAGAGCGTGCGTCGAGAGGTGCGGCGGTGTCGCTGCGACGTTCAAAACCTCTGGGACCGTGATCATGGTCAGGCGGGCCACCCTTGCGGCATTTGAACGCCTGCATACCGTCTCGCATCCTGGGGTCGTCGAGCCCCATATAAAAGTCTCCCTTGGTAGAGTCCGCCAGCCAATTCTGCCCGACATCCATGCAGCCAAAGTTTGAATAATAACTGCATTGAGCGCCTTCGTACTGGATGAGTGACGTGATAGTGCTGCCGTCACGGAAGAGGGCGATGCAGTCGTCTCGCAATGAGGTTTGCATTGTGCACTGCTCTTTGCCATACAGGATGCGGCAGTGACGGATAGCACCTGGTTCGACCTCGCCGCGAGCTTCGAGTGTGACAGAGTGCGCGTCTAGAGGTGCGGCGGTGCGGGCTTCGAAATCGTCGAGGTCACCGCAGTAAACGGCCTTGATCTTGTGGACATGCTCGGCGTCGACGAGGCCCTTGATCTCCTAGTAAACAATCAGCGTCTGTTCAGATCAAATGCAGGATGGTGAAAGTGAAGATGCTCGATTCCAACAAGAACACCTCCACACAACAAGAAAACACTCACAGTTCCCCGCGCATCCGTAGTAAGCACAACCTTACCACCACAGCGCTCGCTCGCCATAAAGTTGCACACCAAATCAGTCGCCTGATAGGCATGCACATTCATGTAGACCGGGGCATCGAGCAGGACGCAGCGATGAACAGCGTCAATCGCGTAGCCTGCGTCACCTTGGGCGAAGACGGTGAGACCTTGGGGTAAGTGTGTGCGGGCGGGAGTTGGGGACGCGGCGGCTAGGCCGGCGAGACCGAGGAGATGGGCGAGACGCATGGTGGCTGTGGTTGTTAGTGTGGATAGTGATGTTGGTGCAGGGGAGTGGTGGGGGAGGGGAGGAAGTAACAGGTGGGCAGAGGTGTTGATGGACGGGAGTGGAGTACTTGCCTTCGCGCGCTCGAGCGGTCAGTCGATTGATTGAGCAAGAGAGTAGCTGTTATCGAGTAAGGCGCCTGCAGAAGGCAGAATAGTGTCGAGTTTAGAGATGCAGGGAGGTGGAGCAGGAAGAAGAGAAGCGGGATGGGCGAGAGAGTGGGTTATAAGGGTTTACACGCTCAACGCTCGCTCCGTTTGTAAGGTCCGATAGCGGCGGTGAGGGCAGGGCAGATGAGAGACGAACGACGTTAGACTAGACCGAGACTTGGGGCAAAGCATCATTTGTTAACGGTCTGGGAGCGGAGAAGGCCGTAAAGAATGGCCGGCGGTGAGGTAGCGGTACGATGTTGAGACAGGACATGTTCAGGACGAGAAGGAATGACCCAATGGCGCTCACAGATGAGCGGTGCTACTGCGAACAGACGGCGAATGAGCACTTGAGGTAGTGAAGCAAATTCGGATGATGCAGCCGAGCCAGAATACAATCAAGACGAGAAGAGCATACTCACACGCGCTTACAGGTAGGTGAGCAATGCTGTCGCTGACAGGTCACACACAGCAGACGAAGACCACGGTCCAATCGTGTACAATTACTTCATCTTCAACATATCACTATGCTATCTTACGGGTCCAGGTCGTACGGCAGGTAATACTGCCTATACCCAAACCCGTTATCAGTGTTATAAAACCCCAATGCCTCAAACTCTTGCCACACTTGCGGATAGCGTTCCTTGATCCAAGTTTCGACGTGTTGTTGTCGTTCAATGCTAGCGGTCGCGTTGAACCAGTTGCCAAGACTGGGTTGGTATCAGTACACAAAACGACAAACACGAGAAAGGCCAGTACTCACATCTCGAGATCCAGCGGGAAGCCATACTCCTCTTCGACCGCCTCGATGAGCGCTTGTGCTTCGTCGTGTTGGTGGTTTTGGCCAAGTGCACGCATATATGCAAGCCAGACGGTTTTGTCGATCTCAATATCCTGCTCTACCAGGCGATTCCAGATGGCACGCGCATGCGCCCAGCCCTGATGCATTCCTTCGCAGGATCGAAAGGCGATGGCGATGCTGTTGTAGGAGGGGCCCTCCTTTGATTCACAGATATCCCTCCAGAATCGAAGAGCCTTGATGTTTCCTCCCGTCGAAGCATATGCGAGCATGAGGGCGTTGCGCAATCGGGTATCGATGTCGATATTGTAGTCTAGCTTCATTTGATTGTGTGCCAGCTCTAGAGACTCGGCGTCCGCACAACGCGCAAAGCCAGTGAAGGCTGCGACGTAAACCTCCTTGTTGGCAGAGAGATATTCCACAGGGTGATTGCGCATGTGGAAGAAGACGTGACATGCCATGTCTGCCCGTTTCCTGGCGAAAAACTCGTTCATGACTCTGACGCGGTCAGCGCGAGGTGTTTCGCCGAACATGATGCGGAGTTCCTGGTAGGCGTCCCACGCATCTGCTGTGCTGGTCTCGCCATCGAGAATGAATGTCAAAAGGCCCTTTTGAATGACCCTTCGCTGCTCCGGGGAGTAGGAATTAGCATACTGCAGCAGCAAATCCTTCGCATCAAGATCTTCGCCTCGTCGGAAATGCAAGACACATAGCGCTGCGATGGTCTCTGGAGGAAAGATGGCATTTCGCTCACGCAGATCATCGACCATGACCATGAGTTCATCAAAATGGTGCTGCTGATCTTCACACAGCGCCCGGATGAGCTGATTGACGACCGCGACGCTTTCCTCAGCACCGGAAAAGTCGCCTTGAAGGTTGAAGTAAGCTGCTCGTGCGCCATCGTAGTCCTTTACAGAAAGCCGATACTGGATCTGCATCGTATACGTCTTCTCGTTGGGTGTTATGCCACGCTTCTCGCCAAGGGTAATGTACCTCTCAGCTGTGTAAGGGTCTTGCTTGGAGATGGCAAACTCAACTAAAGCATTGATTGTGTCGACGTCTGGGCGCATGTAATCGACGACCGGATCCTTGGCTCGAGCCTCGTCGTTGCGCCGCACCATGACACTCATCATACGGTCGACTTCGTCTACGCCTTTGCCAATAGCAGCAGACCAGACGAAGACGGCATCCCAGACAGACTTGTTGACCATGGAACTCTTCAGCAGAGACGTCACCATCTGCTGACCAAAAGCGATATCCCCTGACAATGCACAGGCTTTCAGCAATGCCGCAGAGGTATGGCCCCGTGGGATGCCAGTTTCTTCATCGGATGTCTTGCCCACAGGATGTGCATACCAGAACTTTGCATTTTCGAGATCCCGCCGTTTAGAGAAGTATACCACCAAGGCATTCTGCATAGCGGCTGTCACTGGGACGGACATGTCTTGCAACATAGTGGTGGTTGCGTGTATTTCGTCCGCGTTGCCTTCTCGAATGACACCCCTGAGTATCAACTCCCAGGCTCCCAAAACAAGCCTCAGTCTCTCACTAGAAGCCTCCGAGTCCCAGGGGAAGGCATTTGCGGCGATATCTCGAGCTTCAGTGACACCGCCAAACCTTGACAGCAGTTTGACCATTTTCAGTTTAGCATTATCCGAGACCATTTGCGACTCTGCAGCTGTAGGCTCCTCGCCTGGTACGGTGCTCAGTTTAGCGGTCTCGGAGAGAATGGCCCTGCCAAAGGCCATGTGCTCGGAGCCACCCGTCTCAGGCACATGCTTTTTGTGGGTCATTTTCCCGTAGATAGCGTCCAGATCCTGTGCACTCAGCCATGGCTGGCCATCCTCCCGGGGATTGTCCAATAGGTATTTGAAAGTGGTGTGGGCGCGTTGAATGTGAAAGTCCTCGAACGGGCCCCTCCTTTTTGCGAAGAGAGTCTTGAGTGAATCGGCGAGGACTTTTGTATCTGGTGGCCGGATGCCAGTTTTCAGGGCATGGTGCAGGTCAGACAAGGGCATGAGGCCCGGCAGCTCCTCGACTGGCTTCGGCTGTCTTCGAGGCTTGAACAAATCGAGAAATGCCCGCCGTTGTATCTGCGGAAATGCCCGTGGAGGGGGTCGAGATGTGGCAAGCGTCCGGGCGACTCGATGGCGGCAGCCGCGGTACAGCAGGGGCTCGTTGGCGATGATGCTGCGGAAGACGAGGCGGGTGAGGTGTGACGGCATCGTGTTGGAGGTGCAATTGGGCCACGATGGGGCAGTGAATCAGGCGCGTGGTATGTCCATGGGATGCTGCAAGAGACAGGAAAGTATATACACGAAGAAGACGGGACGACAGGGCGAAGGCGTGGTGGGTGGCGTGGTGAGGTGGAGGGGAGCTCTTGCTGTCAATCGTTCGCGATATTTCACACTAGCGCGGACATGCCATCTCAATCACCATCCCCCGTCTCCACCACCAGCAGACGACGTCCACGCCCCGCCAAAATGTCGCTCCTACGAATACGCATACCCCTCCGCGCGCCAATCGCCGGCAACAGACAGTGCCTGCGCTGCTTCTCCGCAGGCGCCCATGCCCAGCAGCAGAGTGCGCCGCCCACGCCCTGCCCTCCGCAGCACCCCCGAGCCTTTCGCTGAACAACCGCAGACAACCCTTCCTACCTCCTCGACATCCTCGCCAACAGCCCTGCCGCACGCGCCCCCTCCGCTCCCCAGCGCCCCAGCGGCTCCCTCGCCTCGACCATCGCCAGAGAGGCCCTCGTCGACCGCCCGAACCAGACGCGCGAGTTCGACGAGTCGGACAAGAAGAGCCAGTTCCAGCGCCAGATCTTCCGCCGCTGGCAGCCCGGCGACGTCTACTCGCCCGTCGACCTGTCCGGCTTCGAGCAGAAGAAGTGGAAGAGGGGCCGCAAGAAGCCGCAGAGCGACGCCTTCGACGTGCTGGGCATCAACCCCATCAACGAGTACAAGGTGCGTGGTAAGAGGGCGTATGGCTGGATGAATGGCTAATCTTGGGCAGAATTTCACCATGATGTCGGAATACATGACCGAGACAGGCCGCATAAAGCACTCGAGAGACACGGGGCTGCGGCCGAAGAACCAGCGGAAGATCGCAAAGGCCATACGGAGAGCGATAGGCCTGGGCCTGATGCCCAGTGTGCATAGGCATCCGCTGGTCATCAAGAGGAGTAACCCTATGCGGTTCCTGTAAGAAGGGGGAGACGTTGTATGATACCAGCTTTGTTCCCATATACGATCTTGAGCATGGCCAAGAGCACGTCCAAGTACCAACCTCCTCAGGACACCAAATGCACGTACCGAACGCTGCTTCTCCATACATACAAACATCTCCATCTCTTGTCGCTTACATTACCGTATCGTACTCCAGATCGTATCCACCCACAACGGTCTACGCCGCAGTGCCCAAAATAGACACCATGGCGGCGTGCTTTGTCAAGCTCAGGCCACCCAACCTTCCCTTTGCAGCACCCTTCGAATTCCGACTGTCGAAGACTGTACCACAGCACTTTCCTCTTCAGTATTGGTCTCGCGTTGACTAGTCATGGATCGCGTTGGCGAGCTACTTACATGAACCACAGCGGTGCCAAGTGATTCTAGCGAGTGGATCACACTACACTACCGGTTGGCAGCTACGGTCGAAAAGGGAGGACTGCAAAGCTGTGCTGAGTCGATTCAGGAAGCCTGGTTGCAAATACCTTCACCTACTTGTTGATTCTGATCGAAACTTGGCGGTTTTTTTTCGCGTGTAGCTGGGGCAGAGGGAGTGTATCACTGCGTTGGTCACACAACTTTGGACTCAGAGACTGAAGACTAAAATGATATCCGTTCCGCTTCGGTAAAGACATGCTCGTCTGGGTGTAGTGCGTAAGATAGTAGCACCTCTCACGTTCCTAAACACATGCATGCACCACGCCCTACAACTATTCTTTGAATGAACTTTCCTTCCACAGCACTCCTTACACCCAAGTATCGAAAACTGTAATCCCCCTCCTTCTGCATTCCGTCTAGCCACCATCGTGATCAGAACACGACGTACTTCTCGCATGCGGCACAGTCGAACCATCCGTCTCCACCCTCGCATAATTTCCTCATCGAGCATCGTCTCATCTCGAACATTCCCTTCACAGCAAGTTTGCTGCAGCACCATTGAATATTGCGACACACCACTTCCCTTTTTCGCTCTGGCTTCGTCGTATGTAAGTCATGGCGCTATCAAATTCGTGTCCCTATTTTCCAGGTCAAAGCAAGCAGCCTCGCATCTCCATTCACCCCGTCCACCATCCATCCATCCATGCGAACATACCCCATCCAGCCCTGCCATCGAACACAGTCGTTAAGCATTTCCCCAACACGTACAAACGTCAACGCATACCGGCTCCGAGCATTGCCCTATTCGGGAAAGAAGCAATTTCCTTTCTCGGACTAGGCAGGATGCACGACCGCGGCGTACTTGGGTAAGTTTGATAAGGGACTTGGATGGAGGGAAGTTGGGGACATGGTGATGCTGCTTTGGGGAAATGGTCGGAGGGACTGGGTTTCAGTGAAGGAATGGATGGATGGAAGATGTGGGGGTAGGTTTCATTTGTTTTGTGGGTTAAGGTGTTGACTGCTGATGCTGATCTGCCGCGCTGCGTTGGGAAGAGTACAGCGAGTAGCATGTGACTTGATCCGCCGACGTTGCTGAATATAAGGTGGGGTTGCAAGTTGTGTCTGTTATCGTGGCTGGGCGCTCAATTCATGTCCAGTGTGTGCTCCCGCAGCCTGCATTGCTCCTCTCTGCAGGTGGTCTGTCAGCTATATTTAGACACTCCTGCCGTACATCAAGAAAGGTATAGTAACATCTGCAGCGTCGATTGCCGGTGCGACATGCGTGGATGAAGACATTAGACATGCTGAGAAGTAGAATATATTGGGTAGAACGCTATGCTGGTTGAACAGAAAAACCGCCCATACAATATGTTTGTAAGAGTAGAGGCCTAAGCCATGAAGAAAGAAAGAACTGGTAATGTACAAAAACGAAAAGAAAGGTATTCATATACAGGCGCGGAGTGCGCTACGTCCTAGTCATCCAGGAACGTCTCGGAGAAATTGATCAGAGATGTAAACGATTCAGGATCCTCTTGCACACCCATCATATTGCGTGCGGACCGATCAGCGAGCCAGGAGACAGGCACCAAAGCCATTTGACCTTTCTCGTTCTTTACGAGTCGAGTCTTCTCGCGCTTCGCAAGCGCCGGTGGCATGGTCCTGGTGAATTCGGGCGCCGCGATGCCGTCGCAGCGCTTGTTGCGGTGCTCGAGAATGTCGACGTCGATGGTGCGCTGTGCGATGACATGGTAGATATGGACTTTCTTCGTCTGGCCGTATCGGCGACTGCGAGCGATTGCTTGCGCCATGGCGGAGTCGAACTCGTACTGGGTCTTAGACAGTAATGGAGAAACGAAGATGATGTGGTTGGCGTTGGTGAGGTTACTGGATATGTTACTGGGCGTGGGAGTGGTAAAGGAAAATCACTTACGCCCCAGCAGCAGCTTCGCTACCCAGGTTCAAGATGAGAACCTTGCTCTGCGTGTGCGGGTCCCTATCCGTCTTGAAGTTCTCGATGATTTTCGCTGTTGCAGCAGCTTTGTGGCCTTGCAGCGAGTAGTACGATACGCCACGTTTGTTGAAGACATCTTCAAGCACCTGAACGATCTCGTTGTTGGGCGCGAAAACAAGACCCTGATCACCCTTTGGAAACCTGGAGATAAGGTTGACGATTGCTTCGAGCTTGGCTGGCCGGCATTCGAGCCGAGGCTCGTGGCACGCACGAGATTTACACTCTGCACAGTGACATTGCATTGTGGTTGGACGCATGCTTCAGGGTTCACCCGGGAGCTCAAGCAGTCGTCGCACGCAGTATGACCGCATTGAGTGATTACGTGGAGCTGAGCAAGGCCAGCAGTACCTTTGCAGTCTGGCGAGCTACAATGAAAAGTCTGTTCCGCTTTCTCCTGTGTTCCGGTCAATGGCCTAAGGAGGCTCTGGATGGCGCCAATGAAGCGTTCTGACCGGACTCTGAGCGCAAGCTCGCGCGAGGTCTCACGCAGTTCTGATAAGAGCAACTTGGACTCCTTCGCCAAGGCGATCTTTGAAGCACGTTTGAGTTGTGGGAAGGCAGAAGAGATCGGTTGTTTCATGGCTGCTGCGAGAAGTCTGCGGGCTTCATCACTAGCGTCCTTATCGCCAAGCCAGTTGGACTGCTGAATGTCTTTCTTGTAGTGGTCGTACAATTGAGCGATCTCGTCGGTCCGCTTCACGCCTTCGAAACCGGCCAAGAGTTGCTTCAAATCCATCGCTGTACTGCGACGCTGCTCCAATCTTTTCCTGCTCAGCAGGTCCAACGCGGAGCCTTCTGGTGTCGTTCCAAAGATGAGGGCCGTTTTTAAAAGCGCCTGTTCGGCCTATTCAGAGTTTTCCAGGCTCGCATTGAGTCTATCGATCCTGTCGGAGTTCTTCTTGTTGTTCAGCTTCTTGATCTGCATTTTCTGTGAGATGAGATGTTGCGAAAGTTCCAAATACACCGCGTGATGTCCGATGTCCATTTCGACTGGCACAATCTTTTCAGTGCAAGTGATGTGCTGAAGGGAAGCCGAATTCTGCCTGACGAAAAGATCGAGGAACTCCTGGGCGCGCTGATGTCGAGCTTCGTGCCACTGTCTCGATCTGACCTCGGTTTGCGCTAAAAAGTCTTCGACAAGTGTTGCTTCTGATTGACGGCCTTTGTTAGCACGTGCCGTGCTTGGACTGTCGTCGACACAGTGCCGACCAAGTTTGATGCCAAGATAGGAAGCGATTTGATCTACATCAGAGAAATTGCTCATCGCAGACAGCATCCAACGTTTGTATGCTGCGATCTGCTTGACGTTCACGGACGCCACAACATTATCAAGTCCTTTGGCCGTGTTCAGAGCAGACATGCACAGGTGATCCACAGATGTCAATGTCTCCCTCACACTCGCAAAACCGGGCACCCTGCATCGCATCTGCTTTAAGCAAGCTAACATCAATCAGCTCCGACTTGCATCCGGGAGGCTCGATCGGTCTCATTTTGGGCTCGATGACTCTAGCATCGGGCGCCGCTAGCAGACCACGCGGAATCTCAGGTGATGGATCCTTTTCGGACTCGAGCTGGAAAC
>Ga0265798_10011019_pt1 | contig 11062 bp, 15 predicted proteins | sample P3T30metagenome_FD_192430 | JGI IMG/M metagenome (GOLD analysis project Ga0265798, IMG submission 192430) | Plant litter microbial communities from East Loma Ridge, Irvine, California - P3 T30 | ecosystem: Environmental > Terrestrial > Plant litter > Unclassified | place: USA: California... | reverse complement strand
CAGCGATGCCGGATTGGGACATAGTCGCGCTGCCCAGGGCTCCATCCCCGTTCGCAGATCTGAGTGAGCGGGAGATGCACCTCGTCAAGGGCGTATCCCAAGGCCAAACGCGCATCGACCAGTTCCTGATCGCGCCAAGCTTCCGCATCTGCCACCACAAAGCCTTCGCACGTCAACTCCACAACGCAACGTCGTGGGTGCAAGATTCGTTGATAGCCACCGCGGCCCTCCTAGCTTGCGAGTACGAGCCTGGCCCAAACCATGAGAACCGAGTCATTGGCCACAGGCGGGCTGCCTCTGCCGTTTCCACATTGCGGTCTGTCAAAGCCGTTGACCCTGGAGACGTGCAGACCGTGTTGATGCTTGCAGTGAGCGCCATCACGTTCGCCCTGCACATATCCGGGAGCTCATTAGAGATCTGTCGACACACTCTCGACATTATCAAGCCCATGCACGAATCGACAGTGGAGCTCAGTCCGGACTGTCAGGCTTTCGTCATCTGCCTCATTCAAGCGGAGACCGAAGAATGCATCATACGGGGCGAAATTCCAACCCTGCGGCTCAAGGTCCACGAAGCCGATGACACTGTTGATCGATATATGGGAATCGCCTGGCCTATGCTACCGTACCTCTACGATGTTTGCAAGATCACCGACTTGCTACGCCATAGCGAAAGCCTCAATTTGTCCGAGATTACGCAAGCTCTGAACGACATCGAAGTCGCCGTCGAGGCGTGGACGCCAATTCTGCCCGTTGACCAAATCAGCCGCTTCCTACAAGAAGAGGTGGCTAGCATCATGTCTCAAGCCAAACTCTATCGCTGGTCAGTGCTGCTTATCGTACATCGACTGCGACATCCATATGGCACAGCGTCAGCGAGAGGTACCGTCATTTCAAATGCCATCTTCGAAGAGCTGCGGATGCTACTCCAAATCACCAAGCGTTCAGTACCAGGCGCCATTATCCCATATGTGTTTGCTTGCTTCGAGCTGGTCGATTCAGCTCAGCGCGAAATGGCGCTGGACAAGATTGACGACGTCGTCGAGTTCTCGAAAGAAGTGCGAACAAAGGTCAAGAAGCAGCTGATGGCATTTTGGGTCATCAAAGATAGCACGGCTCAAATACATTGGAGCGAAATCGTTTCATGGCTTCCTCAATGACACTATCGACTATGAACGATACACAGCTTGAAAAACGAATGATTTTGATAGAAAGCATCTGGGTGGGATGGAACGACTATACGAAGTTGTTTGTGGAGGAACATACACTTCAACCGCTCCACTTGTTCCAGGATCAGCGTAGCGATGCGAGACCCATCATGAACGCTACTCAAGTGTTCTATGGGCTGGTTGTCGCATTGCCATGCGCTTGTATTTCTTCGCCGTCGCGATCCTAATCTTCTTACCCCATAATAGCAAGGGAACAGGGATTAGCAGGATCGCAAAGCAGACAGCCGCCGTGATGATGGAGACGTTCTGTATACCCATGTCGTTCGTCCACGGCGTGAGCGCGAAGAGAATGACGACGGCGAATAGGTTTCGAACAAAGACGATGCCTATCATGGCATCTCCGAGGATCTAAAGGTTGTTATGTCAGTGGGAGCTCCGCTTCGAAGAGGCTGGGCGCTCTTGACTCACCTCTTGATAGCAATCTGTCACGTAGGACAGCGCGACACCACTAGCTAGGACGAATGTGAAGCCGAACAGCCCGAATCCTACGGCCAATATCATCCAGTGCAGACCCTGAAGAAGCTATCAGTAACCGATCATGACAGCTGGGAACTACCAACATACCCTGGCTAAGGCTAGCCCGAACATTAGGATACCGCCTGGCAGCAAAATTGCTGATACAAGAGCAATCCACAGGCGCATCTCTGGCTCGTAGATGCCTCGGTTCCGCCTGGCAAACCACATGATCGACCTGTCGTTCAGGTAACCACCAGCGAAGAATCCAAAGAACGTGCCAACGAACGGCGCAATGTTCATGAGTCCGACGCCAGAGGGTCCAAAGTTGTACGGTGGCTGCAGCAGGTAGACAGCCTGTAATGAACTCATCAATGCCATGCACGCCAGCAGGGTTCCATAAGTGAGGGCAGCATAGCCCACTGCTGGGAAAGTGAACAAGACAACGATCGGCTGGTAGAAGTGGTGGCCGATCCGTTGATTGGACGGCGTGACGATGGCCATGCGCTGACGATATGTCTTCCGTGGCAAGGACGTGTCGATTCTGGATTGTATGCGCTCCATGGCCGTGTGCTTTGCGTCGCCTTTTCCGTCTGTGGCCTTTTGCAGCCCTGAGTCGGGACGGCCGTCTTCGAGCCCGTCCGAACCAGAGGTGTCAGCCGTGTGTGGCACACTCCGACCATTGAGAATAGGGACGTACTTGGACTCTTCGAAGAAGAACAGAACGAGGACGAAGTTCAGACCGAGAAAGACTGTGCACCACCACCAGATCCATCTCCAGCCCTGGGACTCCACTACGAAGCCGGCGGCTACCGGGCCGAGGGAGGCACCAACGGACGTGAAGACGAGGTACCATGCGTTCATAGTTCCATGTTGATGGACGAAGAACAGATCGGCAATGGTGATCTGGATGACAGCCTCGCTGATAGCACCGCCCAGTCCAGCAAGGAAGTTGCTGCCCAAATAGTCACCATAGTTCGCCATCTGGGTCTGCCACAACACCCCACTCAACTGGAGCGCAGAGCTGAGCAGGTACAGGGGTCGTCGTCCGTACTTGTGTACGAACGGCATGAAGATCATGCAGCCGACTGCAAGCCCAGCACAACTCATAGCGCCGCCATTGTTCAGCTGATCGTTGCTGAAGCCCAGTTCAGGTGCAATTTGGCCCCATGATGTCGTGCCGCTCTGGAGTTGTACAAAGGTCCAAAGGACGAAGAAGCCGGTCAAGCCGAAGTTGATGGCCTTGCGCCATTTGTTCCAGTTCAAGGGGTCATCTGGCTCGGCGCTAGGGACTGGGTGGAGGATGACGTCCGTTGCGGGCCCCGTCACTACAGCGAGACAGTCAGCGTGCGGTCTTTACAGCGACAAATGCGAGTCTTACAATCCTCTAGTCGTAGCGTTCCCGGAGCCCAAAAGGCGCCATCATCCGGTCTGGAGCCATTGCTGTCGGCCATCGCTCTCAGGAGGGTACGAAACAAAAATAATCGCGTTGAAGAGGTTGTCTATCACAGGCATGGAGCTTGTTGCGTGAGCATCATCCCCACTGTTACCCAGAGCTTTCGTGCATATATATACCACAGCGATCGCTGAGGCAGTGTCAGCTGTGTTCTGCACGTTATCAGCGCATCCCTATCTCGAACCCCGGATTGCGTGTTTCCGCAAGCGACCGGGGCGAAATGGGCGAATTGCGTATTAAATAACCCACCGGCTTGGCGCTGGCGGCTGTGGGGTAGTGTCGCGCTAACGTCTGCCGCTCAGACACGAAACGAAATGTTGCTCCGACACGGCCTGATATCAACACTTTGCCTCGCCATCATGCGGACGAGATCTGGACCCCGCATTATTCAGCGGCGGATAGATACTACGGCATCTGATTATTCTAATCACATACATATCTTAGCATCCCCGGATGCTTGTCATTACCAATATTACGCGTCCAGCCCGTATCTCTCCAACTCGAATCTTTCCGAGACTTTGCAATTCCCTTCGTTCATCGAATATGGCTTCCGCTTCATGGGAAAGTAAGGTTGCTGCGAAGCAGCAGTCAAGTCGCGAGAAGATACCAAAAGAATGGCTTCTTCCAGCATCAGTCACGGACATGCTTCAAATGCCGCTTTCGGAACACCCAAATCGCTTGATGAAGATGGGCATTGCACGAAAGTCGGGACTGTTGAGTGAGAAGGAGCTTGAGATTACTGAGAAGCATACCGTTGAGGAGCTGTTGAAGCAGCTAAAGGATGGTGCCTTATCGTCACTGGAGGTTACAGTAGCGTTCTCGAAGAGAGCAGCTATGGCACAGCAGCTGGTACGTTATATCCTACTTCAAATGAGAGTGAACCCACTAAATTAGTGTTGTAGCTGTCTTGCCTCACTGAGACATACTTCACCGAAGCACAAGAGCGAGCACGCTTCCTCGACTGTGAAAGAGCTAGCGGTCGTATCGTAGGCCCCCTCCACGGTCTACCCATCAGTATCAAGGATGCTTTTCAGGTCGCTGGATCAGCGGCAACGATTGGATTCGTTTCGTTTTTGGACCATGCGGCGTCGAAGGAGAACTCACCGCTTGTGGATATTCTGCTCGAGCTAGGTGCAGTCGTATATGTCAAGACCAACATCCCTCAGACCATGATGGTAAGTTCGCTGTCCCCTCTCGACATGAAGAAGGCTCATGGACTAATGCAACATAGACGGCCGACTCACAGAACAACATCTTTGGGCGTACTTTGAACCCTCACAACACTGCTCTCACAGCAGGCGGGTCAAGCGGAGGCGAAGGTGCACTTGTTGCATTCCGAGGATCTCCACTTGGTGTTGGAACAGATATTGCAGGTCAGTACATGTCATTGAAGTTGTAGCGATCAGACTTGCTGATCTACACCAGGGTCAATCCGCATTCCCTCGCTCTGCTGTGGCACCTACGGTTTCAAGCCCTCTACAGCGCGCATTCCAGACGGCGGTCAAAAATCACCCGTCTCCGCTGGCAACAACTTCTTCAACCCATCCGCCGGCCCTCTAGCAAACGACATACAAGCCCTAGGCATCCTATGTCGGTCACTCCTATCAGTGAGACCGGCCTTGTACGACGCCACCGCTCTCGACGTTCCTTGGAGAGACCTAGAAGTACTGCCGAGCGCGCCGAAGCTAAGACTGGGTCTTTTGGCCGAGGACTCAGCGTTCCCGTTGCACCCGCCGGTTAAAAGAGCGCTAGCTCAAGCTGTCAGCGCGCTCGAAGCAAAGGGCCACGAGGTGGTTCCTATCGCGCCGGCGCGCGCTCAGGTCGCCAATGCGCTAGCCCTTGCGTTTGCCTTCTTTGGGCTTGACGACACTCCCCCGACGCACGTTGCCGCTAGCGGTGAGCCTGTTGTTCCTTCGGTCATTCAGTCCATGGAGGTTTTCCATTCTTTCAAATCTGACTTCTTGGACGACTGCAAGGGCTTGGAGGGTATCAAGAAATTAGCTGCGCTCAATGTCAAGCGGGATACTATTCAAGATGAGTGGAGGAGGATTTGGAAGGAGCAGAAATTGGACGGGGTAATCGGACCGGCTGCACAGAACACTGCGATCGCGCATGATACTTACGGGTTACCGCCGTATACGCTGCTGTTGAACGTATTGGATGTAAGTCATGCTTACCGATCTCGAAGTGGCTGTAGAAAGCATTACTCACGTGAAGTCAGTATCCCGCATGCATACTTCCCTTTGGTACAGCCTCAAGCGCGCTGGATGCTGAGCCCTTTGTCATGGGCCCTGGCCAGGTAGGCCCGAGTTGTAAGTCGCCGTCCTGACAGTACGTACTGTGCCTGAGACGCAAGCTAATGTATGCGATGCGCAGATGAGTCCGAGGTTGTGGACGGTGCACCGACTGCGATACAGGTCTTCACGAACAGAATGCGTGATGAAGAGTGTCTGCAGGTGGCTGGCATCATCGACAATTGCTTGAAAGGTGTGTAGATGACTAGCGCATAGATACTTTTTTCGGATTTAGATGAGCATACTTCGTTATCGTACATTCTACCACTTGCAACTTCGGCGTCTCACTGCAGCATCGTGTGTTCTGCTCATGTCCCCAACACTGTTGTATTTGACTGTCTGCAATGTCGACGGTACCTTCGCTCCTGCCATATGATCGATGCGGGGGAAGTCGCTGGCGAATCTCGGTACGATAGTGAGAGATTCATGGGCGTTCACGGGAAGCACGCGTCCCTATGACGCGACTGCCATGGAGGGAAAGCACGACACCTGGGCAGTCATCACAGTCGCGGTGGGGTAAATTTCTGCTCATCTACCATCACTCATCCTTCATCCCTGATTCCTCTTCCTCCTCTCTTACCTCTCATCTCTCTTCTCTCATCATGATCCCGCAACAGGAGAAACAACAGAAGAAATCAAATTCGTCTGCAGCGGCGTTGGAGACAAGGCTTCAGACTGCCTATACTAACTTCACTGAACGAGCCCCGGCAACCCTGAAGCCACTCGAAGTACCTATCGACCTCGGTTCCCTGGCAGAATGGGTGACTCTGCTCAACACGCCGACTGAGGCTGGGCTCCCGCTAAGTTCGCGGAGGACCGAACAGACCCGGACCAAATTCGACAACGCCATGGACCTCACCCCATGCCGGGTGCGGGTATTTCAAGTCCATTTGGCGAGTACCAAGAGTAAGTCGTGCAATTACACAATGATACAGCTGCTTACCGTAAACAGCGGCCTCATGATCAAACGATGAGCAACATCTGCCTTCGCCCGAAGACTGGATTTGCACACCAGACGAAGACCTGGCGCACGGCGGCATGGACGAGCAAGCCGACGGCAACCCAACCTTCCAGCAGCCTGCCGAGGCGTCAGAGGAAGGCACGGCACCCCGACCCTCTCGCACTCGGCTGGTGATGCTAAACAAGCCGGTCCTCAAGCCACGAGAGATTGGCGAGACAGACCTGCTACTAGTTCTACGCATTCCGCCGAGCGATGGCTTTAATAGCTACTACGGTTGTATCGATTACGACAGCATGTCTGATATGGGTGGAAGCTGAATTTAGAACAAGGGATGACTTTGACTGGGGCATGTTGATGTCGGAAGAGACGACAGAGGCGACTATGAGCGCCACGAAAACTGTACCGCTCGATGCGTAGGGCACGCGGAGGAATCAATGGGCAATAGTCAACATTGTCTTGGAACCCATGGGGACTTCTACCCCGGTGACTACGTCCACTACAGTGACGATACCAGCAACCGCTTCGAGTGCCATGGCAACTACAGTAGCGGCAATTGCTTTTCTACAACTAGTGCCGCTGTACTGACTGCTCCCGGGCACTACGAAGGAAATGTTTTGATGATAGGGTAGAGAAGATTACCTTCCCACTTCACACGTTTTCGAAGCGGCAGCGAGGCCATTTTGCGAGCCGTAGTCTGACAGAGATTGATCTGAGTGGTGCGCAGACGCTGGGACCGCTACATCATCAGAAGCAAGCGGCCAAGCAGAACCCGGAACAATGGTGACAGGGCTTGCTCAATCAGCGTAGGTCTAAGCTTGAGTGGTCACTACTGTAGATGTGCAAGGAAACAAAGATGTATATACAGATGGCGAAGACTCGTCTTAGTACTACTATCATGTATACAAATGTATCCAACGGTTATGGCGTCACATTGACCGCTATCAGTTGACGAGGTGTCCCCCATAATGTCTACAGAATGATTGAAGTCCCGAACGGTCACGAATATCAAGCACTGATATGATCGCCTCATACGAGCTGATGACAGACCGGGATTAGCCATGGTGAAAGAGCAGTAAACTGCATTTATGCTTCCTGACAAAGACCAGTTAGTTTTGTTCGAGGCTACCAGACGATCCTGGTTGGTAATCTGGTTCGTTGCGTGATACAAAATGTTGCTTTTTATTCAGGTCTGGCATAGCCATGAAACGTCGCACTGAGATATTTGTGTCCTGCGAGAGCGTATCTACATTTAAAGTTGCCTCTACATGCAGTACGTGCGTTATGAACTGTCCGCCAAGATAGGTAATGCCACTGAAGAGGGTCTGTTTATCAATCCTCGCTCACCACGACTTGAAAAAAGCCGCCTGCTGACCGCTTTCACCCGCTCCTTCGATTGATAGAGTCAGAGTTTTCTCGCTTACCGTCTTCCTCTCACACACGCACACCACACAGACTTTCCCTTGAGGACTCAGCAGCATCATCAACGATCAGCAGCACCAAAGCTACCTCCGGCAAGCAAGCCGACTTCACGCGGCAGTCGCCTGGACCGATCGAGATGACCCCTACGTCACAGCGATCACGGTCGAGGAGCTCCTCAATAGCGAACAGCGACACCTCCATTGAGTCCGCCGAGTTCAACCCCAGCAGCTTCGACTTCGAGAATGACACCCTACCATCAGGGCTGAAATGGGTGCCACCGCACGTCCACCCTGGCGGCCTCTGGCCAGGCCAAATTCAATTCGATGACCTCGATATCTGCCCGCCTGGGGCCCTACTTCTCTCAGAGACTGATACTGGCGCATGGAAGTGCAATGCGAAAGACCATGTTTGGCAAGACGTTTTGAACTCCTCGGGTCGCTCCTCATGCGGTGTATGTGGTCAGGGAAAAGGGAAGACAACTTGCAATGTGGTGGCGAGCTGGGACCTACCCGGAAAAGGGTTCGCGACCCGCAACTGGAGCACCACGTTCAAGCTCGGGGTGGGCAATCTACGTCTGGATACAAAGCAGCTCAAAGGACGCCACATGGCACAAAAGATGACCCGCATGCGCCATCTGGTCCGGCGTCAGTTCCCTCCCAGTTTCTCAGATGATGACCTTCGACTGTACTGGTCACGCTACTATAAGTGGACGGATGACAAAGCCTTCTTTAAGACATGGATCGAGTTCCTTGTCGAGCGAGAGACCAAGAAATCCTCAAGCACCTCCGACGACGATCCACCGATGACCTACAGTGAGTCACAGGACGACTTGATGCAAGGGATTGAGCAGGGCTCAGGTGACTTCGATGTGCTGGTCGACGACGAGGAGGTGATGGGAAAAGTGGAGGAAGACGACGACAATTACAACTTCAGCGATATGGGCGGATACATTAATGACCAAGAAGACGACAACATCTCCAACTTTGGTTATGAAAGCGGAGACATCAATGACCCGGAAGACTACAACAGCTCTAGCTTGTGTGCTGAGAGCGGCAACATTAATGACCAAGAAGAGGACGACGACGCCTGCCCCAAGAACGAAGACTTCGAGCAGAGTCAACAGCCAACGAGGTCATTCACCAATGACAGCGGCCAGGCGTCGAAGCTGGCACTGCAGGCTACTCTCTGGGGACTGTTGCAAGATCGGCTGAGAGAAGGAGTGGATGACCAGTTAGAGTATATCGTAGAGAGCTGTGGAGGTGATGAGAGAAAGCAAGGTCGTGAGCTTGCCCGATACGCGAATTCGCTCGCTGCTGGGGCCATGACCGAGTCGATCAGGTACCGTACCAGGGATTGATCTGGAGAAAGGCCGGGTCAACGATGACTGCGATGACAAAAAGAGGCATACAGAGAAGAAATGACGACATACTGAATGAATACAGCGTACCCAAATTTCCCTCATCTTCTTGTTTGCGTGAGCGCCTCGTGAAGCAGCAGTTCCTGAACAGCGGTTATTGATCACGATAAGTAGTCGCTCTTGCTCGCGACCTACCTGCCCACATCAACTGACAACACTTTCTTCCGACTTACAGATCTTTCTCAACCTCTGTCATCACCCCAGTGACGATATCGCTGGCCATTACGTCTTAGCTGCGACTGAAGCCGACGCATGTCTGTCGCCCGGTAGTATTATAAGGACCCGCAGGCTATTACCTCTCCACACCCTTGCAGCTAGCATAGTTCGTGATCTGACTAGGGAGATCTTGACAAGTAGATGAAGCTCTGTGCGCTTGGGGGACGTTTTGGCTTTCAAGCGATTCATTAAAAGATATGTCAATGAGCTATCCCCAAAAACGACCTCGCCTTCTGATCAGACAACGACCGCGCATCACTCTCAATCGTAACCGTTACAGTATTCGTCGCCAAGATCTGATCCTCCTCATACACCGTCCCCCGTCGACTCCGTCCCATCTCTTCATCCTCCAAAATCCCCCTCTGACTCCAATCATCTCCCTGATCCTCAATCACCGTCCAGCGCCCTTCCTTCCCTTTGGCCATAGCATGCACAGTCGTGGTTGTTGTAGAGTGCTGGCTTTGGTTCAATCGGGACAGCGGGACGCTTTGATTCGTCTTGGTATGCGAGCGCGAGTAAGAAGATATGGTTTCCTTGAAGAAGACGCGGAGAACGGGGATGGAAGCGGCGATGATGGCGGTTGCGGTTTCGACACCGGTCCAGATGGTGAGTTCTTTGCCGTTGTAGGAGAAGTCTTTTTGGCCGAGTTGGATTACGTAGACGCCTTTTACTATGGCGCAGACACCGGACCTGGGGAAGTCGTGTTAGCACTGCTGCAACATTGGGAAGTTCAGCGAAAGATTACTTACAATACACCCATGCTCATGGCGATGCCCACTCCGATCTTCTCGCGGAGCTTCAGTTGTAATCCCCATATAAGATACCATGGAAGCAGCGCTAGCGCAAAGTCTGCCGCAGCGCACCACGCAGCGTTGAAGATACCGTAGTCGATTGAGTGGCTGGAGTCCCAGCATGTTCCAGGGAGGTCTTTGTTCCAAGCTTTTGCCATCGGCTGGCACTGGACCCATGTAGCCAGCGCACTTGGCAGCATTATGAGGAAGAGGGTCACGATGCAAAACCATACGAACCCGCGTAGGTAGCCAGACGTGAGGCGGAGGAGAGTGACGCCGAAGGATATCTTTGAGAGAGTGGAGGCGAAGCAGGATATCGATGCGGCGACGGACATTCCGACTGCGATGGTTATGAGGTATTTGGAGTCGACATCTTCCAGTCGTTTTCCAAATCCTAGTTGTTGTCCAACTTGGGTGATGATAGCCTGCGCGAGAAGGAGGACCTGTTCATTCCCGTTAGACACATCATACGGATGGAAAGACGAAGACTTACCCATGAGACTGTCAGGATATGATCATCCCACCAAAGCCCTTGCTTCCTCGATAACTTCGCATAGAATCTCAAAGCCAGAAACCCACCACTCAATATCGTCAACATCCACGTTACTCCAGCAATTACAGGGCCGTTATCCGGCACACCCATCTCGGTGCGGTCAGTCTGGAGGACCACCAATTCGTATAAGCCCGAGAGAATATGCAGTCATGCGTACTGAGCGTGCATGCGAGGATCGTAGCGAAAAAGGCAAAGAAAGGCTGTGGGTTGTGGGGATGGGAACCATGAAGAAGGATCAGTTCCGGCACATCGCCCACGGTCCCGATCATACCC
>Ga0265798_10011018_pt1 | contig 11062 bp, 10 predicted proteins | sample P3T30metagenome_FD_192430 | JGI IMG/M metagenome (GOLD analysis project Ga0265798, IMG submission 192430) | Plant litter microbial communities from East Loma Ridge, Irvine, California - P3 T30 | ecosystem: Environmental > Terrestrial > Plant litter > Unclassified | place: USA: California... | reverse complement strand
TGGCTTAGGCCATCGCGCACTGCTACTCGCATGGAGCTTATCCGAGTCGACATTGTTATCAGATCCGCTTCCCACTGCGCGTATAGTTCTGCATCGCCCAATACCGTCGCCGCGAGAGTCGCGCCATATCGACCAGGAGTTGAAATTTCCTTCCGCGAGATCCACCCCAGCTGTGACTCAATGTTTCGAATCACTTGTGGATCGTCATTCTCCGGCAAGACAATGTGTAAGGCGCCGACTCGTTCTCCATACAGGCCCATAGATTTCGAGAAAGATTGACATACGAGTGCTGGCAAGCCAACCTGCTCAGTCAAATATCGAACGGCCCAGGCGTCCTTATCGAGATCACCAGTTGCAAAACCTTGATAGGCCGAATCCAGGATCGGCACCAGCTGTCGGTCCTTCATGATTCTCCCAACTTCTTCCCACTGTGTTTGAGATAGGTCGCATCCAGTTGGATTGTGGGCACATGCGTGCAAGACAAACACACTTCCCGGATCGGCACGGGCTAGAGTGTCCTTGAATGCATTCCATCTAATAGCTCGTGTCCCATTGTCGTAGTACGGATAGTCGATCACTGTAAATCCAGAATACTCAAACATGATCCGGTGGTTCGACCAAGACGGATCGGATACGTAGACTTTGGCGTTGCAATCCAGAAACGTCTTGATGAACTGCGCCGCAACATGTACTGCTCCTGTACCTGATATAGTCTGTAGAGTCGCTAGCCGAGGATTCGACAGTAAAGGAGATCTCTCCCCAAAAATCACTCGTGCCGAGGTTTGCCGGAATTCGGGAAGACCCATTATCGGTAGATACTCGTGTCCTGGATGATTCGCTGCCATAGCCTTCTCTGCACATGCAACAGATGGTAGTATCCATGGTTCCCCGTTGTCATGCAAATACGCTCCGGGACCTAAATTGATCTTTACAGGCGCTTGGTATGTCAGCAATAAGTTGGACGGTTGGCGAGCGACAGGTCGTGCAATTATGACTCACAATCATCGCGATCGAAAGCTGCCTTGAGCTCAAAAACTGCGTCTGGAGGCGCGTATGTGATATTAGCCAGTTGGCGTTGGCTCATGATGTTATATTATGGTCACATAGCGGGATACGAATTGACGGTTATAAGAAACTGGAAACGGTCGCATGTTAGTGTCGTCGGATAGATAACCGAGGTCTCGGATGGCGGGCCGTCTCCGAGTTCCGTCGCTCGATCTCTATCCCTGGCTTCATCGATGAGTTGCTCGAGTCGAAAGACATGTCAGCCCCTGACCGTAGTCGGCTACACAAAGGGGGAGATCGAGTGCACCGTCAACTCGCCAGATCCCTTCCGAAGGGTGATCATAGATCCGTCGCGTGGCGACATCGCTGCAGAACAGAATACCCCGAGATCGTGCACAACATATAACCCGACTGTTGGGGCAAAAGACGATGCATGTCGACTGTCAGTTCAAGTACCTCAACGGCACACATGCAGCCAGTCAAAGCGATTAGCAAGCCGGACAAAGTTGCAAATCGATTGATTATATATCGTATCCTTACATCTACTGGCCTAGTCCCCAAGCATAAAGTCCAGCAATGCCCAGCCGACGATGTCTTCATCTGCTCCGCCTGTTCCTGATACCCCGTCTACTCGCTTCCACGCCTCGGCGATCTCTATCTCGCTCAACACTTCAGACTTCAGCCGGACGTCCATCAAGAACGCCGTTATATCTTTGGTCACTTCAGGATGACCTTGCATCGTAATCACCTGTCCCACTGACTCTCTACCTGGCTGGTCGTCTGTGTACTTGATCATTGAGTGACAGTGACAGTCAACTGTACTAGCGAGAAGCTCGAAGTTCGGTGGAAGTTTCGTCACTTCATCGCGATGCTGAAGTCAGAAGTATCCTGGGCTTGTTTTTTCAGGACTCACGAATTGTTGTATGCGCTGTTTTCATACTCAGCAAAGTTGACTTTCGATTATCCACGACAACTAACCACGTTTCCCTCACGTCCTTTCCACCAACGCTGTCCCAATTCTGTCAATTGTACATCATAGACTCCCAGCTCGACTTTGCTACCTGCCGCGACGTGGCCTCCGAAGGCTTCGGCGATGATTTGATGACCGAGACAGCTACCGAAGATCTTGATGTGCTGAGAGTTTGGCGAATACACAACGTCACGCAAAAACTGTTTGGCTTGTACGATCCAGGGTGAAGGATCGTACGACGCGCCCTCTAGATGCCTTGAGTAGAGCTCAGGATGAGTAAGAACTAAACTCACTTCCACCCGTGATGATGATGGCATCAAAACACCCGTCAATCCCGAAATCCTCTAGATTGGGCCATTGTCCCTCCCATACGTGGTATGTCGTCATTGCGATCTCGATTGCATCCCGCACAGAGTCGGCAGGATGCGTCTTCACCGACAGACTTAACCAATCGTGGAACAGCTGAGAATCTACGAATCAGCTCGTGACACCTGGCTGGTCGGCTTCAACTCACAGTCGCCATTGGGTGAAAAATCCGGGCCCTGGAAAATCATAAGCGATGTATCGTCGATTGAAACCTACTGTGTCATCGCACAGGAGTGTACATATTCTCAGCGATTGCTGAGACATCGTCCAGCGGACTAGTCCAGTCACGTTTCGATAGGAAGTAAGGACATCAAACAAAATCACGAGACAGACCAGTTGCGGATTTTCGGTTATTCCGGGCGGACGAGCGATTCGGAATATAATACAAGTTGTATCAAATACAGGAAGAGGGAGCAAGTCAAAACGCAGACTCCAGCTGTCTTGCCCATAAAACGCACATTTACCCTTTCAACCTATAGCGAATCTGGTTGGAGTTTCTGCCACAGCTACTGCTGCACGATACATGGACGCAATTTCAATATGCATACTCCTCAATCTGTTTTACCAGTCTCTTACAGGCTCTCTTCGTACTCGAAGACCTTCTGAAGGGCCTTTTGATGTAAGCAGAACTGCTCGTGGCTACCGTCCTGCAGAGGTCTCCGCACCTTCCCGGATCCATACCCATAAAACTCTTTTACTGCTTGTTTCAGCCCCCCGATGCCTAGGCGGCTCTGAGCCAAGTCGCCGTCGGAGAGTAGATCCTGAATTGCTTTCGCGTCTACTAGGTTGTTTGAATTCAGAGCTTCAATCAGAGCAACATGAGTCTTTGGAAACCTGTGCGATATCAGCAAGCAGCAAATCAAAGAGTTCCCGACGTCTGCTGCGGGCTGCTGCCGTCATGGTACGAGCTGCCAAAATCTCCAGTTGAACAGTATATGGGTGGTTGGACTCACAAATTGACTAAAGCAGCTATACATGCTGAAGCACCTCCAACAAACCCGTGCATGGCGAATTCTGATTTGCCTGACATGACTGCAAAAGTCGAGCGGTCAGTATGCGCGGCGACCCGGTGCAAGTTGCCGATATTCTGGAGGATTAGCGCTGACTGGTGTCTTGGTATGACCTGACTCACCCCGCAAGTAAGTTTGACTCCGACAATCTTGTCATGCTGGGCCAACTCAATCATCGTGTCCGAATCAAGGCTGACGCCATTCGCGACCAAAGGGAAATTGTACAACAAGATCGGTATGGGAGATTTGTCGGCGATATCTTTGAAATACGAAGCCAGAACGGTCTTGTTCATAGCACCTGCCCAATAGCTAGGCGGCAGTATCAGTGCATAAGATGCTCCGGCCTCCCCAGCTTCCCGTGCCAAGAGCAAAGTCTCGTGACTCGATGCGGCGCCACAGCCTGCAATGATAGGCGTGTCTTCATATCCGTTGTCGTCGAGACATTTGCGGACATGCTTAATGATGATGGAACGCTCCGAGTGGTTCAAATGGACTGCCTCTCCGTTGGATCCTTGCAGCACTAGCCCGGTCACTCCACCTTTTGCGAGTCGCAGCACATGGCTCGTTATAGAGTCAAGATCGATCGATTCGTCTTCATTCATAAAAGTTACACATGGCGGATAAATACCGGTGGGGGGCGGTGGTATAGAGGACATGTCTGATCTTGTAGATTATCGTATAAGTCGAAGTAGTGACCTGACGTGGAAAGCTGCAAGTCACTTCTCTTTCTTAAGCGACTCATGTCTCGGCATCAATTCGGTTATCTACAGTACAGTGGTGCCAATGTCTGATTCTAGATAACCGGTTCAAACCACGTGTCCGCTTTCTTCGGCATTCCGCCATCCGAGGAACGGCATCTGGGTCAGCTAGCTCCGAGGCTCATCTATGTAGCCCACTCTTTCGCTACCGAATCTTGGATTTGGATGAGTCATTGACAAATGAACCGAAAGGTCATTGTTGAGACTTTCGGCCCAAAAGCTCACCTCCTCTTGGGCAAGACTTGTAGATAAGCCTCGCGCCACTTCCTGGCCGCGAGTTCCCACTCCGCGCTTTCTTTACTCGCATTATCGCTTCACTATGCGGACCTGAAAATCACAAATCCAAACGAAAGGTAGGGTGGAGGCCCCGACACGGCACGGCACTCCGGGCGCTGCCATGACAAAGGTGTCACTCGACGATATAAGAATGGACGTATCTTGCATCCGCCCGCATTTAATTATAGTTTATCGTTGAGGAATCTCTTAGCTTCAAGAATGACGCTGTCCCCAAAAGAAACAGTGGAGAGACCATCCATACTCATGTTGGATAGGATAGATTTGGCGGATAGTGAGCTGGCGGACTTCTTGGCCTTCGCCAATGTAATAGTGAGTTAAGATACTTCTGGTAATTCCTGTTGTTGAGAGCTAGCACTGCACCAGCTCCACTAGAGAAGAGTTCCTCCGCGATTGCAGCGACAGATACTCAAATGTCTTTGGCATCTATAGGCACTTTAAAGCCAACAAATCGGTGACAGTGCGTCTTATTGTTTCAAAGCAACTGCTAACCCCGTCCAGATCACCGGCAAATTTGACGCAGAGCTGATCGCGAGACTACCTCCTTCGCTGAGAGTCATATGTCACAACGGTGCCGGGTAGTGAGTCATCCCGACCTCGGGCAACTTGGATCGGCGCTGACTTTGCTCAGCGACCAAAGTAAGTGAGAGTCTCCTGCTCTAGGCGAAAACTGACCACGTTTTCCCTTTTCAGTCGATGTCGCCGCTTGCACACGCCGCAAGATTGCTGTGTCCAACGTTCCCTCAGCAGTCGATGATCCTACTTCGGACACGACCATCTTCCTCATATTGGCTTGCCTCCGACAGTTTCCGCTCGCTCTGGGTGAAGCTCAGAAGGGATCATTCAATTCTCAGCTTGGATTGTCAAATAACCCGCAAGACAAAATTCTGGGTATTGTGGGGCTTGGGGGCATTGGAACAGCCCTAGCACGAAAGGCGAGAGTCTTTGGAATGCTCGTGCAATATTACAGCCGTACACGCTTACCGCTGAACCAAGAACATCGATTAGGGGTTACGTACGTGGGATCATTGGATACCTTACTCTCTTCGAGCGACGTCGTCTCCTTGAATGTTCCCCTCAACTCCGAAACACACCATCTCATTTCAGAGAAAGCTTTCAGCATCATGAAATCCACGGCAATTCTCATCAATACCGCTCGAGGTCCCATCGTGGATGAATACGCCCTCATACAAGCATTGGAAAGAGGTGTCATCGCCGGTGCGGGCTTGGACGTGTACGAAAACGAGCCCCACATTCCTCAGGTCTTGCTACATAATTCAAAAGCCGTCTGCTTGCCACACGTAGGGACAGTCACTGTCGAGACACAAAGACGAATGGAAGCCGTCTGTTTGTACAATTTACGATACACCATACAGACTGGTGCTCCTCCATATGTAGTGCCAGAACAATGTGGTTGACGAGTCTTGCATGTATAGTCAGTCACTTGTCATGCGTTGCTTGGCCTATCTTGTTTTCAGAGGCACCTCAATCATAGCCGTGAAGGTCTGGGAATTCTTCATACGGACTAGCAAACCTCAAAACGGACATGGGAGGCTTGTGTAATGCGCCGGGCAAAGATAGGAAACACAGCGATTTTGAAATGATCGAACGAAGCAGGTGTATGCTTCTTGCACACGCATGATGTCTTAGGTCTAGCATGCCATCTCGTGGGCTGCCGGCATTTGATTCGACGCCGAGGGCTGGCGAGGGTCGAGCCGCGTGATCACCATTACATTGGCCGTCCCCGTTGAGATCCAGACTGATCTCTGGACATTCCGAGGGGACTCTCGCCTTGTTTGCCATTCCAAGTAGAAAAACGTACATGAAACCTTAGCCTTAGTTCCTATCCTACTCTTTTCGAGCCTGAAACAACTATACAAGATATCTTGGATGACTGTACGGTCATAGTGACGGTAGATTCCGATCGATTACAATAGGGCATTTGGGTGACCGATTCGCTATGTAGACTTGAAATCCTGGGATTTCCAGTCTCGCAAGTCCGGTCCCACGCCATAGCCGGTCTCAAACCATCGCTTCCACTTCACCTCGTCATGCGCGATGACAACCAAGATGTCCGCCGACCGTTCACAAGCTCGCAGTCGCTGAAGATGTACCTCGGCTTGACCCACATCGTCGTAGTACGAGCGAATGGGAGGAATTTTCGCGTCATCCCAATGTGCTCGATATTTGCCAAAAGTGAGATTAGCCCGTCTGGCTGCAGATGACAAGAGTGTTGGGTAATGACAACCATCCGACGCAAGAAGGACCCACTCATCCCTGCCGGTACGCACCAAAAGGTTGAGATGACCAGCTGTGTGGCCGTGAGCGTCAACGATTATGATAGATCCGTCACCGAATAGATCGTAAGAATGATCGAAGAAGCTTATCGGTGATCCAGGATTGGTCTTCCAGTCAATGACGTTGAGTCTTTCGGTGACAGATCCGGTAAAGACTTTGGCCCTCTCATCCCCTGCTCCGACGTAGAATTGCGCCCTCGAATATGGGAGCGGGTTGCCCGTATGATCCCAGTGCTTATCTGCGTGTCTGAGCTAGCTTGTACGATACGCGCAAATACTTACGCGATATAATGACTTTGTCAATATCTGTGGCGGTGTGACCAAGCTCCTGCAAAATCTGCAAAACATCCTTCTCGTAATGAGTCTGAAAATGGTCGAATGATGGATGCGGATAATCGTCCTTGAATTCTTCGCGGATCCCTAGGTCCCACAAGATCTTTTCTCCACTCGCAATATGCGTGATTAGGAAAACAAATGCGGGTTTCCTAGTCCTGCAAATCAGGGCCTGGCTGGGCAAAGTGTCACGTACTTTTCGTCTGTCCCATCTGATACCCACTCGCTCTCCTTTAGTACCAAGCTTCCCTGATTGATCGGTAGAACGGAACAGGACGAAGCTCCGTCAGGCAGACCGTACCATGGGATATCATGGTCATGCTGTACTGGGGATCCTGTGAGCATGCCGGCCGACGTTGAGTGAAATAGAAACTAGTCATTTTCCAGGGATTGAAAACAAGGTCCGGATCTGGCTCCGACCCTGTGGCGCTCCGCATGCGATCTTTCACCTTACTAAGCCTGTGCCGCGACTTCGGGATGCATATAGTTTGAACGAGCCTCGCAGGTCCCGATGTCACCGATGTAGTGCCCTGGATTGATAGCGTGTCACTCGGCTGGGAAATCGCACTCCAGGCCTGGTACTACACGTGTCAAGTAGACTTGGGGCCATCATATATACGCTTTCGGCGATCCAGCCAATGTCTGGGAGGACACTCGTGCCTTGACCAACATGAGGGTTTCTGCCCTTGAAGCCGACCCCATGGTGCCCGTGCGTCGCCAATGCACTTCGAGGGGCGGCAGCTGGTCACAACAACGCCGCGGCATCGTCTAATCTCGAAAAATCAACGTACGACAGCGCGGAACCTAAATATCTCGCCGCCTCGGTACAAGGACCGGCCAGTTCTGCGGTAGGTTTAGATAGCCGAAGATCGCGTGATTCGCCATGCCTAGTAAGTTAGCCGGGAGGCCGCCGCACACGGATACAAGCCAAATGAGGTGCCATTTGTCGTACCCCACTCCCTCTGACGGACAGCCTCTATCCCCCATCTCCTTAGAAAGTGAGTACTGCAGAAGATGTCGTAAAGACCAATCTGGACTGACTGTAGGACACAGAAGCAATGTCCAAAAACATCAAGATCATTCCCACTGCCGAATACGACGAGATCGTGCGAGTCGTACAAATGTACTACGTCGAGGGTCTCAAACTGGGAGATTGGAAAACCATAAGCAAAGCTTTCCACCCTGAAGCCACTATGTATGGCTGGACTTCGACCGGTGGCCCTCTATTGGGTGGACCCGCAACCAATTTGGAATCATATGTGGAGGAACACGGAGCGGGACCGAGCATGAAATCCCGAATCGATATCATCGCCATCACCCCTACGACTGCGTGTGTCAGGGTTGACTTGGAGAATGACGCTGGAGGATTCGATTACACCGATTTTCACACCATGTTCAAGACCGATGGCCAGTGGCAGATCATTGCAAAGGTGTTCCATAAATACGACTAGTTCGAAGACGTCACTTCCATTAAGTTTGCCAAATGACAGACGCATGGGGTTTCACTACGCAATTAGATACAGCATATGTATGTGACTTGCGATCCCGCCCATGTACGACCTCGCGAGACGCACGTGTCTTCCCTCCAAGGCTTCATCGCTCTTCATGAGGTGATACGCGAACCCAGTACTAGAGAGAATTGAGACTCTGCGCTGACAAAAACTTGAAGTGCAGTGATTCTGCCAATGATCGTCGCGCTCAAGCGGAGAGAAAATCTGGTCAGAACCAATAATCTAGCCTACTGCCACCTTGCCCTTGATTTATTGACACCAAGCCGTTGAAAGCCCTAGCGCCTTCAGCCGCACAGTTGGCATAGATCGCGAAAGTAGACTACAGCATCTCATTCAGGATACCAAATCAGACTGTATGACGCCAAGGAATATCTGTGTTCGGCGCACAGGTGGACGGTGGCTCTGTGAAGGATGACGCGATCATGGGATAGCATATCTTTCTCTACGGAACCTCATCGCGACAAATTCGAGGGACAAGCTTAAAGTTTTATGATCAAAAGAGAATTACGTTCTTCCCGACCATGTCCGGCGACTCTTGGTGAGCCCACATGGCGTTGACCTGATCTAAGGACCAGCTTTTGGTGATAATCTGGATGTCGTGTTTCGCCACGAAGTCGGAAGTTCTCTGCAGAACGTCCACGCCATCTTGTAAAGAGCCCTTGACCGTGATGTGCTTGAAGATCAGATCACCCGAGGGTATCTTGACAAAGTCTGGTTGCGAGAGCACTACGAGTGTCCCATGTCGCTTGGTAACGTTGAGCGCGTACTCCATGGCGGGATCCGATTCTGTAGTGATGATCACAGCTGTTAAAGTCAGTTCGCCCCCTCGTTAATCGGTGCCACTCGGTTGACGATAGACTCGCCATCGCATCCGATTGGTCTATCCGCATCTAGCCCAACTTTTTTCATGTGATCTTGGATCTCTAATCCGACGGCTTGTTCGTCTTTCTCAGTCACGTCGACATAGACGTCAGGACAATGCTTAAAACTGCGACAAAGATCGAGGGGTCCGTTCCTGGCATCGATGGCGACCACGACGAGACCCTGCAGCGGTCAAAGAGGGGTCTCAGGTGAGATGACACAACGGACATAGACATACCATGGCTTTGGCGATCTGGACGCCGATATGTCCCAGGGCACCGATCCCACTGATTCCCAGAACTTGACCAGGTTTCAAACCGGCTTTCTCTATAGCTCCAAACATTGTGATACCCGCACACGTCAGAGGCGCCGCCTATAGGCCAGATCAGCAAACATATGGCCGAGTGGATAAACTTCGCATACCTGTTCAAACGTCAAGTTATCCGGAATCCGTACAACGTTCTTGGCCAGCGCCTCCCAATACTGCGAAAAACATCCGTCGGCATGCAAACCAGCCAAAATGCTCTTTTCGCAAAATCTGAAGCATTGTTCAGCAAGCCGCTAATATTCCGCGCTGACTTGCTCACGCTGGGTCGGCCTTTCTGCAGTCCCAACATTCACCTGTGCATTCAGTCCAAGTCTTGGGAGCTCCGCGATGACTAATCAGGAAACTGAGCTCACCGCATTGATGGACTTGATTGAGGGCAATCACTCGGTCACCAACTTCCAAATTTTGCACCCCTTCTCCTACTTCATAGACGGTCCCTCCAGCCTCATGAGATCCAGTGATGGGAAAGCCAGCGCCATAGAAGCCCTGAGAGGTGAGCATATCCTGACCGTAAGCGTCATTGAAGTCTGGTGGTCGAAAGCGACTGCATATACTGTGTGACAAAACCCGGCAGCCTTCATCTCGATGACTACGTGGCCGCTCTGTGCCCGAGGGCGTGGGACATCGGTGATAGTGTATTTCCTAAGCGGCGTCAGATCAGGCCCGGTGAGCATCCACTTGATACCTGAATGGCATTGAGCTCACTGTCCTTTGGCAATGACACGGGCGGCGCGCATCATCTCTTGAGGAATCGTTGAGCTACTCATCGTAGCAATACAGGCAGTACTGCAGGCCGTCGAGAAAGGTGGAGATCAAAAGGTATTCGCACAGGATGAAACTTGCACATTTGTAGTTGAGTGTCGGAAGCGAATGTATGACGCAAGCCGGAAGTAATCTAGTCACCGAGGCGTTAATCGGGTCAAAGCAGTCCTGTCAGCGACGACCGCCCGATAATCCCCAAGCCGATCGCCTTTCTTGCTCACGCTGCATCAGTTCAAGCAGTCTGTCCTGATCCTTGCGCGACTAGGTCGTAGCTTACGCCCCAGTTCTAGTTGTTCATGGCACCGGCCAGGGCTCTGGTTGTTCCCCCGCTTCTGAGCTGTCCACACATATAAGACTGAGGAGAAACAAGACTTGGCCTCTCGACACATGACCCTTCATATCAATCTGGAACAGTCAAGTAAGCCCGATATCGTGTTTAGAGTCGGATCAAAGCTGTCAGAATGAGTGAGCAGTGTATCCCTGACATCGCTTAAATACCCAGCCAAATTACAAGAAATCATGCACGACCAGGATCGTTCGACGCCCAAGAATGCTCATACGAGATCG
>Ga0265798_10011017_pt1 | contig 11062 bp, 12 predicted proteins | sample P3T30metagenome_FD_192430 | JGI IMG/M metagenome (GOLD analysis project Ga0265798, IMG submission 192430) | Plant litter microbial communities from East Loma Ridge, Irvine, California - P3 T30 | ecosystem: Environmental > Terrestrial > Plant litter > Unclassified | place: USA: California... | reverse complement strand
GTGCCGCCTGCGGTCAGCGCACGCGTGCCGTAGGGGTCGTAGGCGTAGGAGAAGGAGTTGGTGGCGAAGTCGGTGAGGAGGCCGACGGGGTTGCCGAGGCCGTCCCAGACGTAGAGGGCGGAGATGTCCGACGAGGTGGTCAGCATGAGTGCCTGGCCGGTGATCGGGTCGGAGTACACGTGGGCCTCGGAGCTGCCGCCGGAGTACTTGACGATCGTCGGGTTGCCGTTCTGGTCCGCCTTGCCATAGGTGGCGTTATAGCTGTTGCCCTTCGAGACGTCCTGAGAGAGGACGGCCTTCTGGTCGACGCCGGCGTAGGTGTAGCTGCTGGTGACCCCGTTCTCGACGGCCTGGGTCATCTGCTGCGCGGCGTTGTAGATGAACGCCGTGGTGGGGCTGGCGGTCAAGTTCCCGGCACCGTCGTAGGTGTACCCGGGGGTGGTGATCTGGTTCGCCGCGTTGTAGGTCAGGGTCTGCGACGACGGGTTAGCACCCGTCACGACGGCGGTGAGGCGGTTGCCTCGGGCGTCGTAGGTGTAGGCGTACGTGTTCGCGTTCGTGCCGCCGGCCTGGGCGACACGGGTGACTCGGCCCTGGGTGTCGTAGCTGTAGGTGGTGGTCTGACCGGTGAGGTTGTCCTTGGACCACTGCAGCTTGTCGCGGTCACCGGCGGGGGTGGTGCCGCAGGTGGGGGCGGCGCTGGCTGCGTTGTAGCAGTAGGTGGTGTCGTAGACGGCGGTGTTGCTGCTGTCTCCGGTACCGGTCCAGGCCTTCAGGCTCGACACGCGGCCCGAGGTGTCGTACCCGGTGGTCTGCTTGCCAGCCCAGGCGGTGCGGTCGCCGCTCGCCTGCAGCCAGGTGTTCGTGCGGCGGCCGTTGGCGTCGGTCTCGTACTCGATGGCCTGCGTGCGGCCATCCTTGGGGTAGGTGGTCTTCGTGAGCACGTTCGAGGCGTCGTACGTGTTGGTGTACGTGCCGAAGGAGTCGGTCTGGGTGAGCTGGTTGCCAGCCTTGTCGTAGGTGTAGCTGACCGTGCCGCCACCGGCGGTGTTGGTCGTGGAGAACTGGCGGCCGAGCTGGTCGTAGGTGTTCGTGATGGTGCCGGTGGGGCTCTTGCTCGTCAGGACGCGGCCGGCCTTGTCGAACGTCTTGTCGTCGCGGAGGATGAGGCCCGAGTCGGTGGCGCTGATCTGGCGGTCGAGCTTGTCGTAGGCGTAGCGCATCGTGTTGCCGCGGCCATCGGTCTCGGACGCGAGGCGACCGAAGGTGTCGTAGGTGTAGGCCTTGGCACCGAGGCTGCTGCCGGTGACCGGGGTCATGCCGGTGCGCTGCTTGTTGGCGTTGTAGGTGTAGGTCGTCTTGTTGCTGCCGTTGCCCGGGGCGGTCGCGGTCGCGACGGTGCCGTCGGTGTTGTAGGTCAGGCTCGCCTGGGCGCCGGAGGCGTCGGCGTTGCTGAGCTGGTTGCCGGCACCGTTGTAGGTCTTCAGGCTGGTGTTACCCGCGGAGTCGGTGGTCGACGCCGGCAGGTACGCCGTGGAGTCGGTCGACCCGTACGTGGTGCTCGAGGCGGCACCGCCGGGCGAGGACGCCTTAGTGAGGCTGGTACCGGCGTTGGCACCGTACGTGCCGGTGGTGGTGCCCGAGGTCGCAGCGCCCGCCTGACCGACCGTGGAGGTCTCGACGTCGGCGTTGCCGGTGTAGGTGGCGCTCCGCTCACGGCCGGCCGGGTCGAGGGCCTTGGTGACGAGCTTTTGCGTCGGGTTGATCGTGTACGTCGTCCGCGGCACCGAGGTGATCGCGGCCGCGGTGTCCGTGTTCGGGCCCGCGACGAGGGTCTGCGAGGTCGACGTGTATGCCAGGCGCGTGGTCGAGGTCCCAGGAGACCCTGCGGTGGTGTTCTCCTGGTCGACGCGGGTCACCTTGTGGCTGGTGCCGTCGTAGGTGAACGTCGTCTTCGCCCCCGTCACCGAGGTGATCGAGGTCAGGTCGGTGCCCTTGTACGTCAGCGAGGTGGTGTTGCCGGCGGCGTCGACGATGGAGACCAGGTTGGAGGAGGCGTCCTTCTTGTACTCCACCGTGCGGGTGTTGTAGCCGCCGTCGGTCTGGCTGACCGTGAAGATCAGCTGGCCCACAGTCATGGTCGCCTTACGAGCAGCCGAGGGACCAGCAGTCGACACCACCGAGGCGGGCTGTCCGTTCGCGCTGTAGCTGATCTGGGTGGCGTTGCCGTTGCGGTCAGCGACCGAGGTGGCCTTGCCGTCGGCGTCGAAGGACACGATCTGGCGTGACTCACGGTCCGTGAGGGTGTACCCGCCAGCGGCGGTCTTGGTTAGGTTCTGCGTGAACCCGGCAGGGGACGCGAACGCGGTCGCGGACCCTGCGATGGGGACGAAGGTCCAGGTGACACCGTCGGCGCCCGTGTAGACCACGTTCGCGCCCACGAGGGCAAGGCTGCCCGCGGAGGCGAAGTTCATCGACCAGTTGTTCGAGGCGGCGCTCGAGGCCGCGCCGGTCTGCCAGCCAAGGGAGTTGTACGACGCCCCGATCGGGATGGTGGAGTTCACCCCCGGCAGGGACAGACCCACGGTGTTGACCATCAGGTTGCCGGTGACGACGTCGACCGATGCCTGCACCTGGTCACTGACCGGGAAATCGAGAGTGGTCGCGGACGGGCGGGCACCGGTGAGACCCGTGGTCGCAGGGCCCGCGGGCAGAGCGGCGTGGGCGGTCTGGGCGACACCACCGACGAGAGCGAGCGAGGTAAGTCCGACGAGAGCGACGCGCGCCCCCAGCCAGGAACGAGGTTGACGAGTGGGCAAGACAGCAGCAGACAACTGCGGGTCTCCTTCGATCAGCGCAGCAACGACGACGCCACCTACGAATCGAAGCAGCGCCAGAAAGGGCAGCCCCACGACCTCGGTTCAGGAAGGAAATAGCGGTACCCCAAGCGCAAGCTAGGGGTGAAGACGTGTTCGAGACAAGACGGTCTATCCGAACTGTGCAGTCTGCTCGCCGCTTTCACCCGTTTCCTCGTGCGCCTCATCCGAGGGCCACCCGAGGGCTAAGGGAAGGCGCTAGCTGATATTCCCAAAGCGGGCGCGGACTGCATCCTCAACGACACTGCGGATCGTGCCTTCGCCCTCACCTGAGGCGACAGCGTTGTCGATGAGCTCGACGACGTCGGGAGCGAGCCTGGTGCTGAACGGGATCGTCGCCTCTCGCCGCGGGCGCCCGCGGCGAGGCGCTGCGGCCGGCTCGGGAGTCGGTGCGGGTGCGGGTGCGGGTGCGGGTGCGGGCACAGTTGGCGCCGCAGAAGCGGACTGGCGGTAGTCGACGGGGTCGACCCGCTCGTCCGGGGCGGGCTGCGGTCGGCGCCGGGCCCGGAGATCGGTGGGTCGGTCCTGCTGCTGGTCACTCATCGGATCACCTGATTCACGATCGCCTTGTACGCATCCAAGACGGGCGCGCCCTTCCGGTAGTTGCCGTACCACTCCCCCGTGAGCCGCACCTCTTGCACGATCGCCCGCTCGGGCACCAGGGGCACGAGAAGCATGCCGGTCTCGCGCAGCTCCTCGATGCTGGCAACGGCCGGCCTGGACATGATCGTCTCGCGCACACCGCCGATGACGATGCCAGCCTCCTGCAAGCTCACGGGAGCGTTGATGCGCTCTCGGCTGTGCCGGAACTGCTGCACGGTGCGCCGAGCACCGGCGACACCGTCGACGCCGTCACTGCTGGCGGTCGCTGCGTAGACGACAGTGTCGGCCGCGTTCAGAGCGGACAGGGTCAAGGGCCCACCCTGGCGATTCGGGCAGTCGATGACAACGAGGTCAGCAGCGATGCCCTCGAGGGACGTCCGCAAGCGCAGCTCCGCGTGATCGGCACGGTCCGCTTCCCGGTTCGAGACGCTGCGAGCGGAGGGCACGAGGCGGAGACGTGATGACCACGAGGTCGCAACGGCCAGATCCTCGGCCCAGCCAACGGGGTCGTCGTCACCGAGGATCGCCCCGACGTGGAGGCCGTCGCCCGAAGGTTCCACGTCGAGCCACTTCGTCGAGGCAGCACGGGGGTCGAGATCGACGAGAACAGTGCGCCGGCCTTCCTGAGCGGCGATCGTCGCGATCGACACGGCGGTCGTCGTCTTGGACACCCCACCGGACTCGCTGTAAACCATGACTGTCTGCATTCAAGCAAGCATGCATGATGTCAACCTATCTTGCAAGAATCACCGATGGCAAGCATTCTTGCTTTCCTTCTTTCTTTCATGCATGCATGCATGCAGGAAACACCCAGCCTGTCCAGAGAACATGCGCAGCGCCGTGTAAAACGGTGCCGCTGTGACGCTGTACGAACTGAGGCGGGACCACCCGCGGACGGCGCGCATTCGACCCACGGGGGTCGATGATCTGCGCCCGCTGGCGTGGCTGCGGGTCACCTACGTAGAGAACGGCCACGAAGTCATGCGAGTCGATATCTACAGTCACGCGAAAGAGGTGCCTAGCCGGCTGTGGCGGGGGACCGCGTCGACGGTGGTCGAGGCCGTGGCGTTCTGCCACAAGCACGCGGCCGAGCTGGGCGAGCTCGGCCGTCCGGAGGCGCTTCCCGTCGACCTGCACCGTGCACCCTTGCACCCTTGCACCCCTGGAGCTTCGCGAGTGTCGTGGAAGTCGGCTGAAGGTACGGCCTCACCGGAGGTCCTGCCAGCGGACGTAGTTGGCGGCGAGCTTCATACAGACGGTCCGATGACCTTTGAGGTCCTTGACGGTGCCGGCGTCCTTGAGGGTGTGATCAAGTTTGCCGCTGATGACGGCCCAGAGCCGGATGAGGTCGCTGTAGGTGTACCGGTCAGCGTCGACATTGGAATGGCAAGGCGCCCGAAAGGCATTCGTCGTCGCTTTCCTAAGCGAAGCGCACCGTGTACACATCCGCCCCGGCTTCTTCAGCAGCAGAGCTTGAGGCGTGGCGCCAGCGACGAGTAGGCCCGTCAACTGGCCGCAATGCGCTGCCTCCCCGCTCGTCGAGCACGATTCGACGAGCCGCGGCCCAGTCGAGTCGGCCGTCGGCTCGACGGGGGAGAGGGCCGTACGCATGGGTGCCGTCGTCGGGGACGAGGGAGAGCTGACCGCGGCTCGGTCGGCGCTTTGCACCGGGTCGGCGGGGTGCGTGCATCCACGCCTCCTCCGCCTTCCACCAGGCCCACAGCTCGCGCTCGAGGCGGTAGCGCTCGGCGCGGGCGTCGAGCCGTCCAGCTACTCCGGCGCGCTCGGCGGCCGCGTCGAGGGCCTGCGGGGCCTCGACGCGGTGCCAGCTCGCCCCAATCTGCACGAGAAGGCCGGCCCAGGCGAAACGGGCGAGCAAGCGGCGCGTGCGGGTGAGGTCGAGGCCGGTAGCCGCTGCGAGCTCGTCGATGGTGTGGGGGTTGGTGTCGGTGCGTGCGTACAGATTGCCGGCGAGGTGGCCGAGTGCGGGACGGGTGAAAGTGAAGAGGTCGTGTGCGGTGGTCTCGATGCGGGTTCGCAGAGTCGCGAGGAGAGCTGTTCTCTCAGCGGCCCCGGCCCCAAGGGGGCGCGGGTCCGCTTGTGACCGGGCAGGGTTTGTGGCGGTGTGGAGAAGCTGCTGGGGGTCGATCGTCCAGTGCGCGCCGTGGGGGCCGTCGGCTTCGGCGGTGCGGGTGATCCACCCGTCCTCGGCCAGGCGCAGCAGGGCCGTGCGGGCCGTCTCGCGCCCTATACCGGCTAGGAGGGCCAGTCGGCGGCCGTCGGCCTCCAGAGAGGCGCTGAGGGCTTGCAGGGCCAGGAGGCAGAGGACGTCGAGGACTCGGCGGTCGGCAGGGCCGCCGCCGTGGGTCCAGCGCCCAGCGGCGGCGTCCGCGCGGGCCTGGACGTGGCGCACGTGGGCGGCCATGTGGTCGGCGCGGCGGTCGAAGGTGGGATCGTCCCCGATCTGCCGGTCAGTGCTGGCGACGTAGCGCACGGCCTTGTCCCACTGGCGGGCGAGGACGGCGGCGTGCTCGCCATGGGGCCGTGTGCGGCGGCCTGAGGGCGTCGCACGGGTGCGCACGTGCTCTAGGCCGGCCGATGTCGGTACCAGGGCGGCGACGTCGGCATGCCGCCACCTGGCGGCCACGGCGCCGATGAGGACGCGCCAGAGCACTGCGGAGGCGTTCTTGCCGGCTGCGGGCTCGGTGAGCGCTGCGGCGCTCACTGCTGGCAGGGGCCGGCGGGGGCCGACGAGGTAGAGGCGGCCGTGCGCATCGACGGGCAGGGGCGTGTGGGGGTCGATCGCGGCCGCGGGCTCGGTGTCGTCGACGAGGCCGGCGACGCGGGTCACGAGGTCGCGGACGGCGGCCGCGGTGGTCGTGGGGGCCGTTAGGGCGGCGACGTCGCCGCGGAGGACGGTCGAGTACCCGCCGGCACGGTGGGGCGTTCCCGGGGGGCGCACGCAGCCTGTGGCGGGGTTGGTCAGGGGCGAGAGGTCAAGGCTCGGGCACAGGTGCTGCACGAGACGCGCGAGGGTGCCGATGGTGGCGGCGTCCACGGCCTCGGAGAGGCCGGCCCAGACGTGGCGGCCGCCGGTGGGGCCGGACTCGCAGACGACGTGCTCGATGCCGGCATCTGTCAGGACGGCGGCGAGCACGTCGGCGTCGCGGGCGGCGCGGGCGGGGTCGCCCTTGGCGTCGAGGTCGAACGCGAGGAGGCGGAAGCGGTGATCGGGGCCGGCGAGGTAGACGGCCCACGGCTGTGCCGGCGTGGCCATGGCCAGGCGCCGGTCGCGGTACTCGTTCAGCGTCTCGCCATACGCGTCGACGACGGCGACACGCACGCGCTGGCGGGGACTCACTGTCTGCGTGAGATGCCACGCAGCAGCATCTCCCGCGCCCGGCGACCACGAGGTGGCACGCCGATCATCGAAAGGGGTGACGTCTTCAGCGTCTTGAGTTACTATGGCGGCACCTCCTCCTTCGGGCTGGTGGTACACCGAGGCCTCCCGGCTGATAACCGGGCTTCCTCTGCTTCAACTTCAGGACCTGACTTGCTTGGCGGCTGTTGCAGGATCTGAAGTAAATGACTTCGGGGCATTGCCCCGGGACCCCCGCTTCGGCGGGGGTTCTGTCGTTAAGCGGCTGTCGTTCGTGCCTCCTGGGCGTCTACGGAAGTGAGCTGAGGGGCGAGAACCGGGAATGACCCATCAGGTCTCCGGATGGACTCGCTCAAGAGCTCGAGAAAGAGCGGGAGCGACAAGCCCTGCGAGTTCGCAGCTTCAAGCAACTCGGAGTACGTCTCCTTGTAGAAGCCGATCTCCTTCGTCACGACAGTGCGTCGCCGACTGAGGCGACGACCCTTCCCGGTACTCATGGGCAGAGCATTGCACTTAACCCCGGGGACTATTGCTTGGCGTTCCGCGTGTCGCACACAACCCTCCTTGACATATTTAGATTAGCCCATTTAGGTTAGATCTCCAAGAGGCCCGGGAAGGCCTCACGCACGAGGTTCAGCGCATGGGCGCGAGCGACACGTGAACCACGGAGCGCGGCATCAGTGGCGGTCACTAGGCGCACGAAGTGACGCTCGTGGCAGCTTGTCGTGCACTCGCTCGAGCCAGTAAGTGCACTGCCGCCGGCAGCAAGTCGCGGACGGTCGACGGGGGTAGGTGGCATCAGCATTCCTTGAGATCAGCGCGCGTCTGAGCGCGGCATGCGGAATGGACACCATCGAGGACGACCCGTCGTCGCGGTTCAAGGTCCAACCCTGGATAATACACGACATGACTAACTGGCATTTCGGAGATCGCGGCGAGACGGCACTGGTTGTGGGCGCATCGAGAGGCATAGGCGCCGCTACCGCACGACATCTTCTGGCGGCTGGCTATCGGGTAGCAGGTACCCACCGAGGATCAGGCGTGCCCAAGGGTGTCTTGGGCGTGCAGGCAGACATGACCAGTCTGGAGAGCCTGGAGGCGGCGGTCGAAGCGGCGGTAGCTGAGTTCGGCCGCTTGGATGTACTCGTAGTCGCCGGGGGCATCACGCGTGACGCTCTCTTGATGAGGATGACCGTGGACGAGATGCGCGAAGTGCTCGAGGTGAACACGCTCGGGCCGATGATGGCGTGCAAGGCCGTTCTCCGCCAGATGTTGCGGCAGAAGGCGGGCTCGATAGTGCTGGTCTCGTCCATGTCGGTGAAGTACGGCGTCCCGGGCCAGACCAACTACACCGCCTCTAAAGGCGCTGTCGAAGCATTCGCGCGATCACTCGCTCGGGAGTACGCCACTAAGGGGCTCCGTGTCAACGTGGTTGCTCCGGGGGCCACCGAGACAGACATGCTTCGTGCTGTTCCGGATGCTGAGCGACAGGCAATGGTTGCAGGAGTGCCCATGGGCCGACTCGGAACGCCAGAGGAGATCGCAGAGGTCATCGTGTCCACTGCCGGCGCCACATACATGAGCGGTGCCGTAATCCCGGTAGGGGGCGGACTGTGAGCCTCACCGTTGCTGCCCCAGGGACATGGCTGCTGTTCGTGGGCCCTGATGGTCGGCAGCTTGTGCAGATCGGTCAGACCCCCGTGGGACCGGTGAGTGCCCGCAAGATCGTGTCCGTACCCTTGCGCTTCGGACTACTTCCCGCGGTCACACAGGCGTTCTCGGTAACGCAGAACGATGGGTCTGTCGAGAGCGTCGCTCAGGGACAGGAATGGGATGCCCATGTTCGGACCATCCGCTCTCCCTATACGAACACAATCGTCGCAGTCCAGGGCATCTTGATGCCGCGCGGAGAGGCGCCTCCCGCAGCCCCCCTGGTAGGGGCGTGGGAGTGGATCATTCAGCGCGACGCGGAGGGTCGTCCGTCGACTGACCGGACGACGTACTGGGACAGGAACCTGTTCGAGCTCTACGAAGTCAGCCCCGGGGCAGATGAGCGGACCAAGGGCTGCTGGGAGGTACCGACGTGGGCGAACGAACTAGTCGCGCCTGCTGACCAGACGCGCGTGATGAGTTCCATCCGCGACGGCATCCGACAGAACCTGGACGGCGTTCACACGCTGACGTACGAAGTGCGCACAGGCTTAGGAACTGACTCGCGAGGAACGAAGCAGCTTCGCCTGATGGGCAGGATTGCGCCCGACGCACCAGAGGGAGTGCTGTCACTGCAAGGGGTCAGCTACGAAGTAGACCATAAGTTCACGGAGCCGGCCTTCGAACGCGAAGGGGCTCGCGTTGACGACGTCCTGCGTGGAACCTTGCAGCTGGTCCAGGAGCCGATGTGCCTGGTCGACGCGGACACACTCGAGATCTTGGCAACCTCTCGGCAGTGGAAGCGTCAGGGGTTCGGGCGGGCATCCTCTCTGGCTGAAGTCTTTGACGACCGCAGCGAGAGCCTTGAGGGCTTCATCACCGAGGCGGCCAACACCACCGAAACCTGCGTCTTTCCGCGGCCACTTTCGCTTCACACCGCTAGCGGCGAGGTCAAGGAGGTGACGGTCAGCGCTTGCGGTGTGCGACGTGAGGACGCATGCTCGCGAGACGCTCTCGTGAGCTTGTCTACCTAGAGACCCCGGCCGCCGCTGACGAAGTCCACCCACACCTGCGTGAGCTGCTGGAGCCGCTCACGGCTCAGGGTGTAGGTGATCTTTCGGCCGCGGCGGTCGGCCTCTGGAGGGATGCTCGAAGTAATGACACCGACTTCTTCGAGCTGACGCAGGTTCAGCGACAGCGTCGGCTTGCGCAGCTCGGTCGCACGTTCCAGGTCGCTCCAGTGAGCAGACGAGACCTCTGAGAGGTGCCGCAGAATCAAGAGTTTGCTTCGGTTGCCCATCACACCGATGGCCGCATCTAAGTCGACATTTTCGGGGCCCGCCGACCAGGGACCACTCGGAGACATGAGTCTCATTCTGTCAGGAGACTATGACCTACCCAGACTAGCCCATATGAGCTATTTGGGATAGTTTATCTGCATGAGTGCTCACCAGGTGCTGACAACTGGCTTCCGGTCCATGACGTCCTTCGTGTCGAAGGTGACCCAGAGCGAAGAGGACCTCGCGCCGATCCTCGAGGGGGCCGAGTTCCTCGTCGAGGATCCGGTCTTCACGGAAGACTTGGTCGCTGCGCGGGCGAGCTTGCGGCGGATGCTGCGGCAGCTTGAGCTGGTGACCGTCTGATGTCGAACGCCTCGGGCCTGGCCGGTGGTGAACGTCTACGGGCCGCGGCAGAGGCAACGGCGTCGACGAAGCCTGGGTCGGTCGCGGGTCGAGCGGCGCGGCTGGAGCTGTTCGAGGCAATTCGTGCAGGGTTGGGGGCTGATCTGGCTCGGTGGTCGCGGCGTCTGGCGGTGACGATGGAGCCGGACGAGTGCGCGGCTGAGCTGTGGGCCCAGCTGCTCGAGCGGCCGGGGGAGGTCCGTCGACTGGCTGACCAGGCGACGCTGGATCCGTATGCGGCACTGTGGTCGGCGGCGGCGCATGAGCCGAAGAACGGTGGCCAGCGTCCCCCAGGGTGGCTCTTCGTCGTCGGGGGTGGATACGACGCGTCGCGCACGCCGTTGGAGGAGTGGGATGAGCCCGCGAACCAGGACACCGACCCGTACACATTGCTCGATGAAGACACGTTGCTCACGCGAGTGGGAGTCGTGGTGGAGCGGATTCTGGAGGTCGTCTTGCCTAGGACGCCGGAGGGGCTGCGGGTGCCCGTGACGGAAGGTGTGCGGTGGATGGCCTTAAGACGGATTCAGTGGCGGAACGCTACGGCGTACGTGCGGGAGGCCGTCGAGGCGTGCGCTGGGCTGGATGAGGATCAGGTGCGCACGCTCGTGGGGGTCGTCTGGGGTTCGAACAAGCGGCCGGACATGTCGCTGTTCAACCTGTTCCGGTGGGATGCCGCCGCGGCGGTCGTCGATCACGGTGCCGCGTACCGGTCGGCGTGCTTGTACCGGGAGCGGATCAGCGGGTGGAAGAAGCGCCAGCCGGGTCGTGCTGTGGTTGCGGGATCGCGGGGGATGGCATCCGTAGAGGTGTGACCTCTACAGGGGCTCATGCATGAAGTGAAAGGGTTCGCTTCCTCCTGCGGACCCGTG
>Ga0265798_10011016_pt1 | contig 11062 bp, 5 predicted proteins | sample P3T30metagenome_FD_192430 | JGI IMG/M metagenome (GOLD analysis project Ga0265798, IMG submission 192430) | Plant litter microbial communities from East Loma Ridge, Irvine, California - P3 T30 | ecosystem: Environmental > Terrestrial > Plant litter > Unclassified | place: USA: California... | reverse complement strand
GAAGAACTCAAGGCGATGCGCCAGCAGCTGGAAGCCCAGCGCGCGCGCATCGACGAACTCGAACGCGGCGTGCGCGGCACGCGCCAGGCCGGCCTGCCGGCCGAGCCGGCAGCGCCCGCCATGGAGCCGGGCGCGCTGGCGGCCGGCTTGCCGGCCACGGCCTCGGAACTCGATGCGCTGCGCGGCGCCGGCTACATGGACCAGACCGCCGCCCAGCAGAATGCGCAGCAACAACTGGCGCAGCCGCCGCAACAGCAGCCCCAGCAACAGCAAACGCAACAGCAGCAACTGCAACAGCAGCAACAGCAGGCGCAACAGGCACAGCAGCGTCAACAGCAGCAGCAACGCCGCACCGCCCAGCAGAACGCGCCGCTCAATCCGCAGAACGTGCCGAACCAGCAGCCGACCGTGCCGCAACCCGCGGCCCCGGCGGCGCCGGTCGGCGGCCCGGCCAGCGCACCGGCGGCCGGCGTGAATACCGCCGCCGTCGGCCGTGCGCCGTCGGCCCAGGCGCGCACGGCCGAAGTGGCGCCGATCTTCGAGCAGCCCGGCGTGCTGACGCCGCGCGGCAAATACGTGTTCGAGCCGGCCGTGCAATACGGCTACTCGTCGAGCAGCCGCGTGGCCCTGGTCGGCTACACGGTGATCCCGGCCCTGCTGATCGGCCTGATCGACGTGCGCGAAGTGAAACGCAACACCACCACTGCCAGCGTGACCCTGCGCCGCGGCATCACCAACCGCTTCGAGGTCGAGGCCAAGCTGCCCTACGTCTACCGTTCGGACGCAACCGTCAGCCGCGAAGTGTTCACCGGCACGGCGGTCGAGCGCGCCTTCCAGACCAGCGGCAAGGACCTGGGCGACATCGAGCTGGCGGCGCGCTACCAGCTCAACGACGGCGGCGTCGACAAGCCCTTCTTCATCGGCGGCCTGCGCTTCAAGTCGCGCACCGGCAAGGACCCGTTCGACGTCATCACCGACTGCACCACGCGCTGCGTCGGCGAAAACGTCACCGGCAGCGGCCTGCCGCTGGAACTGCCGACCGGCTCGGGCTTCTATTCGCTGCAGCCGAGCCTGACCTGGCTGTTCCCGTCGGACCCGGCGGTGTTCTTCGGCAGCTTCAGCTACCTGCACAACTTCAAGCGCAGCAACGTCGAACGCACCGTGCTGGGCGGCATCAAGGAGCCGCTGGGCGAAGTCGCTCCGGGCGGCGTGTTCGGCTTCAACTTCGGCATGGGCCTGGCGCTGAACGACAAGGCTTCGTTCAGCCTCGGCTACGACCACAACTCGGTCGGCCGCACCAAGCAGCGCGGCCGCGCGGTGCCGGGCTCGGTGCGCATGCAGCTGGGCACCCTGCTCGTGGGTTACTCCTACCGCCTGTCGGACAAGCGCACGCTGAGCGTCGCGGTCGGCGCCGGCGTGACGCGCGATACGCCGGACGTGACCCTGATGGTGCGGGTGCCGATGTCCTACTGATCCGATGTTCTGACCCGGCCGTGTGTGGCGGTGCGGGTGTCGGTGAACGGCGCAAGGAGACGAGACTTGCGCCGTTTTTTTACGTCTGCCGTTCGCTGCGGGCCGTCGCTGTCGACACAGCGTATTTACACGGTTTTACGTATTCCACCTGACCTGGCCCAGCATCCGCACCACATGCCCCACTAGACTCGACAGCATCCCCATGCGCCACAGTATGAGAGTTGCTTATGCAAACGCCGCAATTATTCGTCAAGCTGATGGAACACGCGAGCCTGGCCGTCGAACTGGGCCGCTTGCCAGTGGCCCAGCTGTGTTTCGAGCGCCACCTGAACCCGCCCGCGATCCTCGCTGCCTGGGCCAATTTCACCCGTCCCCATCCGCGCTATAAAGTGTTCCGCAACAAGGCGATGGGCATTGCGCTGGTCGACATCGCCGGCTTCGGCAACGCCGCCTCCTACCTCGACACGGTGCGCCAACGCGGCCATGCCGGCCCGCAAAGCCGCAAGGCCCTGGCCCGCGGTTACCTGTTGCGCCGCATCGACCGCAACGACCATCTCGACGAGATCCACGCGATCCACACCTCCTGCGCCGAACGCCAGGGCCGGCCGATGGACAGCGCCTACCTGCGCAAGCACAGCTACCCGGAGCAGCCGCACTGCGCCTGCCACGGGGTGTTCGACGCCGGGGGCCGCCTCGCCGCCTACTGCAACGTCGCCCGCTTCGGCAATTTCGCAGCCACCGACCAATTGATGGGCTACAAGAACGGCGACGGCGCCATGTACCTGCTGCTCTCGCACATCATCTGCGAATTGATCGAAGCGCGCGAAGTGGCCTGGTTCATGTACGACAGCTACCTCGGCGCCGGCCCCGGCCTGCGCGACTTCAAGCGCCGCCTCGGCTTCCACCCCTACCGTGCGCGCTACGCACTGGTCTAGTCGACCAAGCAACATTGTTATCGTTCAGGCATCGAGTGTCGCGCTCCATCCTCGTTTCCGAACAATAAAGGGTGGAAGGACTGTTTCCCAGTTACATGTACTGCTAGACTGCAAGACTTTAGCTCGACCGTGATGTGTTGCATAAAACGCACGCAGTCGACGCCAGCGCGGTGCAAATTACGCAAGCGCTGTGTGCAACATCAAAGAAACTAGGGGAATGCATGTCCAATCGTCAGGTTCGTTCGAACCTCACGCTGCTGGCTGCCGCCATCGGGGGTTCCTTCCCGTTCGGCGCACAGGCACAGGAAACACCAGCCGTCGAACAACAGCAAGGCCAGATCCAGGAAGTCCTCGTCACCGCGCAGCGCCGTATCGCGCCGGAATCGAAGACCCCGGTCGCCATGTCCGTCATCAGCGGCGCCCAGCTCGGCAAGGCCGGCCTCGACCGTCCATCCGACGTTGCCGCACGCCTGCCCGGCGTGTACATGAACAACGCCGCCGACGGCCTGCGCATCACCATCCGCGGCGTCAGCAATGCCGACGCCACCGACAAGGGCGAGCCCTCGGCCGCCTTCATGCTCGACGGCGTGTATATCGCCCGTCCGCATGCCCAGAACGGCGACTTCCTCGACGTCGACCGTGTCGAAGTGCTGCGCGGCCCGCAGGGCACCCTGTATGGCCGCAACACCACGGCCGGCGTCGTCAACGTGATCTCGAACGCGCCCGGCAAGACGCGCGAAGGCGCGGTCGGCCTTGAAGCCGGCACGTTCGGCGCGCGCAAAATCGACGGCATGCTCAACCTGCCGCTGAACGATGCGCTGGCCCTGCGCGCCGCGGTCAGCAGCAAGCGCCGCGACAGCGTCCTGCGCAATGCCCAGGGCACGCCGCATGAACTCGGCCTCGACCTCGACGACCGCTCGGCGCGCCTGTCGGCCAGGCTCGACGTCAGCGCCGACGCCTCGCTGCTCGTGCGCTACGACCGCACGGTCCAGCACGACAACAACGACGTCATCGTCCCCGACACGAATTTCTACTCGGGCATCGAGACCGGCAAGCCGACCTGGCGCGACGCCTCCACGAAGGAACGCCTGACGAATGCCTTCGTGCCGCCGAACGCGGTGCCGGAACAGGGCCACAGCCGCCGCGATTCGCAGGGCCTGTCGGCGGAACTCAGCTGGAACCTGGGCCCGGCCACCCTGTATTACCTGGGTGCGCGGCGCGCATTCGACCACGATTTCCTGGTCAACTATTACTACCGCATCGTGCCCGGCTTCGCGCTCGGCGTGCGCCAGTATTTCGAGGGCGCCTACGACCAGGACTCGCACGAACTGCGCATCGCGACAAAGGACACCGGCCGCGTCTCGGCCCAGGCCGGCGTCTACTGGTTCCGCGAAGACATGCGCCAGCTGGCCACCTTCCGCGACCTCGAACCGATCGCGCTGCCGCCGTATTACGTGTTCCCGACCGGCCCCACGGTCTCGAAGAGCCGCGCCGTGTTCGGCCAGGCCACCTGGCGCGTGCTGGACACGCTGCGCCTGACGGCCGGCGCCCGCACCACGCGCGACGACAAGTCGCGCGTCGGCTCGACCAACCTGCAGGCCGGCCCGGTGTTCAATGCCGCCACCGACCTCGCGATGCCGAACGCCGCCCGCCTGGAAAAAAGCAAGACCACCTGGCGCCTCGGCATCGACGCCGACCTGGCCCCGTCGACCCTGGTGTACGGCGTGCTGTCCACCGGCTATAAATCGGGCGGCTTCAACGACGGCTGCATGGCCGACTCCAGCGCCCTCGGCGTCGCCTGCCCGGCCGCCTTTGCCGTGCCGGCAGCGGCCCTGGTCTACCAGCCTGAAACCCTGAAGTCGGTCGAGCTGGGCCTGAAGACCCGCTTTTGGGCCAACCGCGCCAGCCTGAACCTGGCCGCTTACAAGTATGACTACACCAACCTGCAGCTGTCGGGCGTGGCCATGGTGCAGGGCGTGCCGCGCTACGTCACCAGCAATGCCGGCGTGGCCAGCGTCAAGGGCCTGGAAATCGAGGCGGCGGTCAAGCCGGTGGCCAGCGCCCGCCTGACGTCGACCCTCGCCTTCACCGATGCCCATTATGTCGACTACACCCCGGATGGCATCCATTCCTGGGCCGGCTACAAGCTGGACCGCGCCCCGAGCGCGACCCTGACCCTGGGCTACGAGCAGGGCTTCGGTGTCGGCAACGGCACGCTGACGGCGGGCGCCTTTACGCGCAGCGCGCGCGCCTACGCCATCGGCATCCCGAGCCAGCTGCTGCGCTACCGGGTCCCGGGCCGTACCGAGACCGACCTGAGCCTGGGCTACCAGCAGCACGGCGCCCCCTGGAGCCTGCTGCTGCGCGTGCGCAACCTGCAGGACAAGGTCGAGCCGGTGAACATCGACAGCTTCGGCATGACCGTGCCGAGCGAACCGCGCACCGTGTCGCTGCGCATGGATGTCCGCTTCTGATAACAACACCTATATAACCAGCCAAGACGAGGAACGACCATGAAGTCCATGCAACGCCATCTCCCCCGCATCACCTTCATCCTGCTGGCCCTGTTCCTTGTCGTGCTGCTCACGCGCGGCCTGGGCGAGACCACGCGCATGCTGATCGTCGGCTCGCTGGCGATGTTCGCCTGCTGCTGGGCCAGCGCGATTCATTTGCTGGGCGCGCGCGCGGCCCTGCATTTCGTGCTGATCGCGGTGTCGCTCGGCTGGTTCGCCGAGCAGATGGGTTCCAGCCACGGCTGGTTCTTCGGCCACTACACGTATACCGAAGTGCTGGGCTGGCGCATCGGGGACGTGCCGATGGTGATTCCGCTGATGTGGTTCGCCCTGACCTACATCGCCTACGTGATCGCCAACCTGATGGTGTGGCAAACGCCGGTCGACGGCGTGGCGCCCCTGGGCCAGAGCATCGTGCAGTCCTTCCTGGCCGCGATGATCGTCACCGCCTACGACCTTGGCGCCGACCCCTACATGGTGTTCACCCTGAAGGCCTGGATCATGGCCAAGACCGACGGCTGGTGGTTCGGCGAGACCCTGCAGGGCTTCATCGGGTGGATGGCGGTGTCTTTCGTCATCATCTTCCTGTTCCGCCTGACGCTGCGCCGCCGTCCGCCGGTGGCCGCCGCCAGCGTCTCGCGCGCCCACACCGTCGTGCCGCTGGCGATCTACGGCGGCAACATGCTGTTCCAGGCCTGCCTCGGCACCCCGGTCGAAACCCGCACCATCGCCCTGTTCGCGATGGGCATCCCTCTGCTGGCCGCCCTGTGCGGCTGGAGCCGCTGGCAGGCCCCGAGCATCGCCGCCGTGCCCGACGCCGCGGCCAGCCCGGTGGTTGCCGCCGCCCGCATGGCCGCCGTCGCACGGGAGGCATGATTGGGGACCATGCACGATCCGGTCGTGAATGCCGATCCGCGCTACCGCGCCGACCCGCCGGCCGACGACACGGTCGCGCGCATCCTCGCCGGCCTCGATGGCGAGGCGCGCTACGATGCCATCGCAATCGTCAACCGCGAGATCGCCGGCTGGACCACCAACGGCGTGCTGGACGGCTGGCGCGCCAGCCCCGCTACGCCGCCGCACATCGCCGCCGCGCTGGAAGACTTCGTGCACGCCGCGCGCGTGCTGCCCGACTGGGCCGACCCGGCGCGCATCGGCGCGGCGGAGGCGGTGTTCGTCGAGATGAGCATGCTGTCCTGCACCCTGCTGTTCTGCGCCAGCCTGCCCGAATGCTATGTGCCGGTCGACCTGGCCAGCGTGCTGCACACGGCCGGCCAGCTCGAACAGCACACCGACTACCGCGTGCGCTCGACCGCCGCCATGATCTTCCCGGTGATGCTGCGCGGCGGCCTCACCGCGCCGGACGGCGGCGGCGTCGCCCAGGTACTGAAGGTGCGCCTGATCCACGCCACCATCCGCCACCTGATCATGCGCGGCAATCCGGCCGAGGTGATGGCCGGCGGCGAGTCGGAAGCCACCCTGGCCGAGCTGGCGCCCGACGGCCCCGGCCTGCACCGCGCCCTGTATGCGCGCGGCTGGAACGTGCCGCAGCACGGCCTGCCCATCAACCAGGAAGAGCTGGCCTATACCCTGCTGACCTTCCACTACGTCTTCCTGCGCAGCCTGCGCCGCCTCGGCCTCGGCCTGACGGCGGCCGAAGAAGGCGCCTACCTGCACGGCTGGAACGTGGTCGGCCACCTGCTCGGCATCGGGGAGCCGCTGCTGGTGCGCGACATGGACGCCGCCGAACAGCTGTTCGTACGGCTGCAGGCGCGCGGACGCGACGCCGCGAACGGCGCCGCCCTGCCCTACGGCGCGCCCGATCCGCGCCCGGCGCTGGCAAATGCGCTGATGCGGGCGATGCAGGACGAGATCCCGCTGCGCCTGCTGAAGCCCTTCCCGACCCTGCTGACGCGCTTCCTGTGCGGCCGCACGAATGCGCGCGAACTCGGCCTGATGGGCCCCGTGGCTATCGTCTCGCACCTCCTGTTCGTGGCGCTGATGGGCGCGGTGCGCGGCATCGACTTCCTGGTGCGTTTGCTGGTGCCGGGCTTCTCGATCTCGCGCCTGGTCTCGCGCGTGCTGGGTTACCGCCTGACGGTGAAGCTGCTGATGGACCAGACCCGCCCGCTGAAACTGCCCGAGGCCCTGCTGAACGGGGTCGGCGAGGCGGTGCAGGGCTGGCATCACGATCCGCAGGCGCCGGCCTGGATGAACCGCCTCGAGCTGCGCCTGCGCCCCGCGGGCGCCTCCCCCACCTCACGCAAGGCCCCATGATGACGCGCGCACTGCCCGGCTGGTCCCTCCTGCGCGCGGCATGCGCGTTCCTGATGCTGGCGGTGCTGGCGCTGACCGCAACGACCGCAGCGGCCGCACCGGCGCCGCTGCTGCTCGACGACCGCGTCGGCACGCTCGAGGCCTGGCCCGCCGTGACCACCCTGGACGACCCGGACGGCAGCCTCGACATCGACGCCGCGCTGGCGCGCCAGGGGCAGTTCAGCGTGCCGAAGCTGGCCTATGCCACCATGGGCATGCACAAGGGCGTGCTCTGGCTGCGCATGCCGGTGAGCGTGCCGGCCCACAGCACCGGCCGCTGGATCCTCGACATCGACTACGCAGTGCTGAACCGCGTCGAACTGTTCGTGGTCGTGGACGGCCGCGTGCGCCAGCACGGCCTGGCCGGCAACCTGCAGCCCGCCGGCGGCGCGGCGCGCAGTCCGCGCACCCCGGCCTTCATCCTCGACCTGGCGCCCGGCAAGCGGCACGACATCATCCTGCGCATCGAGAACACCGGCCCGAAGATCCTGCCGATCAGCTTGTCGCAGGCCTCGGTCTACCACCACAACGCCCTCGGCGAGCAGATGCTGCAGGGGATGCTGGGCGGTCTGGCGCTGTGCCTGATCCTGTACGGCCTGGCCCAGTGGATCAACCTGCGCGAGCCCCTGTTCGCCAAGTTCGCGCTGATGATCACCGGGACCGCGCTGTTCTCGGCCGAATTCGCCGGCCTGGGCAGCCAGTACGTCTGGGGCAACGACGCCTGGAGCAACATCCACGCCGGCGGCCTGTTCGCCCTGCTGTCGGCCTGCGGCGCCTACCTGTTCGTCGAGCAGGCGCTGGCGCGCCCCGGCATGGACCGCACCTTCAGCCGCCTGATGAAGACCGGCGCCGCCCTGTGCGTGATCGCGGCCCTGGCCTATGCCTCGGGCGTGATCGGCGTCGACCAGCTGGTGGCGATCGTCAGCACCCTGGGCATCATGCCGATGCTGCTCGGGATGCCGGGCGCCTTCATGCGCGCGCGGCGCGGCGACCTGGTGGGCGTGTATTTCCTGGTCGGCTGGTCGATCAGCTTCACCAGTTCGCTGGTACTGAGCCTGGTGATCAACGGCGTCCTGCCGGCCACCTTCGGCACCATGCACGCGCTGCAGTTCGGGAACGCGGTCGACATGCTCGTCTTCATGCGCATCCTCGGCCTGCGCACCAAGGCGATCCAGAACGCCATGCTGCGCGCCGAAGCGGCCACGCGCATGAAGTCGGACTTCCTGGCCAACATGAGCCACGAGATCCGCACCCCGATGAACGCGATCATCGGCATGAGCCGCCTGGCCCTGAAGACCGATCCCGATCCGAAGCTGCGCAACTACCTCGGCAAGATCCTGGGCGCCGGCGAACACCTGCTCGGCATCATCAACGACATCCTCGATTTCTCGAAGATCGAAGCCGGCAAGATGACCCTGGAGCGGGTGCCGTTCGACCTGAACGAACTGCTCGAGCACCTGTCCAGCCTGACCGCCGTGAAGACCGACGCGCGCCGCGTGGAGCTGGTGTTCCGGGTCGGGCGCGGGGTGCCGGCGCGCCTGGTGGGCGACCCGCTGCGCCTGGGCCAGATCCTGATCAACCTCACCAACAACGCGGTGAAGTTCACCGAGCGCGGCGAGATCGTGGTGGCGGTGGAACTCGAAGCGCGCGCAAGCGACGGCGTGACGCTGGCCTTCACCGTCAGCGACACCGGCATCGGCATGAGCGAAGACCAGCTGGCCCATTTGTTCCAGTCCTTCAGCCAGGCCGACGGCTCGATCACCCGCAAGTACGGCGGCACCGGCCTGGGACTGACCATCTCGAAGCAGCTGGTCGAACTGATGGAAGGCAGCATCGGCGTCACCAGCACCCCGGGCGTGGGCAGCAGCTTCCGTTTCACCGTCAAGCTGGGCATCGGTCTCGAGGCCGACCCGGCGACCCTGGCCGCCCCGGCCGCGCCGCTGAAGGACGTGCGCGTGCTGGTGGTGGACGATTGCGAGACCGCGCGCGAAGCCCTGGTCGAGATGCTCGATTCGCTGGGCGTGGCCGCGCATGCGGTCGATTCGGGCGAGCAGTCGCTGGAACTGCTGCGCAGCGCCAGCGCGCGCGGGGCGCCCTACCAGGTAGTGCTGATGGACTACCTGATGCCGGGCTGGGACGGCGTCGAGACGATCCGCCGCATCCGTGCCCAGGCCGAGCTGGGCGCGCCGCCGGCGATCCTGATGGTCAGCGTCTGCACCCGCGAGACCGTGCTCCAGCACGAAGGCGCGCTGCCGCTGCACGGCTTCCTGACGAAGCCGATCGGCCCGGCCCTGCTCTACCACAGCCTGCTCGACGTCCTGTGCCCGGAAGCCGCCGCCAAGGCCCCGGCGCGCCTCGACACCGGCGCGCGCGAACTGGCGCGCCTGCGCGGCGCCCGCATCCTGCTGGTCGAGGACAACACCAACAACCGCGAAGTGGCGCTCGACTTCCTGGCCGCCGCGCCGGTGCAGGTGGACGTGGCCGTGCACGGCCTGGAAGCGCTGCAGATGGTGCAGCAGCGCGACTATGACCTGGTGCTGATGGACATCCAGATGCGCGAGATGGACGGCTTGACGGCGACCCGCCGCATCCGCGCCATCGAGCGCCTGCGCGATTTGCCGATCGTGGCCATGACCGCGCATGCGATGGCGGGCGACCGCGATAAAAGCCTGGCGGCCGGCATGAACGACCACATCACCAAGCCGATCGACCCAGAGCAGCTGTTCCGCGCCCTGCTCACCTGGATCGACCCGCAGCGCCTGGCCGGACGGGTGGCGCCGGTGCTGCTGGCCGACACCGCAGCGCCGAACGCCCCGGTGCTGCTGCCGCTTGTGGACGGCGTCGACTGGGATGCCGCGCTGGCCGGCGTCAATGGCCAGCAGGGGCGCCTCTTGAAACGCGTGCGCAGCTTCGCGCAGGAATACCGCCCGGCGCCGCGCCAGCTGCTCGACGCCCTCGCCGGCGGCGACCTGGCCGTGCTGCAGCAGCTCTCGCACAATTTGAAATCGAGCGCGGCCTACGTGGGCGCGCACGCCGTGTCGCAGGGGGCCGGCCAGCTCGAAACCGGCCTGCGCGCCGGCGACACGGCCGCCCCGGCGGCGCTGGTGCCCGGCCTGGCCGCGGCGCTGGAAGCTGTGCTGGAAGGCTTCGACGGCCTGGTCAGCCCGCGCGGGATGCGCGCCAGCGTGGTGGCCCCCGCCGCGCTGCCGGAGCTGGTGCAGCGTCTCGGCGCCTACCTGCGCGAGGATGACGCCCGCGCCCAGGGCGCCGCCGCTGAACTGCAGGCCCTGCTGCCGGGCGACGCCCATGCGGCCGAACTGACGGCCCTGGTCGCGGCCGTGGACGACCTGGAATATGCGGCGGCGCTGGAGCCGCTGGCGCGATTGGCGCGCCAGCTCGGCGTCGACCTCGGGGAGCCGGCATGAAGTCCGAGCCGCAGAAGGTCTTGATCGCCGACGACGACGCCATCAACCGCGACGTCCTGTGCGAACTGCTGCAGCCGGAATACACGGTGCTGCTGGCGAAGAACGGCGCCCAGGCGCTGGAACGCGCCGTGCGCCACGTGCCCGACCTGGTGCTGCTCGACGTGATGATGCCCGACATGAGCGGCTACGAGGTGCTGCGCCGCCTGCGCGCCACGCCGGCCACCGAGCACCTGTCGGTGATCTTCATCTCGGGCCTGGACCGGCCCGAGGACGAAGCCGCGGGCCTGAAGATGGGCGCCTCGGACTACATCGCCAAGCCCTTCAACGCCACCGTGGTGCTGGCGCGCGTGGCCCTGCACCTGCAGCTGGTGCGCCAGCGCCGCATGCTCGAGCACCTGGC
>Ga0265798_10011015_pt1 | contig 11063 bp, 8 predicted proteins | sample P3T30metagenome_FD_192430 | JGI IMG/M metagenome (GOLD analysis project Ga0265798, IMG submission 192430) | Plant litter microbial communities from East Loma Ridge, Irvine, California - P3 T30 | ecosystem: Environmental > Terrestrial > Plant litter > Unclassified | place: USA: California... | reverse complement strand
GAGGGCGAAATCCATGCCGTTAATCTGGTGATTAAATCACGCGCGAGGAAGTACATAGCGTCGTCTAATCCGGCTTGGCTATATCCAGAGCAGTACTGTGCCCTCCCTTGGGAAGACATAGCAAAGATACTTTTGCCTCGCAATGATCGCTGGCGATTCGGCGGGGAGATGTATATCGGATATGAGGACGGAACTTCTGCGTATCGTGACCAGTTCGGACGAACCTCTAAAGCACACGAGTTCCTAACGAAGCCACCGTTGAGGAAAGAGCCCGCGCCGGATGCTCCATGCGGTTGCGGCAGTGGAATCGCGTTTTGCGAGTGCTGCGCGGATCTAGCGCCACAGAGGCGGCCTTCTTGGAAATTGATGAGTATCCGCGAGCGCAACTTGGCTCTCATACGAGGTGTTAAGCGCCTCTTGAGATTGGATCAGGATCAGAAAACTTGGCTGTCTGTTCGCCGCGACCTTTCTGACGACCAAGTACGACAAATTCACGAGCTTTATGCCGCACTTTGGCCAGTAGACACTCAGTTGATCGATCTTCTGCCAAGGCCCCAGAGCAAGCGATCCCGCGCTCTCTACCTTGGCATGATGGACGCGCGCACCGTCTCAACAACAGTGACGGGCTTGCTTGAGTACGTAGATGAACTTGTTCTTGCGCATCCCTTCCTCAACGCTAACGGCGTTAGGCCTGAGTTTAGTCCAGTTCATCACCCCGAGCTCTTTCGGGAACAGACCTTGCGCAACGCGTTCTTGATTATGGTTCTAGAGCCAGGCATCATAGACGGTCGACTCCATCTTGTCCCGGATCCGCTGGACTACAATGCCGACTTCCGGAATGAGATCATGGCTATCACAGAGCGGAAAGGTGACGAAGTACAAATTGGGCCCATCGACAAGAAGCTTGCGCGGGCGCTCAATCATGATGAGATGATGCGAGCTATTAAACGACTGCCTCTGGCGGATTTGAAAGCATACATAAGACGGCGAATCCCAGATGATGCAGAACGGTTGACCGAAGCCGCTATAGATTCGATCGCCGGTCTTTGGAAAAAGGAAGTTGAGGAAGATCCCTTGGCCTTATTGGAACCGCTTCGTTCCGATGAGCGAGGCGAATTCAGGATCCTGAAGGGCTTCGCCCGCGAGACTGGGCTTTACGTGGCGACCTTGACTGGATCTATAGTCTATACGGATTCAGACACGCAGTGGGCGCGACTTCACGAGACCGATGGCGTTCATCGCTATGAGCCCGATCCGGCAGCCGACCAAGCGGCCCGCTGCCTGGACAGTCTCTACATCACGGTGCCAACGCTCGCGTTTTATCACGAGCGTGAGCCATCAGGCGCTAGCGAAACTCGGGCACTTCTGCGACGCTTAGCGGTCGCACTAAGGGAGGGTGTTATGGTTGATGTCGATGCGCAGGCCACTAGCCGGGAGACGTGTCCGCCTGAGGAAGGATTCCTCACATACAATCTGCGAGCATCCGTGCCACGAAACGGCTTTCAACGCACCGACGTTTCGCGACTGGTTTTGACGTTCGGTCGCGTGGATGACGTTGCACCGGTTGCACTGGGACTGTTTCTTGAACCAGTATCACAGAAAGAGGAATAGAAACGAGGTCCTCGTTTCTCAGCAGCGAACACGACGTCCTTGTAGACGGTCGTGGGCACCCTTATTTGTCTGCACCGCAGGCGCGCAAGTACACGGGTCGCTACTCGCGCTAACCGCATCGTGCGCGAACCGATCAGTAAACACGCCTGCGACGGCGCCGTGGAGCGCTGATCAACCAAGCTGCGATCAGAGCGGCCGACACCGCGCCCCGGGGCACCCTTACTTCAGCACCCGCTGGGCCAGCATGACCCCGGCGCCAACCAATCCGATTAAACCGACTGCCCAGAAATAGTCGAGCCCCGCCAGCAGCGTCGCCTGCTGCCCCAGCATCTGCGCCAGGCTGGCTGTCGCCACGGCAGCCGGCTGCGCCGCCCCATGCTGCGCCAGCGATTCGGTCAGCGTCTGCAGCGCATGGCCGTATGCCGGATCGCCGGCCACGAAACGCTCGTTGAGCGCGCCATAATGCGCGGCAGTGCGTCCCTGCAGCGCCGCTGTGGCGACCGCAATGCCGAAGCTCGATCCGAACTGCGCCAGCATGTTCTTGACCTGCTGGGCGTGCGAAAACACGGTTTCGTGGTGCTGCACCTCGCGGAAGGTGTGCACGGCCGTGGTGGCCAGCACCAGCATCACGAACACGCCGTAGCACGCCAGCGCCGGGACAAAATCGGTCCAGAGATTCGCTTGCGGGCTCAGGCTGGCAACGCGCCAGCCAAAAACGGCCAGGGCCAGGAAACCGACCAGGTAGTACTGCTTGGCCGCGGGCCGCTTCGGCACGAGCTTCGACATCACGGCCCAGGTCAGGACCGTCGCAGCGAGCCCGGTCGCCTGGGCCGGGCCGATGGCTTCCCATGCGAAGCCCAGCCCGCGCTGGAGAACGGCGGGCAGCATGTAGTTGGTCGCCCCCATCAGTGCATAGCAGAAGGTGAACAGCGCGACGCCGCTCCAATAGCGCGCGTTGCGCAGTTCGCGGATGTGCAGCAGCGGGCGTTCCCCGGCATGCATCGCCCGCACGAAGTAGCCCAGTGCCAGCACGCCGAGTGCTGCGGCCGCGAGCGGCAGCCCGGTGTCGCTGTAGAAGTCGTAGTACGAGCGCTGGAAGGCGTACAGCACGAAGAAGGTGCCGGCGATTAGCGCCATCAGCAGCACCGGATGCGACTGCGTGCGCAATTCGTGCGGCGGCACCTCGCCAGGCAGGCAGCGCGCCGCCACCACGGCGGTGACGATGGCCAGGCCGATGAGTATCCAGAAAATCCACTGCCATCCGTCATGCGATACCGCCACCGACGACAGGAAGGGGCCACTCGCGCTCCCCACCGCCAGGGCAGTGGCGAAGGCCTTGATCCCGGTGAAGCGCGCCGGGCTGGGGGGAATCAGGTTGACCAGCAGCCGGGACGAGGTCATGAAGGTGCCGCCGCCGAGCGCCATCACGACGCGGCCGGCTAGGAACTGCCAGGTCGAGCCGCTGCTTGCGCAGATGGCGGCGCCACAGGCAAAGATCGCGAGCGAGCACAGCACGAATCGGCGCCAGCCCAGGCGCTCGGCGAGCCAGCGCTGCTTGCAGATGACGGCAACGGCCACGCAGGCGTAGATGGCGCTGATCAGACTGAATTCCTCGGGCGCGGCGCCGATCTCGCCCATGATCGGGCCCGCGCCGAAAGCGATCATCCCGCTTTGCAGGTACTCGGTCGCCGTCAGCAGGAAAATCGTGAGCAGCAACAGGCGGGGGTGCCGCGGTGCAGACAGGTGCATACCTGGCCTACTGCCCTGCCGGCGCGGCCGCACCGCCCAGGTTGGCGGCGATGATCCGCGCGACCACGGCGCTGGCGTCCCTGCCCTCGCGCGCGAACACGTCGGTGCGGTAGGCCTGCGGCGGCGTGGTGCCAGGCGCCAGGCGGGTCTGTTCGCGCTCGTGCGTGTCCACGCTGACCCGCATCGACAGCCCGAGCTGCAGCGGATGGCGCGCGACTTCCCGCGGGTCGAGGGCGATGCGCACGGGCACCCGCTGCACCACCTTGATCCAGTTGCCCGTCGCGTTCTGCGCCGGCATCAGGGAAAAGGCGCTGCCGGTGCCGGCTTCTTCGCCAACCAGCCTGCCGTGATAGACCACCGCGCTGCCGTAGGCGTCCGCGGTCAGCGCCACCGGCTGCCCGCTGCGCAGATGCCGCAACTGCGATTCCTTGAAGTTGGCCGTGACCCAGACCGACTCCACCGGGACGATCGACATCAGCGCCGTTCCGGCGGCCACGCGCTGCCCGACCTGGACATTGCGCCGCGCGACCATGCCGGACACCGGGGCCGGCACCGAGGTTCGCACGGTGGCGATGTACGCATCCTTGACTTGCGCCGCCGCCCCCAATACATCGGGATGGGTGGCGACCGAGGTGCCGTCCACGTAGGCATGGTTGGAGGCGAACTGCTGCTCGGCGGAGCTGAGTGCCGCGCGCGCGGTGCGCACCGCTTCGCGCGCATGTTCGAGATCCTCGCCCGAGATGGCGCCGGAATCGCCCAGCTGCGCGCGGCGGTCGAGGTCGGCCTGCACCTTGCCCAGCTCGGCACGCCGCAACTCCACGTTGGCCTGCATCTGCGACGACGACGCATACTGGGCGCGCACCTGGCGCACCGTCTTTGCAAGCACCGCTTCGCTGCGCTCGAGCGCGAGCTGGGCATCGACGGCGCCCAGCTTGACCAGTTCCTGCCCGGCGCGCACGCGGTCGGTATTGTCGGCCGCGATGGCGGTGACGGTGCCGGCGATCTGGTTTGTCACCTGCACCAGGTTGCCTTCGACGTAGGCGTCCTCGGTCACTTCACGGTACTGCATCGCGGTAAGCCAGTAGATGCCATAGCCGGCCGTGGCAAGGATCACGCCGCCGGCCACGAGGGCCGTGAAGTGTTTGTTCCCGGCCTGATTCTTTTCTTGTTGTGTCATGGTCCTGCTTCAGATTCGGTGTCGGTAAATGACGCTTGGGTGCACGGGTCAGCCCGGTGCGGGCAGTCCGCCGCCAAGGGCGCGGGCCAGGCCGGCATCGAGTTCGATGGCGCGCATATCGAAGTCGAGTGCGAGACGTTGCGCTGCCAGCAGCTGGCTTTGCGCGGCCAGCACCTGAAGGTAGTTGCCCACGCCGGCGCGGTAACGCTGCAGTGCCAGCGCGTGCGCCTGCGTCGCGGTGGCCAGCGCCTCGCCCTGCTGCGCGCGCTGCTCCTCGAGCCAGCGCAGCGAAACCAGCTGGCTGACCACGTCGCGCACGGCATCGACCACGGTGGCGTTGTACTGCTCGACCGCGATGTCGTACTCGGCGTTGCGTGCAGCCAGGCTGCTGCGCAGGCGACCGGCGTCGAAGATCGGCAGGCTCACGGCCGGTCCGATACCGGCGATGCGGCTGCCCGCCGTCATCCAGTCGGAAAAGCCGAGCCGCTGCGCGCCGAGCAGGGCCGTCAGGCTGATGTTCGGATAGAACTGGCCGCGTGCCACCGCAATCTCCTTGCCCGCCGCTTCCACGCGCCAGCGCTGGGCGACCACATCCGGCCGCCGGCCGATGAGTTCAGCGGGGAGCGCGCTCGGCAGCAGGCTGCCAGGCTGCGCCTTGAGCCGGGGGCGCTCCAGCGCCAGGCCGCGGTCCGGCCCCTGCCCGGCCAGTGCCGCCAGTTCGGTACGCGCCAGGGCGATCGTCTCGTTCAGTTGTGCGATCTGCACCCTGGCCGCAGGCAGCTGGGACTCGGCCTGCTTGAGTTCGAGCGCGGAGTCGATCCTGGCCGCGACCCGCTGCCGGGTGAGCGCCAGCACGTGTTCGCGCTGCTTCAGCGTCGCCTCTGCGATGTCGCGCTGCTGCCAGGCCTGCTGCAGGCGAACGTAGCTGCGCAGGATGCCGGTTACCAGCACCAGTCGGGCGGCATGGCCGTCGACCTCGGCGGCATGTGCGCGCCCGACCGCCGCTTCGATTGCCGATTCGTGCTTTCCCCAGAAGTCGAACTCGTAGCTGAAGTTCAGGGACGCTTCGTTCACCCACTTCCAGGTGCCGGCGACTGGCGGCGGCGTGGTGCCGTGCTCGCTGAACTCCTGGCGGTTGCTGCGCACGCCGGCCCCGAGCTGCGGTCCCGCCGCCGCTTGCGCCGCCCCGGCGAATGCCTCGGCCTGGCGGATGCGCGCCTGCGCCAGGCGCAGGTTCGGGCTGTGCGCGAGCGCTTCGGCGACGAGCGCATCGAGCTGCGGGTCGCCGTAGCGGCGCCACCAAGCCTCGGTCGGCCAGGCGGCTGCGGATAGGCTGGCGGGTCCTAGGCTCGCGGCCGCCTGCAAGCTGGCTGCGTCCAGCTTGCGAGCGCTCGTCGCCAGGCCTCCGGTGCTGGCGCACCCGGCCAGCAAGGCGGCCAGCGCGACGGCCAGGCCTGCTGCTACGGTCTTGTCGAGACCCGATCGGATGTTGGTCATCAATGTAGCTTCACCAGTGCGGTATTCCTGCGGATGAGCGCGCGCGCCAGCGCCAGGCCGCAGGTACGCGCCCAGCCCAGGACCGCGCGGTGGTGCAGCAGGTGCAGGCTCACGTACATGAGGCGCGCGAGGCCGCCGCGCACGAACCAGGAGCGTCCTTTCAGCGAACCCATCAAGGTGCCAACGCTGGTGTGCGAGCCAACCGACACCAGCGAGCCATAGTCGCGGTAGACATAAGGCTTCGGCGTTGGCTCGCCGCCGCGCAGCGCGCGCATGAACGCCCGATACAGGTAATCCGCCTGCTGGTGGGCCGCCTGCGCACGTGGCGGCACCCTGCTGCCGTCGTCCATGGTGCAGGCGGCGCAGTCGCCGAACGCGTGGATATTGCTGGCGCCCTTCACGTTCAAGTAGGGCGTCACCTCCAGCTGGCCGGCGCCGTTGACTGGCAGTCCCAGCCTGGAGAGAAAGGCCGGCGCCTTGATGCCGGCCGCCCAGACGCATATCTGGAAGGGAAAGCTGTGGCCCGCATTGTCCTTTACCTCGCCGGGCAGGATCTCCGCCACCCGGCAGCCGGCGACGACGCGCACATGTCGCTCTTCGAGCAGGGTGGTCACCGTGGCGGCCACCCGGTCCGGCAAGGGCGGCAGGATACGCGCGGCGCCTTCGAGGAGGGTGATGCGAATGTCCTTGGCCGCGTCGAGCTTGCGAAAACCGTAGTCGATGTACTTGTTGCTCGACTCGCGCAATTCTGCCGCCAGCTCGACCCCGGTGGCGCCGCCGCCGATGATGATGACGTCGACGCCCGCGTCCGGATCCTGTTCCTTGCGGCTCTCCGCCCATGTCATTTGCTTGAGCATGTCGAGGCGGAAGCGTTCCGCGTCACCCGGGCCATTCAGCGAAATCGTGTGTTCGGCCGCGCCGGGCGTGTTGAAGTAATGCGAGATACTGCCGACGGCGATGCAGAGGCGCGAGTAACGCAACTGGCGCTGCGGAATGATCACGTCGCCGGAGTCCTCCTGGACCGCGGCGACGGTGATCTCGTTGCGCGCGGCATCGAGCCCGGCGAACGAGCCGTACACGAAGGTGAAGTCGTTCTGGTGGGCCAGCATCGTGTAGGGCAAGCCCTCCTTGTGCAGGTCCATCGTGCCGGCCGCGACTTCGTGCAGCGACGGCTTCCAGATATGGTAGAAGGCATGGTCGACCAGCGTGACGCGCTCGCGGCCCAGCTTGCGCCCGAGCTTGCACGCCAGTTCCAGGCCGCCCGCCCCGCCGCCGACGATGACGATGTTCTCCGATTGCTTGGTATTCATGGTGCTCCTCTGCATGGTGTTCCTCTGCCGCCTGCGCCCGTTCGCGGGCGCCGGCGCAGGCCACGGTCAGATGGTGGTCGGGTTGCGATCGGATCGACGGTCAGATCGGATACGGCTGGTTGGCCGGTTCGATCGTGATCCACTTCAGCTCGGTGAACTCGTCGATCACCGCGCGGCCGTCGAACTTGCCGTAGCCGCTCTGCTTGGTACCGCCGTAGGGTGACTGCGCCTCATTCCCGACCGTCGCGCCATTGATATGGCAGGCGCCGGCATCGATCTGCAGGGCGACCTGCAGCGCGCGCTGGACGTCGCGGCCGAACACTGCCGACGACAGGCCGTAGGCGGTGTCGTTGGCCATCTCTACCGCCTGTTCGGTGCCCTGGACGCGCACGATGGTCGTCAGCGGTCCGAAGGTCTCTTCGTCGAAGATGTCCATTTCGCGGGTCACGCGGTCCAGGATCGTGGCCGGCATGACTGCGCCGTTGGCACGGCCGCCGGCGACCAGGACGGCGCCCTTGGCGACCGCATCGTCGATCAGGGCGTTCAGGCGCGCACCGTTGGCGGCACTGACCATGGGGCCGATGACGCAGGTGGGGTCGTCGGCCGGGTCGCCGGCGGGCAACGCGTCGGCGCGCGCGGCGAACTTCTGGACGAATTCGTCCGCCACCTTGTCGTCGACCACGATGCGTTCGGTCGACATGCAGATCTGGCCCTGGTACAAGAAGGAGCCGAAGATGGCCGCCTCCACGGCGGCGTCGATGTCGGCGTCGTCGAGCACCACCAGCGGCGCCTTGCCGCCCAACTCCAGCAGGCAGCGCTTGAGCTGCGTCGCCGCTTTCTGGGCGATGATGCGGCCGACACGGGTCGAACCGGTGAAGTTGATGCGGCGAACGGCCGGATGCGCGATCAGGGCGTCGATGACTTCCGGCGCATCGCCCGGCGCGTTGGTCACGAAGTTCAGGACACCGGGCGGGAAGCCGGCTTCGAGCAGCGCTTCGGCCACCAGCAGGTGGGTATGCGGGCTGGCTTCGGACGCGCGGAAGATGACCGTGTTACCGCAGGCGATCGGGTAAGCGACGGCGCGCGCGGCCAGGACGACCGGGCCGTTCCAGGGCACCATGCTCAGCACCACTCCGGCCGGCTGGCGCACCGTCATCGAAATCGCGCCCGGCTTGTCGCTCGGGATGGTCTCGCCCTGGATCTGGGTGACCAGGCCTGCCGCTTCGCGGAACAGTCCAGCCGCCAGCATCACGTTGAAGCCGCTCCACACCTGGCCGGAACCGACTTCCTTCGCCATTACCTCGATGAATTGCCCGGTGCGCGCTTCCAGCGCGTCGGCGGCCTTGAGCAGCAAGGCGCGGCGCTCGGTCGGGCTGGTCTTCGACCAGGTCTTGAATGCGCGGGCTGCGGAATCGGCGGCCTTGACCGCGTCGTCCACGGTGCCGGCGGCGGCGGTCGTGACCAGCTTGCCCGTCACCGGGCTTTCGCGGGTGAAGGTGGCGCCGCTCGATGCGGGCACGTGCTGGTTGTCGATGATGAGTTGGGTGTCCATGGTGGTTCTCCGGTTCGTTCGAGAAAAGAGCGCCCGCTCTTTTCTCGGGGCAGGCGCCAGAAGCCTGCGCTCTACGAACAGCTTAGTGCCGGAGCAAGGGGGTGTCCGGCGGGTGCCGGTCAGATGGGTGACGGATTCCTGCCAATGTGCAGCCATGCCGCACATTGGCATGGAATCAGGCTTGCGGCGCGGCTTCCGTCAGGCGCGCTTTGAAAGGGCCGATATAGTCGCGGTAAGCCGCCAGCATGGAGACGAACAACGGATCGTTCTTGTGCTTTAGCATGACTTCGCTGAACAGCTTCATGCCGACCACCAGGGCTGCCGAGGTGTCGCGATCGAACAGCCGGGCGGCCTCGACGGCTTCGATGATCCTGAAGAGATCGTCGTGGTTTCCCGCCTCGAACACCAATGGCGGGTGCAACTCGGGGCCGGCGTGCTTGCCGCCCAGGTAATCCACCGTGATCCTGTACTGATGTGCGCTCATGACATTGCTCCTGAACCGTGCCTAGTTCCAGCGCTTGCCGGCGCCCTGGATGCTGTAGCTGCCGGCGCCCAGCAATGCAATTGCCACGGCTGAGGCCAGGAACAGCATTTGCAGCTCCACGGCCCAGCCGCCGGTTTCGTTCAGCTTGAACAGGTCGCCGGTATGTACGAGCAAGAGCGCAACGACCATGTTGAACGCAATGACCAGCGCCCCGGCGCGTGCCCAGAGTCCGAACAAGACCAGCAGCGGTGCCGCGACCTCGCCGACCAGGACCAGGTAGCCCAGCGCGGGGGGCAGCCCGGCTTGTGCAACCAGTCCGGTGATGAACCCGACCCCGCCGGAAAGCTTTGCGATGCCGTGGAAGAGGATCAGGATGGACAAGGCGGCCCGCAGCAGCAGCTTGCCGGCATCGTCGAAATTGTTTTGCTTGGTAACGCTGGTCATGATTGGCTCCATATACGATTAAATGATCGGTCGCCCGTTGCACACGGCAGCAGCGGGCATGAAGAGACTTTATCTGTTTCGTATTCAGAGATAAATACCTCAGATAAGGAATAATAGTTCCTTTATATGAAACAATGGCAGAGGTATCACGCGTACCGCTCACCAGTATTGGTCGAGCTGAGTCGATCGTGGTTCAGGCCCTGGCTGGCGCGGACCGGTCGTCGAAGAAGCGAAAGGTCAGGCTGATGCGCGGTGTGGAGACGGTGGCCGTTTTCGCGATCGCGTGCAGCCAGTGGCGCTGGGTCTCGCCGCGCATGACGATCAGCTGGCCGTGCTGCAGCAGCATGTCGCGCCGCGCGCGCGTGCGCTTGTGCATGAAGGCGAACTTGCGCGCAGCACCCAGGCTGAGCGATGCGATTGCCGTGTGCGTACCGTAGGCTGCCTCGCTGTCGCTATGCCAGCCCATGCCCTCGCTGCCGTCGTGATACAGGTTCAGCACGCAGGAGTTGAAGCGCGCCCCGGTCCGCTCTTCCGCAAGGCGCCTGGCATCGGCCAGCAGGTCTCCTGGCCAGGGTTGCGCCTGGCGCGGCACGCCCGAATGCAGGTAGCGGAAAGGCCGGTCGCCGTACCACAACGCGCAGCGCGCAGTCTGCGTCACGGTGCCGTTCACCACGGCGACGTCGGGGCGCCAGGGCAAGGTACGAAGGAGGAGATCATACAGGCCGTCGGCGACAGCGGGATCGAGGACGCAGCCATGGTCATTGACGATGCCGTCGCAAGGCAGCAGGTTGATATCGGACAGCGAGGAGCCGAACAGGTCGAAGGACGTCTGGTGCATGGTGGGCGGCAGTGTAGCAGCGCGCGGGCCGGATGCGCGGGCCGTATGTGGCACCTTGGTTTCACGCGTCGTCCGCATGAGGCAAAAAAAAGCCCGCCGACTCGGGCGGGCCTGAATCCAATTCTTTTAACAGAGAGTTGGAGGAGACAGGCGCAGTATGCTGCGCCATGCCTCCCGCGTCCAATTCTCTTTCTGGATTACAGACATGCGTGTGCTGAATAGCTGGTCCGGCATCCGCGGATTGCCCAGGCCGCGGCCTTCGCTGACTCATGCATACTATGGCATCAGGAGTGTGCATCCTGTATAGCTGCATGCTTGCCCTTCATCGCTTGCTGGCCGATGCGGGTTTGCGACGGCGTTTCTCCGAATGCAGCCCGGTACTGCCGGTTGAATTCCCCCAG
>Ga0265798_10011013_pt1 | contig 11064 bp, 9 predicted proteins | sample P3T30metagenome_FD_192430 | JGI IMG/M metagenome (GOLD analysis project Ga0265798, IMG submission 192430) | Plant litter microbial communities from East Loma Ridge, Irvine, California - P3 T30 | ecosystem: Environmental > Terrestrial > Plant litter > Unclassified | place: USA: California... | reverse complement strand
TTGACCTTGCGCTCATACGCCGCCTTGTCCTTTTTGAACAGGTTGAACGCGTCGGCTTGTGCTGGGCTCTCTGGGTTCGGCTCGTCGAGCAGGGATTGGATGCCCAGCAGGATCTCTTTGATGTTGATAGCGGGCTTCCAGCCTTCTTCTTCGTTGAGGATGCTGAGGCAGACGGTGCCGGAGGGGTAGACGTTTGGGTGGAAGAGGGGGGGTACGAATTTGCCTGTGAGCGGTTTAGCTGCTGTTAGGCAGATGGGTTTGGGAGTTTGGCGGAGGAGGAATGGGTATGGGCTGAGAGATGTGTGGGGACGTACACTTCGGCGGCTTTGTTGGGTACTCATCTGGGAATGCGACTTCGAGCTTGAATAGACCGCCTTCCCATATCGTCTTTTCTTTTCCTGGTACGCCGCATTCCCACCGCTTTAGGTCCATCATGCCGTTGGAGCCGCGCATGGGCTTTGCGAAGAAGCCGAAGGGGTGGTCTCGTCGCCATGACTTTCTGGCTGCTGCGTTAGCGAAGATCATGTGCGCTGGGGAGTGGAAGCGCGTACCTCTCTTCCGAGAGCCGGTTGACGCAAAGAGACATGGTGTCGGTGTAGGTACAAGGCTGGCCGTTGCGCCTCTAGCTTGTCCTCTGGATTTCGGTGCTGAGATACCGGCAGAGCGTGCGGTAAAGATAGCGAGAAAACTGCAAAGACGGCGTCTTATATATCGCGAACTTGAGCGTGTGGCGTCGCGCTTGTTAACGTGCTACGATTGCGGTAAAGGTGAGGAATGCAGACGGTAAGAGGACCAGGTGAAGTCAAGTTACGGTTGCACGTGACCTGAACAACAATTATCGGGCGCCGCAGCGTTGGGATTCGGGGCTAGATCCCGTCGCGCGAAGGTGGAAGGTGCGATGCGCGATCTGCCCCGCGCTAGGGCTTGGCGCCGGTGCCTGCCCCGCTTATGTGATCCAATGCGTATGCGCGGGCCGAGGCTGACATGGCATGTGTCTGGTCTAGGTAGCTACGATCTTCTTTACCTGTTCCTGTCTCTGTTTCTTGGACCCTATAGAAGCTTTACCTGTAGCTCGAAGTGAGATCATACTACGATGGCGGACAGAGCCGCAAAGAAGGAAGAGCAGCAGCCCGCCAAACCCACAACCACCACAACTGCCCCTCCCCCCGCCGAAGTAGCCTCCGACCCCGAAGAAGACGACCTCTCCGACCTCGACGATGTCCTGGACGAGTTCGCAAACACGAAGCTCGACGCCAAAGCCCCCACCGCTTCCTCAATAGAAGCAGCCTACCCCAAGTCCAGCGATGCGCCGTCGTCATCCGGGCCCGGCAGGCCAGCCTCGGACATCTCCCCCGCGGAACTCATGATGGAAGACCAGGATGCGTTCCAGAAGCAGCTGCAGAAAGAAATGGAACAGCTCCTTGGACAGGGCGACTTCCAGAAACAGTTCGACGAGATTATGAAGGAGATGAGTGCGGAGATGGGGGGCGCGAATCCGTTGGAAGATCCTGCGCTTGGGCATGAACATGCGCATGCGGGTGAGGGTGCAGGCGAAACGAAAGAGAAAGCGGCGTCTGGTCCGTCTGAGAAGGCGACTGCTGCAAAGGCCGAAAAGACATTCCAGGAAACCATCAAGAAGACCATGGAGCGCATGCAGTCCTCCTCCGATACCGCAACTTCCGCCGCCGCATCCTCGTCTCAAGACGACATCCTCGCGCAAATGCTCGCGTCTATGGAATCTGGTGGTTTCGGTGGTGCGGGCGAGGGTGGTGACGAGGACTTCAGCAAAGTGCTCATGGGCATGATGGAGCAGCTTACCAACAAGGATATCCTGTACGAGCCGATGAAGGAGCTAGACGACAAGTTCCCAGCGTGGATGGACAAGAACAAGGAGAAGTGTGAGAAGGATGATTTGAAGAGGTACGAGGAGCAGCAGACGCTGGTTAGGGAGATTGTGGGTAGGTTTGAGAGGAAAGGGTACAGTGACGACAACGCGCAGGATAGGGAGTACATTGTTGAGAGGATGCAGAAGGTATGTGATTACTTTTTGCTGTGTGATGCGACAGGTGCTAATAGTAATGTAGATGCAAGCCGCTGGTTCCCCGCCGCCCGATCTGGTAGGCGATATGAATGCTGCGCAGGAGGCGCTTCAAGATATGGATCAGGGCTGCCCGACTCAGTGATCTCCTTGCGCGATAACTCGTCTGCTTCATTCTTCCCAGATACCCAATGTACATATGATGCCTTCCCCCAAGCAATCTGTTATACTGAGATGCCAAATTCCCGTCTTACAACATATGCAGAGCTGCTATGATGTCACCACCTAGTCGCCTTCTTTGGGCTGATCTGGCTAACCTCGATATTCTCCGATTTCAATTTGGTTCTCAACAATCCGTCATGTCCATATCCATCGCGTCCCCTCCGAACGCGTCTTGCGCGCGTTGTGGTTGCTGCTGATCGTGCCCCGCTGTCGCGCACTCCATGAATATCGAATCATAGTCGTCGTCATCGCTACCGTAGTGCTGTGACCGCGCATCCGATTCCTGCTCCATGGACGCGATCAATTGTTGTAGTTCGTACTCTTCTTGTGCGGCGACGTAGTCGGCTTCGGTCATCTCTGGATCAGATTGAGGCGCGTATCGTGGGAGTACAGGTAGTGGCGCGTCGTCCATGGTCTCTTCATCGATGTCGTCATTCTCCTGGGGCGCTTGACGCGCTTTTTCGGCTTCCCAGCGCTTCCGCTCAGATACGAAGTCGAGTTGTTGGATCTGCGTCATCAATTAGCATCGCTGATCGCGTCTGTATGCAATCGTATCACGTACCTGTTCGCCTCGCGACTCCCACTTCTTGTCGTCCCGGTTGTTCTGCACGCGCTTGAAGAACATGTCCCTCCTTCGCTTTGTAGTGGCGTCGCGCGTCTGCATCACCGGATTGGCCTTGAACGCGCGTTGTGGCATCGCCGACTTCTCCTTAAGAGGTGGCGACATCGTGAAGTCGAAAGTTCGTGGGGCTGCATTTGCGGAGCGCTCGGATAGTGGTGATGAGCGCGGTGGCGTGTATGCGGAGTAGTGCGGCATTTGGTGTGAGAAAAAGGATGTCGTGAGCATCATTGTGTGGTGACGTAGTTCAGTGGTGATGGTATGAAGATAGATCGCGTGAGAGTGCGGGGTGGATATCGAGATGTGATGGGTTTTGGGTGGATGAAGTTGGGAGGGAAGGTGATGATGCGGGCGCGAAATGATGGGCAGTCGCGCTCGCGCGATGGTAGGTGCGTATCGATAAGTCACGTGCACCACTTGATTGCAGACAGCCCTTCCTGGAGGGTCTGTCCCTTCCTGCATTCCGTCAACCACACTGCAATTCCTTCGTTTTGACTGAGTGACTATCACCTCCGACTATATTCGTCCTTTTGGCCTTTGCATCTTCCAACCTTTAGCTACTAAACCGGATCGACGCGCTACGTGCCGCAAATGCGGAGGTACTGGATTTGGCGGCTGCAATGTCGTGACGCGGACAGTCTTCGAGCTTGAAGCAGCTGCACCGCCTCGATGAGAGTTTCCATACAGGACGAGCATGATTTTCAGCTCACACCCTGCCTCTGAGCTTCGATCAGCGATAAGTTCAAGATACTGGCAAAGTCGTTTGCTCCAGTCAGGATCGTGTCGGTAGGTCTTCTGAAGCGCTTCGGTCTCGATTATTACGAAGGCTGTCGGTAATTTGGAAAAGAGGAGGCAGACAAGATCGACCCATTCGCGCTCCGTATGAGTAGCGTGAATCTTTGAGAGGTTCAACTGCTCAGCACAGCTGCCGACCAGATCACCTGAGTGTTGAAGTACCTGGAAAATGATGCCTTTGAACAGCTCCTCGATGGTTTGCGCGTCTGAAGACGTACGATTCAAAGGTAGATTCCAGAATACGCGTTGGCTCCCGAGCTTCATATTCTGAATCACATTCGTTGCCAGCTCTTTCGCTTGCTTTTGCGCACGAACGCCGACCTGAACCATGAGAAGCGACGACCCCTTCCCAAAAGCCCAGTTCAAGACAGTCTTGCGTACTCTCTGTTCATTAGGGCTAGGCAAGCTTGGTGTTGTGTCCCGACGCACGAGCGACCGCACTTTGAGCAGGGCCGTCTCGGGCAATACCTTCGGTTCGAAGAATTGCATCACTCCACTGAACTCCAGACGATATACCGTTTGACTTATGCTGCAGACGTCCGCGCCTATCCGCGCTGTTAGAATTTTGTGCGAAGTCGCGATCTGCAGCAGTTGAGTCACATGGACCTCAAACTTCTTCTGCCCTTCCATCACCTCCGCCAGCTTCGCGTCGAGTTGCCAAATCTGCGCATGTTGCAGTCTTGCTAGCGTATGTACGTCACGGATTTCAGCTCGAGCTCCAGCACTAGCAAGGTCATCCACCGCTTTCGAACACTCCTGGATATGGTTCACCAGGTCTTGGTAACCAAGCTCGAACGGTGTCTTGATGGCAGAACAGATGCGACCCAGAGGGCTCTTCTTATACCAGCGCACGCAGAGGCGGAGAAAGAGGATGATGTATGTGAACAGCCGTGAAAGTGCAGCTTCCATGTACTGAGTCTGGTACAGCTCTGCACTCAGATCCATCCGTGGCAGTACGTCGCCGATAGCGATGAGGGCTTGCGACAGCTTTTCGAAGAGGGTCGCTCGGTTGATCACTCCCTTTGGAGCGATATGTCAATATACCACAAGCGGTAGGGCAAGCTTGGACGAGGTATAACCTACGATCAGAACGAACTTCATGGCACCCCACACCAAAGCCACGTACTCAGGGTGATGCTGCGCCAGAGTATCCATGACTTTGCCATAGTACATGATGCGCGCAGACAGCCTCTCGAGCGATTGCCTCATTTCTGCATGCTTCTCCTGCCTGCTCTTGTCTTCGTAATCCTTTTTGGCCGTCTCCACCACATTGAAGACATCCCTTATGGATGCGCTGAACTTTCTTGGAACTTCATCGTCGAGAGAAATTCCCAGCTCATTCTTGAGGTGCTGGATGGCAGCCTTATACGCTTCCGCCGCGATGTTTCGGTTCCTACGACTTTCAGCTTTCTCTGCGCTTCATGTGATTGGTCGATTACACCTACTCCTGGCCCGGCGCTGGTGTGTACCAGGATGAATGTGGATCGCGTACTACCATCGCGGACATGTTGAACTCACAATATTGCTACAGCCGAGGAGCAGCCGCTGTTAAGCAATTACGATTCTGCCCATGTGAGCCATTGCTAGTCTTCCCTTATGCAGCTCCTGAAAAGTGGGCTGTGCAGGAAGGCTGCGGCTGTGCCGAGACGCTGCAGGCTGCGCACACGTCGCCACATGCACACCGATGCATCCCTTTGAACGGCGACGCTCTCATTGAAGTACGTCGCCTCCATATCATTTGATCGGATGATACAGCTCCCTCTTACTTTCGTACCCGCCCTCCGTTATCTTCCCCAGTCGCGCCCACACGACATCGGCCGACCAAATACGACTAGCGTTGATGCCCACACAGCCGCTCAGCCGCACTTCTCTAGAGTAAGAACCCAAACATTCCATGATTGGCCAGTCAACCACGGCAACTACCGAAGTTCCTCAGTTCAAATTATCCTTTGATTTGTTGTGCTGGTCTTGACACATCGAAACTCAATGCGCGGCGCGTATCACTTCCAGGGACAGGGAGAACAAAGGTCAACGCGACAGCGGAGAACTCGCGCGCCGACGGATTCGCCGAGAACTTTTTATCGACGTGTCACAGCTCAAGAGCGTTCCAGCGTCGAACCAAGTCATAACAAGCAACCTGTCCGACGAACATCGATGGACTTGTCTTTCCTGACGGGAGAAGATTCACGTGACGACGACATCAGTCACTCAACCGTGGAGCAAGGTCTGGCAAAGTCTCGGTCCAAAGACGGCCGTCGTGGCAACAGTGAAACCTTGGCCCGAGGGCCTTGGGACGGGCAGTCAACAGGACCTCAGGTGTCGAGGCCGAGTTTGGCACACGCATTTGCACGGCCTATCTCCACGGGAAGGCTTCTTAAGCGGGATTATGCAACGTTTGATACAGATCAACAGCCACAGCAAGGACAAGGCATGCCACCCAACATGCAGCCTGGGCCTCGACCAGGGCCTGGCCAACCCGGTCAGATGTTCATGTCGCCCGCAATGCAGAACTCCATGCTTCCCAATGGAGCAATGGGCGAGGAGCAAGCTCAACAAGCTCAACAAGCGAATCAGCAGGCCCAAGATCAACGTCAGGCGCAGCGGAGCCCGGCGCTAGTACAACAAGCGAAGACTCAGGCACAGGCGCAAGCAAAAGCTTCTCAAGATCAAGCCAGTCGACGGGCCATGAACATTGCGAGCGGAGTAGGACAAGAGAGCACAGGCTCGGGTACAACGGACTCAAACATATATCCCAACTTCAAGTTCGACCCGATTCTAGCACCCCCAGGAATGCCGTCTCAATTCTATCCCCAAAACATCTCAAACCCGAGGGGCGAGCCCATGATGCGGCCCCCAAATTCGCATCCGCCGTCGCCTACACTAACGCCTGCGCAGAAGGAGGCTATTCGCAATTCTGGCAGTCAGCAAACGACACCTGCCCATGTATCCTCCGAAAACGCCCACATACAAGCTAGTGACGAGCTTCATGATCGGTCCCCAGGAATCATGGATGGGCGGACGGCTTGCTTAGGGTACAGATCTTTTCGCGGCGAACTAAAGTACACGATCTCAGAAGACCGCACAACAGACGCTTTCAAGCGTCGTAAAGTGCAGTTCATGGCTCTGGGGCAGCCTCTCAACCGACCCGCTAAAGTCGAGCCTGTCACCAGCCGTGGAGCGCAGATTACAGCTCGGGAACAGCGCGAGGATGGATTCGAAAACATTGAGGAGACCCGCAACCGATCCGATGAGTTTATTCCGTCAGACAACAATCTTCGGCAGCGGAACATTGAAGTCTATGCCGAAAGTCTAGCTCGGCAACACAGGATAGTAATGAACGACACTTCTACAACCCAGGATGTGGACTCTGGCGTCTCAATAGACGACTCTGAACATCCCCCTCGGTCTCTGTACAGACAGCAGAAAGCCGGAGAAAACCAGTTACGAGATCGCGCGAGTGACCGGTACACTAGCCGTGAACTATCACGAAGGGCGGATTATTTACGTGAACAACTATCCAACCCAGCTTTGAGAGCAACTGGCCCGCCAGGCTATTCTCATGATCATAGGTATAATCTTGTTGGACATCTGCACAGACCAACGGACGCAGTGCCAATGCAGCGCCCTCCTTATCCTCGCTACAATCTTCAAGACAGTGCTCCCGAGTTCACAGGGCAACGCGAGATGCGTGGAAGAGATGCACAAGATGCGCAGTATAGATAAAGCATACTGTGAGGAGGAGCGAGTATGAAATCTCCATCACGCGTCGCGTAAGATGATCAATAGCACCAATGTACAGCCATCCGTAAGATCTATAGAACAGGCGAGCGCTGTACGACATCTATAGAGTCTGAGCATTGCGATACCTCTCATTTGATGAGAAGTACCTTTACGTACCTAGGTATGTGGTGGTAATGTATTGGACATGTACAGAATTGCCTATGGGACCATGATTTCTAGCAGCGATAAAGTGATGTGACAGGTATACCTAGGTTAGCATACGAGACCTTGAAGGCGGAACAGGGTTCTCAGGAGCTTGCATGCAGCATGCACCATGTGGCTTGATGGCGCTTTACCTAGATGAGCTTAGCTTTCGTCCAAGCCCCCTTTGACCGGTGAGGAAGGATGTATACATTGACTCAGCTGCACTCATCCTCTCGCCATCAACGAGCACCCCCAACTCTCCCATCGTATGTCTAATACTGAGCCATACCACATGGAGGTCCATGCCAAAAGAAAGCGCTTGCAAAGCCCCGACGAGGCTCTAGCAGCCAGTACGCCCCATTCCACCCAGCAACCGCCTGAGGTTGATATCTCCAAGCGAGCACGTCTATCAACAGAGGAATCTGTCACGCAACAAGTTACCATACATTGTGTGACCTGCTCTGGTACACGAAAATATCATGAAAGCCACCCCTCAAGATCATACTATCGCGACACTCCAGCTATGATCGCATCCGACCATCAAGCCAGAGCCCTACATGGCAAAGACCGCCTGCGAGATGTGGATAACTACTTGGGCGAATGCCTCGGGTTCAGTGTTGCGATATTTATCGACTACGATTGCGAAGCTTACCATGACAACATCAAAGACGCATTCATACGTATTCCTGTGCCTTCGGTGCCTGAGGATATAGGTATCGACATGAAGCCATACTTTCGAGTGCTTCAACATGATGGGCCGAGAGCGATTGCGACTTCTGAGCGTCTAAAGTTATCGGAAAACCTTGAGGAAGCTCTGCACACGCTGCAAGACCAGAACGCGGAAATAATGGACGAGTGGTATTTCGACGAGGATCTTGATCACCCGTATCCAAAATTGGATCAATTCAAACATGTCTTTGTTGGACCTCGGGCACAAGCACTGGAGCCACAACAACAGAAGGATCTTAAGGTGTTGTCTGATTACATAACCGAGCGTTTGGCTTTGGATTACGGGGAGCTGGAACAGCTGTCGGATGCGGGATTGGTAAGCCGGAAACATTGGCTGATGCTTTTCCGACCAGATGATACAGTGGTCACGATGTTTGAAAGCCAGTACCGTGCCTTCAGTGTAAAATCGTGCTTTCTACTCAGTCCAAACACAATCGAAATGGATTGCTGGTCTTGGGAGTATGATGGCAACTTCTTCCAAAAACACGCTACGATGCACATCAAATGGCCATCTAGCTCAGACCAGGTAAAGATCAAGGACCTTTCAGTGTATCCTATTCGTTACGCAGAAGACGGGGTTGAATCTAGCTTGCGCGCACGCGGTAATACTTTCTGGAGTTGCCGACGGCAGAGATACGTAAATTACCAAACGCCTCTGCTGGGCCTTGGCTCGCAGCTTGTAAGATCTCAACCTTAGTGGAAAATAGCTTTGCTTACACAGCCAGGCTAATTTGCGGTATATGGTCGATGCAGAAGCTTACAAGCTGATGCATGGCCGCGATGATGACCCGACATCCCAAAGCGGACTCAGCAGTGAGGAGTTGAAGAAAGGCGAACCCCCAGGTGGTGCCTTCACACTAATGCTGCCGGCAACTATGAAGGGGTACGGCTTTCACAACAAGAAGTGGAGTACGTTCATCGGATTTCTTAGTCATCCGAATGCTGATATTCAACACAGATACACTACTTGTGGAACACATTCAAGATATCAAATGGAACAGCGGTGTCTTCGATAATCGACTAGTCCTTGAGGAAGGCAAGAAGGACCTGGTAAAAGCATTGGTTACAGTTCACATTGAGAAAAGCAGCGATATCAAGACCGATTTTATGGACGGAAAGGGTGAAGGGCTCATCATGTTGCTTCATGGTGGGCCAGGAACTGGCAAGACTCTCACAGCAGAAAGCATCGCAGAGCTTGTTCATCGTCCCTTGTATAGGGTGACTTGCGGCGATATCGGGACAGATGCCGAAAGCGTGGAGAAATACCTCGAATCGGCTCTGTTCATCGGGAATACCTGGGACTGTGTGGTCCTACTGGATGAAGCAGATGTGTTTCTCGAGGAGAGAACAAAGATGGATCTTCAACGCAACGCGCTGGTCTCCGTGTTCCTGCGCGTGCTAGAGTACTACGATGGTATCTTGATCTTGACGACGAATCGCATCGGTACCTTCGATGAAGCGTTCAAGTCTCGCATACAGCTCGCGCTCCACTACCCGCCGCTGAACAGAGACGGCCGATGGGAGGTCTGGAGGAATTTTGTCAAGTCATTGTCGGAGGCTGGTGAGAACATCAACACCGAAGAGATAACCAACAAGCTTGACATCCTCGCCCGACACAAACTGAACGGTCGCCAGATTAGGAACACGATCAACACAGCTCGCCAGCTGGCGCGGTACAAAAAGGACTCATTGCGCTACGCGCATGTAGACCAGGCTGTCCGGGTTGTCAACGAGTTTGAGAAGTACGTGACCGACGTACACGGTCATGACGATGAGGAATATGCGCGAGATCAAGGCTTGAGAAATGATGAGGCCGCTCGTGAGGTGGAATGATTGATGTTTTCCTTCTAATGTTCGTCCCTTCTTGGGTTCTTTCGGGGTATCTAGAGCTTTAATTACCTAGGTAGCATACTTAGCACCTCTCGCACACCAGCTGCTACCATGTTTTACAGCCAATGCTTTCTCATCAATAAATGCATAGCTGAAGACACACCAGATATTACCTTTACAGTTTCGAGGCGTAGTAGCAGTGTTGGCACGAAACAACGAGTTTTTCGGTGCCTGGCTGCTCCGCGGAGTATCTTCCGGATACTGACGTCATGACGTCAAAATTAATTCAACTTCTCGCTTCGTAATGCTTGTAGTCATGCACACCTGCAGCCTGCGGCTTCAAGATATCACACCGTCGAATGATACAACGTATCAGCACGTGTCTTCACACCAATTCGGTTGCATTGCTTAGATCAGTGAGTCCAATGTCAATTCGCCGCATTTCTGGCCGAGAGAAACTAAGTGAAGCACTAGACCCATTTTGTATTTCATGCCCAGCGCCTTGAGAGATCGAGATCCAAAAATGCCTTCACGCAGTTCGAGGTGCTCTAGTACGATTCTAGATGCCATCGGATTGTGGAACATCGCACTCAACCAATCACAAGGCGTATTAGCTTGGCACCGCCCAGGTAGCAAAACCACGCTAATTGACTTGCCGACCTGCGAGACCTAATGCCAGTTGCCGCCTATGTTGAGTCGACTGGCCTGGTGTGGCAATGCGCAAACTTTCACCTCATCCCCCACCGATGTCTTGATGTTCAGTAGATGCAAACAGTGGCGATTCCTCTCTCCTAGGCCTAATGGCGAAGCACACCTAGGTACCTACGCCCTGAGGGAACTTGCGGATGCCGTTGGCCTTCCGTGGTTTTATCGCCAGTACTGCGCACTATGAGTCAACATTCCAACA
>Ga0265798_10011012_pt1 | contig 11065 bp, 12 predicted proteins | sample P3T30metagenome_FD_192430 | JGI IMG/M metagenome (GOLD analysis project Ga0265798, IMG submission 192430) | Plant litter microbial communities from East Loma Ridge, Irvine, California - P3 T30 | ecosystem: Environmental > Terrestrial > Plant litter > Unclassified | place: USA: California... | reverse complement strand
CCCACGGGATCCCGCAGAAGACTTCGCCAATGACTAGAGTCTGAACATTGGGCGCAAAAAACAGGATAAAGATGAAAGCAGTCATCGATATCAGGGCACCTATCATGGTCTTCCGATACCCATACCGCTCGCTAACGAAGCCGTTGATGACAAGACCGATGACCTCGCCAGCTCGTGCTCCATTGGATCTGACGCTATCAGTCACAACAAAACCTCGGGTAACGTGTCTTTGATACTCACAGTGCGCTCTGCCAACTGGCTTGAACACTGTACTTGCCAGTAGCAGCGTTCAGAACTCCGTATTTGCGATTGAACTGAGGGCTGCCGTACAAACTCCCCAGCAATGCGAGGTCGTAGCCTTCCATGATCAGAGCACTCGACAGAACGACTGACCAGCCAACGGCTTTTGGGTAAAGTCTGATCGCCTGAACGAGGCTCATAGATTTCTCATCGTCAGCTGCATGCTGCGCCTCCTCATTTGGCGCTGCGAGCTGTGTCGCCGTAGGTTGCTCAAAGTCCTTGTCTGTCATTGTCGCAATGAGTGGCAGCTCGGATGAAAGAGACTGGAATCGATGCCATATTATTGAGGAGGCGTGACAGGCTTATAACCATCTCCGAGCACAGATGATCTTGATCAGAACAGGGTTGCCTTTGATGCGGGTTAGCGAGGGCCCAGCATCTCGGACCTCCCCATGGTGCCCCAGCTTCAGTATGGAAATCGCTCATGCTACGCCCAAAATTAACCCAACAGCACCAGAGAACGCCGAATTTCTCGTAATTACGAGTTCTTTTGTTGCCGAATGATCAGAAGCGACGCGGATGGCCTATGGTGGTTCGGCGTACCAATAGATTTTCCCGGAGCCAAGGCGGAGGCGATGCGGAAGCAACACGGAAGCAACACGGACGCCACATTGCGGGGCTAACACGACTCGCACTAGGGTGCCAACCGTTTACAAGTAGTCACCAAGACGACGAATGAGAGGGACTATCAAAATGGACTGCATGACGATGATCATTGGGACGGAGTACAGACCAAAGTGTAGTTTACTCGAGCCTGTAACGACTTCTCTCCTTCACCTCCCACTCCGTACACCAAACGGTCATCATCTTGCTACTGCCTGGCTTCCACCAGTAACTTCTCATCAATCCATGGATCATACCCGCTTACCAATAGCCTGCATCCACCAAGTCTTACAGTCACAGATACCCCAGGCTCAGTACACATAATCTGTCCGTCAACTATCATGTCACCACATGTGGACCTCTCTTACCACAAACGCGTGTGGTGGAAGGAAGCAACATTCTATCAAATCTACCCGGCATCTTTCAAGGACAGTGATGGCGATGGCTGGGGAGATATCCCGGGTATACTTGAGAAAATCAGCTACATCGCGTCCCTTGGTGTAGATGTGGTTTGGCTATCGCCCATGTTCGACTCACCGCAAATTGATATGGTAAGAACGTAATGTATGAGACATATAGACCGTCGCTGATCTCGCGCCACAATATTCCAGGGCTACGATGTTTCCGACTATGAAGGCGTATATGCACCGTACGGCACTGTCAAGGATGTGGAGAAACTTATCAAAGCCTGCCACGAAAACGATATGAAGATCATCCTCGACCTAGTTGTAAACCATACAAGCGATCAGCACGCTTGGTTCCAGGAAAGCCGGAGTTCCAGAGATAATCCGAAAAGAGACTGGTACTTCTGGCAGCCAGCACGTTACGACGAGCAGGGCAATCGCATGCCGCCCACCAACTACCGCTCATATTTCGCTGGTGGAACCTGGACGTGGGATGAGCACACGGAAGAGTACTACCTCCACCTCTATGATAAGTCCCAACCAGACCTAAACTGGGAGAACGAAGACTGCCGAAAAGCAATATACGACTCAGCGATGCGCTTCTGGCTCGAGAAAGGCATCGACGGCTTCCGCGTAGACACTGTAAACAAGTATTCCAAAGTCCTCCCTTTCACAGACGCGCCCATCACCGACCCAGCCAGCTCCATCCAACCCGCCGCCCAAATGTGGTGCAACGGGCCCCGGATCCACGAGTTCATCAAAGAAATGAACCGCACAGTCCTCTCCCGCTACCGCACCTACGATAACCAACCCGTCGTAACAGTCGGCGAACTCTCCTTATGTCCAGATCCCTCCTCCGTCCTCCCCTACATCAGTGCCGCACAAAAAGAACTAGACATGGTTTTCCAATTCGACATCACGCACCTCGGCCAGGGTCCACCAGGCTCTGATAACAAGTACGACTACGCTGCCTGGACATTATCTGAAATGAAGCGCATAGTAGAAAAATGGCAATGCTTCATCGAAGACACAGACGCATGGACAACCGTCTTCAACGAGAACCATGACAACGGTCGCAGCATCTCTCGTTTTGCCAACGACGCATCTGAATGGCGGGTCGCAAGCGGCAAACTACTCGCTTTGTGGCTAATCGGTCAATCGGGCAGTCTGTTCCTGTACCAAGGCCAGGAAATTGGTATGATCAACGCGCCGTCCTCATGGGACATAGAAAGCGAATACAAAGACGTCGAGAGCCAGAATTACTGGGCCGAAGCCGTGAGGCTAGCGGAGGACGGGACGGATCCTACGCGTAAAGAAAGGATAAAGAGGGGTTTACAGCGCATGGCAAGGGATCATGCGCGGTTGCCGTTTCAATGGGATGATAGTGTCAACAGTGGGTTTTCGACGGGAAAGCCGTGGATGAGGGTGCATGATGAGTATGGAAGTATTAATGCGGAGGCGCAGGAGAAGGACGAGGGGAGTGTGCTTTCGTTTTATAAGCAAGTACTTCGCTTGAGGAAGGAGCATAGAGATGTTCTTGTGTACGGGTCGTTTGAATTGGTGGATCCGGAGGGGAAGGAACTGTTTATCTATAGGAAGAGATGTGAGGGGAAGACGGCGCTTGTTGTGTTGAACTTTACAACAGAAGAGCGGGAGATAGAGTATGAGGTCGAGGGCTTAAAGCTGCTTGTGAGTTCGTATGGGAAGGCGACGGGATCAGTGCTGCGACCGCTGGAAGGAAGGATCTACATCAACTATTGAGAAGGTGGAGTCGAGTGCTCTTGCGAGAAAGTGTAGACTATTGTCGATGCGCTATCAAGGGTATACTACAATGCAAAACTCGCACCACGCACTCCTCTTACTGTCCTACCCATCGTCCAACGATCGGAAGGTACTTGTACAGCTCGTCATACTCTTTGCCTACCCAGCCCACCATCTTGCCGTCTCGTCCAACGACACCCAAACCACCCGCAAGCCATAGTGCTGTCAGAGCTGCGCTAATGCCGTTGATAGTGTACCACCTCCTCTTCCGAATCAAAGCCCTATTCTCTTCCGTGTGCTTAACCTGACTTGGCGCAAAGCCCAACCACTTGGCTGCGCCCCAGACGAAATGCCACACGCCGACTCCTACCAGTGCTGTGAAACCGGTGAAGGAAACAGCAGGGTGCAGTGCAAAACCATGGGAGATATATTGCAGATTGATCAACGACGAATCGCCATGCGCATACAACGGAAGAATCCTCGTAGTCCAAATATGAAAACTAGCAAAAGGCACCAAAGCATAACCCAACGCACTCGTTCCACTCAACGCCGGCCATGGAATCGTGCGCTTGTCCGTTCGTGTCTCGGCACCGTATCTCTTCAGCGCTTGTCGCCTTCTCCATAGCCGTAGTGCGATGCCAGAGGTAACGTGTGCGACGAGAGGGAGGCCAACGAGGAGGGGTTCCGTGAGCGCGGATTGGTAGTATGGTCGTGTGAGCAGGAGGTAGCGGTTTGATTCTAGGACCGAGCGTGTGGCGAGCGGTATTATGGAGACGTTTGTTATGTGGAGGGCGGCGAAGGCTGTGAAGGTGTAGGAGGAGTACTTTTGTATGCGGAGGACTGTTGTGGAGTGGTGTCAGCATTGTAGCTCTGCATGTGATGATTGAAGGAAGACATACGCCACCAAGCAGGCCCATGATCACCTAACCGCAATCCCAAAGTGTTCATCCTCCTTATGCCTCTCATCTCCTCCGTCTCTTTCTCAGGCCGCTCCTCATCCGGAACCGGGAAATATTGAATTACTTTCAACTCTTCTGGTGTGTCGACGGGCGAAGGGTCGACTTCGGTGAGGCCCATGACGCCCATCTCCTCGTCCTCTACCGGTGGGAGACCCGGACTCTTCTCCATTCTTGTGGGTCGTGTCGTGGTGTTGCGAGGTAAGGGAAATGCTACGTTGCTGAGACATGGAATGACGTTGATTCGGTGAAGATATAAGTGGGGCGCTGCATGCTTGAGCCGAGGCGCGTGCTGTTGAGCCGCAACACCAATTGTTCTATCACCACGCGCGACTACGCGACTGCACGACTGCACGACTCAACGACCCTGGTACCACACGATCCGGCAAATCGCTTACGGAACTGCTATCACTGGTGATATACCACCTCACCTACATCCCTACACCGCGACACACCCCACATAGACGCGACCATGCCACCAGTACGTCTCCCCAACATTACCCTCACCCACGCATCACTAACGCCCCTCTCAGCGAAACAACCCCCTCCCAGCGGCCGTCCGCCTCTTCAACTGCACAATCTGCGACAAAGGCTACCCACGGCAACTCGACTACGAAAACCACCTCCGTTCCTACGACCACAACCACCGCCAACGCCTCGCCGACATGAAGAAGCTCACTGCCTCCAACGACACCGAGAGCAACAAGCCGAAACAAGGGTTGGAGATGCGGAGTATAGATGTGGAGAATGCGAATAAGAAGCCGGGGGTTGGGAGTCGGTTTACGAAGATTGGTGGTAATGCTGCGGCGGGAGCTGCTGGTGGCAGGTTCAAGAAAGTTGGGGTTGCGGTTGGTGTGAAGGATGGGGTGGAGGAGAAGGCTGAGGTGGTAGTGGTGAAAGCTGACGACACACCTGAGAGGAGTATAGAAGCACCGGTTGCAGCTGCGATGCCTGTTGCAGAGGCTGAGGTCAAGAAGGAAGAGGATACAGTCATGGCGGATGAGGAAAAGGCAGCCGAGATTACATGGGAGGAGTACGACTTCACAAAACCAACCGGATGCGATCACTCGAGTTGTCCTGGATGCAAGACAGATGGCATCTGGAGCGGTGGCTGGGTGGCTGTGGATGCTGTTTGAAAGACACGCTTTCATCGTTCTTATCTTGACATTTACGCTGTACTCATACACAGGATAAGGTCATACTTGGGACCTTTCTACATTGCATAGCATCGGCGTTCAGGGAGTCAGCACCCAGTCCACGCTCACGTCATTTCAGAAATCTGTAAGTGTGTTCCAATCACCCCACAATGCCTTCCTTGTTTTGGTCATTCCCTTGATTCTCGCGTCTCAATGGGGTGCATTGGTGTCTAATCGCTGTTCTAACTGACCACAAGGGCAGGCTTTATTTACAACTGCTGCTTGTTCTCTATCCAATATCCGGGCAGTGTCATGCTTACGGCCCACCGGGGTCGAGGAAGATATGGTGCTATCTGGAGTGCGTCAACGTTGAGCGTAATTGGGAATATTTATGGACACGCTCACGCGCTCTTAACATGCGCTCTTAGTGCTGTTTACTTTTAACGAAACACTGGGAGCGGCGGCGATCAAGCAGTCAAGTCGCGGTCTACATTTATAGTAGTCTGGATATGCGTGAGTGCATTTCTATTGCTCAATTCTTCTCATGCTTCTAGTTTTTCCTAGTCACTCGACATCTCGGTTTGAATCCTCAGATGGTGTGCTTCCATCATGATCTCCAGAGAGCTGCACATATCTCGTAAACCCCTCCATGGCAGTCTCTCAATGTCTGATCAACACAGCGAACCAAGAAGCTACCGACCGCTGCTCTGACTGATCAATGACCTGCGAAACTTTCTGTCCTCTCTCTCACAGCACCCAATAGCCAAGCTCTTTCCAGTCCTTGCCTTGTCGACGTACCTTTGGTAGAGGTACTATGAGTATAATGTACTGTCCATTATGCTCGGAGATGTAAGCGCAAGGTTCCTGAACCTTCATGCATCTGTTGTCTGCGGCCTCTCTGTACCCACCGCCTTGGCTGTACATCTTGTCTTGGTCACATCCACTGCATGCGACCGTGTTTCGGATGCACCGCCGCGTTTCCATGTATCTTGCTGGATTCATCGTACAAGTCGCGTATCTGTGTCTCCTGAACTGTTTCGACGACCACATTACTCTCCACCGACGCTTCAGCTCAGCTTCAACTGGGATGGGAAGTTCATCCAAGTCCTTCACCATGTTTTGCCCCGACTCGTGAGGAACGTGCAGATACATGGGAAGATCGACTGGCTGGCGTTCATGTTTGGTGTCGAAAGAGCCAATGGCTTCGGCTTCGGCTTCGGCTTCGGGTCCTTCGCTATCGCTAGCAATGTCAATTATATCCGTCTCTTTCTTTACAATCACATGTGCTTCAACATTTTCGGCGCCTTGCTGCACAGCTGCATCGACCTTTGCTCGCTTCGTTTCATCTGGAGTTGCTGAAGAAGTGCCCCGCTTCTTGGGCATAGCAGTCGGCTCGTGTACGGGCACAGTCTGGTGTATGGCCAAGGAAGTATGAACGAGCGCATGAGGTTGCGGTACTGCAGGAAGTAAGCTCGGGTCAGCATGTTCATCAGAGGCGGCGATATGGAACGTACCTGGAACTTCGTCACACTCACGAAGGAGGAGTAGAAACGCATTTCGCACTTCGTCGGGCGGGAGGTGCTCAACGATGGGTCCGCGATCCGCTTCAGCCAGCTTTTTCAAGACCTTCAGCAAGCCATCTGTTCGAGTGCTGGCACTCATGGCGCCTTCTTGCGTCTCAGGACGATCGACTACTCTCTGAGGCGAAGCAGAGATTGCGAATTGGCGATGGAAGATAGTAGTTGAGAGCGCGTCTGTCAAGCGATATGTTTTCAAGCGTTTGTTGACGACTAGGCAACCTTGGCGCTCGACCCTCTGGGAAGGAGCGGTGGGCCACCGCTCATCTCGCCAATAGTAAGGAGAAGAACATTCCAGGATTCGAGAATCTTCTTATGATACTGTCCACTCTCCAGCCTTTACGTGAGTTCGTAATTGCAAAGTTCGATGGCTGTGGAAATACTTTCACTTTGACAGCTTGTATCACTACCTCACTGGCGCAGGCACGCAGAAGCTCATGTCTTATGAGTTGTATCACCACATTCATTGTACAAGATCAACCAATCTATCACCATTGGCGGGACTGCAAAGGAAAGTCAGCTGAGTCCCAGCCCCGAAATGTCGACCGAAGGTGATAAACCCAACAGCAGCTCGCTCATAACCTTCCCACTGCCGAGCGACAATGTCACGCCATCATCGAAATGGGCCGTGTTCAGGAACAAACCCCCAAGGCCGAACCGATTATCCTGGAGACCATCCTCTTGCTCAGAAGAAAGTGGCCTATCCTGAGACTCGTTATCCATACCCAGCAACTCCCAGTTCACCTTCGTAACTATCGGATGTCCAAACTCCGCAAGCGGCCTATAACACCTCCCCACCGCAAACACATCCAATTCCTCACCCTCCGGTACTCTCAGATACCCCTTCACACTTTCTTTCATACCCTCAATCTCACCCGGCTGCGCGTGCACATCCTCCGCAAGTTCTGGAAGTTCTTCAGGTGCCGCTCCCCATCCACCTACATACAACTCACCGCCTGGAAAACTAGTGATGTCGAGACCCTGTCTGCCTGGAACTTCGCTCTGGAAAAAGACTTGCTGACTTCCCTTTTGATCGTCCTCTGGTTTCCATCCAGGTGTGCGGACGCGGAAATGGTTTCCGGCTGAGGTCGTGGAGTTCATTGGTAGTTGGAAAGAGGCGTGAGGGAAGAGTGTTGAGAAGATGCGTGGGGACCAGGGTCCTGCTGCTATGACTAGACTTCTGCAGGGGATGTTGAGAGGATGACGATTTTGTTGCTTGATCTGGATGCTTGTGAAATGTTTCGATTCCGGTGCCGACTGAACTGATGTTGCGTTCGCGTTGAATACGAACTCAACGCCCAGTTTCTTGCACTCGATGAAGAGAAACTGGCAGAATTGAGCGGGATCACTTATCTGTTAGCTCAAGTCATGGAGATAGAGAGGTAGACATACAGATGCGATGCATGAGGGGTACCAGCCATACGCTGCACTGACCAATGGCTCCTGGGTTTGATCCAGTCAGGAAGCGCAGACACAGGCTGTTCAACGGGAGGACCCGGGCCCCAAGTATCAGGCGGCTTAGGTGTATCCGTGAAATTGTCTGGAATGATGCGATAGATCGTAGACTCAGTAAAGCCGAATTCCTCCATCCCATTCGCGAGAGCAACTTCCTGGATAAGCCTGTAGGAAAGAGCGCCCAAATCAGTGACACCGCTCGCGAAGCCAAAGTCTCCAAGTCCACCTGTCGCTTGACCGGAAGCAGCGGGACTGATGTGCGCAGCTCGTTCGATGACGATGATTTTGCCAGGTGGCCTGGATGTTGCGCTGGCAGCCTCTTGATGAGCAAGAGCGAGCTGGTAGGCCGTCGCGAGGCCAACGACACCTGCTCCCAGGATGACTGTATTATCACCCTTCAGTACATCTCTTTGAGAACCTAGAGGTTGCTGAAGGTTGAACCGGGTTGTGTTCATAGTTGAAGAGGCCAGGGTGCGGGGCCGCCACAATGCAAGGAGAAGGAAGCAGCTTGTGAGGTGCATGATGGTGTGCCTTACTTCACCGAGTCGAGGTCAGGGTATCGCATTGAAGGTTCCGAAACCTTGCGATTGTCGATGCTGATTATATTTTCTTTGTTGCGGGGAAGTCTGCAATGGCGGTTGACGTACGCTCTTAAGTCTGAGCTCAAGTGTCACGTTCACCGTTTGGCGTGGGCTTAGCGATCAGGACAGCGTTTGTGCAATCTGCAAGACACCAATCTCCATTGCTATTGGTAGCATTTACGTGTGCCTACTCTTCGTCATTCATATGCCATCTTGTCATACAAAGGCTATCTCAACTTCGTCGACTCGGCTCCATGACCCTTCTCATCTTCATCAAGGATGCACTCAGCATGCACGAGCTATCTCGCTCACGCTCACGCCCATCTACTTCCACTCCCAACACTCCTCAACCATCCACTCAAAGTCCTGGAACTTGACAACCGCACCCACACTCAAGATCTCAGGCCTGAAGGTAACGCCACAAGGCAAGAAACCATCACCCACCCTCACAGTCCTGTTCCACTTCTCCACCTCTGACTTTCCGCCGTTTCCACCAACGTTCGCCTTCGCAGTCTTCCCCTCACCATCTTCCCACTCCCATCGCTCAACGGTAACCTTATCACTCCACATGAGAATACCCTGGCAGTACTGTCCTAGTCTCACGACCACGCCCCTAACCCCCGCGTGATCAGCTTGGCACCGCATAACCACACATACCATACTGCCCTTCTCATTCGTGGATACGGCGTCGATGTCCCTCCACATCTCCTCATGAGTCTTGACCGCACCAAGCGCCGGGTGGTATCCGTGTCCATGCTCCAGCGTCAATCCGGGAGCGATGGGATACATGTCGCCCTCATCAACAGGGATGTTCTTGTGGCCAACGGGGAAGCGCGAGTCGAGCCAGTGAGTCCAGGTAGAGTGTGTGACGTTGACCCAAGTTTCTTCTTTAAGCTTCTTGGCAGATTTCCCGTGCTGTGGGCCGGTGGGAGGGGGTGTGATTGGTACGCTGGTGGAGGTGCCGGTGAAGGCCCAGTCTAGGTGTGCGGAGTTGCCTACGTTGGTGCTCTCCTTGAGGGGCGCGGGACCAGCGCTGTTGGAATTTACGGCGTCCTTGGAGAACGACTTGTAGATACGAATGTCGACGAAGGTGTGGTTAGGGCTTGTCAGTACCAAAGTAGATGTAGGCTCGAACTGGTGAGACGGTAGGTTCAGCGGGTTCTTCTGCGGGAGGTGGATGGAGTAGGGGATCTCGGTGTTTGGCGGCAGAGGGTAAGGGAGTAAGTAGATGTACTCGCGCTTGCTAATGTTGGCGGCACTGGGGTCTTGGAGGACGGGCTTGGGACCGTGAGTCGTGGTGATGGTGAAGGCACCCCCGCCATCGTCAGGTATCTTGGGAGCTTGAGGAGAAGGCGAGGCGCGCTTGTTGCCTGCTGTCGATGCCATATTTTCGGTTTCGGTGCCGGAGTCTGGGGGCGTGTAGATGATGGGGCTTGTGTTGGTGCTTGATTGATCGCTGTGATCACACGGTGCTTCGTTTGCGGGCAGGGCTTTGGTGGTGTTTGCCTTGAGCACCATTTTGGATTTGAGTCTGATTTCTCTCGAAAGGGGAAGGGAAAGTTCAGAGAGACTAACAGTTACCGTGATGTTGAGATAGCTAGGCGTGAAAGCGAAAGAGACGTTGAGATCTAGAGAATGAGTCAGCATTTCAGGGCTCTGCATCAATATCTCCCAGATCTAAACGATGTGAGGAGGATACATCGGCTTTCCACGGTGTACGTGGATGCCAATACAACACTAAGATGTATACGATGTGGGAGTTGAGCGCGCAGGAATTACCTTTGCGGGAGCGTGCCTCCTACAGGCTTACTGGGAACTGCTGGGGGGACTTACCAAGTGAGTACTTGAAGACTTCGTAGCTTGTGCCTTGCACGTTTTGCGAGGTGTTGTGGTGTTGTGACAGATACGGCGTGAGGTGGGGGAGCTCATAGCAACAAGAACCGCGCTAGCGACGTCCGTTTGCGCAAGGTGATCATCAATACTAGAATTCGAGGTGAATGTCATTTTCATGCTGCTCGGTCAAATGGCACATCACAAATGATTCTATCGTACCCTACGACAAAGAGTGGATATTGCTGGAAGAGACTGTAGAAGAAATGACGAAGAGATGAATGGGAGGCACGGCTTGCATTTGCAAAACTAGGTATCATTCACATGCTGTCATTTATTTTGACAGACCTAACCATGACGCCGCCCATGCTGGGAAAGCCCACGCTGGGAATACCCATTGCCGAATCGTAATCCTGACTTTTGTATTGTCGTAAGCCATAGCAAAGAACCAAGCAGCTACTT
>Ga0265798_10011009_pt1 | contig 11068 bp, 4 predicted proteins | sample P3T30metagenome_FD_192430 | JGI IMG/M metagenome (GOLD analysis project Ga0265798, IMG submission 192430) | Plant litter microbial communities from East Loma Ridge, Irvine, California - P3 T30 | ecosystem: Environmental > Terrestrial > Plant litter > Unclassified | place: USA: California... | reverse complement strand
AATGGGCATCAAGGGCGTCAAAATTGACTTTTTTGGTGGCGATGGGCAGTCGTTTATGAATTACTACCAGGACTTGCTGACCGATGCCGCCAAGGCTGGGCTGCTCGTCAATTTCCACGGCACCACCATCCCGCGCGGCTGGAACCGCACCTACCCCAACCTGGTGAGCATGGAAGCCGTGCGCGGCTTCGAGTTTCTGACCTTCGACCAGAACAACACCGACCAGGAGCCCACGCACTGCGCCGTGCTGCCCTTCACCCGCAACGCCGTGGGGCCGATGGACTTCACGCCGATGGCTTTTTCGGAGATAAAAGGCAAGCAGCGCCGCACTTCTAATGCTTTTGAACTGGCGCTTTCGGTGCTGTTTCAATCGGGTGTGCAGCACTATGCCGAGATACCAGAGGGTATGGCCGCGCAGCCGGCCTACGTGCAGGACTTCGTGCGCAACCTGCCCAAGCGCTGGGAAGACGTGAAGTTTCTCGACGGCTACCCCGGCCAGTACGCGGTGCTGGCCCGGCAGGCGGGCAGCAAGTGGTACGTGGCCGGCATCAACGCCACCGACGCGCCCAAAACCATTGAAATTGACCTTAAGAAGCTGGGCCTGAGCGCCGGTGCCCTCATCACCGACGGCGACACCAACCGCAGCTTCACCACAAGCCCGCTCACGGGCACCACGCTGAGCGTGACGCTACCGGCGCGGGGCGGCTTTGTGGTGCAACCTAAGTAGCCGGTTTGGTATCAGCTAGGAGTAGCTTGATGCCAGATAATGAGTTGGCAACTAGTGTGCTAGTTAATAAATTGCTTGCTTATGCCAACTTTGAAAAGACTGCTCAGGGGATTTGTACTGGTGCTCGCAGTTGGCCAAGCCCACCCGCTGGCCGCGCAAACCACCGATAAGGCCGTGTTGCTGCAAGGCGTGGGCAAAGTGCCTACGCCCGTCGAGCCGGATTTTCTGGCTACCACCATTACCCTCAACGAGCGGCCCGAGATTGTCCTCACGGCCGAAGCCGACCCGGACGACTTGGACCAGTCGTTTCAGTTGATTGCCTTAGCTAGTAGTCGGCTGGGCCAGGGTAAGGTGCTGGCTTTTAGCTCGCCTGCTTACTTTCGCAAGCCCCTGGTTCAGGACGCCGAGGTGCAAAAGCTGCTCACTAACGCCCTGAATTGGGGCAGCAGCGCCCACCGCAAGCGGGTGCAGGTGTGGGGCGGCGATGCGGCCCTGACTACCTTTCTGACCCGGCAGGCGCGGGCCAAGCTGGTCGGTACGGCTGGCACGCTTGACCCTTCGGCCGATATTCTGCTGCTGAGCCAGGAGGTAGCCGATACGGCCACGGTGCGCCGCATTGAGGGCTTTGTGCGACGGGGCGGCACATTGCTCTATGCCTACCCGCTGCCCTATGGGCCGCACACGCCGGCTCAAAAGCAGTCCGAAGCGCGCTTCACGCAAGTGCTACGCCAAGCAGGGCTGCTGCAAAGCAGCTATTTGACGGCGCGCTTTCCCAAGCGCGCCTACCTGCTTGCTGGTACCGTGCCCCGGTATTTGGGCCTGCACAATATGCTGGAAAGCGTAGAGGAGAAGATTTATCAGATGCCGCCGGAACCGATGCGGGGCGGCTATATCTACACCTATACCCTGGAGCAGGCGCTGGCGCTAAACCCGGCCGACGCGCCCATCCGGCAGCGAATCAGGCAGGTAGCGCACTACTGGCCCGATTCGGTGCTGGTGCCCACGCCCGAAAAGCCGGTGAAAATGGGCCGCAATTATTCGGCCTACATGCTTCAGCACGTCTTGCAGGAAAACGAGTTGCGCGAGCATCCCAACCCGGCCTACGTTTCGCCCGCCGCCGCCACGTTTCCGGGGGCGGTGCCCGCTACGGCCCCCCGCCTCACCACCGAGCTGGTGCTGCCCGTGCGCGTGGGCTCCAATGGCGTGTGGGAGCCAAAACCGGGCTTTCGCTGGCCGCACGGTACTGGCCTGTACGTACCGGCCGGCGAAAAAGTGGTTATCTACCTAGCTGACAAGGACTCGATACACCGGCTAGCGGCCCAGATTGGCGTGCATAGCGACGACCTGACGGACAATCAGCGCCTCACCCGCGAGCCCTTCGACCTGACGCGTAGCTTTGAACTGAAGCCGGGGCGCACGGAAATCTACTCGCCCTACGGCGGCGCGCTGCTACTAAATATTCCTGATACGACTTCGCTGAAAGTATTGCATATCAGGGTAGCAGGTGCGGTGCAGGCCCCGCGCTTCGAGCTTGGCAAAACCAGCCTGGTCGAGTGGCGGCAAACCATCCGGCAGTACCCCGCGCCCTGGGCCGAGCTGGTGAGCGATAATGTCAGCCTCACGGTGCCCTCGGCGCGCATCCGTACCCTCGACGACCCCGCCAAGGTGCTACAGTTCTGGGATGCCGTGCTGGCTACCGATGCCCAGCTGGCCGCCCTCACTACGCCCCGCGGCCACCCCGAGCGCATTATCGTGGACCAGCAGCTGCCGGAAGTAGCCTACATGTTTTCGGCCCAAGACCGCATTGTGGTGCCCAACGACGAGAGCTGTGCGCACATGCTGGACGCGGATTTTATGTGGAAAACCGGCTCTTGGAGCCACTTTCACGAGCTGGGGCATCGGCACCAGTTTCGGGGCATCGACTTCAGCGAGCTGATAGAGGTCAGCGTCAACCTGTACACGATGTACGTGTTTGACAAGCTACTGCATCAGGGCTTGTATGTGCATAACCACCACGAGCGGCTGCGTAGCAAGCAGCAGGTAGCGGAGGAAACGCGCAAGTACCTGGCCGACTCGCCTTCCTTCGAGAAGTGGAAAAGTGACCCGTTTTTGGCATTGGTCATGTACGTGCAGCTCATCGAGGCCTTTGGCTGGGAGCCGATTGAGCAGGTGTACCGGCAGTACCGGCAACTGCCCAAGAACCAGTACCCGGCCACCGAAGCTGCTAAGCGCGACTACTGGTTTGCGGCCATCAGCACGGCCACGCGGCGCAACCTAGCGCCTTTCTTCGCGCAATGGCAAGTGCCGGTGGGGGAGGAGGCCGCCAAGGCCGTGGCCGCTTACCCCACCTGGCTGCCCCCCGAAATGCAGAAAAAGTAGCGCGGACTTTCAGTCCGCTAGTGTTGGCGTGCGGGTACTCGCGGACTGAAAGTTCGCGCTACTTGCTCGACCATATAATAGCCCTGCTGGGTGGTTTTAAAGAAGAAAAAGGCGGAAAAATAGCCCTGGCGAGGCTGATTGATGGGGCGTGAATTTGCCCCCGGCATTTACGCGAAATGCCCCCCTGCTTGGTACTAGAGGGAGAATAGTATTGTACTCCGTAAGCTCGTTTAGCCCATTTGGGGCGGCGGGTGAGTCCTCACTCAGGTGGGAGCTTGCGCGGCTTACGTCTCCTTTTATCCACTTTTTCCCACCCAGCAATGGTAAACTTTACTCCTCGCGGGGCGCAGTGGCTGCGTCCTGTTCGCCTGGTTCTGGCGGCTTGGGTCTGGCTGGCGGCTACGGTCGTCAGCTACGCCCAGTCTACCGCCAATGACCTTACTGCCGCTTGGCTCGGCACCGTCAGCCAGGCCAACCTCACGGTGAGCGGCCTGCCCAGCAACGGCCGCGTGGCCCAGCTGCTTTCGGCCAGCGCCGCTTCGGCTGGGGCCACTATTAAGGTCGTGAACAGCGCCGGCCAGCCGGTGCCCAAAAGCACGCTGCTCAGCAGCAGTCTCAGCGTATTGGTAACGGCCGCCAGTGGCGCCCAGAAAACCTACGTGTTGCAGCCCAACGGCGCACCGCTGCAAGTGGAAACCATCGCCAACGCGGCCAGCAGCACGCAGGCCAGCCTCACCGACCGCATTCTGGAGATTAGCGGTAGCTCGGAGTTTCACGTCACCGGCTCCAGCAATCCGCTCAAGGGCACGATGATAGACATGCAGGGCGACAACGTGTGGCTGTACTTTGAGGGCGTGCGCCCGTCGAAATTCAACCAGCGTCTGCTGGCCCAGGTAACGGTGAACGGCCAGCGCGCCCGCATCGACACCACCGTGCGCCTGGTGCAGTATCTGCAAGGCTGCGTGCTCATCAGCCAGCCCAGCACCTACCAGCCGCTGGAGGCCTTCGCGAGCGCCAATTACGGTGGCAGCTCGATGAAATTCAACCTCTACAATTACTATAAAGTAGCCGATTTGGGGGCGTTCAACGATAACATTGGCTCGTTTAAGCTTAAGAAGGGCTACATGGCCACTTTTGCCGAAAACGCGGACGGCACGGGCTTCAGCAAGGTGTACATCGCGCCCGACAACGACGTGACCATCAATACGCTGCCGCTGAGCTTGCAGGGCCGCACTTCGATGGTGCGCGTGTTGCCCTGGGCCTGGGTCAGCAAAAAAGGCTGGTGCAGTGCCCCGCTGCTCGGCGACTCGCTGCACTCGGCCTGGAACTACAACTGGAACAACAACGGCCAGTCGACGCTGGATATGGAGTACGTGCCGATTCGCCAGACGCAGTACTGGCCCGATTTCAACACGACCAATAACAAGAAAAAGGTAACGCACTTTCTGGGCTTCAACGAGCCCGACACCAAGTCGCAGTCTAACATGAGCGTAAACCAGGCCATTGCGGCCTGGCCGGGCCTGTTGCAATCGGGCCTGCGCGTGGGCTCGCCCGCGCCCACTGACGGCGGGGCCAACTGGCTCTACCAGTTTATGGACAAGGCTGACTCGGCGGGCTACCGCGTCGATTTTGTGGCCGTGCACTTCTACCGTGGGTGCCAGACGCCGGCGCAGTTCTACAACTTTTTGAAGGCGACCTACGACCGCACCAAGCGGCCCATCTGGATTACGGAGTGGAATAACGGGGCCAACTGGACCAGCTCGACCGGCTGCCCTAAGCCTACCTACGCCGACCAGGCCGCCAAAATCCAGGCTTTTGTGACGATGCTTGACACAGCCCGCATTGTGGAGCGCTACTCGCTGTACCAGTGGGTGGAGGACACGCGCAAGCTGTTCGTGAACGATGGCGACCCCAGCACCATTACGCCGGCCGGCATCGTGTACCGCGATAAAGTGTCGCCGATGGCCTTCAACCCCAACCTCGTGCCCCCCACCGTGAGCGTGCCCGTGCCGATTCCCTTCACGCGGGGCAACCTGGCCGTGACGCGCTTCGGCAACGCGGGCTGGACGGGCGGCACCTTCGCTACCATCCCGACGTACATCGACGAGTACTCGCCCGTCAACAGCACGCTCTACACGGCTGGGCAATTGATGCGTAGCGTCACTATCCCCACGGGCAACTACGGCGCCAATTTTGGCTACGTGGGCTCGGCCATGAAAGCCAACGCCGACGGCGCGCTCGCCCTCTCGCCCGACCGCACCAAAATGGCCCTGGCCGGCTTTAACCTCGGTACCGGCAACACCAACCCCAACGGCAGCAGCGCGGCCCGCGTGGTCGCTATTTTGGATGCCGATGGCAACCTCGACACCCGCACGGGCTTCTCGGATGGAAACGGCCAGCCGCTACGCACCTCTACCGTTACGGATAGCGCCACGGTGTACATCGCCTACGGCGCTAGCGGGCTGGGCCTCAAGCACGCTTCGCTGCCCACGGTGGCCAGCAGCACGCCCCGCACCCGCACCGGCGTCACCATCTTCCCGGTTATCAGCCTCAAGAAGATAGCCGTGTACGAGGGCCAGATGTACTTCACCCAGAACACGACCGGCTCGGCCAAGGTAATGAAGCTGCCCGGCCTGCCCGGCAAGGCGACGACACCCAGCGCCCTGCCCGGCCTGCCCTTGCAGGTGGCCAGCGGCCCCCAGCCCAGCGGCTTCGTAATGTTCGACGTGAACCCCAGCGTGCCCGGCATGGACCTGCTGTATTACACCGACGACCCCGCCGCGGGCGGCACGGCTTCGGTGCTCAATAAGTACACCTTCAACGGCACCACCTGGACGGCCCGCGGCACCTACACCGTGGCTGGCCTGAATGACAACATTTTGCGCGACCTCACCGGCACCCTGGTGAAGGGCGTGCCCACGCTCTACGCCGTCAGCCTGACGTCCATTGTGAAGCTGGAGGACAAAGCCACGACCTACACGCTCGCCAACACGGCCTTCACCAACGCGCTGGCCGTAACGACCACGCCACTCGTGAATTCGCAGGCCGCCACGGCTACCAACTACGGCTACCGCGGCATCTCCTTCACGCCCGGCACCCGCGACTCGCTGTATGTGCGCGTGCCGCAGACCATTACGATGGCTACTATCTCCGACAAGGCGATGGGCACGGCCGATTTCTACCCCACGGCTACTACTACCTCGGGCTTGCAGCTGGGCTACGCGACTTCGGACCTCAACGTGGCGACCGTCAATAACGGCCTCGTAAGCGTGGTGGGCCCCGGCACGGTGACGATTACCGTGAGCCAGGGCGGCGACTTCAAATACCTGCCCGCCGCTTCGGTGTCGCGCACCTTCACCGTGCTCAATGACCTGACCGTAGTGGCTGGGCAGCAAATGACTATGGCCACCGCCGCCAGCTACGGCAACGTGCTGGTGCAGGGACAGCTCATGCTGAATGCCCCGCTCACGGCGGCCGGCACTATTACCGTCGCCAGCGGTGGCATGCTCGATACCGGTTGCCAGCCCATCACGGGCGCGGCCGACTTTAAGGTAGAAGCTGGTGCCGAACTGCGCGTGTGCGACGCGGCTGGCCTCGCGGCCACCGGCACGATGAGCGGTGCGGTGCAAACCACCGGCACTCGCACTTTCAGTCCCGATGCTACCTATATGTACAGCGGCACCGTGGCTCAGGCTACTGGCGCGGGCCTGCCCAGCCAGGTACGGGCCCTGCTAGTGAACAACCAGGCCGGCGTAACGCTGAGCGCCCCGCTGCGGGTGGCCCAGGTGCTGCGCCTCACCCAAGGCAACCTCACCCTGGCTGGCCAAAACCTCACCCTGCTCTCCGAAGCCAGCGGCACCGCCCTGGTCGATAACGCGGGCGGCGTGGTAATGGGCACGGCCACCGTGCAGCGCTATATTGACCCGACCCTGAATCCGGGCCTGGGCTACCGCCACTACGCGGCCCCGGTGAGCAACTCGATGGTGGCCGACCTCGGCACCGCTACCTTCACGCCGGCCGTGGCGGGTAGTTCGTTTGCCACCGTGTACGGCTACGACCAGAGCCGCCTCACCCCATCGGCCAACACCTTTGACCAGGGCTGGGTAGCCCCGGCCGCCCTCAGCACCCCAATGGCCGTGGGCCAGGGCTACACCGTGAATTTGGCCGCTACGGAGCTAGTTGATTTTGTGGGCACGCTCAACAACGGCCCCATCAACCTGCCCTTGCAGCGCGGCACGCCTTCCGAAGCCGGCTGGCAATTGCTCGGCAACCCGTACCCGGCCCCGCTCGACTGGCGCACGGTAACGGTGCCCGCCGGCCTCGGCAATGCCGTGTACGTCTACCAGAGCACCAGCCAGTACGGCGGCAGCTACCGCAGCTACGTCAATGGCTTTGGCGATTCGCCGCTCATTCCGGCCGGGCAGGGGTTCTTCGTGCGGGTTGCCACGGCTGGGGCCACCCCCACGCTGGCCCTCACCAATGCCAACCGCGTGACCACTTTCGGCTCGCAGCCTACTATGCAGCGCACCGCCGCCGAAGCCCGCCCGCTGGTGCAGCTGCGCCTGCGCGACGCTGCCGGCCATGCCGACGATGCCTACGTGTACTTCGAGGCTGGGGCCACCGCCACCGCCGATGCCCACTACGATGCCCACAAGCTGCGCAACGCTGGCCCAGCCGCCCTCAACCTGTTTTCGCTGGCTGCCGCCGATGAGCTGAGCATCAACGGCCTGCCGCTGCCCGGCGCCGCTAGCCTCGTCGTGCCCCTGGGCGTGGCCGTGGCTCCTGGTACCTACACGCTGCGCGCCGAGCAATTCCTCAACCAGGCCGGTAGCGTAGCCCTGCGCGACAAGCTAACCGGCACGCTCACTACCCTGGCTCCCGGTACCAGCTACGGCTTCACGGTAGCGGCGGGTGCGCCGGCCACGGGTCGCTTCGAGCTGCTATTTGGGGCCAAAACAGCCCTGGGCACGGCTTCGGCCCAGCTCAGCGAGCAAGTAGAGCTGTACCCAAATCCGGCCCACGGCGAGGTGCGGCTGAGCTTGCCTGCCACGCTTCAGCGGGAGGCGCTGCGTGCCTCGGTGCTCAACGCTCTGGGCCAGCAGGTGCTGGCTGCCACGCTGCCCGCCGGGGCCGCGCTACGCACCTTGCCCCTCGGCACCCTCGCCAACGGCGTGTACACCCTACGCCTCGAAACCAGCCAGGGCATGGTCACCAAGCGCCTCGTGCGCGAATAAGTCTGCTCCGTACTAGTTGCCCCAGGCCCAGATACCTGGGGCAATTTGGACGCTTCACTTTCATCACTTGACTTTCTTACCCATGTCTTTCAATACGACTATTTTGCGCCGTTCTCTTCTGGCGTTTGGCCTGCTGCTAGGGGCGGGCAGCCTGGGCGCGGCCTGGGCCCAACCCAGCACTGGCGGCCCCGCGCCGGTGCCGGCCGCTGTGCCCCTCGATGGCGGTACGTCGCTACTGCTGGCGGCGGGTGTCGGGTGGGGAATACGGCAGCTGCGGCAGCGCCGCCGGCCAGCGTAGCATACTTGTGCTCGTCGATATACCTGCCAGCCCCGAAGTGGTTTAATGAGGCGGCAAGCTAAGCGGAAACCCAATAAAGCAGCAAAAAAGGGCGAGCTGACCATTGGTCGGCTCGCCCTTTTTTGCTGCTTTATTAGCCACAATCAAAACCTGCTACTCCTGCACCACTAGCCGCTGCGGGGCTATGCCAGCTACCGTGAGCCAGTAAGCGCCGGGCCGCAGGCTTTGAGTGTCTACGTCGAGCGTGCCATCCAGCGCCGGTAGGGCGGGGCAGGCCACCGGGCGGCCCAGCAGGTCGGTGAGTACGGGCCGCGCCGTGGCGGGCAGCGGGGTGTGCAGGCGCTGGCCGCGTAGCACGGGCACGGGGTACGCGCCGAGGGTGCGGTGGCCGCTCGCTTGCACGGCTACCACCGGCGAGTAGGTGGCCGTGCCGTCGGCATCGACCTGGCGCAGGCGGTAGTAATGGAGCGAACCGGGGGCCGCATCCAGGTACTGGTAGCGGTGCGCCTGGCTGCTGCTGCCCAGGCCGGCCACCCGGCCCAGTTCGGTGAAGGCGGTGGGCGCTTCGCCGGGTGCCCGCTCAATGGCGAAATAGGCATTGTGGCGTTCCGAAGCCGTTTGCCAGCTGAGCTGCACGCCGGCCGGTGTGGCGTTGGCCTGAAACCCGACCAGCTGCACGGGTAGGGGCGCGGCCGCGTCGGCGTAGGCGGCCACCAGTCCTATGGTGTAGGCATTGAGCAGGCCGCCCGCCACCAGTTCAATCTGGTCGAACGGCTTCGTGGCCGTGAATTCGGCCGTGGCCCGGCCCGCATTCAGCACTTGTAGCGTAAGCAGCTGGCTCAGGGAAATGGTTTGCTGGGCGGTGGTGCTGGGGGCCAAGTACGTTTTGATGGCCATCCCATTGAGCGCCGCCAGGGCCAGTAGGCCACCCGAATCGACTATCAGCCCGGCCTTGCTGCCGGTGGCGATGGCTGTTGGCAAACCCAGGCGAACCGATGCGGTGCCAAATAGTGCCGGCGGCGCCAGCGTAGCCTGGGTACTCGGGTCTTGGCCCATGGCCGCGTGCGGGTCCAGGGTGTTTACCGACTGAACAACCCGGGTCGCGTAGTGCCGGATGGTCTGGGCGGCGCCTGGGCGGGTGCCCAGCGCCAGCAAGAGGGCCAGCAGCAGCCCGCTTTGCCGGAAGAAAGCAGAAGAAAACATAAGTTGGAAAGCATAAATGGAAGAGAATACATAGCAGGCGTGCGGCCGACCTAAGGCCGGCGACTTATAAAAAATTCTTAACCAAATATAACAGGGGTAAACAGGGGTTTTAGGCAATGATTTTTGTCATTTTAAGCTAAATGAATTTTATAAAATGTTGATTATTAACGCAGATGAAATGTTGTAATTAGTAAGTTAGCGTTAGCGCCCTTGCGGGTGTCGGACGGCTGAAAGACAGTTTTTGGCTCTCAAAATGAGGTGGCAGTTGCTACCGGTGGCCCGGTATTGCGCTGTGTGGAGAGCGTGACCCAGTGAGCAGTTACCATTGTTCCTGAACCCATGAATTTGCTACAAGCCCCCCGACGGGTATAGCAGCTAAGAAGCTGCACGGGGTATAAAGCAAGCCTTTTGCCACTAGTATTTTACAAGTTATGAATGGTAGTAATCGCCCTTGGCTTGTCGAATATGTCCCCCCCTTTCACCGAAAACCAACCCGCTCGGGCCGGGAAAGTAGCGGTAGTATTGTGCTCGTATTTCGTAGCCCGGCCGCGGATAATTGCGCTGCTGCCTTTCTGTTTCTTCCCACCCCGATTATGCCCGATTTTCGCTTGCCGCTGGTAGCGGCGCTGCTCACCACCGGCCTGGCCGCCGCCCAGGCCCCCGACCCGGCCGAGTGGCAAAACCCACAGCTCACGCAGCAGGGCCAGGAAGCGCCCCGCGCCAGCTTTCAGCTCTACGCCCAGCCCGCCGACGTGGTGGCCGACGACTACGCCCGCTCACCCTGGTACCAGAGCCTGAATGGCACCTGGAAATTCAACTACGTGGCCCGGCCCGCCGACCGGCCGATGGACTTCTTCCAGCCCAGCTTTAGCGATGCCGCGTGGCGCACCATTCAGGTGCCCAGCAACTGGGAAGTGCAGGGATTCGGGATTCCGATTTACACCAACATCACGTACCCCTTTCCCAAAAACCAGCCCTTCATCGACGCCAGCAACAACCCGGTGGGCACCTACCGGCGCTCGTTTACGGTGCCGGCCGAGTGGAGCGGGCGCGAGGTGCTGCTGCATTTTGGCTCGATTTCGGGCTGCGCGTTTGTGTATGTGAATGGGCAGCGCGTGGGCATCAGTAAGGCGGCCAAGTCGCCGGCCGAGTTTGACATTACCAAGTACCTCAAGCCCGGCGACAACCAACTGGCGGTGCAGGTACTGCGCTGGCACGACGGCAGCT